>Ga0315276_10004149_pt1 | contig 13309 bp, 11 predicted proteins | sample YL17G05_0_MG_FD_204542 | JGI IMG/M metagenome (GOLD analysis project Ga0315276, IMG submission 204542) | Sediment microbial communities from Yellowstone Lake, YNP, Wyoming, USA - YL17G05_0 | ecosystem: Environmental > Aquatic > Freshwater > Lake > Sediment | place: USA: Wyoming | collected...
GTCCGTAGCGGGCCAATCCGTAACATTGTCGCATCTGGTACGAGGTTGTCAAGCTCCGATGTGCCCCCCCAATTCACCGGGGTGCGGGAGTGTTCTCGGTAACACGGTGGCACGTGTTCGGGTACACTATCCGCCGCTGAGAGGCCGGTCTGCATTACGGCCGCACACCGGATCACACAGAACATGATCGGGGGGCTCGATGAATCTGTCGCACACGGGATCGAACGAAGCACTTGAGACGAGGAACCGCTCGCGGGATGTCGCCAAGGGCTCGGGGGTCTGCACGCGCTGCATGGCCGACTGCCAGGGCAACTGCGATGTGTTCAAGTCGTCGTTCAGGGGGCGCGAGGTCATCTATCCGGTGCCCTTCGGGGAGATGACGGCGGGGGGAGACAAAGAGTACCCCGTCGACTACTCGCACCTGAACATCCTGGGGTTCGCCCAAGGGGCCAAAGCCATAGACGAGGCCAACCCCGACAAGGCCATCTTCCCGGTGGTCGACACCACCGCGGTCTACGGTCACATGAACCCGGTGCGCATGCGCATGCCGGTGTTCACCGGCGCCCTCGGCTCGACCGACATCGCCCGCAAGTACTGGGACAGTTTCGCCATTGGGGCCGCCATCTCGGGCATCTCCGTGGTCATCGGCGAGAACGTGTGTGGTATCGACCCGCAGGCCGAGTTCAGCCCCTCGGGCCGCATCGTCCGTTCGCCGGAGATGGAGCGCCGCATCAAGCTCTACAAGGAGTGGCAGGAGGGCTTCGGCGACGTCATCGTGCAGATGAACGTGGAGGACACCAACTTCGGCGTGGCCGACTACGTGGTGGAGAAGCTCGGGGTCGAGACCGTCGAGCTCAAGTGGGGCCAAGGGGCCAAGTGCATCGGCGGCGAGATCAAGATCCGCGAACTCGAGCGGGCCATCGAGCTGCAGAAACGCGGGTACATCATCACCCCCAACCCCGCGTTGCCCTCGAACCACGTGGCGTTCAGGAGCGGGGCCATCAAGGAGTTCGAGCGCCACTCCCGGCTGGGCTTCATCGACGAGGAAGGGTTCCTGCGCACGGTCGAGTACCTGCGTCGCAACACGGGCGTCAAGCGTGTCACCTTGAAGACGGGCGCCTATGGCTATCCCGAGCTGGCGCGGGCGATCAAGTGGTCGTCGAAGGCGCGCGTCGACCTGGTGACCATCGACGGGGCCGGCGGCGGAACGGGCATGAGCCCCTGGCGGATGATGGAAGAGTGGGGCATCCCCACCTTCTACCTGCAGGCTATGGCCTACGAGTGCGCCAAGCGGCTGGCCACGCGGGGCGAGTGGACGCCCGACCTGGCTATGGGCGGCGGCTTCTCGACCGAGGACCATATCGTCAAAGTGTTGGCCATGGGCTCACCGTACTTCAAGGCCGTCTGCATGGGGCGGGCCATGATGATCCCCGGCTTCGTGGGCACCAACATCGAGGGGCTCACTCGCACGAACGGTCGCCGGGGCCTGTGGAACGAACTACCGTCCGCGGTCAAGAAGTTCGGCAGCACTCCGGAGGAGATCTTCGTCACCTATTCCACGCTCAAGGAGAAGTACGGCGACAAGATGGACTCCATCCCTTTGGGCGCTGTGGCCATCTATACCTTCGTCGACAAGCTGCGCACGGGACTGACCCAGCTGATGGCCGGCGCCCGAAGCTTCCGGCTCGACACGCTTGTCCGCTCGGACCTGGTCGCCCTCACCAAGGAGTCGGCCAAGGTCTCGGGTATCTCGTATGTGATGGACGCCGGCAAGGAAGAGGCGGAGCGCATTCTAGACAGCTGAGGTCCGCTTCACCGCGACAATGGGACCCCGTGGCTGCGACCCCGGGGTCCCATTGCTCAACGCGCGCCTGTTGGTGGCGGCGAAGCTCGCGGACTGGTCCCGGCTCAGTCCCACTCGCACACCCATCGTCCGGTGAGCTGACGCTTGGCCATCCGCTCGGCGATGTCGTTGATGTCCTCCAGTTTGAACTTGCCGGCCACCAGTTTGTCCAGCTTCATCTCGCCGGTCATGGCCAGGTCCACCAGTTTGGGGATGTCGTTGTGGGGTGGAGATGGAACCGTAGAGACCGCCGAGAACTCCCGGGCTATCGCCTCTCGCGCCGGCTCGAGGTCGACCGCGATCAGCGGGTTGGCCTGTCTCATGTGCGCCGCCCGCAAGATGTTCAGACCCACGCCCCCGATGCCCCAGACGGCCACCGAGTCCCCCGGCTTGACCTGCGCGATGTTGGTGACCGTGCCCCAGCCCGTGGGGACGCAGCATGCCATAAGGGCCGCGTACTCCAGCGGGAAGTCCTTGCGCACGGGGATGACGCCGTCCTCCGGTACCACCGACTAGCTGGAGAACCCGGAGACGAAGCTGTTGTGCAGGATGGTCTTGCCGTCCTTGTCCCTGTACCGACTGGTGCCGTCGAGCAGGACGCCCGCGGCGAAGTTCTCGAAGTTCCCCATACAGACATTGCCGAGGCCCTCCCGGCAGGTGTAGCACTCGCCGCACGGCACCATCCACGTGCACACTACGTGATCGCCCACCTGGGCCTTGGTGACGCCCGGGCCGACCGCCTCCACCGCGCCGGCGCACTCGTGCCCCACCACCGCCGCTTTCACCTTCATGCTCTGGGCACCCCCTGGCTTGTTCGAGAACCGTCCCTGGCCGCACGATAGCTCATTGTGTCGAACGATCGCCGCAGACCGCGGCTCGAAAGTCAGAGAGCCGCCCGCGGCCTCTCGAGGCACAGGTTCACCGGGTCGGCGCTTGGCGCGTCTTCCTGAACCAGGCAGATCCGCACTTCGTTGCGAACCGGTGAGACGCACGTGACGCCACGGTCTGTCCTACAACTCCGCCAACGATGCCCCCGGCTATGGCGTCACTGGGGTAGTGAACCCCGGTGTGCACCCGCGAATAGGCCACGAAGAGGGCCAGAAGACGCAAGGGGAGGGCGAGAACGGGAACTTCGGTGCTCACCGCGTTCGCGAATGCGAAGCCCGCGGCCGAATGGCCCGAGGGGAAGGAGGTCGAGGTGGGCATACGCACATGGCGCTCCTCGGGAACGCCGTGCCCCTGGCGGTCGGGCCGGCGCCGCCCCACACCCTTGAGGCCCAGGTTGACCACAGCCGACGTCACGCCAATTGAGGCCGCGCCCGCTAGCGCCGCCCGCCGTCCGGTCCGCCCCCCGACGAGCGCCAATAGGGCGGCGATGCCGAGCCAGATCCGGGAGTAGTTCGCGGCCGTCGAGAGACGGCGAAGGGGGACATCGAGCGTGGGCGTGGGCGTGGCGGCGATCGCCGCGTAGACTGCGTGGTCCACCGCGCGCAGGTCGCAGGCCACTCCTTGTAGAGCGCGGAGGACGCGCGCGCGGTCGCTCGTGTGGTCCCGGGCAGACATGGCATGCAGTCTACACCACTTGCCGTCTCCGACTACCTCTAGGATTAGGAAGAAGCGGAGGAGGGGAGGAAGGGTGTCTTGGCGCGGCTCGGCCCGATTTGTGGCTGAGCAGTGCTGCGGTCAGATTGGTGAAGTCGGATTTCAACTGAGCCCGGAGGTAGTGGGATGAGCGCCAAGCAGAAAGAGCCGAACAAGAAGCCGCAACCGCCGGTGGAGGAGTTCGCGGAGCAGATCGACACGACCGCCGGCCCCCCTGTGCAGCACTTCACGCCGCAGGAACGGGCCTCGATAGGCAAGGCGGTTCGCCAGCGGGCGCCGCTCGATAGTCACGCCGATTGGACTCCTTCCGACTACCGCGTGGACCCCGTTACCCTTCTCGAGGAGCAGGCCCAGACCCGGGTGCAAGAACTTGTGCCCATTCGCTACGGCCGCATGATGGTATCGCCCTTCACGTACTACCGCGGCGCAGCCTACCCCATGGCCTCCGACCTGGCCGGTACTCCGAGTTCCGGGCTCCGCGTGCAGGCCTGCGGCGACGCCCACCTGTCGAACTTCGGCGTGTTCGCCTCACCGGAGCGCGAACTCATGTTCGATATGAACGACTTCGACGAGACACTGCCCGCCCCCTGGGAGTGGGACGTAAAACGCCTGGCTGTGAGCTTCACGGTCGCGACCCGGGAGCGCAACTTCGACGCCAAGCTTCGCCGAAGCATCGTACTTACCGTCGTGCGGAACTACCGGGAGGCCATGCGCCGGTTCGCCACCATGAAGAACCTCGAGGTGTGGTACGCGAAGCTCGACATCGCCACCGTTCTGGCAAAGATGCGAGAAGAGGGCAACGCGAAGATGGCCGCGAGGCTCGAGAGCGGGCTGGTGAAGGTCAGAAGCAAGGACAACGCGCGGGCGTTCGAGAAGTTGGCCGTCACGTCGGGTGCCGAACCGCGCATCGTGAGCGACCCGCCCCTCCTCGTTCCGATCAGTGAACTGGTCCAAGAACTCGGGCAAGAGGAGATCATGGAGATACTGCGCGGCATCCTGCGCACTTACCGCCGCACTCTCGCCGGAGACCGTCGGCGCCTGCTCGAGAGCTACCGGCTGGTGGATGTCGCCCGCAAGGTGGTGGGTGTGGGCAGCGTGGGCACCCGCGCGAACGTCGCTCTCTTGGTCGGCCGCGACAATGCCGACCCGCTCTTCCTGCAGTTCAAGGAGGCCCAGGATTCAGTGCTCGCACCCTTTGCGGGCAGGAGCCTCTATAAGAACCAAGGCCAGCGCGTGGTCGAGGGCCAGAGACTCATGCAGGCCACGAGCGACATCTTCCTGGGTTGGGTCCGGTTCATCGGGATAGACGGCAACCCGCGCGAGCATTACGTCCGCCAACTCTGGGACGCCAAAGGCTCCGTAGACACCGCGGTGATGCTGCCGCAGGGCTTCGACATCTACGCGCGCATGTGCGGCTGGACGCTGGCCCGTGCCCACGCCCGTTCGGGTGACCGCGTCGCCATCGGATCGTACCTGGGCAAGAAGGACACCTTCGACCAGGCGATCGCCGATTTCTCAGAAGCCTACGCCGACCAGAACGAGCGCGACTACCAGGCGGTTGTCGACGCGGTCAAGAGCGGAAGGATCACGGCGCAAGAGGGGGTGTAGCGGCCACAGCTCTCTCCCGGTCGAGCCAGTGGTCGACCGCATCGGCAACGCTTGCGAACACGTGGGTATCACCGATAGCGTCCATCAGGCCGGTGCGCCGCAAACGATCGCGCACCGGCCCGCGCACTTGCGCCAGGAGCAGCTCCACCCCGTCCATCTTCAAATGGGCTACGAACTCGCGGAGGGCGTCGCTGGTGGTGACATCGACGTCGGCGCTCGCGCCGATGTCGATGAGCACCGTCCGCGCGGGCGGGTCGGCCTTCGCGAGCAGGTCGAGCACCTGCGCGCGGGCGGCCAGCACGTTGAAGAAGTAGAGCGGGGAGTCCGACCTGATGATGACGAGCCCGGGGAACTGCTCGTTCTCCGGATGCCGCTCCACGTCGCCGAACCCGGCCCGCTGCCCCGGGACCCTCCCGAGGACACTGATGTTCGGCCTGCTCGCGCGGGCCAGCACCATGACGAGGGAGAGGACGACGGCGACGATCATGCCGGTGAGCACATCGGTCAGCGTCACGCCCAGGAGGGCGGCCAGGGCGATCAAGAAGTCCGAGCGCCGTTGAGCGTAGAAGCGCCGCATCTCGCGCACGTCCATGAGTGATAGCACCGCGGCGATGACCACCGCGCCCAGAACGGCGTTGGGCAGGTCGCTGAAGAGCGAGCCCAGCAGGACGAGCGTAAGGAAGACAAGGGCTGCCGTCACCAACGAGGAGAGCTGCGAGCGGGCGCCCGCGGCGTCGGCGGTGGCGGTCTGGGAGAGGCTGGCATCGGCGGTGAACCCCCCGAAGGCGCCGCTGGCCAGATTGGCCATGCCGAGAGCGACGAGTTCCTGGTCGGGCTCGATCTCGTAGTGGTACTTGGTGCCGAACGCCCGGGCGGTCCCCAGCGACTCGCCCACGGCCAAGAACACGATGCCTGCCGCTCCGATCAGCAGGTAGGGGATATCGAACAACCGCACGTCGGGTAGGCCGGGCAGCGGTACGCCCGCCGTGAACTCGCCCACCACGCTGACTCCGTGAGCGCTCAGATCGAAGACGCTCGAGACCAGGATGCCCAGCACCAGGGCGATCAGAGCTCCCGGCACTCGCGGGGCAAAGAAGCGGAAGAGCAGGATCAGGACGAGCGCACCCCCGCCCACCGCCAGCGCGTACAGGTTGGTGTCGCCCAACTGAGAGACGAGGTGGAAGAGCTGCCGGAACACGTTCCCACTGCCCGCGGGGAGGCCGAAGAGCTTGGGGATCTGGCCCATCATGATGGTGATGGCGAGACCGAAGACGAACCCGGTGACCACCGACTTCGAGAGGAAGTTTGAGATGAAGCCGAGCCGGGCGAACCCCGCGACGACCAGCACCACGCCCACGACGAGGGCGAGGGCCGCGGTAAGGGCTGCATAACGGGTTGCGTCGCCGAGCGCCAATGGAGCGACCACGGCCGCGGACATGATGGCCATCGACGAGCTGGTGGTCACCTTCAGATGGCGACTCGTGCCGAATACCGCGTAGCCGACCAGAGCCGCGAAGGCGGTGGCCAACCCCACCTGGGCGGAGACTCCGGCGATCTGCGCGTAGGCCATGGCCACCGGCACCATGACGCCCCATGAGGTGACCGCGCCCACGAGGTCGGCCCTCAACCGTCGTCGGGGATAAGCAGGCAGCCACGAAGCGATGGGCACGTAGCGCTCGATGAGATCGCGCGCCGAGAGTCGACCCAGCCAGGAGCGCACTTTACCGCTGTCGCCGTCCGCCGCCATCATGCACCACTTGATCGCATCGCCGGCCCGGCGACCAGACGGCCGTGGCCTCGCCTGCCGGTGGCACGCAACGCCATCCGCAGACGGAGCCAGAGTATCATCGCGAGGGCGGCGTCTCACCCGATTCGGATCGATCACGCTCCTTCTTGGGCCAGGAGCTCGGCCAGCTCGTCCAGGGGGACGGCGGTGGTGTCGCCACCGATGGGGTAGGACTCTTGCCCCGGATACACCACGAGCCGACGCTCGGGCTTGAGGTCGGCGCAGGCAGAGTGGAAGCCGCGCTCTGGTCTGGGCGAAAGGCTCCGCTTGATCTCCACCGCCCACAGGCGACCGTCCGGCCAGGCCAGCAGCAGGTCGATCTCCGCTCCGCCGCTGGTACGGTAGAAGTGGCCTTGGAGGCCCTGCGGCGCCGAGGCGAGCACGTTCTCGATGACCAAGCCTTCCCAACTGGCTCCCACCACGGGGTGCCCCAGTAGGGTGTCTTTGTCGCTGATGCCCAGCAGTGCATGTAGCAGACCGCTGTCGCGCACGTAGACCTTGGGTGACTTGACCAGGCGTTTGCCCAGGTTCGCGCGCCAGGGCGGCAGGCGCCGGACCAGCAACAGGTCGGAGAGCAGGTCGATGTAGGAGGCTGCAGTCTTGCCGTCTACACCCAGATTGCGCGCCAGCCGTGCGACATTGAGCGTGCCGCCTTGGTGATGGGCCAGCATGGTCCAGAAGCGGCGCAGGGTCTCGGCCGCGATCCTCGGGCCGAATTGTGGGATGTCGCGCTCGAGGTATGTGCGGATGAAGTCCTGCCGCCAGCGCAGGCTTTGGGCGTCGTCCGCCGCCAGGAAGCTCTCCGGGAAGCCGCCACGCAGCCACAGTCGGTCGACCGGCATCTCCATCGGCTGCCCGCGGATCTCGAGCACGGAGAAGGGGCTCAGCTCGAGGTAGCTGATGCGTCCGGCAAGCGTCTCACCGGACTGCTTGAGCAGGTCCAACGAGGCCGAACCCAGCAGCAAGTACATGCCCGTGCGATGACCGGCTTGCCGGCCGCGATCGATGAGACCGCGCAACACCGGGAACAGGCCGGGGGCGCGGTGCACCTCATCGAGGATCACCAGCCGTCCGAAATAATCGGCCAGATAGAGTTCGGGCTCGCTGAGCTTGGCGCGATCGCGCTCCGATTCGAGGTCGAGATACAGGGCCTGGCGTGCCTCTCCCTCAGCGAGAGCAAGCGTCGTCTTGCCGACCTGCCGCGGTCCAAGCAAGGCCACGGCAGGCACCTGTTGAAGGCGCTGATGGAGTTCAGAGGCGAGTGTTCGCCGGATCATGTATGTAATTATGGAGTTGTACTCCATGATTTACAAGGATAGATGGGCGCCTGCTCACCGCGAGACGCGCAGTCTTGGTGGCCTGTCTGAGGGCTGCCGAGGTCGGCATGAAAGCGCGGCACGACGTCTCCGAACGACTCGCACTTCAGGTCAGACCGAGCCGCGCCTCGACCGGCCCTACACCGGCGCCGAACCCGGTTGCTGCTTGGGGATCCGCCCGCTGAAGAACAGGGCGATGACGCTGAGGAAGGCCAGCACCGCCAGGGCGGCGCGCAGGCCATCGATCTGGGAGCTGTTGTACTGGTCGACGACCTCGCTGGTGAGTTCGGCCGAGGCGCCGGCCGCGGTCATCTGTTCCGTGAGGTCGCTCTGGGAGATAAAAGGCACGCCGGCCGCCAGGTTCGCGGTGGCCTGCGTCTTGACCTCCTCGGGTACGTCGGGGTTCTGCTGGATCCCGGTGAGGAACGAGGCCGTGAGGGCGGCGATCAGCACCGAGCCCGCCAGGGCGGTGCCTATGGAGGAGCCGAGCTGGCTGGCGGTGTTCTGCAGACCGCCGACCTCGGAGGTCTGGTCGGTGGGCACCGCGGATACCGTCACACTGCCGAGTTGCGACGCCAGCGCCCCCATACCGAGACCCACGATCAGCATGGGCACGAACACGATGGAGGAATCGGCTCCCACCTCGAGGCTCGCGATCAGCACCAGGATGCCGGCGAAGAGCGCCAGGAGGCCGAGGCGCACGACCCGTCGCGGTGAAGCCTGGGGGAGGAACCGGGGGATGCCGACCGCAGCGGCCAACATGGACAGCGAGAGCGGCACCAGGCGCATGCCGGTCTCCATGGGGGACAACCCCAGCACCACCGAGAGGAACAGCGGCACGATGAAGAACAACCCCGCCATGACCAGGAATTGGAACAGGAAGGTGATGAGGCCTCCGGTGAGCTGGCGGAGGCGCAGCAGGGAAGGCGCGATGAGGGGCTCCTTGCCGCCGCGCTCGAGGCGTCGCTGCCAGCGCAAGAACACCCAGAGCAGGAAGAGGCCGGCGATCATGAACCAGAACGTGAGCGATAGGCCTAACAGGGATGTGGCGCCCTCCTTGGGCAACACCCAGCCCCATGCCGACGACTTGAGCACGCCCAGAACGAAGAGGGCGAGCCCCGCGGCCCAGATCACGGCACCGATCAGGTCGAGACGCGGGCGCCCCTCCACCGGTGAGTCGGCCGCCCGGCGGGCCAGGATGAGGATAGCGATCACGATGATCACCTCGCCGGCGAAGACGTAGCGCCAGGAGAAGTACGTGGTCATGAAACCACCGATCACTGGGCCCACGGCGATCGCGATCGCGCCGGCGGCGGCGACGAGTCCGTAGGCCTTCGGCCGCCCCTCGGGCGGGAAGTTGCCGGCCACCAGAGCCACGATCGCGGGCATGATCAACACGGCGCCGAAGCCCTCGAGGAACGACCAGCCGATGATGAGCACCGTGAGGTTGGGCGCCAGCGCCGTGGTCATCGAGCCGCAGCCGTAGATGATGCAGCCCAGGGAGAAGGCCCGCTTGCGGCCGATGATGCTGCCGACCTTGCCGCCGAGGACCATGAGGCTGGCCATGACCAGGGTGTAGAGGGTGATCGCCGTCTGCACGCCGGTGATGGTCGTACCCAGATCCTCTGCCACGGTGGCTATCGACACGTTCATGACCGACGTGTCGAGGGCCATGAGGAACTGGCCGGTGGCCAGGGTGAAGAGAATGAGGCCGGCGCCGGCTGCGGCGGCGCTTGCGCCCGTCTTGCCGGCGGCAGTCTGCTTCGCCATCAGATACTCCTCCTGGTCGTGCGTGAGGGTCTTGGTGGCAAAGCCACCCCCGTTGTCAATGCGACGTCGCATCCTACCGCGTGGAGGCGGCCGGGCGCAACGTGCGGTCGGCCGCCCGAGACGCCAAGTGAGGAGACCCCGAGAGCTAGCGGAGGTAGCGCGTGGTCAGATCTCGCATGTCGTGCCGCGCAAGAGGAACGAAAAGCACGGCGAGACCAGTCGGCCGGACCTCGACAATGGCCACCGTGGGGCCATCGTCTTCCTCATCCGGCGCGCTCGCGCTGCCGGGGTTGAGGTAGAGGGTGCCGTCCACCCACGCTGCGCTGGGCACGTGGTCGTGACCGAAGACGACCAGATCCGGACGCTCACCGACCGCGCGGTCGGTGAGGTCGCCGGCCGCGAGCCGTTTGACGAGCCGCTTCTTCTTGTGACCCACAACATAGCGAACGCCAGCGACCACGCCGCCGGCCTCTCTCGGCAGACGTTCAGAGAGCTCCGGCGGATCGATGTTGCCGGCCACCGCTACCACCGGCGCAACAGACTCCAGCCTTGTCAGGATGTCCGGGTCTACGATGTCGCCTGCGTGGATGATCTGGACCACGCCTGCGAACACCTCGAGCACAGTAGGGTCTAGTACCCCGTGTGTGTCGCTGATCACGCCGATACGTACGGTGGAAGCGGAAACGTCCGACCGGTCCGTGGCTGTGTGCGGTGCCCCTTTCTCGGCGTTCTCCTTCGGGTGTGTCTTCGCCTTGTCTACCATTTGCACCTTGGTGTCTCGATGTCGCGCAAGGTCGTGTGTCCAGACCAGTAGAGGACCAAATACCGGGAGAATAGTACCCTACTCGGCCGTCGTCGTCGCGTACACGCTACGCTACCAGCTCCCGCGTTCGCTCTTGCGTCCTCTCGGGAGCTTCTGCTTCATCCCCCCCGGATCGTGTCGACCAGCCCGCCGACGCTCCAACCGGGGTTGATCTCGGCGAGGGCGGCTGCCGACAGCCCGAGGGCCCCCCGAGGAATGCGTATGCGCAGCGCCCTCGGCATGCTCTCGAAGCGGATGGGCGACGGCACGGTGACGGCTTCCCCGTCTATCGCGATGTCGATCGGTCCATTGGACCGCACTTCAAAGCTTTGGGCCTCCCACTGCAGCCATCCAGGGAAGCGGCGGACTCGTCTGGCCATCTCGAGCGCCACGAACTCGACTGCCTCGCGCGGACCATCGATCTTGGCGGCCAGCAGTCCCAGCGCACCGGTGTCTAGGCGGGCGCGGGCGGCAAAGCCGGCGAGGCTCTCCAACTGGTAGGGGTTGTTGGAGACCTGGATGATCTGGGCGCCGGCGTGCTCCGTTCCATCGGGTCCCGTGTAGGCGAGTTTGGAGAGGGCCCCTTCCCCCAACAGGTCCGGCAGCATGTCGGCGGCCGTCTTCAGCTTGGCATCCCGATACCCGGGGGACTGCACGATGGAGCCGTAGACGCCCAGTGACACGTTGTTGACGAAGACCTGATCGTTCACGCGACCGAGGTCGATGCGCCGCTCCACGCTCTCCCCGAAGGCATCGAGAGACTTGGCCGGGTCCTCGATATCGAGGCCCAGATCGCGGGCGAAGTCCATACGGGTGCCGACGGGGACGCAGACGAAGGCCACGTCGTGCTCGGCGGCTATGGCGGCAACCGCTGCCTGGGACCCGTCGCCTCCGGCCATCCCGAGGACGTCGGCGCCGCGCGCGACCGCATCTCGGGCCAGTTGCAGCAGGTCGTCTCCGGGGTTAAGCATGACCGACTCGATAGCCCGTTTCCGGGCCTCGTCGATCATGTGGAATCGCTCCACCTTCCCGCCGCCTGATTTCGGGTTCATGATCAGGACCGGGTAGCGGGCGGCAGGCACGGCGTCGCCCGCGGGGATGACTTCGCCGGCACGGAGGGCACGCCAGGACAGGGCGTAGCGGGCAAGGGCCAGGGCGACGACCACGAGGGCGACGGCGACGAGCAATACAAACCCGTGGTACCTGCCCTTGCCAAGGATGGTCGCCAGTACGCCAACCACAGCCACGAGTACGGCCACCAACGCGATGATGCGGCCGGTGCCGCGTCGCGTGAGCGTCTCCCATCCGCCGACCACCAGCACGACCAGAAAGAGCAGCATGAGGAGTACAGGGCCGATGTTGACTACAACGAACGCGCCGGCTACCAGAACCAGCACCGCCGCGAGCAGAGCTCCGGCGGCGGCGGCCCTGTGGGCTGCGGTGGGTCCTGCGGGGTCCATGTCATTCACCTCTGGTGGGGACGACGGCTATGGCCGCCCGTCGACTGTGCAGAGACGGAGCGCGGTCCTCGGGTGACGACCGCACTCCGCACGGCCGTTGCTATTCCTGCTTGAGTGGGCTCGCGACGATCAGCGCGTAGAGGATGACCGCATACATCGCCATCATCAGGATCGACCAGATCGGGTAGACCGGGATCCACATCATTTCCGAGATCATGGCCAACCCCGCGAAGATGGCGCCGATCACTCGGCCCCAGGTCTTGCCAGCCAGGATCGCCAGCCCCGCGAACACCAGCAGAAGGCGCATGAACAGCATCCACCACGCGAGTGCGCTCACATCGATGAAGTAATAGGCAGAGAATCCGCGGACGACCCATTGATCTCTGAAGATGCCGATGAAGCCGGTGAAGGCCCTGAACGCGCCTACTACGATCATTAGGAACGCGCCTCCCGCGGCCCAACCGGTCCACTTGTCGTTCGAGTCCATCCTCGTACTCCTTTGTTCAGCTTGTAGTCTCTACGCGTACGCTTGTCTCGATGCACAGCTACTAGATTTCCCCGTACTCCCACCACCTCCTTGGCAGATCAGAGCCATCGTATCATCCGTGGTTGCGGCGTCTTGCACCGCGTCCCCAGGATGCCCCGTCGTCGCTTGGCACCATATGTCTGAATCAGCGGAGGACCAAACACGATGAAGACAGTACTCTGCTTTCTTGGGCGAGCCCGCTTGGTTCAAACAGCCACTCGGCGCTGTTCGACGAGGTCGCCGGTCCACCTCCCAGGAGGTGCGGTAGCGTCCCCACTGTTTCTTGGGCGTGACACGGTTACTTCATTCGGCTATCCTTTGTTCTCGCAGGGAACACGGGAAGGGACGATGAGTGCCGGAGCGATCTCGAACGTGAGTCCGGATAGAAGCATCGGCCGGCTGCGCCGGCGCAGCCGCGACGAACTCCTCGACGAGTTGGCCGTGGTCTTCGCTGAGGACGGCTTCGCCGGCGTATCCGTAGGCGAGCTGGCCCGGCGACTGCGATGCAGCCGGTCTACGTTGTACCAGGCGGCGCCCACGCACAATGAGCTCGTCCTCGCGGTTCTCGGTCACGTCTTCTCTCGAATATGGCGCAG
>Ga0315276_10004150_pt1 | contig 13309 bp, 7 predicted proteins | sample YL17G05_0_MG_FD_204542 | JGI IMG/M metagenome (GOLD analysis project Ga0315276, IMG submission 204542) | Sediment microbial communities from Yellowstone Lake, YNP, Wyoming, USA - YL17G05_0 | ecosystem: Environmental > Aquatic > Freshwater > Lake > Sediment | place: USA: Wyoming | collected...
CTCCTGTCTTCCCGTTCATCTTTTGGCGGTAAAGCGATAAACCTCCTTAGTTGGTGCTTCGCACCAACTAAGGTAAAAAACACCAGAAATAGCCAAGCGGTCGGACATATGTCAGGATTATATATCCTATTTTTGTGTGAAAATTTTTCAAAACCTTTGTTTTTGAGCTAAAATTTAATGTTCATTTTCTTCGGCAAACATTAGATTTGACACAGATGGAGACATAATAGAGACATGGTTATGCTTCGTTTGATTCATAAAACCCAACCGGTTATAGTTAATGCAGGAGTCTCCCTTTGTCCTACATCAGACATTATAACCTATCAAGGAAGACAGAGCTTGCGGTAGAATCTTGCAAACGATAGTTTTTTAAGACGGCGGGGGGTGGGGGATAAAGAGGTGGGTAATGAGGTCAGGGGTATATAATATATGGCCGTCTGACTGTATGTAGGACAGCGCAAGTGAATTGTTAGCAAATCAATAACAAATAAATGTCGCCAGTTAAAAACACGCGTACACGCGTGTAAGCGTTGGGAAACCCGTTTTTGGCCTGAAAGCAAATTTGGGACTCCATAAAAAAAGGCAAGAGATGGCAGGAGGTGAGTTTTCCGAGTCCATAAAAAAGGCGTCATGCGCCTTCAGATTATCCATGCAGATAAAAACTTTAAAAAGAAAACCGGCCCCACGCAAGGGGGCCGGCTTTCTTGTTTCCAACAGTCGAAGAAGTCGTTATTTTTTCGACCTTCTCAGCAGTCCAACCGCTCCAAGGCCAAGCAGAACCATTGTCGCAGGCTCAGGAGTCAGGATAACATTGTCAATTAAGAGAGCCCCTGTACCATAATAAGTACCTTCGAAGCCAACCGTAATCTGGTACACATTCTCCAGATTCATTCCGGCTACCGTCTTGGTAGCGAAAGGCAGATTGAAGACTACGCCACTAGCCCAGCCTGTGCCGCCTGGTGTAGGGACGGTGCCGGGGTAAGTACCGCCTAAGACCTTTTGACCCCAGCAATCAAACATGCTCAAAAAGACAGTGCCGCCGGCTCCACCCATATTGCCCCATGGCAAATTTGAGCCAGCCGTATTAGCTGGAATGGCAAATGTCATCTGGATGTCTGTGAAACCCGGGTAAGTGAGGTTCACTCCATGATCGTTCCATACTGCGCCAGGCAGGGCTAATTTTGTCTGCATAAACCCAGCGCCGCCGCCATTGGTCTGGAGCAGCATAAACTTCCCATTCAGTATTGGACCCGCTGCTGCACTCACCGGACCCTCAAGTGTTTCACTGCTGATGGCAGAGGCCGCGTTCGGCACCCAGGAGGCCCGCAGGGCAGCACTATCAGCATACCCTTCGAAATTGTCGACCACCATAGGTGCGACGGCATTTGCAAACGATGCAAGTGCCAGAACCAATACAATACACACTTTCTTTTTCATCTTACTCTCCTTCTTAATTTATCATCACTCTGTTCGTTTTTTTATCCTGACAACAAGCCAGGGTACGCGCCGTTCGCGACAAACACTCTCTTCACTCACATATTGCGCTTGTCTCGAACAACATCAAACAAGCACTAAGTTTGACTTTCACCTTTTTGATAACCTTATGCCCGTTTAACGCAACCAACACAAATGCTTTTACTATTTCAAAAATTCACCACGCAAGTTATTCCCAGCATGTCCCTTGAGGCAGCATAGTGCACTCAAGCCAATGTTCACTGAAAACCAATATGTCCATTAAATTTACCACACAATCCTTATTCACATCACCAGCTATCTCGCCCTGACAACCCACAGCGCCGGCATTGACAGTAATGTCGTCAAAATACGCATTGTTTGTGCTATAATCAGAAGCTACGAAAGCAAAGTCGATACGTCCCACGTTGCGACGATCAGCAATCTGTGTCAGGTCGCAGGTCAACTGATACCACGGCCCATTCTGATGCGACTTCTGGCTGCCGAAATTGTACTCTTTGAGGCGATCACCACCAGACTTACGTATATCGACTAATAACTGGTCGTTGGAGACGGCACCCATCTTTGCCCAGAACGTCAGAGTAGTATAGGAACTCCAATCCGCGCCTGACGCACCCTCGATAGTACGCTCTGCTTTGGCATAATAAGGAGATGTGCCGCACATGAATACTCCCTTAAACGCCTTCGCGCCCGCGTGTACAGTGGTTGTCTCAAGCGTTGCGGTCACATTCGATGAGGGCACCCACTTGCTCAACATTCCTGCGGTATTAGAGTAGTTTTCGAAATCATCAACTATAGTCGCCGCCGGCCCGCGATTGTCTTTGAGCCAGTTGTTTGCGATAATGGCATAATCATCAAAAACAATCCTGCAGTCGCCATTCAGGTCGCCCATAAGCCTTGAGGAACATTCATTGACTGACGCAACAACGGTAAGCGTGCTCTCACGCGGCAATGTTATATCGAACGTGCTGGTCGCATAGTCAAAATGCAGGTCAGCAAGCTTATCGACGACCGAGCCGTTGATGAAGGCCTTGGCCTCAATGATGCTAAAACTTGTTACGCCCATGACTTTGATCTTTTTGCTGACAGTAGCTGCCGTGCTGTTGGCGAATGCCGCCACAAATCGATCCGTGCCGATGAATCCAGCCGCGCTTATATTAGCATCATTCCACGTTTTGGTCAGAACACTTGCCCCATCCGGAATCAAAGGCATCAATGTTGTCATTGCGTAATAAACAGGCCGTAAGGTCGATCCGTTGCTTTGTTTCCGCATAAACCCGCTCGTGCCTTGTGTCATCCAGTCGAGGTCAGCCGCCTGCCAGTACGCAAGGATATTGGCCCCGTTATTAATTAAAGTCAGGGTATTCTCAAATGCCCTCTCGGCGAACTGATTGGAATCATAAGCTTCGTCGCTGGTAAAAGTAACGCCGTTATAGGTCAGTACTCCAGTCGCATATTCGGTAATAATAACCGGCTTGGTTCGGTTTGGGTCTTTGGCCAGCACATAGGGATCAAAGTAAATTTTATACCTCGAATCCAGATAACTCGGCAGCGCATCGGTATGTCCCCACCCCTCATCCCACGCGTGCGTTGACCATGCGCCAAGAGAAGCTACGCCTGTTGAGTCAAGTGCGTTGAACCAGTTCGGGGCATTGCCTAAAATGGCAAGACCCGGGCCGCAGATTTTTACATTCGTCAGCCCTCGCGAATCAAGTTCCGCCCGCAATAGTATGGCAACGTTATTGTAATCGGCTCCCGGAACATACACATTCCAGTCGCCTTCCGGCTCGTTGAACATTTCAATATAGCTTATGGGCATATTGTGGTCCTGCATATAATACGCGATAGACCCCCACAAACGGGCCATGTCATCGAAATTGGCGCTATTGAGGCGATGGCCGCTGCCAAGCCATGCCGGCGGCCCTTCAAACTGATTTGCTATGACCTTGATGCCGAGTCGATTCAGCATCGCATACGTGGTCCTGATGCTGGCATTCCCGTCATACTGGGATGCCACATACGCATCCATCTGGGCCTGCGTGGCGTCCGTAGGCGGAGCCCATGACCCTCCGAATTTCATTCTCACGTACTTAAGATTCAGTGGGGTCAGGATTGATTCGATTCGCGTGTCGCCGGACCATATCTGTGCACCAAAACCCATCAGCTCCGATGAGCTGTCTGCTGCATTAAATGATATGTCGGCCTCGACAGCAATCAGCAGGTCCGTCTGCGCAAACATAGAAACGCTTACAAAAAGAATCATAAAACCCAACCGCATTTTAATAGACCGCTGGTTCATTACGCCTTTGCATGTATTTTAATCACTCTCTCTCCATAATTTACGGCAACCCCATCTACCTTTTACAATTGCACCTATTAATGCTCATAGAAGTAGTACTTCCATCTTTCTATTGTCTTACTGCCAACCGTTTTTTTGTCGGCTAAATCAGACGGCTCTTTGGAAACATGACCGTCAACCCAACCGATCATGCCGACACCGTAATCACTGCCGGACTTTATGTTATGCCAGCGTGTCTTATACTTATAGTCATCCGGAAAACTGCTGTACGGCATTGTAGGATTGAATGTCGAGTTGAAAACGGCATAGTATTCATGGTCAATGAAGAAAACCGTGTCTGTCGGTTTTCTAATCTGAACCATCAGTGTAACACCATGCACTGTCCAGTAAATATTTCTCGGCCCATAAAGTCCGCCGCTTGTGAGTGGATCTGACGACCCCGGCGTACCAGGACTGCCTCCGCCGAAAGGTGCCGTATTTAATGTTATATAAGCATTTGCCCCATAAGTATATCTGCGTTCATTTCCCGTAGTGTCAAAGTCATCGTCTACATGAAAGAATTCGATATGCTGGGCCGTCGGACAGACCAGCACATTGTCTTTCTTCTTCTTGGTGGAACTCAGGTAAGGTAAAAGAGAGCTTTCGGTCTCATTTTCACGAGGCTCTTTGTACCAGTCACCGGCGATAGCCCAACCCTCGTGATCCTCGGACCAGATGGTTGCGGCCACAACAAGCATCCTCAGATTATTCTTACATTTCATCTGGCGAGCCTGTTCACGAGCCTTCGTAAGCGATGGCAGCAATACGCCCATAAGCAGTGCTATTATCGCTATTACCACAAGCAGTTCTACAAGCGTAAAGGCCTTCTTCTTTTCCATAACAAATCCATTTGCATAACTATGGCTAAATCAAGAGTTCGTCGTTAGCAAACAAATCCTGAAAATATTCATATTTTGTTAATCAGCTCCAACCAGCCAGTCTTCGGTAAACACCGCAAGATCTTCAAAATCAACCTTGCAGTCCTTGAACTCAAGGGGACCTATATCACCATCAAGGTACGGTGAACAGATGGGATATCGAACAAACGTAATTTCATCAAAATCTATCGCCCCTGTACGGGCAGTCGTTTTTAAACTGCCGCAGCCTATCATTATGTAACGAATATTAGTCAGCACGGTTTTATCCACATAACCTGATCCGCTATGCAGTTTTACGTTGAGATTTATGTACCATTCGTCCCATTGGTTTGCAGGCAGAACGACGCTATTGGGACCGTAGATCAGCGACTCCGCTTTATAAGTATTAGATGCATCGTAGAATTGAACGTACATCACACCGTTAGGTTCTTCGGGCGTGTTTCCGGTATGTCTGTAAAGATGCAGTTTCATTGCATCATACACCGTCAGATTTGTGCCTGCCCCAAAATCATACACAATGCTTGTGTAATTGCCGCCCACTCTGGCAGGCAGATTATAATCCCATTGCATCGCTTTACTGCCCGCATAGGCATTGGTAGTAGAGCTTATCGTTCCTGTGCCGGTGTATGTGCCGCTGGCATATACCGACCATTTCGCCAGAGACCCTTCCATATTATCGACAAGCAGAGTCGAGCCAGGAGTGGATGTCGTATCAATAGTACGCCATTCATTTCCGAGTATGCTGAAGTCTATAAAATCGACGGCAAGGTCGTTGTTAATATTACCCCTTGCGGCCAGTGCCCGCACCTGCCCCTGCGTAAGCGCTCCTTTATAGAGATGAAAATCATCTAAATAAGTCTTATCCCACGTTCCGAGATAATCATAGGAGTCCCAATTAAACCCAATACTGCTCCTATTCATGGCAGTTTTGCCTTCGAGATTTGTGACATTGGAGTCTGCGACAACTTGCCCATCAAGATACAATTTTGCCTTTTCTCCATCGGTGGTAACGGCCAAATGATGCCATGTTGTTCCGTTCATATAAGCTGATGCATCATAGTTAAGCATATATTGCTGTAGCCAATATTGACCCACGGCGTAAGCCTTAATTGCTCCAGTAGTGCCGGCATCGCCGCGAATTATAAGCTGACTTCCATCACCCTTAGGATAATTTTCTTCGGAGTAGAAAGCTCCAGTATAGGGCTGATATCCTGATTTGAACCAGAACGCTACTGAATATTCAACGTTCCGAGAAACAGTTACATATTCCGGCAAAATGACCGTATTCCTTATTGTGGGGTCGGGGTCTTGGTTGTCGAAAAGAAGAGACCCGCTCTTTGGGCCGGCAAAAACCAAATATTCAGCGATTCCGTAATTGAAAAGAGTAGCAGTATTTGAATGACCTGAATGGTCTGGCATAGTCCCGTCCTCGCATGGGTCATCCAAAGTGTAATAAGCTATTTCATCTAAATATGTTCCTTCGGGCAGAATCCCAGGCGGAATCAAAGCTTTGATTTCCTGTTGAGCCAGGGCGCCGCGCCAGACGGTAAACTCGTCAAATTTGCCCTTAAAGAAATGATCAGCGAATGACGCATAATCCGGCACATTAACGTCGCCAGGCGCATTTCCGAAAGTCCATGTCTTTTTGCCGATTAATAAGCCGTTTTTATAAACACGGACGTTGTTGCCGTCATAAGTAGTAGTTATCATCTGCCACTGGTTTACATCCCAGGGAATGCCTGTTCCTAGGTATCTTCCATTGCTGTCATTAAAACATGTGAATCCTGCATCGCTGCAATAGATATTACGCTTGGTGCCGAGACGCCAAGCCATTCGCCAACTTTTCTGAACACCATTACCGTCAATATACGTCGGAGGTCCATTAGGGCAAACCCAGATGTTGACGGTCCAGGTATCAGATGCAAGGACCGGCAGAATGGCGGTGTTTATGCCGGTTTGATAAACACAATTGTTGCCGTCTGAACTGAAGGCCTGACCGCTTACGCCGGTATCGTAAGCAGCCGTTCCAAATGCTAAACCGTCGATGCCATTGCCGCTGGTATCAGTAAGGTTGCCCTCAAACTTCCACTCCAGCGCCTTGGTAGCGGCAAATGAAGCATTTACCACCAGCATAACAAGCAAACCCATTGCCCACAAATTTCTAATTTTCATCTTGTCCTCCATAAGTTATATTGTATTTCTCTCATATACCGTTGGCTTTCCGCCAAAGACAACACAGGTTATTTTCTAACTCATCCGCCGTTACGGGGCGCGGCCGTCGAGTCGCGAATCACTAATTCGCATCCGACTCGAACCATCTTATGATTGTGAGGTTCTCCATTTGTTTTCTCCAACCGTTCCAATATAAGCCGAGCGGCAACATTTCCTGTCTCATATGATTTTTGTCGTACAGTTGTCAGGGACGGCTGTAATCTCGCGGCATTAGCAAGGTCGCCAAACCCAACTACCGACAAATCCTGCGGAATCTTCAAGCCCATCTGGGCTGCAGCATCATAGAGATACTCTGCTCGCTGATCACTTGCCGCGAAGACCGCTGTTGGCCTCGGATTCATTTGCAGCAGTTTTTTTGCTACGCTGACACCTTCGTTGTAATCATGCTGCCATTGTTCCGCGGTTATGTATGTTGTCCCCGGAACACTGGTTATTTCCTTTTCAAAATATTCGCTGCGAAGCTTCGCCCAACTGTAGATTTTACTTCCAGAGCCTGCAAAGTGCGCAATATGACGATGCCCAAGGCTCAATAAATGCGATGCAACCAGTTTTGCTCCCATCTCTTCATCGGTGGCAACTGAGTCAGCGCCATATTCCGGAGAAAGCTCATGGTCAATTGTTACCACAGGGATATTGCGCATCTCTTCAATATGGTCACAATAGGACTTCACCATGGGAGGCCAGAGAATAAAACCCTCGACGCGTCGGTCTATAAGACGGTGTATTTGTTCAAGACTTTCTCCGGCATATCGTTGTTCATCTTCCCGCCAATGCTTGCCCCACAGCATAATCGGGATATGATCATTACTAATTAATCCATCGTGAATACCGAAGATAATGTCTGCCCAGTGAGAGTTACTGGGCGGGACCATAACCCCAATAGTACGTGTTTTTCCCGTCTGCATTCCGTGTACCAGCAAGTTGGGACGCCACTGCAACCGCTGAGCGACTTCTAGGACCCTCTCCTTGGTTTCTTCTGAAAACTGATTGAGTTTTTTCCTGTGTAATATCCGGGATGCTGTGGGTACAGATACATTTGCCGCACGTGCAACTTCTTTCAGGCTCGGAACCGTAGTTTTCACTTCATTCCCCTACTTCTTCACAATTGCTACAAGCCTTACACAAGTACTTACGATAACTTTGGTTTTATAGCATTTCACACTAAAACTGTCAAGCGTAAAGCATTGGTTTTCCAGAAATTTACATTTTGAGTTAAAGTGTTTCAACTTTTCTTTTCTGGGACAGATTATGACGTAAGTACTTATTTTGGAAAGACTTAACAATATCGCATCCCGAGAACATACGTCAACATTATTTTAATCCGTATTTTTACTTACGGAACACATTATTTTCGCTGAACACACAGGGTTTCACTGAATATTATGGTGTTGTGTGCGCACCGCCAGCAATAATGGCACAATTAGAGGGTAATGTTAAGAGGTATAATTTTTAGAGTTTGGATTTATGGATGGGATAAAGTTGGCTGCCGAAACAGCGAAGAGCACGAAACCGCGGCATGGACGACCGAGTAGAATCAAGTTATGATCGGTGCGAAATCGGATGGGCGGATCGTTGTGCCGACAAACCAGATATTCGGTCCAGCGGGAAAACCGGTTCTCTTTGGCGGCAAGCCATTTGACCTGCTGCTGAAAGATAACTGGGCTAAGATGGTTGTGAAAAATGAGTAAGAACTGCAGTTTTGGAAGATTTTGATTGAACAGACAATGTGAATATGATAAAAATAAAGTGAAATGGGGTAAATCGATGAAAAGTGTCACTACTTACTTTTTTGTCTTAATTGTGATACCTGCTGCCTTTGCCGGGGAACTGCTTACTAATCCCGGATTTGAGAGCAATATGACCGGCTGGAGTGTTAGCTCAAGTAACGGTTATGTGGCCTCCTCAAATACGGCCCATTCAGGGACGAAATCCACTAAATTTGAAACTAATGATGCGACCTCGCCTTACTCCGCTTACATATATGGGACGCAAAGCATCGCTTATGATGGCTCAACTGAATATACTTTGTCGGTCTATGCGAGAGATAACTGGTCAACCGGTTCAGGGACAATGGCTAACGCCGTTACTTTGAAGATTGAATATTATAATGCTTCCTCGGCCCTACTCAGGACTGATCAGCAGTCATTTAGTCTGTCGAAGGATTATCAGTGGCATCAGTATGTTTTAACCGTGACAGGGATTCCGGCAGGTACGGCGATTATCAAGCCCGTAATCGGGACGACCCAGATTGATCAATGGCTGAGAAGCATACTATTTGACGATGCTTCGCTGACCGGACAATCTGTTACGCCGCCGCAACCACATACAGGGGATTTGAATAATGATTTATATGTAAATTTCACTGATTTTGCGCTGCTTGCGGCCGGCTGGAAGCAAACTGCGGATTGGAACGATCTGCTTGCAATAACGAGTAACTGGCTGGTTGATTATTCGAATTCGCTGACGATTGTGCCGTCGGCGCAGACAGTTGAGAAATATGGCTATGTCTTCTTTGACATCAATTCGGTTTCGCCATATACAAATCAGTATAATCCTGAGGATATTCGCATCGATATTGTGTTTGAAGACCCTGACAGCAACCAAATAATTCTGCCGTGCTTCTATGTCTCCGGAAATGCTGCTGCTTCACATTGGCAGGGAAGATTTACGCCGAGAAAAACCGGACAGTATTCATATCAGGCGAAAGTGTTTGTCAATGGGACTATTGACGGCAGCTCAGATGTTTTTTACTTAACTGTGGAAGATTCCAATAAAGACGGTTTTATTCACTTAAATCCTCAATCAGATTATTCTTTTCGGCACGATTCTGGAAAGCCTTTCAGGGGAATCGGCGAAAACGTAGCATGGGATCCCCGTTCGTATGATAACCAGGCATACAAGTATGAGTATATGTTCCCATTGCTGGGTACAAACGGCTGTAATTTTGCTCGTATATGGATGTGCCCTTGGAATATGCCGCTGGAATGGACCAGCCCGGGGCTTGGTCAATATAGCGAAACTGCGGCAGCAAGATTGGATACTGTCCTTTCTATAGCCGAGCAGAACGGGCTGTATTTGATGCTGGCTCTGGATTTTCACGGAGTTTTTAGATCTGTGCCGGATTACTGGGGCGGCAATAATTACTGGCTGACTAATCCGTACAACATCGCTAATGGTGGTCCGTGTCCGAATGCCGCAGCATTCTTCTCTAATGCTACCGCAAAAAACATCTATAAGAAGAGGCTTCGCTACATTGTCGCTCGATGGGGATATAACCCGCATTTAGGTGTGATTGAGTTCTTTAACGAAATAGATAATGCATATAACGATGGCGATGCGAATGTACCTGCTTCAGATATTGCGTCGTGGCATGCTGAGATGGCCGCATATTTTAAAAGTATAGACCCATTTGAACATTTGGTTTCGACAAGTGCAGGCTATAAATATATTCCAGGTCTATGGAACGTGAGTAGCTTGGATTTTTCTCAAACCCATCCGTACGGCTCGACAAATGATATTTATAGCAGAATAGTCTCTTTCAAAACTACTTACAATAAGCCATATGTAGCAGGTGAATTCGGATATGGCTGGCAAGGTCCAGGTGTTGATGGAACACAGAGCAATTACGAGCGAGAATTGCATATGGGATTGTGGCGAGGGATGTTTTCGCCAACACCAATTTTACCTCTAACATGGTGGTGGGACCAGTTTGCGGATTGGAACGACTGGAATATTTTCAATACTGCTGCTGTCTATTTCAGTCCGATGATTTCTGACAATAATGGCGTTTTACAGGAATTGACGGTGGATGTCGGTACGGGCATAGAATCGATGGCACTCAAAGATAGCAGCAGAGTGTTTGTCTGGTTGAGAAATAATACGTCATCCACAATCAGCGGTAGGACGCTGACCATATCCCCCCTGGAAAACGGAACTTATGAGGTCAGATATTACGACACATGGTTGGGCACATATTCAACGCCAACTTTGATTAGTGTTACAACTGGTTTTCTGCAATCAACTATTCCCTCCTTAACAGCGGACAAAGATATAGCTTGCCAGATAGTTAAGGTCAGTCCGTAATTACGATTGAATTGCGGTAACATTCTATACTGCCTTCACAACTTCGGATGCACGAAATATAATGGCAATGCCTATATGAATGTGGTAAAAGTTCGATGCGTTTGAACATGCGGTGTTTGAAAACATATTAAAATTGGAAGATATTTATGAAAACCAGGCCATATTATTTGTCTGCGCTAATATCAATATTGACTACAACCGCCGTAATAGCGGAGATGAACCAATTGACGATTGTACCATCAAAGCAGGCGGTTGAAAAATACGGCTATGTATTCTTTGATATTAATTCAGCTGCGCCATATTCCAATCCTTATAATCCTGATGATATTCGCATTGATATTACGTTTAAAGACCCAAACAACAGCCAAGTCATTCTGCCATGTTTTTATGTTTCTGGAAATTCTGCCGCTTCACGCTGGCAGGGACGCTTCACGCCGAGAAAAGCTGGACAATATTCATATCAGGCAAAGGTTTTTGTCAATGGGGCGATGGAAGGCAAATCAGAAGCTTTTAATTTAACTGTGAAAGATTCCAATAAAGACGGTTTTCTCCATTTGAATCCTAAGTCGAATTATTTTCTTCAATACGATTCGGGAAAACCATTTAGAGGAATCGGCGAAAATGTATGCTGGGATCCTCGTCCGAATGAGGACCAGAAATACAAGTATGAGTATATGTTACCGCTGCTGGGCGCCAACGGCTGCAATTTTACACGTATATGGATGTGCCCTTGGAATATGCCGCTGGAATGGTCAGGCTTCGGACTTGGCCGATATAACGAAACTGCGGCGGCCAGATTGGATACGATCCTTTCCCTGGCTGAGCGGAATGGATTGTATGTGATGCTTACTTTGGATTTTCACGGAGTTTTTAAATCCGTAAAAGACCCCTGGGGCGGCGGAGATTACTGGACGACTAATCCGTACAACGCTGTTAACGGCGGGCCGTGTTCGAATGTTGCGGCATTTTTCTCGAATCCTGCCGCAAAAAATATCTATAAGAAGAGGCTCCGCTACATCGTCGCTCGATGGGGATATAATCCGCATTTAGGCGTAATTGAATTCTTTAACGAAGTAGACCATACCTTCAATGACGGCGATGCAAATGTGCCTGCTTCGAATATTGTTTCGTGGCATGATGAAATGTCCGCATATTTAAAAAGCATTGACCCGTTTGGGCATTTGGTTTCCACAAGTCTCAGCCATAAAACTATCCCTGGTCTTTGGAATTTGAGTAACTTGGATTTTTCTCAGACCCACATTTACGGCCCAACGGATAATATTTATGACACAATTACTTCTCACATAAACTCTTACAATAAAACTTATGTAACAGGCGAATTTGCATACAGTTGGGAAAATGCCGGTACGGACGCAAACCATCCGGCTTATCGAAGAGAACTGCATATGGGTATGTGGCGCGGCATGTTTTCGCCGACTCCTATTTTGCCGATGACGTGGTGGTGGGAATCTTTTGCGGGTAATAACGACTGGGATGTTTTCAAAGCTGTCTCGACTTATGGCAATCAGATGACTTCTGACAGCGGCGGTTTACTGGCACCCTTGTCTGTAAATGTCGGTACAGGCGTAGAATCGATGGCACTCAAAGATAGCAGCAGAGTGTTTGTCTGGTTGAGAAATAATACTTCATCCACAATCAGCGGCAGGACGATGACTATATCCAACCTGCAAAACGGAACGTATGAAGTCAGATATTACGACACATGGCTGGGAACATATTCAAAACCAACTCTGATTAGTGTTACGACAGGTGTTCTGCAATCACTCATTCCCTCCTTAACGGCGGACAGGGATATAGCCTGCTGGATTTTGAAAGTTAGCCCGTGACAATGAATAGCTGGTAGCGGCGAGGATTGATTTTTCTGACGTTTACATGTCAAGTGTTTAATATGGGAACTTCTAATTTGTAATTTGCTATCTTAGGACAAAACGTCATTAAAATCTAAATAATTATGTTTTTCGTTGCGGCGGTTGGTGACGAAGCCGAAGGTCTAACACATGAAAACAAACGACCGGATGGTTTGACTCCTGTCTGACAAGTGTTCTTTTACAGCCATTTACCCACCGGCAATTGCTCTACAGCATGACGCAAAACTGGATCAACGTTTGTGTATACCTTATTTGTCAGATTTGGCGAGGAGTGTTCCAGAAGTCGCTGTGTCACAGCTGTGGATACTCCATTTTGAGCGAGCATAGAACCAAATGTCTTGCGTAAATCGTGGAATTTCAAGTCTGTCAGCCCTGCATCTTCACAAATCCTTTTCCATCGTTTGTGATTAAAATTA
>Ga0315276_10004152_pt1 | contig 13305 bp, 20 predicted proteins | sample YL17G05_0_MG_FD_204542 | JGI IMG/M metagenome (GOLD analysis project Ga0315276, IMG submission 204542) | Sediment microbial communities from Yellowstone Lake, YNP, Wyoming, USA - YL17G05_0 | ecosystem: Environmental > Aquatic > Freshwater > Lake > Sediment | place: USA: Wyoming | collected...
ATGTAGATTCTAATGGCCAGGTTAACCCAGCCAGGTATGCACCATGACAAGTCCAGTAGGTAAACTAACTAAGATAGTACACAAGCCTGGCACTAAAGGTGACCAAGGCCCAAGAGGCTTTGACGGCATGCCAGGCCTAACAGGCCAGCAAGGCCCTGTAGGTAAACAAGGGATACCTGGCCTACAAGGGCCACAAGGCGAGCCAGGTCTTACACCTGAGCATGAAGTACAGCAAGGCATGGTTAGGTTTAAAAAGCCTGACGGGTCTTGGGGTCAGTGGGTACAGCAAAGGCCTGGTACAGGCAGTGGTGGTCACCCGCCTTACCTAGTTAAGTACCACGCTATAACTACTAATAACTACCGCATAACACGTGACTCACTTGTGTGGGGCAATAACATATTTGGGGTGCGCTATGCAGGGGCAATAACAATATACATACCACCAGCAGCAGACGTACAACAACTTATGTTCTTTAAAGATGAATTAGGCACAGCAACAATAACATTAACAGCAAGCTAGGACACAACAATGGCACAAGGCGATATTATTCTTTTTGATCAATTCATGGTTGATTTAGGTGAAAAACTACATGACTTAAGCTCTGATGTCTATAAGCTAGGTTTGGTTACCTCAGTGACTACGCCTACAGCTACAACAGCAGATCCTAGATGGGGTGCAGGCGGTACAACCAACTTCGATACGAATGAGTGTACAGCAGGTGGTAACTATACAGCTGAAGGGCAAACCTTAGCGAGCGTTACGTTTACATTAACAGGCGGTAAAGCTGTGTTTGATGCTGCTGACCTGACAATACTTCAAAACGCTAGTAACCCAACTAATGCTAGGTGGGCTATTGGCTATAACAGCACTGATGCTGGCAAGCGTGCACTGTTTGCGGTAGACCTTGGCTCTGCCTTTGACCTCACTACTGGTGACCTTGTATTCACATGGAATGCTGGTGGTATATTTGATATTAACCAGGGGTAGTCTATGACAGCGACCAGAGTTAAAGAGACAGCAACTACCACTGGCACAGGTAACTTCACTTTAGCTGGTGCGGTCACAGGCTTTGTTACATTTAACACAGCCTATGGCACTAGCAGACGCTTCCTCTATTTCATTGAAGGTGTGTCTGGTGAGTGGGAGTCAGGCTTCGGGTACTTGTCAGCATCGACAACACTTGTAAGAGAGCAGATAAGGCAAAATAGTTCAGGCACTACGACTGCACTCAACTTCAGTGCTGGTACTAAGAATGTGTATATGGCCGTTACAGACCGTTCAATTATCCAGCCACCTCAAGGCTGGCAAAATGTATCAACAAAAGGTGTGCCAAGTGCTCACATTTCCGCATCAACACCAAGCGCCGTGCAATCTGCTGGGTCTGATAAGATGCGAATGACACCATTTGAACTAGCGTTCCCGATGGTCGCTACTGGAATTCGTGTAGAAGTTACAACAGCAGCTGCTTCTAGTAAAGGCCGTATGGCGCTCTATGAAGTCAAAAGCAACGGCCTGCCAGGTAATATAATAGTGGAAACAGGAAACATCGATACCACAACTACCGGCATAAAAACAGGAACTTTCACTGCAAAGTTCATACATGCTGGCACGTATTGGTCTGCTTGCGCACAAGATCTGTCAGGTGTTGCTTTTAGACGCTATTCACAAGGCGCATTCAGGGGGAGTGTGGCTGGAGGTAATACTTCCACAGCTGCTCACGACTCCGGGATAAACCACTCTCTTACTGGGGGGTGGACGACTCTACCAACAGCAGATCCTACTGGGTCAGTCTTAGATGACTCTTCAGGGTGCCTTTTCTTAAACTTAGTGGGAGACATGATCTAATGCCTATTGTATATATTAACAAGCCAGGAATTTATGAGTACTTAGGAAAGTTCAACTTGCGCCTAGAGCAAATTGGCTATACTTGGGTAGGGTACGAAGTTATTAATGGCATTGACACAGTGGGAACTGACGAAAACGGCATTAACGCCAAAGTAAATGCTAAAATTGTGGAATATAACCCTCTAGCATATTGTAAAAAGGTTCAAAAGTTTAACGTAAGAGATAAGTTTCAAGATATCGTTTCACTAGAAGTACGTCCCATGACGCTTGATGAAATTGATACTCTGCTTGATTTGTGGCGATCTATTACCCCCGCTTCCCGTAACCCAACAGCTACATTTCAGAAGATATTAGATATTAACACCCAGGCAAAGGGCTTTCAGACATCAATTAACGCTGCAACAGTCTGGCAAACACTTTGGGCAATTGATTACATGGCCGATGCAACATGGGGTAGATAGGTATGTTACTAGGCAGCTCACCTTTAGGCGCTGTTGCGTTAGGAGAACTGCCTGCGGTCGCTGGCAGTGGCCTTACTTTAAGTGTAGCGCTTGGCCACGTAGTTGTCACAGGTTATGCAGTTGCCATTAATAGTAAGCGTACCCTCCAGGCCGCTACAGGGCATGTGCTTGTAACACCTTACCAGGCCAGTGTCAGGATAAGGAAATCTGTCAGTGTAGCTGCTGGGCATGTCACTGTTACGGGCTACCCCGCCAGTATTAACAGTAAACGTAATGTCATTGCTGCCACTGGGCATGTGGCAGTTACAGGGTATGCTGCTACCGTGACGACAGGGGCGAGCCGCACAGTCAATGTTGTTAAGGGTGCTGTCCTTGTAACCAGCTATGCAGCTAGTGTTAAACGTAGTAGGGGCGTAATTGGTGCAGCGGGACATGTAGTAGTAACGCCATATGCAGCTACGTTAGGTAAGGTTCGTAGAGTAACTGCGACTAAAGGTTCTGTTTTAGTCACAGGCAGGCAGGCAGTAATAAAAACTAACAGACAGGTGCAAGTTGCAGCTGGGCATGTTATAATCACAGGCAAGGCGGCTACGGTAACCTTGGGTGGCACTGCCTATACAGGCGTAAAAATTGATGGCCAACAATACAAGTACACTAATACCGCCTACCAATCTTTAACCCTGTACTGTAACGGTACAGACTATTTTACATTAGAAGGTTTTACATGGAATCCTTAATCGACGTCATGGCAATTGTTAGCCATATTATTGCAGTAGCATCTATTGTTGTTAAGATCACCCCAGACCCTAAAGATGACAAAGCGCTTGAGAAAGTTGTTAAGATCCTTAAGTTCTTAAGTTTAAATAAAGCTACCTAAGACAATATTACCCACCCCGCTAGCTTAATGACGCCACTTAATTGTGGCGTTTCTTTTAAGGTCACCTGACCTTTTACCTGACCTTTTAAATTGTGCTGTATACTACTAATGCAGTAGCTACACGCTCGTCCATCTTCAGACCTGCCTTATTAATCTTATAGCACAGTGCTCTAATATTGTCAGTGCTCTTTACGTCTGTTATGGCAGGCAATTGCCACTTAGGGCTACGCACATATGCAAGCCAGTATGCTATAGCAGTCACTTCGGCATGGTTAGCAGCAGAGTACAGCCTCGGGCTTGGTGGGTATGCAGCAGTAGTAAGGCCTGCTTTGTACATCAGCACGTGCATTTGGTATATATTCTTGTACGTAATAGCCCCTGTAATCTGCATTGGGCCTAAGCCTCTATAAGTCCAGCCATCATTAGTCGCTTTGTCACCATTACCTAGTTTATTGGCGTATACAGTATTAGCAATTGCAATGGGCCTGTGCGCTAACTCTTCAGCTAGTTCAGGCCGCTTTTTGAATATGCTTGGCCATGTCCTAGCAAGGCCCATCTGCGAGTAATTAAGGTTTTCCCTGTAGAAGCTGAATTGTGTTTCTACCCATGCGTTACCTAGTAATACAGCTGTCTCTTCTTTGTTAAGGTTAGCTATATTACATGCAGCAAGGAGTTTGGAATAATTAGTCTTCTGTATTTTTGTTGTAAGTTTCATTATAAAACCCTCTTGCAGTGAGTTGATACGAAAGCCTCAAGCCCTGCCATACCGTTAACTAAGCCGTCATAAGCAAATATAAGGTAGTCTGCTATTATGTTCTCATAGCTGCGCCCCCTTATGGCTGCATCTAGCCTGACATATGCATGCTCTGTAAGCATAAAGCGCGTAACCAGTGGTCTCCAGCCTTCGACACTGTGCCTGTAACGCTCTACGAGCTGTGCATGGTTGCAAAGCCATTCATGACTACAAGTGTCACCTGTGTCTAAGCCTTGGGCATCTAAGAACGCTTCTGTCGTTGTGCGTAGCAGGTAGAATTCGTCTTCATCCGGGTCGTATGGCGATGCAGCACTGTAGTAGTGCTCAATAGCTGTAAGAACTAGACAAACCTTAAGTGTTAACACCTTTACCCCCTAAATAAGCTTCAAGCACACCAAGTGCGTCAGCTATGTGTTCATTCTTTGAGATGGTGACTTTACCATTGTGCATAAACCATTGCAAGTTCTTGCCGTACTTTTTATGCATGACTGCAACCATTTCTGCTTTACTTGCTTTAAGTGGCAAACCTGCTGCTGCTTTTACTTGCTTAGCACTTACATAGTGCACGGGCACTTTGTGTACAGCAAAGAAAGCGGCCAGCATGTATACACTGAACTTACTAGCTGCTGCACCTTCAGACCTACACACATTTGGACTTTCAATAACTACCTGCCTGGGGTCGTACTTGTGCAACAAGGAGTGCCCTGTGGCAAGGATGTCAGCAAACACAGCGTGCTTGCAGGCCTTGTCTTGCTTGCGTTGGTAAAGCCCGACGCTGACAACTTCAGACACTGCACTGCCTATGCATTTTCCGTGTACAACAAAGCCTGTATTACAAAGGCTGTGATCAAGCGCTAGGGTCGTGCTGTTAGACATGATTGTAAAACTCCCACTTTTCGCAGTTAAATGTCTTGGTGGCACTGCCTGTGTAAGCGTCCATGTGAGACACTTGCTCAATAACTTCGTATGTGTCACCTCTACCATTCCTGTCGTAAAGTAACATCAAAGCCATATCACCGCCACTACCTATCGCTACATAAGGGTCGGTCACCTCTACAAACAGAGTTCTGTGTTTACCTCCAAAGCCAGCACTGCTTACTGCGCGAAATGTACGTAAGCTACCACGCAACACCATTATTGCCTGCATATCGTAGTTTTGGTCGGTTGTTAGGCAGTAGAACTGTGCTGACGGATCTATTACGAGTTTACTAAAATCATCAAAGAAAAGATGACAGTCTACTGCATCACCCGACAAACCCATTGCAAAATTAGCTGTAGTAAATATCTTAGATGCAGCTGTATACTTGTTGTTGTCTATAGTAAATTGCAAGTCGCAGCACAATTCAGCCCTGTGTCGGTTAAAAACTATAGTAGTCATATCTCAACCTCTGCAATCACTTTATGACAAAACAAAGTACAATTTTTAATCACACCTCTGAATACTTTAGGGTCGATAAAAAGAGAGTGTTGTATAGACTGTTCGAACCTGTTTAATAATCTTTTATCATGCTCATCACTTATCTCCCCTAGTATATGCTTATAACTTCCTGTGTAATCATACTCACTTATGTGACATTTCTCACTTTGTAGTTCATAGTGGTCAAAACCTAATTGCAGTGAGCAGGTGTACCATAATATAGTTTCATTAATACGTCCTGGTTCTTTATGTAGCTTTAAATTTGTAATGTCTAGATTCATACTCACCTCCAATTAAATTAACCGTCACAAGCATCACATACAGGCGTAGGCATAGGCTTCTCTGCTGGCCTTAGGTAGTACAGGCCAAGTACATTGTCATTATTTATAGCATAGCTGTGAACTTTAGACAAGTAAGCTTGGTCACCACAATTGTACAGGTTTAGTGACTGCCCTTGGTCTAAATACTGCTGCCTGACACCTGCATGCCTAACAATCTGCATCTGATCAATCTCGTAGCCAGTTTTGAAGACTTGCTTTTCGTGGTCAGTAAACTGCTCTAAGTGCTGTACACTGCCGTTATTTGCATTAATATCTTCAAGCAGGCCTTTACTGTTTATGCCCTTGTCTTTCATTAAGTCTAGCAGTACAGGGTTAACGCGTGACACAATACCGCCTGCCATTTCCTGACTGTAAACGTTACTGAAGACAGGCTCAATACCACCTGACACGCCGCCCATGATCAAACTGGTACTCAGTGTCGGTGCTACAGCGCACAATGCCCAGTTGTACTGGTCACCAAATGCAACCTTACCGGTATGTTGTGCAAGTGCACGGCTGACACTAATACCTGCCTGCTGTATGCTGTGAAAGATGCCCCTATTCACACTGTCTTGTGCATGGAATGGTATACTTTTGCTTTGCAAGTAAGTGTGGTACCCCATAACACCCATACCTAATGCACGGTATTCCTTGGCAAACTTGAGGGTTCTAGACAGTTCAATGTCATTACCCCAGCCTTTCTGTGTGGCAAGGTCAACGAACAGTTCGTTTATTGCGTTTAGCACAATGAAAGAATCAGTCAAGGCTGTTGGGTGATTACACCACTCGTCATACTTGGCTAGATTCAAGCTAGACAGTACACATGTGAATGACAAGTCAGGTGCTGATGGCAAATGGATCTCATTGCAAAGATTACTTGCCCTGAAATTTGCTGGCCGCCCCTGTGCTGCCCAACGACGCTCAATTAAGTCACGCTTTATCAAGTAGCCTGTGCCTGTTTCTGCTCTTAGCTTCATCCACGTCTGCAAGCGACGCATAGCATCTGCATCGTTGTTGCGAACGGTTCGCATGAATTTATCTGTTAAGATAAAGCCTGCATTCTCTTTAGGGTTGTGTGTAATGTGCTGGCAGTATTCATAGAAGTCCCCGTGCTCAAATGTTAAATAGCCTGCCCATGCGCCTGATCGGTTTTTCCCTTGACTTACCATGCTAGTCGTCTTGTTTATAAGTTCTACAACAGGCAGTACGCCTGCGGCTTTAAGGCCGTTAGAAACTACTGTCCCTCGTGGTCTGATGTCAGACAGGTCCGAACTGGTGCCGAACCCTTCTTTAGTTAGCTGGGCTATTTCTTTTGCTGCACTGAAAAAGCCGCTAACACTGTCTTGTACATAGTTGCCTGTGCAACTAACAGGCATGCCTTTGTTGGCCTTGCCTATGCTGGTAAGTGCAGGTGTTGGCAATGACAGCCAACCATTCCAAAGTAGGTCAAATACCCGCTCTTGTGTGATAGGTAAAATACTGTACTTAGGCTGTGATAATACAGCCGCGACAGCCTGGAACCTGTCTTTAGGCGTCTCGTCGGTGTCTAGGTAATTCTTGTTGTATAGCAACTGATACCCTGCTGTTGTCATCCACATGGGCACTGTTTTACGTGCTTGTGCCGCCTTGCGACGCTCTGAATATATGTCGTACTTACTCACTGCTATACCCTCACTAAGTCATAAAAGTTAAAACCTTCTAAAGAATACCCTTTTTGGTATTTAGGTATTGTGTCAAAAAAGTCGACTAATGTTAAGCCTTGTGTAGACTGCTCGAACCAGCCGCTAATCTGGCTGCGATTTATATCATACATGCGTGGCAGGTGCAATTGTTTTAAGCAGTGGTTAACACGTTCCCTCACCCAGGTTTGCATGTCGATCTTGTTAACACCACAAAATTCACCGTGCTCAAATACTAAGTTAATAATGTGATCTTCGTGGGCTACAAGCTTACGCACAGCAGGGTAAAGCTTGTCTTCAAGCCAGTTGCTACCTTGTGCTTGCTTACCATACTTGCGTGTTACATGGTATAGCCATGCACCACCTGCACTATGTAATGCTTCATCCCGCTCACTGAAATTAACACCATTAGCAATGGCTGGCATCTTATTATACCCATTCGACCTGAAAGCTTTAAGTACAGCAAAAGCACTGTATAAAGCAGCGCCTTCAATCATACTGAAAGTCGCTAAGCTAAGTAGTAAGTCATTGCCTGTTGCTGCTTCATCAACAAAAGCCATATGCTCTGCTAGTACAGGGTCTTTCAGGTACTCATTATAAAATGCAGCATCATTAACAAACATTACTTTATTAACAGTGTCATAGAACGGTGCATGCACGCATGTTTCCATAAAGCCAAACATAGTTGCCATGCGTTTTATTTCAAGTGGTGCAAATGTATTTAGCACCCTACCTAGCCAGTAATCCCCGCCTGCACGTACTTCATAGTGTGTGAATGTCTTAAGTATCGTAAGCAGTGCATGCTTTTCTGCTGGTGTGGTGTCAGTCAGTACAGCGTGCTTGTCTTGTTCAACAAGCATTTCATCTGCACGCCAATTGAAGTCAAGCTGTTGCTTTTCAAATACCAAGGCTTGCTCAAGCTCTGGGGTGTGCACGTAGGCACGGTTGTTAGTGTCAGTAAATAAGTCAATCACGTTAAACGGCCTCGATTTCAAAGTTGTGTTTAGAGCAAATTATAGCCAGCATAGCCATGCAAAGTTCTTTATCCCATATTGCTGACTTCTCGCACTTCATTAGTAATATCTGCTTAAGCTTAAGCAGCTCAGTGTCATCTTGAGAAGGTACAAAAATATCCCACAGCATCTGGGCAAGGTCATAGCAGTCTAAGCTATACAAGTCTTTGCCTGTTAGCCAACCTGCTAGCTCGCATGCCATTGCTTTCCCGTGCATCCTGCACTTTAGCGCTTTTAAATAGTGTTTTGTCATAATGAGACCTCTAAGTCTGTGATCATTTTAAGTAACTGTTTGTTCTTAGCAAAGTCTGCTAACCTACCTGAAGAAATATAGTACTCTTTGACTGTGCTGTCCAGGTACTTTTGTAGCTTTTTGTTACAGTGTGTATCAGCGAGATCCAAAGGCAATACCTTTGCTGTCTTTGCAGGGCCTACCCCTTTAATACCAATTACATTATCAGTGGCGTCACCCATTAATACCTGCCTGTAGTAGTTAAGCAAAGCTTGGGCTGGCGTAATTGTATAGGCAAGTTTCTTATCAGGGTTGTAGTGCGTGCCAACTACTGTATCAAGGTCTTTATCAATATGCACAAGTACAGAGTCAACGCCTGCACGCTGACAGGTGACATGCGCACTACTGCACACGTCATCCGCTTCATACCCTTCCATTATGATAGGTGCGTAACGGTGTAAAAACCACTGCTTTAGATCTTTAAGTAGTAAAGGCTTAGGCTGCGTTCTGTTTGCTTTGTATTTCGGACATATGCCTAACCTGAAGTTTGTGCTGCTAGATATGTAAGTTTTAGTTACGTAGTCATCACAGGGCCATAACTCTGCTACATTTTTGTGTATAGAACTTATCAGCTGCTTTATAATAGACATAGCAGATTCGAGAGCCTGCTCTTCAGGCTCTTTGAGCACAACCTGCCTGGTGTGCTCAGTGTGCCCAGCTGCTAGTAGGTCAGGTAGGCTGTCATAAGTGCTACCATCAGGCGCAGCGTGAATTGTTTGTTGTAGTGACCCTGCTGCTTTGTAAAGCATGCTGTCGGAGTCGATGTGTATGTACATATTAACCTCAAGTTGGGTCGGTTGTTAATACCATATGGCCTGTGTTAGGGCATACAGTTATATGGTCAGCTGTGCCTTCTAACCCTACCTCTCTGTTCTTAATTACACTTATACGTGTCACCCTATTACTGGTTTGCTGCCCTGGTGTAATCAGTGGGCTTAGGGCAATAATAATGTGCGACACCATAGCATAAGCAGCACTGCCCCGCAAATCTGACTGAGCTATTGGCTCAAAGAAAGGCGGTGGTGGTTCATCATCTTCCTTCTTCTTCTGCCACCTTGGTGGTACCATGTCACGTTTTTTCATGTGCACTACAACGAATATAGTGCAACTGCCGCTTTTAAACTCTCTAAGACTTGACATAAAGTCATCGATGAACTGTCTTTCACCTTCATCTTTGCCGTTATCATTTACTAAGTAACTTATAGGGTCAAGTACAATTGCATCGCACTTCTCAACGTCAACAAGGTAGCGTAACGTATCTTTAATGCCTTCTAATGTGAACTTGGTATCTTCAGGTATAAACAGGCTGCCACCTTCCTTAAGCTTGCGCTCCATTTCATCAACAGCAGGTATAGTGCCACGTGCTGGTGGGTTTTGACGCCATGCCCATAAAGGCATTTTACCTGCAAGTGCAAGCATACCTTGCTTAGTCTTGGTAACTGTTTCTTCCAAGTGTATAAAGCCAATCTTCTTATCTTGCATAAGAAAGTCATACTCAATCTGGCGCATGAAGGTTGTCTTACCACCACCGGGTAGTGCAGTTATTATCACAATCTCACCGCCTCTAAAGCCTTTGGTAATACTATTAAGGCAAGGGAAGCTAGGGACTTTTACGCCTTCTTTAATTGGCTCATAGCAGCCTGCAATGTCATCACTATATAGTGCGCTGTCTAGCTGGTACTTCTTCGCTTTGTTAACAGCGTCAAAAAATACTTGGTGCTTGCCTTGCTTCAATAAGTCATTAGCATCCTTGTTGTTACCTTTAATGTTGTCCCATGACATTATGCGTAATTCAGCAATAGGGCTGTAACGTTTTGCAACTGCATTAGCATAAGACCGCCCAACCAGATCCATGTCAAAGCAAAGGCAGATAACTGCATACTGCTTTGCCAGTAGTTGCATTAGTGCTGACGTGTTCTTGCTAACACCGCCTGTGCTTGCACCGTCTGCTATAGACACAACATTATAATCTTTACCACACTGTTCCAGCATGTACTTCGCTGCAAGACAATCTTCCTCACCTTCGGTGACAATAACAAACTTTCCGCGCTTCAACTGGTCGTTACCAAAACCTGTGTCAAGTTTACCGACGACATATGTACGGTCTTTGTCATTAATATGCTTAACCTTGTAACCTCGCAGTGCCCCATTCTCACTAAAGAATGGGTATGCAACCAGGTCTACAACCCCTGTGCGTGGGTTGCATAGCTGCTTTACACTAAACTGCTTTGCTATATGTGCAGGTATCGCCCTGTGTTTTAGGTCAGCGAATGGTGCTGCCTGTATGATATCAACTGTCAAACCATCATAATTGTTAGTCACTTTCTTTGCCTCTCCAATAATATTTAATTTAACACTTTGCTTACAACTAAAACAGTAAGCCCCTTTATCCTCTCCATACACTGTCACTGCATCACTACTACCGCACTTAGGGCACGGCAGTCTGCTTTGTCTATTCATAATCGCCTGCCTTGGTTATCAAACCACAGCAGAAAGGCTGCATTGCACAACACATGTGCCATGTGTGGTAAGCCTGACTCTGCGTCATGCGACTCACCCTCACGCCATGCAGCTAGGTGCCGCATAAGCGCGTCGTAGTAACGAGCGTCAGCGTCAGGCAATAATTGCCAGTTATTAGGCGCGTACTTAGACGCCCCATATTCAAGCACCTGTACAATAGCACTTACCACACCTTTAGGCAGTAAGCTGTAGCGCATCTTGCCTCCGTCAAACTTTGTACCTAACACAAAACCTCCTAGCGCATGCAGTTATTAATGTCAGAGCCTGTCAACTTAACAAAACCAAGTGGCTTTTGAATTTTTGCGTTAGGATTAACCACGACAAACATACTTCCATCACCAAAAGGCTCTATACCACAATTAAGTTCGTGGTGGTTATACATGTCGTCACTTGCAGCTTCTAGTGATAGATAAACCTTGCTTGCATTATTAGTAGCAAGCAGTTGCATGACCCTCTCAGAATCATACCCCAACTTCTCCATCATTGCAGTTGCACACCAAATTACATCAGCAAGCTCTTTAATAAGCGATGCAGGGATGTGCGGCTGGATAAGTAACTCGACCTGCAACTCCCCTAACTCCTCTTCTAAGCAGGCTTGCACTGCTTTTACAGTCTGCAACCGGTTGGCTGCTTCTATAAATTCAGACATCTTCATAACTACCCCTCTTTCTTGTATAAAAATCTAATAAGCCTAATGCCTGTAAGTGGCAGCCTTGCGTAAACATGCTGCCTGTCGGTGGCGTCAACAACTGCTGCTTCAAAGTAAGGCATCCCTTCCAGTAGGTAGGTATCGTACGTTACCTCAACATGACCATCAATTACTAACGTGTTACTTGTTTTGTTAGTGTCCCTGTATAAAATCTCCACACCAATGTTAGGTGTGATGGTAGCGGCAGCCCTAACTTTTGTTAGGGTTGTGATATTAGCCTTATTTGTTTCTGTCATAATTGCACCCTCGTGTGTCTGCTTTGATTTAAACGCTCTGATTGTCTATGTCTAAACCAAGTGTAGCACTTGTTACAGTTATACAAGGTGTATTTACGTGATTCTGTGTAATAAAACCCCTTCTCTTTGTAATTTTGTGTACCACAGGTTGGGCAGCACATTGAATTACTTAGTGTTGACAGGTTTACACCATGCAACCAAGGCAGTAACTTATTGTATACCTGCTCAAGTAGTTGTGTGTCCTGCTTGTTATATCGCTGCATCATACGCCATGCAGCTTTATCACCTGCCATGCAACGCACCCACAAATCATGGCCTGTATGCTTGACTTTACCCTTCAAGCCTAGCATGCGTGCTACGTACTCAAGCTTGTTACTGGGTAGCCTGAAATTACGCTTCACTACTTGGTACAAATCTATCTGTTTGAATGGCTTTGCTGGCGGGAGGCCTAGCTGTAAGAACTCTTTGTTCAAAGTTGGAATGTCAAACTTTTTTCCATTGTAGTGCACCACTGCATCTGCTTCAGATAATAGCGTATGTATACGCTTTATCATTAAAGCGTGTTTGCTGCTATTATTGTCCATGTACTCAACCTGCTTGCTGCCAAGCCATTTAGCTGACCAGCACAATATATAACCGCTATTAATAAGCTGTGCAAGCCCTACATTCTGTTGGAAAAGCCCCCAAACATGCGCGATATTGGGTGCGGTTTCGATGTCTACTAGTAATATTTTCATTTTAAATACCTTATAAAGTTTTCTAGAAGTTCTACTGAATCACCCACCAACCCTAGAGCTAAATTACACTTGTCGCACAAGAGTTTCCTGACTTTCCCCGTCTTGTGGCAATGATCCACGTTTAAAGGCCTACGTTCACTCTCGCTCTCACAAAGGAAACACCTGCCATTTTGCTTAATATGCATCGTTTCGTACTCTTCTATAGAGATGCCGTACTTCGTTTTAAGCTTTGTTTTCCTATGCGTCTCTTTTAGTTTTGCAGGGTTATTAGCTGCCCATTGCCTTGACCTGTTTGCATTGCAAGTGTTGCAGAGATATGTGCAAGCTCGCTGCAAACTTTTGTACCAGTTGCCATCCGCCAGTTCGGTTGTGCACACGTTACAGACCCTTCCTGCCTTAAGCATAAGCTGCCCTCGATTAATAATTAAAATGGCAGGCAGTGCC
>Ga0315276_10004153_pt1 | contig 13301 bp, 7 predicted proteins | sample YL17G05_0_MG_FD_204542 | JGI IMG/M metagenome (GOLD analysis project Ga0315276, IMG submission 204542) | Sediment microbial communities from Yellowstone Lake, YNP, Wyoming, USA - YL17G05_0 | ecosystem: Environmental > Aquatic > Freshwater > Lake > Sediment | place: USA: Wyoming | collected...
AGGCTGCGCTCAACCTCGATTGCCACCTGGCGGGCGAGGCTCGAGATGTCCTGGTCGTTGCGGACGACCGGGCCGTTGATGTTGATCGTCACCGGGCCGCTGCTGCCGCCCACGCCAGACATGGAGGACGAGCGCGGATTGCGGAGGATGGCAACGGTCTCGGCGCCGGCCTCCCCTACCAGCATCGGGCCACTGGTGGTTCCAAGGAACCCCCTGGCCGCCACTTGCGGGAAGCCCCTGCCGTTCCGGTAATGTCCACCAGCCCACGGCGAGTCGACGATTGCCTGGCGCTGCTCGGCTGGGGTTCCCTTGGCGATGGCGCTCCTGATACCAGCGTAGTACCGGCTGATGCCGACGAGCCATGCCGCAGCCCTGATGCCGTTCGAGGCGCTCTTGTAACGAGCGAAGCGACCATCCTTCCCGATCTCGAGACCTGATCCTGCGGAATTTCCAGCCAGAATGCCGAGAGGGTTGGTCGGAAAATCGCTTCCTTCAGCCGTCAGCCAGGCCATCGCGACGGTCTGGTTCATGCCGGTTTCACGAGCCAACAGGGCCGCCAGTGTGGAGCGCGACTGTCGAGTGGCTGATCCAACCTCGGGAAGGGAGCCTCCCGCACCGCTGCCGCCACCGCCGGAGCCGCCATTGGCGCCACCTACGCCCCCGGAGCGACCACCAGAGGAACCGGCTCCACCACCGGCTCCACCACCGGCTCCACCACCGGCTCCACCACCGGCTCCACCACCGGCTCCACCACCGCCGCCGGATCCGCCACTGGAACCGCCAGAAGTAGTAGAGACACCCAGGCTCTTGAGCAAGCTGGTCAGGCCCGTCGCAGCGATACCCAGGGAACCCCCAAAGCCCACGAGGTCATCCCCAACAGCCGCTACCTGGCCGCCGAAGGTCGCGACAAAGTCGGCATTTGCCTTTGTCGTAGCTCCCAGCTTGGCGTTGGCCGTCTGGTAGATGTCGTCGGCATCGGCAAGGTCCTTGGCGGTGTCGGTCTGGAGGGCTGCGATCTTGGCCGCGTGGCCGGCAGCCTCCATCTCGGCCGTGTGCATGGCGTCGGCCGACGCCCACGCCTTCTTGGCATCTTCGGCCGCACGCTTGGCCGCGATGGCCCATTCCTGGCCGGCCAGGGCGTATGTCTCCTTGGAGTAGCCGAGCTGCGTCTGCGCGATCCCGGCCTCTGCAATCCGCTCCTTCTGGCGGAAGTACCGCTCTTCGCCCGTCTCTCCGGGCGCCTGGAACTGGGCCAGCGCGAGCTGGGTGGTGATCTGGCGCTGCTGAAGCTGGAGGCCCAGGAGCTGGCTCGCACGGCCGACATCCCACATCTTGTGCTGGACCAGGCCGAGATCTCCTACCTCGCCCTTGAACTTCGAGGTCTTCCCGGTGAGGTAGGCAACGGCGTCGGCAATGCCCCGGGTGGCAAGACGGGTCGTGTTGGCCCAGCTCATGTTAGATGCCGTGGTGGCGAAATCCGCGATGTGGTTCTGGAGCCGCTTTACCTCGTCGCTGGCATCCTGGGCGGAGGTCATGAGGCGGTTGTAGTCCTGGGCCTCCTTCTCGCCACCAGCTCCACCAGCTCCAGCAACCCGAGCTGCCTGCTGGGGATAGGTGGCCCAACCCTGAGTCAGGCCAGCTCGCTCCCCTGCCCGATACTGAATCAGGGACTGCTGTTCAGTGGTCGACGGAGGAACCGCGCTCCCTGTCATGGTCACCGGACCCCACGCACTGGGTCCGATCCCCCCGGCGGGAATGGTGTCGGCCTTTGCCTTGGTTGATCCGAAGGTTCCACCGGGCTTACCACTGAACGCGGACGCCTCCGAAGCCCCGGGGATGCTCGCAGCAATGTTCGCTGCTGCGCCAGGCTGCTTCCTGATCATCGCCATGGCGTCAGCGCGAGCCTTGATGTTGTCCTGGCGCTGGCGATCCTGGATCTGGCCGGCCTCCCTGAGAGACTTGGCGATGTCGCGGGCGCTCTCGGCCGGGAGGCCCATGCCGCCCTGCGCCGTGGCGCCGCCCAGGAAGCTCTCGAATGCAGGCTGAAGGGCCCCGCGCATGGCCGACGAAATGGATGGCGGGAGACGGTCAAGGAAGGTTCCGATGGCACCCGCGCCCGGGATCATCCCCGCGCCCGGGGCCATCAACGGGGACTGGATCCGCTGCACGGCAAACTGGAGCGGGATCGTGATCCCGCGATTGATGACGCTCTGGATGTCGAGCATCTGGAACTGGGCGTTGAGACCACGCTCGACGGTCTGGGCCCAGACCTTCACGTCCGGGATCGTCAGGCCGGTGGCGAGCTGCTCGAGGGCAGCCGTTACGGAGTCGAAGCCGGTGACGATCTTCTTGGACGAGTCCAGGATCGCGTAGCCGGCTGCACCCAGGTTCTTGGCCTGCTGTGGAAGATCGGCGTCCTTGTAGGCGTCGGCCGCCTCCTGGCCAAGATAGGTGATCTGGTAGGCGGCTTCACCACTGCGCTTCGCTGCCCTCTTCGAGGTCTCCTGAAGCTGCGTCTCGAGGGCGTACTCGGCTTGCTTCCGCTGGTCAGGCGCCACGAGCGTTGGCTGCCCGACATTGCCGGTCAGGACATCCCCGATGAGCGTGCCGACACCAGCCACGACACCGCCGATCAGAGCACCGCCACCGCCACCCACAACACCAGGGGCGCCGCCAGCCCATGCAGTACTGGCAATGCCCAGGGCGCCACCAAGGGCAACTCCATTGGCTGCTGCCCCGAGGTACTTCTCGATGCCGCCCTGGCCCCGTGAGGCGGAAATGTCGCCCAGGATCTGCTCGAGCAGGCCCTTGCCGCCACCGAGCTGCTCTCCGAAGAGCGGCGTACCACCGACGCCGCCGTAACCTCCGTAGAGGCCCTGCGGCTCCGTGCCGCCCATCGCTCCGATGGAAGCCCGATAGATCTCGCTGAAGTCTGCGTAGGACTTCGCGCCAGCCTTCGCTATCGTGGTCGCCTGCATGGCGCTGGCGGCCCAGCTATAGGTGGAAGCAGAGAGACCGGCCGTGACGCCCTTGGCAGCGAGGGCAGCCTGGTAGTTGCCGCCCATCGCCCTCGTGGAATCCGCCATCTCCGATGTGAACTTCGTCATTGTCGAGCGGAAGCCCGTCATCTGGTCGATCCACTTGCCTGTGGCCGGGATGAGCGCATGCTCAAGGACCATCGAGGACAGGGACATGGCGGCGCCATAGACCGAGGTGGCAGCGATGATCGACCCGAAGTTGCGAGCAACTGCACTCAACCCGGGCGCCATCTTCTCCTCGAGCTTGATTACTTTCTGGCCCTGCTCTACGAGCTGCGTTTCCTTGATGACCCGCGTCTCTTCGGCCGTACCAAGCTGCCTCAAGACCTGGGTGTGCTCCTCGGTCCCAGGAGCGAGAGTCGATAGGGAAACCGTCAACCCGTCGACATTCTTCCGGGCAATATCCACCTGACCGCCCAGGCGGTTATAGAGAGATGTCTCGGTCTGGAGCTCGGCCTGCTGCTGCTTGAACTTCGCACCACCGCCAAGGCCCATGGAGCCGAGAACCGCCGCCACGCCTTTCGGGGTGCGCTCTGCCACCCAGGCCGCTGACCCGGCCTTGCCGATCCGCAATTGAGCCATGAGTTCGTCAGAGGAGCGATAGTCCCTCCGAAGAGCGATCTCACTGGCTTGGGCCCGCCCGTACCTCAGAGCCTTCATGGCCTTCGGGTTGAACGGCTCCTCCCAGATGGGAGTGGCTGCTTCGTAACCACCACCACCGCCACCATATCCGGCAGCTCGGAGAGCAGCGAGATCCTCGGGCGACTGCCCGAAAGTATTAGGGGTTCCCCTTTGACTTGGACGAGCGGGTTCTGGCCCAGCAGTTTCTCGACCAGCTCCTCGAGCGGGTCCCGGACCGGCAGTTTCCGCAGCAGCGGCCAGGCGACGCCTCTCGAGATCGTTGAATGCCGCTCTGGCTTCTTCGGGGCCGGGTCCGACCGATCCAGCCGGGAACTGTCGCAGCCTGTCGCGAGCCGCCTCCAAGCTGGCCTGGTCCTCTGTCGACCAGCCAGCAGCGGCGGGCCTTGCAGCAGGACCAGCAGTCCGGTTCGCGGCAGGACCAGCAGCAGGAGCAGCTCCCTCCTGGGCAATATTCCATTCGGAGAGCTGATCCTGGAGACCCAGAAGCTCGTCTCTCCAGGCTGGATCCTCCAGCCTCTTGTCGAAGAGGAGCTCCCTCATTCGGGCCGTGCCCGGGAACTCTCCGGCCCCACCAGTCGTACGAGCAGCCCCCAGGCGGGCGATCTCTGCCGGGGTACGCATGTTCTGCGGAACCGGGCCTGGGAGACCGATGTTGCCCCGCGTGCGAGCAGCAAGGAAGTCAGCAGTGCGCTGACCCGTCACAGCCTGCTGGGCCTGCTGTGACGCCTGCTGTGACGCCTGCTGGTTTGCCTCCGCTTGACCGCGAACGGCATCAGGCTCGATGCCCCTGGCACGGAATGCATCAGCGAGGGTGTTGGAGGAATCGTCGGTAGCGTCCGCGAAGCTGTAGACGGCGGGAGTTGCCGCTTCCAGCGCATCGACGAGACTCGCCACGGCAGCCTCTTCGCTGCGGACGCCTCTCCGAACGGTCACGATCTGGGAGGGAGCGCCCCACTGCCGGGCTGGCCCACCGAGATCGCGATGCGGGACCTGGGCCATCAGGCGGTTGGGGACGATGATCCCGTCTTCGGGCGGAGCGAACAGCTCGTTGCGCTTCTGGCCGATCACCATCATGCCGCTCGCGGCCTTCGGGATCTGGTCCATGACCTTCTTGGGGATCATGTGGGTCAGGCGGTTCGGGACGAACAGCTCCGGCCCGATCTCACCGACGATGTAGAGACCCTCGCCGCCAGAACCACCGGCCATCCGATGCTTGAGCCAGGGAACCTTCATCCCAAGGACGGACTCGAAGCTCGGGTCATCCTGCGGGCGAGTCCTGCGGGCGGGCGTCGTGATGAGGCTGGGCCTGGCGAAGACCCGCGTCGAAGTTGGCGGGGTCCACGACCGCTTGTGGCCCTCGAGGGCGGCCTCAGCCTGCTCCGCCTGGGCAACCTCGCGCTCTGCGCGACGAGCCAGGCCCTCGTCCGCAATCGCGGTGTGGGCGATGACCTCGGGGGCCTCGTGCTGGGGAACAGCAGGCCGTCGCCTCGGCAACGCCCCTTCAGCCTCGAGCTTCTTCAGCTCGTCCCGAACCACCTGATCAACATCTGCCTGAGCCGGAGGCGGCGTGGCGACAGTCTTGGCCTTCTTGCCCTTGGGGGTCTCCTCCTGGAGAGTCCAGGGGAAGTACAGCCTCTGCATCTGGTAGGCGGTGGTCCCCTTCTTGGCGTTCTCGCCGCGAGACACTGCCTCTGCAACCCCGAAGAGATGCGACTCCCATGTCCCAACCGCACCGCTGATCGTCCCGTGGATGTAGGGAGCATCCTTGCCCTGGCCTGCGCGGGCAGCCCACCCATGTGGCTGCAAGGGTCCCCTACCGGCATCGAGAGCTTCCTTGAGCCTGTAGTGATTGCTCCGACCGTAGTCATGCTCGATGAGACCAGTTTCAGGCGGCTCCGCCATGAACTTGTCGAGCAGGCCCTGGGCGATCTTGTCGAGCTCAGGACCGGCCGAAGCGATGAACTTCTCGCCGCGACCGAGGACCTTCCGGGCCCCGCCCTTCGCGATGATGTCTTCCCAGACCCGCAGGCGGCGAGCTGGAGCGACGCCGAGGGTGCCAGCCGCTAGTTCAGCCCCGATCTTGGCAAGACGCTGGACCTCGGGGTCATTTGCCCCGAGCCCGGCAATCGAAGCCGACTCGGTCGCCTCCATGCGCCCATGGATCTCGGCCAGGTTCTTGGTCGTGGTGGCCTCGCGCTCGGCTTTCATGGTTGCGAGCCGAGCCTCGTTGTCAGTCTCGTCGCGGCTCGTGTTGTACTTCTCGATCTCGGCAACGGCCGCCGCGAACGCCTCGGGATTACCCCCGGGCTTGCCCTTCCTGACCGCCGTTCGCAGGGACTTGAAGCGTCGAGGAAGCGAGCCCACATCGGGAGCAAACGACTCCATCGGGAACCCGGTCGGGCCGGTACGGCTAATGGGCCCCATGCCCGCTGCCACGCGGCGAGCATTCAGATCCTCGAGCGTGAGCTGGCCCTTGACCCGCTTGTAGCCGGGATCCACTTCGGTGGCCGCACCGATGCTCCCGGCAGACTGGTTGCCCTTCAGCCACATGTTCGTGGCGCGGCCACCGCCGGCCATTGGCCGAAGCTTCTTGGCGAGGATGTTCGCGTAGGTCTCGAACTCGCCCATCGCGGCCAGGTCGCTCTTGCCCTGGGCCCACCAGGCATTGGCCGGCCGGGGGCTCGCGAGCATCTCTGGCCCGTAGGACTTCATGTGCTGGCGGGAGAACGCCTGCAACGCCTCGTAGGGCGAGGCCGTCATGGCGCGGCGCCACTCGGGCTCATGCCTGCCGCGAGGACCCTGCTGCTGCCAGTAGTAGTCCGGCGTGACATAGGGCATGGGCGAGCCCGCGAAGTCACGACCGAAGCGAAGGTTTGGCTTGCCGACGACATCCTGGAGGCCACGCTTGGCGTGTCGAACAGAGCCCCCCGCACACATGCCCTGCTGGGCCTGCTTCTGCTGGAAGGCCATCATCGCCATGAACGGGTCGCGGGCCCAGTCGGCTGCCGTTTGGAAGACGCCCTGGATGAATGAGGGATCCTGGTGGACGAGACCATGAGGCTGACCGGCGAGAGCTGGCCCACCATCGGCACGCTTGGCCCGCTTCAACTGGCGCCGGTACTGCTTCGCCAGCTCGAGACCCTGCTCACGGGCGGCCGTCCAGATGATGGCCTGGGCCTGGCGCGGCTCGATGCCCTGCTCCTGGGCGATCAGGCGGGTGACGCGGTCGAGCTCCTTCTGCATCCCCTTCGGGGGAGCCGGAACCTCTGCGAGGAGGTTCCCGAGACCAGCCCGGTGCATCCACATGTCCTGCGGGGTGGCGTTGGGATCGCCCAGCAGGGCGCCGCCGAAGGGCTGGACCTTGACGCCCTTCAGGTGGCCGGCGTCGGCCTCGTCGAGGATCCGCCATGCCTTGTCGCGGTTGGCCGGGAACCCGTTGGCGGATGGCTGGGGCAGACCGGATCGGTGAGCCTCCGCAAACCGGATGGCATCCTCGAAGTTCTTCGGCCAGCGCGTGCGCGGGGAGAGGGCGGCGGTGACAGATGTCAACAGCTCGGGGGAATAGCCCGTGCGAGCAGCGGCCTCGCGGAGCTTGCCGCCCCAGAGGTCGTACCACTCCATGCCCTCGCCGCGCTGACGAGCATCAGCAGAGGCGAAGTAGTGGCGGAGATTGGGCTCGACGCCACGGACATTGACCCGACCGCCACCCTGGCGACGCCTGCGGGCGAGCTCGTTCGCCTCGCGCATGACGCGGCCCATCGGGGTGCCAGGACGCTCGCTGTCGGTCTCACCGAACGCACCCCGAGTGCGTCCAGCACGATCCTGAACATCCATGATCGCGGTGGAGCGACTGGGCATGTCGGATCGGATGCGGCGCATCTGGGCTTCCGTCATCGGACGAGAGATGGTGCCCATGAACTCGCCCGCATCCGGGTCCGCGTTGAACATGCGGACCCAGCCCCGGCCAATCATCGCGTCCATGGCGTTGGGACCGCGCCCGTACCGCTCCGGCTCCGCCTTCACATTCGGGAAAAGCGGCCAGACCTGGCGATGGTCCACGCTGCGCTGATGCGCGAGGTAGTCCTCAGTTCTAGTGGAGCCGATCCGACGAACCATGTCGCCCGCTTCGTGACGACCGGAGAAGTCGAGATAGCGTCCCGATGGCGAGAGGTAGCCCGCCTCGACGATATCGTCCGTCTCCCCGAACATGCGGAAGGCGCGGGCCTCGAGCGAGCGCGACGGGCGGACACGCTTGCCACCCTGGGCGCGGACGAACCCGCCACGAGCGTTCTTGCTGAAGCCAGACCCGAAGTCGTTGTAACCGCCACCCTTGAAGTCTTCGGGAGTAACGGGACGATATTCGGAGGGCTTGTTCGCCAGCCACCACGGGCCATGCGCCTTGTCGCTACGACCGAGGGTGGAGAACTCCTCGCTCGCATGGAAGGGCTGGCTGTCCGTCAGCGCCGACCGCAGCCAGGCATGGCGAGTCCCGAACCCCGGTTCTTGCCTTACCTTCGGAAGCTTTTTCAGCGCAAAGCCCAGGACACTCTCGAGCGATGCCTTGGCAAAGCCGGGGGGCTCTTGACTCTCTGCCCGAGTGGCGCGACCGAGTCGATTGGTGACGAAGTCGAGCGCATCCTCGAGCCTGTCCCCGCCGAGGTCAGGGTTGGAGCGGGTGAAACGAGGCAGGGCGATGTTCCGCAGGACACCCAGCAGCTCCGACTGCCGTGGCCGATTGCCACGCATGCCGAAGTCAGCCAGTCGCTTCCCGTACCAGCTTGCCGCCTGCCCGACAGGACCACCCTTCTGGCGGAGCTGCATCCATGGCTCGGGGCTGCCGACGAGGGACCCTTCCTTGTAGTCCCACTCGACCATTGCGATCTCGTCGGCAGCCTGGCGAAGCCCCATGTTCTCGTCAGTGCGGAGGCGGACCATCTCCCGGGCTCGCCAGCGGATGATCGCTTGCTGGCGGATGCGCTCACCGATGGGGCCCAGGGCCCCAGGAAGAGTGCTGTCGTGGGCGTCCCAGGCGAAGGGGTTGCGGCCGGCGTTGAGCTCCTCAAGGGACTGCCTGTCGTGGGGGCTCAGGCCACGCCGACCGAACCGCTTCCCGAAAGCCCGATCCTCCTCCGACCACAGGGCGCGACCGTGGAGAAGCTGGCTCTCCGATGGCATGATCTGTTTGCCGGTGAACCGCTCCGTCTTGACATAGGCGGCAGTCGCCAATCCCTTGCGGCGATGCTCCGGCTTCGTGAACGAGTTGTCCGGGTGCATCGCGTCATGCACCGGGTCGTAGGTGAAGGGGAAGGTGCCGGCGACCTCGTCACCGCGCTTGACGACAGCAAGCACGGCGGACGGGCGAGGAGCCAGGGTGATCGGACGCCGGACTCCACCGCTCGAGAAGAAGCCAATGTTGCTCGGCTTCTGGATGATCGGCTTCTTGATGGGCTTGACACCCTGAGCCGGGATCTGCCCGCCAGCCGACCAGGGCAACCTGGGGCCCTCATCCTCTGGGGCCATGAACTCGATGCTGTAACCCCGGGGAAGACCACCTCGATGACTTGGCCCACCATGAGCCCGGAAGACTTTGGGCGGAAGGCGCTGCTCGCGGGCGCGGCGCATCCATTCCGGCTCGAAGGTTGGCTGGGGCTGTTCAACGGGCCGTGACGGCGCGGAGATCGGGACAGGTCCCTCGCGAAGACGACGGGCAAGGGGACCTTCGACAGGGCCACCGGAGAAGCGGCGCATGTTCGCCTGGTGGCGTCGCTCGAGGTCGGCCTGCTGGCGGGCACGCTGCTCCTGCTCGCGGTAGTAACGGCTCGGGTCCGGCTCGATGTAGCCGTGGGTCGTGGGCCGGAAGACTTCCGGGCGCCGCTCCCCGACCCAGATGTCGCGTCCCTGCTGCACCGGTCCGCCATGCGCCTTCTGGGGGAGGTTCTGCCGGACGGTCGACTCCACCGCATGAGCGGCCCCGGTGCGTGTCCCGATGGCCGGCGTGGAGACAGCCGCGACCACAGCCTTGGCTTCCGCTCGAGCCGTCTTTGCCATCTGGGCCGTAACGGTGATCGGGATGTTCTGGAGGGCGCCCTGGACTTGCTTGCGAAGGCTGGCGAGCTGGGCGCTTGAGAGGGTCAGGGAGACATTGACGCCCGTCAGGCTCTGGGCAGACGAAGGCCCGGAGGCGGTCTGCTTGCCGCCTCCAGCCTTCATTCCCGCAGCACCGGATCCAGCCCGGGCATTCTGCTGCTGGAGCTTATTCACCTCGCCCTGGGCCTTGGTCATGCCGGACATGAACTGGCCCGCATCCAGTGTCAGCTTTACGCCGATGACACTGGCTGCTTCCGCTCCTTCGGCAGCCATGGGATCTCCCTGGCTCTACACCGACTCTCCCTTGAAAGTCTCAGCGTTGAACTCGATGACGTCGTCGACGCTTGCGAGCTTGTCGCCCTCTGCGGCGACTGTGTTCGATTTGATCCAATCCTCGCGCAAGGCGAGGTAGAGATGAAAAGGGAGTGCCGCTACCTCGTGAGGCCACTTCGCATACGCCTTCGCGATGCGGAAGATCAGGTCACGAGTGGTCAGGCGTTTCCCTTGGGGGTCTCCTCATCGGCCGTGTCGTCGGCCTTCTTCTCGGTCTCCGGCTCATCGCCGTAGTGCATCCGGTTGACGGTCTGGTTCAGCTTCAGGACCACCCGCATCGGCAGGCCGGCGAGGGACTCCGGCGTCAGCTTCGGATCGACCGAGCAACGCAGAACCATGAACTTCAGGAGGAGGGCATTGTCGATGCTCTCGTCCTCCTGGCCGGTCATGGGGCTCGTGGTCTTGGTGGTCGCCTTCTTCACGAGCTCGTCGTAGTCACCGATGGAGAGCTCGCGGAGGCGGTAGGTCACGCCACGGACGGTGACCTCTTCCTCGAGGAAGTCGGGAGTGATCGGGCTAGCTGCGCGAGGAGTCATGGATCATCACCTTTTCGATCAATAGGGTCCGTCCCTCCCGCACCGTTCGGGCCTCGGGATCTTTCTCGACCCTGTATTGCTTGTGCGGAGTCAGGTTCAGGAAGATGACCTTTCCGTATTCGTCATCGTTCCAGAGAGCATCGCTGACGAATGAAAAGACGGCGTGAAGATCGTAGAGGCCCGCTTCCGGGCCTTGATCTCCACGCCGTTGAAGCGTCCAGGTAGCGATCTCCCCGACCTTGGCTCCAAGGAAGGGGATTTCCACAGTGCCGGCGGGCTTATACACCCCTGACCGGATCGTCTTGAACAAGTATCCCATCGCGAACTCCCTGCGCTGGAGGCGGCTGACAGCCGGGAGGGGCCGATGTTTCGGTCGCCTCCAGCGTGGATGCTACGAGATTAGGTGAGCGAACCGTTGGAGAAGACGGTCCATGCGCCGGCAGCGCGGAAGTTGCCGGTCGTCTTGATCGCGTCCGTGACGGAGGCCGTGATCGAGGCATCCATGAGGCCCGGGCCGTGGGCGATCAGGATCTCGCTGGAGCCCCGGTCGTCCGCGTACAGGTAGATGCTCATGGCGTCCGACCCGGCCGCGTTGACCTGGTAGTCGCCGGAGACGTCCAGGAGGCCCGCGAACGTGCCCTGGATGTCCTTCAGGCCCACGAGGTACGTCTTGTTGACGTCACCGAAGACGGTGGCATCGACGTAGTCGCGGGAGAGGTTGAGGGTCCACTCGGTCTTGGTCGTGACCTTGACCCCGGTGCCCTTGAGGCCACCGAGGTAGATGGCCCCGTTCTTGCCGTGCAGCTTGGTGCCGGCTCCAGTTGCCATTGTTCACTCCTTCAGGAGATCGTCCACGCCCCGGCAGCCTTGAAGTTGCCGGAGATGCGGACCGCATCCGAAATGCTGGCCGTCACGGACGCGTCCACGAACGCCGGACCGGTGGCGATGAGGGTGGTGCTGTCCTCGGCATACAGGGCCACCGTGTAGGCGGTCCCGTTGTTGCTCTGGAGAGCAAGATCCCCGTTGACATCGAGCAAGCCCGCAAAGGTCCCCGAAATGTCCATGAGGCCGGCGGCGTACACCTTGTTCGCATCGCGGAAGGTGGAGACGTCCGCGTAATCACGGGCCATGTTCAGGGTCCACTCGGTCTTGTTCGAGACCTTCGATCCATTGATGTAGAAGGCACCGTTCTTGCCATGAAGCTTCCCGTCAATCGCCATTGGTTTCTCCTATAGCGACTGATCGGTCCAGATGGAGTACGAGCCTCCAACCTGGTAGATGCGCTTCCCCTCGGAGTCGATATCTGGCCCCGTCGGCAGATCTGCGACCCGGCGGCAAAGCAGGCTGTTCTGCCCATCCACGACGAGCACTGCATCGTTGAGTGCCCCGGAAACGAGCGCGTCGATGTTGTTGGCATCGACGGGGTTCTCCGCGAAGATCGAGACGTCGATCAGCACCCGCAACATGACGCCCGTCCAGTCGTACTGGTATGGGGCGGCCACGAGCTGGTAGGTGATGAACGGGTATCTGACCTTGCGGGGAGCGATCCCCTCGTGGATGCCGCCTCTTATGGCGGACACAAGGGAGGGTGAGGCGCGGAGCGCCCGCACGACCGCTCGCTTGACGGAGGCGCTGGTTGATGTGGGGCGCCTGACGAGAGCGTCGAGCGTGAACCCCGGCATCAGTCCTCCTCCTTCACAGCCGCACCACGATGTTGATCTGCGCTCGGCCGGCCCCTGTGCGGGAGGCTCGCTTCACGGCAGCCGCGATGAGGGCTGCTACATCTTCCCGGCTCTCTTCTGCGGCCGGACGCATGAAGGGGTGGGCACGCATCTTGACCGTGCCGTACTCCTGGTATCTCGCGTATGGCGCTTGTTCGCCACCCGCGATGACCCATGCCTCCGCGCCGCTTCCCGAGATGACCGCCTTCTGAGCGCGAATGGAATCCCGGAGCCGCCCGCCGATGTGCTGGTGGCCCCAGGTTCCGAAGAGGGCCCGCTTGCTGCGGACCTCCGACGCACCCCTGCTCGAGAGCATGTAGGGAGTCGGTTCGATGTAGTCGGCCTGCTTCTCCTGCTTACGACTCATGTACGAGCCCGCATCGAGCAGGGCCTGGGCATTCGACATCCGGCGTTCGGACCACCAGACCGGGGCCTCCCGGGTGGTGACGCTGGCCGTGGAGCGCGGTGGCAGGCCAGCCCGGATCATGGACGACCGTTCCGACATGGCCTCACCGATGGTCAGGAAGCCGATGTCGTCCACGCCCCCCGAAGTCGGGGTGCCGGCGAAGATGCTCCGCACGGGTGCATGTCGCTTCGCCCTGGCCTCGACGAGCTGTGCCCCGCTTCCGAGGGCCTGGGCTGCCGCCTCGAGGATCGCCTGACCGAGACCCTCGAGGTTCATTCCTTCTTCCTCAGACTGCATGTCAGGAGCGGCAGCCAGGAACCCTCGGCCGTCGTATCGCTGACGGTGTAGTCGTCGATGGGATCCGTCGCGACATGAACGTGATCACCGACCTTGACGTCGGTTCCGACCGGCAGGTAGAGGCGGTAGGTGTTGACCGTGATGATCTGGCCCGTGTCCACTTCCTGGACCGGGGTCGGAGTGGATTGGAACCAGCCCTTGACCTCGGTGCGCCTTGTCTCGTTCGTCTGCGTGTACGAGA
>Ga0315276_10004154_pt1 | contig 13300 bp, 14 predicted proteins | sample YL17G05_0_MG_FD_204542 | JGI IMG/M metagenome (GOLD analysis project Ga0315276, IMG submission 204542) | Sediment microbial communities from Yellowstone Lake, YNP, Wyoming, USA - YL17G05_0 | ecosystem: Environmental > Aquatic > Freshwater > Lake > Sediment | place: USA: Wyoming | collected...
TTTTCGAGGCCGTCACCAAGGGTGCCTTCCATCTCTTTGTATTCGGCGTAATCGGTCGCCCCCAATTCGCTCGCGAGCTTGGTCAGGCGGGCTTCGTAGTTGCGCTCGAGCTCGCTGCGCAGGGCCGCCCGAACTACGTCCGAGAGCGTTATGCCGCGCGCCTGAGCCAACGCCTCTGCGTCCAGAATTAGGCGCTCTTCGGCGCGGAAGGTGCGTTGAATCGTGGTCATGACGGATCCGAAGCGTGTAAGCGTGTCAGGCGTTCTTGTAGGACTAGAGTGAATTACGTTTGTATCGAGTTGGCGTCTTACGATAGTAAAGGCGGTCCGCCACCATGTCAAGGTAAATGGGCTGCGCGCACTGCCGTGGCCAACAGCTCGCCCTGCAATCAAGGCCAAGCTGGGTCTGGCGCAGGCCTTCGACGATGACCGCCAGGCGCAGTCCGAAATGGCGTGCGACAAGCTGGAAATTGAGTTGCTCCTCAGTTCCCAGCAGCTCGGCCTTGGCGCCCGTGAGCTCGGCCTCGCGAAGTCTCTGGGCCGCGCCGACCTTGCCGCCGGTGTAGATCGGCCAGGTCATCAGCAGCGAGCTGCGTGGGCCGTCGAAGGTGTAGTCATAGCCTTGCGCCCGCAGGCGGTCATGACATTGCAGCCATGCAGCCCTTTTTCTTGCTTGGCGCTGCGTTGACTATTGCGTGACAAAAACCAAGTCATCATGACGAGGCCAATGGCGCCGGACTCGAAACCTGGTTTGCGATGGATTGATCCAGTGAAGTCTGAGAATACGACTTACTCTGTGTTCGACCTCGCTACCCAGTGCACGGGTGTCTGAATCGAATTTCGATCGCGGCTACGGTATGACCTTAACCTTGAGCGCGACGCAAGCCTTGCGCAACCGTGCGTCGAGCGTGGCGAGAGGCAAACGCCGCCGCGCTGCAAGCTCAACGTAAGCTGCGTCGTAGCTCGTTATTTCGAGCCGCCGGCCGAGGTCGGACACCGCGGACAGTACGTTGTCGCTTGCCACCGCTTCTACCTCGATTGGCAACGCGGCCAACGCGCGCCGGACGCGGAGCAGGTCATCGTCGCCGATGCGCGTGCGACGCTGCGCCACGAGCAGCGCATTGGCTACTTCGTACGGCCAGATCGCAGGCACGACCGCCGTCGTCCGCTCCAGTTCGTCGGCCAACGCATCGGTCGCGGTGCCACGATCATCGGGCAGCAGCCACGACAACGTGACCGAACAATCGAGCACGAAAGCCATCAGTAGCGATGACCCTCATGCGCGAGGTCGCGCACGTTCTTGCTCTTGCCGAGCACGTCCCGCAGTCGCACCCCACGCCGCGCCAGGCGAAGGCGGACCGCCCGGACCTCAGCGATCGCCCGTGCGATCGCCACGGCGTCCCGCGCGGCAACGGGAATCAATTCCGCTACCGGCTTGCCGTGGCGGGTGATCACGAAGCGCTCTCCCTTCTCCACGCGTTCGAGAAGCTGCGGCAAGTGCGTCTTGGCGGCGTATGCACCAATATCGGCCATGGCGGAGAACTCGTTCACGAAAATGCGACCAGTCTGCACTAGTCTGACCCCCAAGGCAACAAATGAGTTGCTGCGTTCGACAGAGGGAGAAGATCAAACCCTTGGGCGGCGAATCCAGGGATGATGCGATGCTGGAGTCGCCGTGTGCGCACATTGGAAAGGCCGCGGGCAACTGGCGATGCAGAGCCACGCACTGTGCTCCGCAGATAGTCGATTCCGGATGGGCCGACCAAAGTTTGCGCGAAGCAGAAGCGAGAGAGTATGATGCACGCTTCATATTGTGAAGCGCAAAAATGACCAACACGCCTCAGTGGATGTGGCAGCAGCCGGATTGGCCGAAGTTCGTCTTCGACATGAAGGTACTGGCGCCTGTGCTCAGCCAGGCGCGAAGTGCGCAGGGCCGCGTTCTAGGCAAGGCGCAGGCGCTGGGTCTAGCCAACCTGGGCGCTGCGCTGGCCGAAATCTGGGTGGAGGAGGCGAACGCGACGGCCGGGATCGAAGGGGAAAAGCTCGACCTTGCTGCGGTGCGTTCGTCCGTTGCACGGCGCCTGGGAATGGGTTTGGTTGGGACGGCCTCACGCACGGTCGAAGGACTGATCGACCTCATGGAAGACGCCACCTGGCGCTGGCGTGAGCCACTGACGGTAGAGCGACTATGCGGTTGGCAGGCCGCGCTCTTTCCAACCGGATTTGCTGGCATCAAGGCGGTGAAGTCCGGTGCGCTGCGCACTCACCTGACGCCGATGCAAATCGTGAGCGGTCCGATAGGACGCGAGAGAGTCCACTTCGAAGCGCCGCCGTCGAAGCGCGTGGCGCGCGAGTTGAGTCGCTTTCTCGACTGGTTCAATAGCTCGCGTGACAGCCCCATCGACGGTCTTCTCCGCGCTGGAACCGCGCATCTCTGGTTCGAGACGCTGCATCCATTTGAAGATGGCAATGGACGGGTAGGGCGCGCGATCATCGACTTGGCTCTGGCGCAGGACGCCCATCTTGCCCAGCGGCTCTATGGCGTTTCGCGTCGCCTGGCGGAGCACCGCAACGACTATTACGCGGAGCTGGCGGCTGCCTCCCGAGGCGGTCTTGACGTCACGCGGTGGCTCAGATGGTTCGTGCAGCAATTTGAGGAGGCGTGTCGCGCATCCGAGATGGTTATCGATCTGTCGTTGGCCAAGGCGCGCTTCTGGCTGGAACGCGTCCACGCTCCGCTCAACGAACGGCAACGGAAGGCTGTGAATCGGATATTGGATGCCGGACCGGGTGGTTTCGAGGGCGGCATGAGCACCAATAAATACGGGCATCTTGCGCGCGTCTCACGCGCAACCGCCTATCGCGATCTGGAGGAGCTTGTCCGATACGGCCTGCTCACCCAAGCCGGTGTCGGACGGGGAACACGGTATTTTGCAGCGATGGAAGGCTGGGAATCGGGCTCCGGACGACCTCTAGCCGAAGGATAGGGCGCCGCTCTACCAGCCCAACAAGACTCGTCAAACTCGGAGACCGACCCGATGGGTTGACGGACAAGGAGCTGCGGATCGTGTCCAATCACAAGGATGCGATTCAGTATCTGGTCGTTGATCGAAAGAATTGCAGGATTGAGAAACGCTTGATCTTCGCTATCCATGCTTTGCTCAGCGATGGACTGCTTGGAGACCCGAATGACCGCGGTCGCATTCGGTTCATGGTCTGGAAGGTGACCCCGGATTCTGTCAGAGTGTGGTGCGCGCGACGGGTTCCGCGATTCGCCGGACCCCGGTCACCCACGCTCTGCACCCGCTCATCGACGGAACACGGATTTGCAACGTCCAGACGAGATTGCGCCTTCCATGCGTCCGGCGTCGACGCTGATCCTGCTGCGGGACGCCGCGTCGGGATTGGAGCTCTTCATGCTGCGGCGCGCCGAGCGCGCAGCCTTTCTCGGCGGCGCCTACGTGTTTCCGGGGGGGACACTGGACCGCGCCGATGCCGACGGCAGGATGCTGGCGCGGATCGTCGGCCTGACGGACGCGGCCGCCAACGAGCGCCTCGGGCTGTCCGCCGGCGCGCTGGCCTACTGGGCGGCGGCTGCCCGGGAATGCTTCGAGGAGGCGGGGATCCTCTTCGCGCACGATGAGGACGGCGGTCCGGTAGCGCCTGAACGTTGCGCAGGCATGGCCGATCATCGCGACGCCCTCAATCGCGGCGAGCTGACCTTCGCGGACCTGCTTTCAGGGCAGCGCCTGGCGCTACCCGCGCACGAGATCCACTACTACGATCACTGGGTCACGCCGCCGGTTCGGCCGCGCCGTTTCGACACGCGCTTTTTTATCGCCCGTGCGCCGCGCGAGCAGGAAGGGTCGCACGACAACGCGGAAACGGTTCACAGCCTGTGGTTGCGGCCGGCCGATGCGATCGCGCGCGCCGAGCGCCGGGAAATCGAGATCGCGTTCGCGACCCGTGCCGTTCTTGAGGATCTCGCGCGCTTCGCCACGGTCGACGAAGCGCTGCTCCACGCACTCGCAAAGAAGGCCATCGAGACCAATCGCCCGGCGGTCGCGCAGGGCAGGGAGGGGCCAAGGATCTTCCGCCGCGCAGATGCGCCGTACCATGAGATCCATTGGAGCGATCCCGACGAGACCATGCAGACGAGCTACGATCTCGTTCCGGGGGTGCCACAGCGGCTCGATCGCTTCGTCACGCGTCTCATCGCACCCAACCCGGGCGTGATGACCGGGCCAGGGACGAACACCTATCTGGTGGGGGAAGGGGAGCTGGCCGTGATCGATCCCGGCCCGTTGATCGACGCGCATGTCGCCGCCATTCTCGCAGCGGCCCAAGGACGCATTCGCTGGATCCTGTGCACGCACACGCATCGCGACCATTCGCCGGCGGCCAGGGCCCTGCAAGCGGCCACCGGCGCTCGCGTCATCGGCCATCCGGCGCCGGCCTGCGAGTCCCACGATGGAGGATTCGCTCCGGATTGGCTTCCCGCGCACGACGAGCCGCTGCGCATTGCCGGCATCACGCTGCGCGCACTGCACACGCCGGGGCACGCCTCCAACCACCTGTGCTTCCTGTTCGAAGAGACGAAGATGCTCTTCACCGGCGATCACGTGATGCAGGGCTCGACGGTGATCATCAACCCGCCGGACGGCGACATGCTCGCGTACCTGCGCTCGCTGGACGCACTGCTGGGACAGGACATCGCCATCATCGCCCCCGGCCATGGTTACCTCATCGGCTCGCCGCATCGCGAAATCCGCCGGCTCGTCGCGCACCGTTTATGGCGCGAGGCGCGGGTGGTCGCGGCACTCGAGGGCCGTGACGGCGCAACGTGCGACGAGCTGGTGCCGCAGGCGTATGCGGACGCCCACCCCGGACTGCACGGCATCGCGGCGCGCTCGCTGCTTGCGCACCTGCGCAAGCTCGTCGCCGAGGGGAGGGCCACCGAGTCGGGCGGGCGCTACTTCGCCAAGGTGGCCTGACGCCCCGCGAGTGCCCCCTTCCAGTCGCGGAACACGTCGATGTCGAACCCGTCCGGATAGTTGAGGTAACCGGGAGCGTGGCCTTTCGTATCCGTCACCCCGTATTGCCAGATGATCTCCTTCGTCCTGCGGTCGATCACCACGACGCGGTCGCGCAGATCGTCGACGACGAGAATGTCGCCGGTGTCCGGAAGTTCGCGGGCGATCGAAGGGTGGTCGAACATGCGGTCGCCTTCCGCGACGAAATACTCCCAGGTCACCTTGCGCGTGGCGGGGTCGAAGATCACGATACGCCCGGGTTTCCAGAAGTCGGCCACGATCACCTGCTTGCCGTCGACGGTCGGGAAGGCGTCGGAAGGATAGTGAATGTTCGGGGCGCGCACGCTCCAGAGCACCTTGCCCTCGCGCGTGATGCGCGAGATCCAGGCGTCAGAGATCTCGGTGATCAGGAGATCGCCGTTCTCGAGCGGCGTGGCGCCGTTCGGGTGTCCCAGCTGGTGCGGCGGATTGTGCCGGCACTGCCCGGGCTTGCCCCACTGGGTGACGATGCGGTTGTCCGCGGGATCGATGATCAGCACGCGGCAGTTGCGGATGTCGGCCGTCACGAACTTGCCGTCGGCCAGCAGGTGGGCATCGTCGGGATAGTTCAGCAATCCGGGCTTGCTGCCCTTCGTGTCCGGCACGCCGTAGGTCCAAGTAATCTGGCGTTTTTCGTAGTCGACGATGTGGACGTCGAAATTGTCTTCCTCGCTGACGGCCAGCTGGCGACCGTCGGGAGAGAAGTTGACATCCTCGTTTCCCCGGTAGACCTTGAGGCTCGGCGAAGGGAATTCCCAGACGATCCGCTTGTCAGGCGTGACTTCGAGCAGGCGATTGTTGCGGCGGTCGGCAATGACGATCGGATAGGGCAGCGGCTTGCCCCACGACGGCACCCGGTTCTTCCGGTCGCCGGTCGCGGGCGGGATCGGCGGCAGCGTGACACCGCTCGACACGATGCCGGCGCCCTCCATCTCCGGGGTGACCTGCACGAGCGTGCCCGCCGATGACGCCTTGGTCGTCTCACCGGCCGTTACCGGCGGCGTCCCGTCGAATGCGATCAGCACCGCCACCGTCGAGAGGGTGCGCGCGAGCATGCGCAGCGGCCGGTTGAGCGAAATGCGTTCGGTCAGCATACAGACTCCCCGTGCGCCTGCAGGCGCTTGAGCGTCTCATTCTTCAGGAAACGGGGCCCGGAGAGTTTGATCCGGCGCACAAAGACCGCAAACTTGGGCAGGGCGCCCTTGAGGTCGTCGATCTGCTTTTGCGTGTCCGCCTGCCCGAACGCCGCTGTACTGCCCAGCGCCAAGACCGTCCCGGCCAGAACCAATCCGAATTTCCTGTTCAACATGGTCAACCCCTTGTCGTTGCGCGATGGGTTCCGCCCATCACGGATCGCCTCAAGTTCCGAATGCCCGTCTTCGCTGCAATGCCACCGTTGCGCCTTGCCTGTATCCGAAACCAATATCGGCTCGCCGTAACAGCATCCGAGAGGCTCGTCCGGGAGTTTGGCGTGGATCATGGCGCGGGACTCTGCTTGATGCGGTCTTGACACCGGTCAAATCGCTGGCGCCCGAGGCGGCAGGGGTGTCGACGTTTGACCCCGATCGCCAAACCCGAAATACTCGGGCCTGCGGCGGAGACCATACGGTCACCATGGGGCCGCGACCACCGGAGCGCGTGACATGACCGACCCTGATGCCATCACCTTGGTGAGTCCCCCGGACGTCTACCGGCCGGCGAGCTACGAGCACGCCGCGATCGTCGGCGATCTCGTGTTCGTTGCCGGCCAGGTGGCGCGCAACGTGCAAGGCGAGCTCGTGGGACCCGGCGACGTCGCCGTGCAGGCGGCGCAGGCCTATGCCAATCTGGCGCGGGTGCTGGATGCCGCCGGCTGCGGGCCCGCGGACGTCGTGAAGATCACCACGTATCTGGTCGATGGCGCCGACGCGACGGCGGCGCTCGCCGCGCGCGGCAGCTTTTTCGGCGCGCACCGGCCGCCGCACACGATCGTCGTCGTGGCCGCGCTGGCGCGGCCGGAGCTGCGCATCGAGGTCGAAGTCATCGCGCGCCTGCGCCGGACGCCCTGAGCGGCGCGCTCAGTCGCCGCGCTCAGTCACCACGGAAGTTCGGCTTGCGCTTTTCCTTGAACGCGCGGATGCCTTCCTGGTAGTCGTTGCTGTCGTAGACGAGGCGGCGCAGTCCCTGCACGCGCTCGAAGCCCTGCGGCGACATCGGATGCGCACCGGCCAGGATTCGCAGCTGCTCCTTCATCACGGCGATGGACAGCGGCGCATTGGCGGCGATGTCGTCCGCCAGCGCGACGGTGAAGCGTTCCAGATCGTCGTTGGGGACGACGTAGTTGATCATGCCGAGGCGCTCCGCCCGTTCCGCGGCAATGGGCTTGGCCGTGAACGCCATCTCCTTGGCGATGCGGATGGAGGACGCGTTGAGAAACGTCAGCATGCCGGCGATGTTGTAGGGCACGCCGAGGCGCGCGGGGGTGACGGCGAAAGTCGCGCTGGGCGCGGCGACGACGAGATCGCAGGCGAAGACGGTTTCGCAGGCGCCGCCCCACACGCCTCCTTCCACCATCGCGATGACCGGCGCGGGAAAGATCTCGATCTCGCGGATCAGGTAGCGCAGCGGATCGTCCCATCCCAACGGATCGCGCCGCGACTCCGGCAGCTCGCCGACGTCGTGGCCGGCTGACCAGACCTTGGCTCCCGCCGCCGCGCGCAGGATCGCTACGCGCAGCTTGCGTGCCTCGAAGTCTTTCAGCGCGGCGATGAGGTCGTCGACCAGCACCTTGGCGAGCGCGTTGCGCTTGCCCGGGTGGTCGAGCGTGATGATGCCGACGGCATCGCGGATCTCGGTCAGGACCAGAGCCATAGCGTGTTCTCCTGTTTCAGGTGATGGTCAATACCGCTGCCCCCGTCAGCGAGCCGTTGCGCAGGTCGGCCAGCGCGACGTTCGCGTCGGCCAGCGCGTAGGGCGTGACCGCGGCGCGCACCGGGACCTGTTGCGCGACGTCGATGAACGCGAGCCCGTCGCGCCGCGTGAGGTTGGCAACCGAGCAGATGCGCCGCTCGTGCCACAGGATCGCATAGGGAAATTGCGGGATGTCGCTCATGTGGATGCCCGCGCAGACGACGGTCCCGCCCTTGTCGACGTCCCTGAGCGCCTTGGGCACCAGCGCGCCGACAGGAGCGAACAGAATTGCCGCGTCGAGCGGGCAGGGCGCGGGTTCGTCACTGCCGCCGGCCCACACCGCCCCCAGCTCCCGCGCGAACCGCTGGGCCGCCGCATCCCCGGGCCGGGTGAACGCATAGATCTGCCGTCCCTGATGGCGCGCGACCTGGGCAATGAGGTGGGCTGCCGCGCCGAAGCCGTAGATTCCCAGATGCATGGCGTCGCCGGCCATGCCGAGCGCGCGATAGCCGATGAGCCCGGCGCAGAGCCAGGGGGCGAGCTCCACAGCGGAAACACCGGCCGGCATGGGAAAGCAGTAGCGGCTGTCGGCCACCACGCATTCCGCGTAGCCGCCGTCGACCGTGTAGCCGGTGAACCGCGCTGCGTCGCAGAGATTCTCGCGGCCGGCGCGGCAATGGCGGCAACGGCCGCACGTGGACGCGAGCCACGGGATCCCCACGCGCTCGCCGCAGCGGAAATCCTCGACGCCCGGCCCGATCTCGGCCACCTCGCCGATGATCTCGTGGCCCGGAATGAGGTCGGGCCGGATGTCGGGCAGCTCGCCGTCGACGACGTGCAGGTCGGTTCGGCACACGCCGCAGGCATGGACCTTGACGACCAGCTGGCCGGGGCCAGGGTGCGGGTCCGCCACGCGCGCGTATTCCAGCGCCGTGCGCGGGGACCGCAGGACCATCGCATGCATCGCCGCCTCCTTTGCCAATGGCGGAAATCGTAATGTACCTTCAGTGACGGGTCGATTCAGCGCGGCCGCTCAATCCTAGAATACGCGGGGAGCAGGGCCGGTGGTTGACACACGTCAAGGATCGCGGAGCGCGCGCTGGCGTTCATCCTGCGGCCGCCGCGAGCGGCGTAGACTCTCTGGTGTGATCCACGGAAAGCCCGTCGCGCGCGTAGCGGCGGCGCCAGGAACAGGGGAATTCGACCGTGACACGCATGAGCCCGCCGGGCCGCCCCAAGGGCGAATACCGGAGTGCGCAGCACGAAGGTAGTTCAATTCACCCGCCGGGCCGCCCCAAGGGCGAATACCGGAGTGCGCAGCACGAAGGTCGTCCAATGAGCCCGCCGGGCCGCCCCAAGGGCGAATACCGGAGTGCGCAGCACGAAGGTAGTTCAATTCACCCGCCGGAGCCGGTCCGCGCTTCGATCGCCTGGTGGAATTGGGTGGCGCGGACGTCCGAAATCTGGTGGACGCGCAGCGCCGGCCGCGCGGCGATCGACGCCGCCGCGCGCCACCGCTTCGACATGCTGGTGCAGTTTGCCCGGACCCACTCTCCGTTCTACCGCGACCTCTATCGCGGGTTGCCGCAGCGTCCCCTTGCCCCGTCCGAGCTGCCGGTCGTCACCAAGCGCGCGCTGATGGCACGCTTTGACGACTGGGTGACCGACCCGGATGTCAAGCTGGCGGGTGTCGAAGCGTTTCTCGCCGACCGCGGGCACATCGGCGAGCGCTACCTCGACCGCTTCGTGGTCTGGAAGAGCTCAGGCAGCACGGGCGTGCCCGGCATCTACGTGCAGGACGACGAGGCGCTGGCGACGTTCGACGCGCTGATGGCCGCGCATGTCGATCCGGTGCGCTTCGCCGCGCAGTTCGCCGGGCCGCTGCTGACGCGGGGTGGGCGGGCCGCGCTGGTCGCCGCGACCGGCGAGCACTTTGCGAGCATCGCCTCGTGGCAGCGGGTGTGTCAAAGCAGTCCGTGGATTGCGGCGCGCGGCTTTTCGATCATGGAGCCGCTGCCGCGCCTCGTCGCGGAATTGAACGAGTATCAACCGGTGTTCCTGGCGAGCTATCCGTCGATGCTGGCGCTGCTGGCCGACGAGCAGGAGGCGGGCCGCCTGCGCATCACCCCGCTCACTCTGTGGTCCGGCGGCGAACGCCTGCCGGCCGCCACGCAGGCGAACATCGAGCGCGCGTTCGGATGCCGGCTGCTCAACGAGTACGGCGCTTCCGAATGCATGAGCATCGCCTACGGCTGCCGGGAAGGCTGGTTGCACGTCAACGCCGACTGGGTGCTGCTCGAGCCGGTCGATCGCGACTACCTGCCGACGCGCCCCGGCCACCCGTCGCACACGGTCCTGCTCACCAACCTTGCCAATCGCGTGCAGCCGATCATCCGCTACGACCTGGGCGACAGCGTCAGCGCCAACCCCTGCCCCTGTGCCTGCGGCAACCCGCTGCCGGCCATCGAGGTCGAGGGCAGGCACGATGATATCGTCGCGCTGGTGGCGCCGGACGGCACCACGGTGCGCCTCCTGCCGCTGGCGCTGACCACGGTGGTCGAGGAGGCCGCGCACGTGCACCGGTTCCAGATCGTGCAGACGGCGGCCGATCGGCTGCAGTTGCGGCTCGATCCCGGCGAAGGCGGGGCGCGCAAGGACGCCTGGCGCGCGGCCGCGGGTGCCCTGCGCGCCTACCTCGACCGGCAGTCGCTGCCCAATGTGCATGTCGGTCTCGACCGGTGCGGCCCGTTGCCGGACCGGCGCAGCGGCAAGCTGCGCGAGGTGGTCGTCGCCATGACCGAACCCCCTGTGGCGTGATCGCCACGGGTCCGGCTCCGCCGCGAACCGGATGCACGGCGTTTGATTTGCGTCAATCGCGCCGCCGAAGCTTCCCTCATCATTGCCGCAGATCGGGCGAGCCAAAGCGGCAAGCCCACGCAGGCAAGAGGGTCGGGACGATGTCGCAGGGTGGAATCAGGGGTTGGGACGGCTTCCGGGCGGGCACGCCATGAGCGCCTACCTCGTTTTCTTCCTCTACCTCGTGGCCATCCTGGGCATGGTGTTCCTGATCCTGCTCATGAACTGGGCGCTGGGGCCGAAACCCGCCCGGTCGGAGATGAAGCAGGAGCCGTTCGAATGCGGCGCCACGCCCCTCGACACGCAGAACGTCAAGGCGGTGCCGATCAAGTACTACGCCATCGCCATCGTCTTCATCCTGTTCGACCTGGAAACGGTGTTCCTGTTCATCTGGGCGCTGGGCGCGCAACCCCTCACCGGGTTCATGCTGTTCACGTTCCTGCTGTTCATGTTCCTGCTGGTCCTGCTGCTGCTCTATGTCTTCAAGGCCAAGCTGCTCGAAGCAGTGACGGAATAGCCGTGGCGCAAACCCCGATCCCCATCCCGATCGTCCCCGCCGAGCGCCCGAGCCAGGCGTTCGAGTACCTGTGCACCAAGAAGGACGAACTCGTCGGCTGGGTGCGCAAGTTCTCGCTGTTCCCGTACCCGTTCGTCACCGCGTGCTGCGCGATGGAGTTCATGTCGGTCAGCTCCACGATCTACGACACGGACCGCTTCGGGGCGGCGCTGCCGCGGTTCACGCCCCGGCAATCCGATCTCCTGATGGTCGTGGGCACGGTCACCCACAAGCAGGCGCCGGTCCTCCTGAAGGTCTACGAGCAGATGTGCGAGCCGAAATGGGTGATGGCGTTCGGCGTGTGCGCGACCAGCGGCGGGTTCTACCAGAATTACGCGGCCGTGCAGGGCATCGACAAGATCATCCCGGTCGACATCTACGTTCCGGGATGCCCCCCGCGTCCCGAGATGGTGATCGACGCCATCATGCGGTTGCAGGACAAGATCGCGCGTTCGCAGCACATCATTCTCACCAAGGATTTCTGACCGTGGCCGACAGCGTATTCGACCTCGTGCAGGCGCAACTCGCTCCGTCCATCGGGCAGGCGTCGGTGGCTCACGGCGTGCTGGTGCTCGAACTCCCGGCCGCGGAGCTGGCGGGTGTCGTCGGGCGACTCAAGGCCGAATTCCGGTTCGACATGTTCCTCGACGTGACGGCGGTCGACTGGCCCGGCCAGGACCCGCGTTTCGAGGTGGTGTACCACTTCTATTCGACGCAGCACCATGTCCGCGTGCGCCTGAAGACGCGCGTCGCGGAAGCCGACCCGACGGTGGATACGCTCGTTCCGCTGTACGGCTCGGCCCGCTACATGGAACGCGAGTGTCACGAGATGTACGGGATCGTGTTTCGCGGCAACGCAGACCTGCGGCCGGCCCTGCTGTACGAAGGCTTCGTCGGTCACCCGCTGCGCAAGGATTATCCGAAGCTGCAGGAGCAGCCGCTCGTGGAATACCGCAAGTGACGGCGCCCGGCGGGATCGGGCCCGCAGTCAAGCCCGCGGTGAAGCCTTTCCCCAATCCGGTCCGCACGGACTTCGACCGCATCCGGACCGAAGGCCGCGTCTACGTCAACATCGGCCCCTCGCACCCGGCAACGCACGGGACGGTGCAGATCATCGCCGAGTTGGACGGCGAGCGCGTCGTGCGCACCGATGTGCATCCCGGGTATCTGCATCGCGGCTTCGAGAAGGAGTGCGAGAGCCACACCTGGCACAACCTCATTCCGTACGTCGACCGCTTGAACTACGTCTCGGCGCTGATCAACGACTTCGCCTATTGCGAAGCGGTCGAGAAGCTGATGGGCGTCGAGATCACGCCGCGCTGCCGGTACCTGCGCACGCTGCTGTCCGAGTACTCGCGCATCATCGACCACATCACCTGCATCGCCGCGGGCGTGATGGAGATCGGCGCAATGACGGCCTTCCTCTACCTGATGACCATACGCGACTACATGTATGAGCATCTGGCCAATCTGACCGGCGCCCGCGTCACCTACTCGTACGGCCGCATCGGCGGGCTGGCCGCCGACCTGCCCGAGGGCTGGCTCGCGCGGCTCGAGGAACTCCTGGTCCAGCAGGAAGAATTCGTCGGGCGCGTGCACGGCCTGATGGACCGCAACCGCATCTTCATCGATCGGATGCGCGACGTGGGCGTCATCTCCACCGCCGACGCGATCAACTGGGGCTTCACCGGGCCGATCCTGCGCTCGACCGGCGCGGCGCGCGACCTGCGCAAGGACACGCCGTACCTCGCCTACGCCGACCTCGACTTCGACGTCCCGGTGGGCATCAAGGGCGACAACTACGACCGGTACTACGTGCGCATGCGCGAGATCGACGAATCGGTGTACATGATCCGGCAGTGCGTGGACGCGCTGCCTGGCGGTCCGATCAACGTCGACGATCGCCGCTGCGTGCTGCCGCCCAAGTC
>Ga0315276_10004155_pt1 | contig 13300 bp, 11 predicted proteins | sample YL17G05_0_MG_FD_204542 | JGI IMG/M metagenome (GOLD analysis project Ga0315276, IMG submission 204542) | Sediment microbial communities from Yellowstone Lake, YNP, Wyoming, USA - YL17G05_0 | ecosystem: Environmental > Aquatic > Freshwater > Lake > Sediment | place: USA: Wyoming | collected...
AAATCAGGAAGTAAAGGATAACGGATGCTATTATCCTACAACCCTTAAACACGGTGAAGAAATGAAAAAAGTCAATTTGGGAGCAACTGAAACAGGTCCATATCTTGTTCTCGAGTTATTAAGAGAACTGGTGAACGAATCAGGCATAAATCAGTCAGATATCGCAGTTGGAGATCCGATGACCGATATTTACGGCCACAATTATGAAGTATGGTATGCTGAGTTTCCAGGTGTTGTTTACACCGGCAGATATTCAAAAGCAAATGGGCGTACACTTATCAGTCCAACTTCTGATGATCTCCTTTTTTATTCAGATAAGACCAAAAGTGATAAACTCTACGATATCATTGAAAACGCGGATTATTTTATTAATGTTGCCAATCTGAAATCTCATTTATCTGCAGGAATCTCATTGACTGCCAAAAATCATTTCGGTTCCCAGGCAAGAACATCTGCAGGTCATTTACATTATTCCCTGATGGTCCCAAGAGGAAGCATTCCCACTAATACAGGGTACCACAAATATCGTGTTCTGGTGGATCTCATGGGTAGCAAATACCTGGGACAAAACACTATGCTTTATATTGTGGATGGTTTATTTGGCGGTGGAGCGAGTGAAACAAGAGGTCCGGTTAAATACTTCATGACTCCTTTCAACAATGACTGGTGTAACTCTATATTCTTATCGCAGGATCAGGTTGCTCTTGAATCAGTATGTTTTGATTTCCTGAGAGCAGAATGGAATGGAATTAATAAGCACAACATATTAAACAATTCATCTGAAACCGCTCCAAATATTAACGGAGTTGATGACTACCTTCATCAGGCTGCAGATTCCTCTAACTGGCCAGAGGGAATCACGTACGATCCTGACAACAGCGGAAAACCGTTATCCAGTTTAGGTGTTCATGAGCATTGGAATAATGCCGAATCGAAACAGTACTCCCGTAATCTGGGTTATGACAAGGGGATTGAGCTGGTTTCTATTCCGGATACTCTTGTAAAAAATGAAAAAAATAGAAATGATGAAAGACACTCGCAGAGATTTCCTTAAAAAAGGTGCTGCCCTGACAGTAGCCCTGTCTATTGTCGGTATAGGTTCAGCTATACCATCTGAAGGCAATAAAAAAGAGAAACCAGGTAAGAAAAAGCCATATGTTAAAGATGCCGGAATAAAATTTGCCTTTCTTATGGGACCAACATCCCCGAAAGTTCCTTTTGCCAGGCAAATGGGTGTGTTTCATGCAGTTGCAGGTGTTGAAAGATTACAGGGAACACAGGCATGGGATCGTGCAGCAATTACTGCAACAAAGGAAATATGGGAAAAAGAGGGAATTAAGTGGATAGTTGTTGAAGGACCTCCATCGCTTGGGACACAGACAAAGCTTGGCCTTGAGGGTAGAGATGAAGAGATTTCCAACTTTATAACCTTCATGAAAAATCTGAAGCAATATGGGGACGTAGATGTCATCTGCTATAACTGGATGCCGGTAATAAGCTGGGCACGGACAAAAATGGATAATCCCGGAAGAGGAGGTGCATTAATGACTGCTTTTGATTATGAAGATATAAAAGGAAAACCCTTAACACAGTACGGCGAAATTTCAAAGGAACTCTTATGGAAGAACCTCGAATATTTTCTGAAAGCAGTTGTACCTGAAGCAGAGAAAATCGGAATGAACCTCTCTCTGCACCCCGATGATCCGCAGGTTGACTCTATTCAGGGTATCTCACGCATAATGAATACAGTTGAAAGTTTTGACCGTATGCTCGATATAGTTCCAAACAAATACAGTGGAATTACAATGTGCCAGGGCAATTTCTCCCTTATGGGTGCTGACATACCGGCACTGGTAAGAAGATGGGGGAAACGTGAAGTTATCAATTTTGTCCATTTCAGAAGTATTCAGGATCTGAGCGGACAAATTCCAAGTACAAAATTTACAGAATGCTTCCACGATGAGGGACAGATTGACATGTACGAAGCTATGAAAGCTTATTACGATATTGGATTTAACGGTCCTCTAAGGCCCGATCATGTACCAACAATGCACGGAGAAACCAATGAAAGACCTGGTTATATGACATTAGGAAACCTATATGCAACAGGTTATATCCGCGGACTTGCTGAATCGGTTGCTAAAGAAAAAAGCAGATCCTGACTGGTATTATGCTAAGTACAGTTCAGGTAATCTGATAAATATTGGCCCAACGGAAATTAAACGTTAATTAGTAGTTGTCTTTATAACTTTTATATATGAAAAAAATAAATTATTATAAAATAGCAATGGGTGTTGCTATCCTGTTTCTAATAGTTTTTCTGATAATGCTTTTAACTGGTAACGTGGCTAAAAGCGGACCTGCCCTTATAGGCTTTTTTGTTCTTTCATCTTTTGGAGTAAAAGGATATGATGTCCTAAAGGGTTATACTTTTACTGCATGGGTTTTTGCAGGAGTTACCACAGCAATGTTTTTTCCTCAACCGTTTATTTCAATTGGCAGCTTCAAGCTAAAATTGCTGGTTGTACCCCTGATACAGATAATTATGTTTGGCATGGGATCACAGATGAGCCTGAAGGACTTCACCGGAGTATTAAAAATGCCTAAAGGGGTCATTCTGGGAGTGACATCACACTTTTTTTTCATGCCATTGATGGCTTTTTTAATAACAATTGTTTTCAATTTTCCTCCCGAAATAGCAGCAGGTATTATTCTGATTGGATGTACCCCAAGCGGAATGGCTTCAAATGTTATGGCATTTATCGCAAGAGCTAATCTTGCACTGGCTGTTACAATAGGTGCCACAACTACTATAATCTCACCCTTTCTCACTCCATTACTGATGAAATTATATGGCGGACAATATATTAAAGTTGAGCTGTTAAAGATGATGCTTGATATCTTCGATATGATGATTCTCCCGATTATTGCAGGATTTATCTTCAACCTTTTCAATGATAACAGGGAAACCCGTCGTGTAAAAATAATTCAGATGTTGGGATTCTTCTCAGTTATTCTGATTGCCAGTATATTAACTATGATATACCGTGATTACAATTTTGCTGAGTTCTTATTAGTATTAGCCAAATCTATTGGGATATTCTTTATCCTGCCAATAATTGTTGCAGAGATATTCAGATATTACATGAAAGGGGATAAAAAAGCTATGAGTGAAATACTTGCATTTCTTTCGAAATTTGGTATTGTATTAATACTTGCAGTAACCGCCGCTCCGGGTCGCGATGCCCTGCTAAATATAGGAGTATTGATGCTTGTTTTAAGCATTTTTCATATTTTAACCGGATTTTTATTTGGATATACAGTAGGACGGTTGTTCAAATTGCCTGAGCAGGACCGCAGGGTACTTGCATTTGAAACTGGTATGCCAAACGGCGGATTGGGTTCAGGTTTAGCAATGCAGATGGGAAAAATCGCAACAGTTGGACTTGGACCATTGATTTGGGGATCATTAATGAATGTAGTGGGATCAATTCTTGCAAATTACTGGCAGGTAAGACCGCCAAAAAACCAAAAAGAAAATGTTCCTGAAACTGAACCTGAGAAATAATTCAATAAATTAAATTTAATATGGACAACAAAATCGTAACATTCGGCGAAATAATGCTAAGGCTTGTTCCACCAGGGTTTGAACGCTTTAGTCAGGCCCGCCAGTTTAATGCCTCTTTTGGAGGAGGCGAAGCCAATGTAGCAGTTTCACTTGCAAATTTTGGACTTAAGGTTGATTATGTAACCCGTCTTCCAAGAAATGATATTGCGGAAGCTTGTTTGATGGATCTTCGCAGATACAATGTCGGCACGGATAAAATCATCTATGGTGGCGATCGCCTTGGTATTTACTTCCTTGAAAACGGTGCCGTTGCACGGGCAAGCAAGGTTATTTACGATCGTGCAAATTCTGCCATTGCAGAAATTAAGCCGGGAATGATAGATTGGGATTCCGTTTTTGAAGGAGTCACATGGTTTCACTGGACAGGAATCACTCCGGCTATCTCTGAAGGAGCGGCTCTTGCCTGTAAGGAAGCTATCGCAGCAGCCAACAAAAAAGGGATTACAGTTTCAACCGATCTGAACTTCAGAAAAAATCTCTGGAAATGGGGTAAAAAAGCTTCTGAGATTATGCCAGATCTTGTATCAGGTTGTGATATAATCCTTGGAAATGAAGAAGACGCTGCTATGGTATTTGGAATTCATCCTGCCGGGACAGATGTAACCAGCGGTCATGTTGAAGCTGCTGCCTATGAGTCTGTTTGCCGTCAGTTGATGGAGAAATTCCCGAGAGCAAAAAAGGTTATTGTTACCCTGCGCGGATCTGTAAATGCTAACCATAATACATGGTCAGGTGTACTCTTTGACGGTAAGAAACTATATGAAGCACCTGAATATGACATCACCCACATCGTGGACAGAGTAGGTGGTGGGGATAGTTTTATGGCTGGACTCATTTATGGTCTGATTACCTATTCCGGTAATGATCAGAGCGCTCTCGATTTTGCTGTTGCTGCATCATGTCTTAAGCATACTATTGTCGGAGACTTTAATCTAGTAACCGTCAAGGAAGTCGAAACTCTTCTGGGTGGAGATGGCTCAGGTCGCGTTTCAAGATAAGAAGTCCTGCAGGACGAATTCAGCTAATCGTAATAAAATTAATTAATTATAAGATTAAATCAGAAAATATGGCAAGATTCACCAGAATACAAGTAGCCTTGAAAATGGCAGAATCCGGAATGATCCCGGTGTTTTTTCATAATGATGTGGAAGTATGCAAACAAGTAATAGCAGCATGTTACAATGGAGGAATAAGATTGTTCGAGTTTACTAACAGGGGTGAATATGCGCATGTTATATTTGAACAGATCAACAAGTATGCAGCAGTTGAGTTTCCTGATATGATAATGGGGACTGGTTCCGTTATTGATGCTCCTACAGCTGTCCTCTATGCTCAGCTTGGGTCAAACTTTATCGTTTCACCGATTCTGAATGAAGAGATGGCTGATGTCCTTAACAGGAGAAAGATCATGTGGTCTCCGGGCTGTGGTTCTGTCTCTGAGATATCAAGGGCAGAAGCTCTGGGCGCTGAGATCGTTAAAATATTCCCCGGTTCACAGGTAGGCGGACCGAAATTTGTTGCTGCAGTAAAGGGGCCTATGCCGTGGACACACATAATGCCAACCGGAGGAGTAGAACCAACAGAATCAAACCTTACCGAATGGTTCAAAGCCGGAGCTGTATGTGTAGGGATGGGATCACAACTCATAAAGTCGGATCTCATTAAAGCCAAAGATTTCAAGAAGATCGAACAGGATGTTCGTGATGCTGTTGCGCTGGTTCAGAAACTCAGACAGCTCTATCCGGTAAAGATTTAGCTCCTGTTTTCAGATTTGAACGAAATTAACCTATTAAAAAAAGAAAAAATGGTAGCTGACATTATTAGAAACAGACAACTTTATGCCGCAATATCCCCAAGGATAAAAACTGCCCTTGAATATATTGCAAAAACTGATTTTTCTGCTATGGAACCCGGAAAGTATGAACTCGATGGTGCAAACCTTTTTGTACTGGTTCAGGCGTATGATTCATTACCAAAAGAACAGGGGAAATGGGAATGTCACCGGAAATATATCGATATCCAGTATATTGCTGAAGGAGTTGAACAAATAGGGTGCAATAATATAGATAAAATGAAGGTCACAACTGAATACAATCCTGAAAAGGATATTGCATTTCTGGGAGGTGAAGGCGATTATGTTACTTTTACAAAAGGTTCCTATGGTATCTTCTTTCCGGAGGATGCACATCAACCTAAAATCGCCCCGAACAATTCACCCGGAAAAGTTAAGAAAGTAGTGATAAAAATAAAAATAGATTAGATATATCTGCGGGTTTAAACGAACTTCATATTTATGAGCAGAATTATAGTCATCGGGAGCTCAAATACCGATATGGTTATAAAATCAAAAAAACTTCCGGCCCCCGGAGAAACCTTATTAGGAGGCACATTCCTTATGAATCCTGGTGGTAAAGGAGCAAATCAGGCTGTAGCAGCTGCAAGACTTGGAGGAAATGTAACATTTGTTACAAAAACCGGAAATGATATGTTTGGAGCCGAAGCCATGCAAATTTTTGATAATGAAGGCATTGACACCAGATTCATTATTAAAGATGCTGAAAACCCGTCAGGTGTTGCATTGATCAATGTAGATGAAAATGGTGAGAACAGTATCGTTGTTGCTCCGGGTTCAAATGGTTCTTTATCTGCGTATGATATTAAAGATGAAGTATTTGAGACCAACACATCTGATATGTTCCTTATGCAGCTTGAAATCCCCGTAAGAACTGTTGAATTTGTAGCGCAAAAAGCAGCAAGTAACGGAAACAGGGTAATTTTAAACCCTGCTCCTGCACTTCAACTATCAGATGATCTGTTAAGTTGCCTCTATCTCGTTACTCCGAACGAAACAGAGGCTGAATTGCTTACCGGGATCAAAGTGCATGATATTATTTCAGCTGAAAAGGCGGCATCAAAACTTCGCAAAAAAGGTGTCAAGAATGTAATTATAACTATGGGTGCTTCGGGAGCATATTTACTGTCCGGAGCCATTTCGAAGATGGTTCCTGTAATACCAGTGAAAGCAATCGATACCACCGCTGCCGGCGATGTTTTCAATGGGGCTCTGGCTGTAGCTATCTCAGAGGGAAAAGAAATAGAAGATGCTATAGTCTTTGCAAATAAGGCTGCTTCCATTTCGGTTACCCGTATGGGAGCTCAGGCTTCAGCCCCTTACAGAAATGAGGTAGTTTTGAAATGGTAAAATTATAGTTGCTTTTTAAAAAAATTAATTGAAATGCTGCAACCAATCTTAAAATGGGCACATTGGAAATCATCTGATTTACTATTTTCACTTATTCTCTTTTTGCCAGTTGGTTTATATGGTAGTCCAGACAGACCTGAAGAGTCTCTTCAAAATTACAGAAATAGTTTGAAAGCCTTTCGGCTTGAATTCGGTGGTTCACGTGAAATGCCTGATGTTAATTTTTTCCTGTTCGGGATGGGTAACAGAACCAAATTTGTCTATAAGGATGGCATTTTGAAAAATGCCGTATCTGGTGAAATATTAAAAAAATGGAATATTGCTAAAGAAATAATAGTACCACCTGACTATTCTGTTTATCTCACTTTGTCAGATGGAAGTCTTATAGCAATTCAGGAAGATGAGAAAGCTGTCTGGATATCTGATTATAAAAGTAAGATTGCCGTACCCGGGACTGAGACTAAATTGCAATTGCCAGATTTTAAAGAGTACAAGTATTCTCAAATACTTAAAGTTCTCAATCACGAAATATTAATGAATATAATTGATGGCAAACCAGTTCCTAATTTTTTCGTTTATAAAAAGCCTTGGCGAAGGGATGGAGCTATGATGGCAATGTGTCTGAAAGTAACAGGGAATATTAATTTAATTAAAGAATGGGCACTTTCTTTAAGTGATCCGTATGACCGCAATAATGGAGGTGAAACTGAAGCAGATAATCTTGGGCAAACACTATATATACTTTCCTTTTTTACCGATAAGAACCATCCCCTTGTAGCAAAAATACTCGAAGAATGCAAAAAGTATGAAGTAACGGATACCGGTGGAAAATATATTAAAGGACGCTCCGACTCCCATGAAGTAGCTGCATATCAAACCAAATGGTTGAAATTTGGTCTTATAACGCTCAATTTGCCTGATGATTATACTATTCCTCAGGTTGAAGATGATTATTCAGCTTTGTTCTGGTGGGACTATAAAGAAAGTTATAAACCTGGTACAATAGATTCAAATGATAAAGATAAATATCCCTATTTAGGATGGGCTTGTGATAATTTCCATGGAAAAAAGACCAGCCCAGTCAGCAACAGAGATTATCCTTTAACATGGGAAATTGAGGCAAGTCAGGCGGATTATAAAGGTATGGCAATGATCGATGAAAAATACGTTTCAGCAAAAAACTCTTCACCTCATACATGGCATGCTTCTGAAGTTTTTTTGTATCTTTTGAAGATTAAATAAAAATGGTGATCGCAGAATTATAATTCAATTTAGAAACAAAAATGGAGGCAGTTTCGGAGCAGACCTTACAATAAAATGTTTAATTTATTAATTTGTAAATTGAGTATCGGTTATCATTAACAATAAGTAAAGTATCAAATAAAATCTTTTCATAAAGTACTTATCTACATGGATGTGCAAAGTTTCATTTTAGAACCTATTTTCCTGAACTCATCCCCCAGGCTGTTTCACAAAGAAGGGGGAGATCATTGTTGAATTTTTTCGTAAACTCGTAATTATGAATTAAATATATAAGATAAACATAATGACGTAATTTAATCTTATTAAACAATATCTCCTTTCATAGTCACCCCTCTTTGCGAAGCAGAGAGGGGACGGAGGTGAGTTCATGGGCATCTCAGGAGTTTCATGAGGCAAGTTATAATAGAAAACCAATAGTAATTATTTGTAAAAAATATTCCGAATGAAGCAGCTAAATCTCTTGACTATACTAGTGCTAATTATCTTTTGCAGTTGCGCTCAAAAAAACAAGAATAAGCAACATCTTCTTAAGAAAATCATTTTCGACACTGACCTGGGTCCCGATTATGATGATGTCGGAGCCCTCGCATTCCTTCATGCTATGGCCGATAGCGGGAAAGTAGAGATACTTGCCACAGTCTCATCCAATAAGCACGAACTAGTTGCACCATCAATTGAAGTTATTAACACGTATTTCGGCCGTTCAGAATTAGCTATCGGCGCACCAAAAAAAGAGGGGGTAAATCTCGGATCCCTACAACACTGGGCTGATTCAATTGTAGCAAAATATCCGCATATAATTAAATCAACCAGTGAAGTTGCTGATGCAGTTGACGTTTACAGAAAAATACTTAATGAACAACCCGACAAAAGTGTAACAATTGTTACAGTTGGATTTCTGACCAATCTCGCCAATCTGCTTAAATCACAACCAGATAGCATCTCTTCCCTCTCAGGAAAAAATATGATTCTAAAAAAGGTTAAGAAACTGGTTTCGATGGCAGGAAAATTTCCGGAAGGGAGGGAATTCAATGTCTACATGGATTCTGCAGCATCAGCGTACGTTTACAATAACTGGCCAGGTGAGATAACCTTTACAGGATTTGAGATAGGCTGGGAAATCCGCACCGGACTTAAAATAATAAAATCTGAAATAAAAAACAGTCCTGTGAAAGATGTGTTTAGTATAAGCATCCCTCTATCAGCAGAAGATAAAGATGGGAGAATGAGCTGGGATGAGACCGCAGTACTTATCGGCGTATACGGGACTGAAGGTTTCTTCAATACTGTCAGGGGTAAGATCATTGTGAATCCTGATGGAAGCAATACCTGGGAAGACAACCCGGAAGGTAAACATGTTTATGTGAAACAAAGAATGCCGGTAAGTCAGATGAGTATGTTTATTGAAGAGAGGATGATGCATATTCCAGTTTCAGAAACAAAATAATAATTCACACACTGTTTGTTTCTATTTCAACTTCTGTTTTTATTTATTATAATTACATAACTTTTAGAAACCCTAATTTGCTTTCAAAACCTTGTTATAATGGCTAAATATAATTTAAATCCTATTGATGTACCCAGGGTAAACACAAAATACAGAAAGATAAAGACAAAATTACCTGTTCCTGAATCGTTAAGTATTTTCCGGACTCTATCTGAATCAGAACCTGTATCAATGATGGGTCAGCCTCCAATTGTATGGGACAAAGCTGAAGGATTTCAAATTTACGACAAATGGGGTAACAAATGGATTGACTGGTCATCAGGCGTATTAATTACTAATGCAGGGCACGGTCGTAAGGAAATAATTAATGCTCTTCGAAACTTATTAGACCGGAAACTACTTGCAACATATGTATTCGTTCATGAAAAACGTGCAGAACTGACAAAAATGCTTCAGGGAATATCTCCAGAGCCAACAAATTATCTTGCATTTCTTCTCAGTACAGGAAGTGAAGCTACTGAAAACTGCATTAAACTGGCCAGAACCTATGCTATGGAGAAACACGGACCACAAAAAAAATATCTTGTTTCATTCAATAACGCTTTTCATGGCAGGACACTTGGAGCACAGCTCGCAGGAGGTATGGTAAAATTAAAAACATGGATCATTGATGAAGGGAAAACATTTATCCAGGTACCATTCCCCGACGGGTATAAGAATGAAAACACTTCATTTGATCTGTTTCTGGACACTCTGAAAGAGAAGGGAGTTAATCCGGGTGAAATTGCCGGGGTAATAACAGAATCATACCAGGGAGTCGGACCGGATTTCCTGCCTGTGGAATATGCAAAAAAACTGGAAGCGTTTTGCCTTGAAAATGATATTGTTAGCATCTTTGATGAAGTTCAGTCAGGATTTGGCAGAACAGGAAAAATGTTCGCTTATGAGCATTATGGAATTAAACCTGACCTGATAGCCTGTGGGAAAGGAATTTCTTCATCCTTACCCCTTTCCGCTGTAATAGGCAGAAAAGATATTATGAGCCTTTATGCACCCGGTTCAATGACTTCGACACATTCAGGAAGTCCGTTACCTGTTGTTGCAGCCATTGAAAGCCTGAAAATTATCCTAAAAGAAAAACTGGTTGAGAATGCTGAAAAACTGGGTAACGTTTTAATCCCCGAATTAACCAGGATCAGAAATAAATATCCTGATATATTAGGGTGCATGCAGGGAAAAGGCCTTGTAGCAGGTATTCAGGTTGTTAAAACCGGAACCAAAATTCCTGATCCGGATACAGCATTGAAAATCAATGAAAAATGTTTCCATAAGGGGTTGCTGATGTTTGCGCCGGTAGGTATTGCAGGTGAATGTTTAAAAATTGCCCCACCATTAATTACTACTGAAGAAGCATTAAGGGAAGGCATAAAAGTTTTCGAAGAAGCATGTGATGAAATTTTAGGAAAATAATCAAATGAATAGCCTAAAATCTATGAAGACCCTTGATATAGTTATTATTGGCGGAGGCATGATCACCTATGATTTGTTATTACCCTCTGTATATCATTTGCAGCGAACTGGTTATATAAACAACATTAAAGTCTGTGCACTCGATTCTGCTCCTTTGAAGGCTTTAAAAACCAGTAAAGAAATTTTGGATGCATTTCCTGGTCAGGATTTTGAAGCATTCCCTCCCTTAACAGAACCTGAAAAGAATAAATTCCCGGAACTGTACAAGGAGGTCATCGCAAAGATGAAACCAAGGCAGATCGTTGTTGTGGCTATGCCCGATCAGCTTCATTACCCGGTTGTTATGGAGGCCTTAAAATATAATCAACATATTCTTTGCGTTAAACCGTTAGTGCTTAAATACGAACAAGCAGTTGAGATAGAGAAAATTGCTTACAATAAAGGATTGTTTGTCGGTGTTGAATATCACAAACGTTTCGACCGCAGATCATTGATGGCCAAAAGGAGCTGCGAATTAAAGCAGTTCGGTGAGTTTGTTATAGGTGAAGCAAAACTGATTGAGCCATATTATTACAGGTCGTCAAACTTCCAGAACTGGTTCACCTGCGATAAAACAGATCCGTTCGTATATATCGGATGCCATTATGTTGACCTGGTTTACTTCATTACCGGATTAAAACCGGTTGAAGTATCCGTATCCGGCATAAAAGGAAAATTCCCTAACGGCAGCGAAGGATATATGTGGGCCAATGGAAGGGTCCGATTCGAAAACAATGCAATCCTTTCAGTGATTGACGGTTTGGGTTATCCTGATCAGGCTGCTGGAAGCAATGAACAAAATCTGCAAATGTTCTTTGAAGGACCAGGCAAAACAGGTATGATCAAACATAATGATCAGTTCCGCGGAGTAGAACATTCATACCTCGAAGGAATAGGATGCGGTGGATCACATTTTAACTATGCAAGTCCTGATTTCTATAAACTTGTTCCATGGGAAGGAAAAGGATATAAACCTGTCGGATATGGTTTTGATTCCGTTTCTGCCTCTATTACTATGGCATACCAGATTGAAAATGAAGTACAGCATATGCAGGCTGCCGATTCTTTGAAAAGAAGGCAGAAGAAAATTAAAGAAGTCGACAAAAAGGGAATTATAGCAACACCTGCCAACAGCTACATCAATGAATTAGTGGTTGAAGCTGCACGTATCTCAATATTAAATGATGGAGATACGGTAACTATTGAATACGGACAAACCCCTCATGTTAAACTTCGTCCAAAAAAGTAATCATATGCCTGTGGATTAATACCTTGTAACAAATTAATCGACATTAATTATTGAATATTTATAACTAACTCATCCCAATTTAAAATGAAAAAAATCTTATTATCGATCACGATATTACTGCTTTTGAGCAGTTTTGCATTACCTCCAAAGAAACAATCAATATTCAACGGTAAAGACCTGACCGGCTGGAAAATTTACGGTTCTGAAAAATGGTACGTTGACAAAGGCCAATTGGTTTGCGAAAGTGGTCCGGATAAGGAATATGGATATCTGGCTACAAATAAATTTTACAAAAATTTTGATTTAACCGTTGAGTTTCTTCAGGAAAGCAATGGAAACAGTGGTATATTTTTCCGTTCGACTATAGAAGGTACGAAGATAGCAGGATGGCAATGCGAAGTTGCTCCGAAAGGACAGGATTCGGGAGGTATTTACGAATCATATGGACGAGGTTGGTTAGTGCAGATAGAGGATGAAAAAGAAAACATTCTTAAACCCGGAAAATGGAATAAAATGCGTTTACGTGTTGAAGGGGAAAGAGTACAAACCTGGCTAAACGGGGAGCCCATGGTCGATTTGAAAGATGAAAAAATCGGTAAAGCCGATGGCTCAATAGCTCTTCAGATTCACAGCGGAGGCGGAATTAAGGTGAGATGGCGTAATCTTATAATTGAAGAACTTTAAAAAGAAATGGAGCTGCAAAGCAGTACTTAAGTTAATACCAAAAAACATAAGCTCATCTGTGTATCTACTTAAGTCAAACTGACTAAACAGTTACATTGAAAACCCGATAATGCATGTCCCGGTTCTGGTAAAATAATTAAAATAGTATAAATAAATAAAAAAATATCTGTTATGAAAAAAGAATGTCTACTTATTTGTCTTTCAACAATGATTGTATTTGCTTTTTCCTGCAAAACCGCTTCAGATGAGATTAGAACTATCAAACCTGAAGTTCTGAAAGATAAGATTGCCGGTGGCTGGGCAGGCAAGATGATAGGA
>Ga0315276_10004157_pt1 | contig 13297 bp, 7 predicted proteins | sample YL17G05_0_MG_FD_204542 | JGI IMG/M metagenome (GOLD analysis project Ga0315276, IMG submission 204542) | Sediment microbial communities from Yellowstone Lake, YNP, Wyoming, USA - YL17G05_0 | ecosystem: Environmental > Aquatic > Freshwater > Lake > Sediment | place: USA: Wyoming | collected...
AATGTTCGAATGACCAAAACAGGGAGGGGAGAGGATTTCGTATTGCCCCGCAAGGGGCCGCGGCGGCGTATATACAAGGCACAAGTTTGGCGGGAAAAAGGGTTCTTGAGGAAAAGGGCAGGGTAGTGAATTGCTCAAACTGACCGACGGTCAGTCTGAGAATGCAAAAATCAAAGGTCAAAATGCAAAATTGCGGAATCCCGCCTCTGTCGGGATGGGCGTTTTAATTGTGGCGTTGGTTGGCATAAGCGGCCAGATTCGTTTGTCTGTATTGTCATTGCGAGGAGCGCAGCGACCTGGCAATCTTCTTGTTGTCATTCCTGCGAAGGCAGGAATCCAGTCTTTCTCGTCATTCTGAGTGCAACGAAGAATCTATTCTTCATCACCCAGCCTCCAAAGCCAGATTCAAGAATAAAGTCTTACAGCTTCGGCGTAAATGAGTATAATCTGTAAAGATTCTAAGGACTCCATAGGAGAAATGCAAGAGATTGGACGAGGCCGGCCCGCCGCGGCGGAGTTGCAGGATAGGTGGATGAATATTGAAAAACCAACGGGAACTTGTTAATATAGAAAAGAATAGTCAGGCTTTACCATTTCAAACAGACCGTATAATTATTGTTGGGCAACACGATATCATGAGCGTTAATGTTTACGTATGGAGAAAATTTGGTGGTAGTAAGTCTCTAATTAGCCCAACTGATTTCCTAACGTGGGCCAATGAGGACATTAGAGGGGGTAATCCAAAAAATATTGCCAACGCTCTTTCAAATAGTAAACGTGCTATTCATGCAAGAATAGATGAAATACTCTACGCTCTGCGTATTCAATATGCTAAGGATTGGCCCCCGAATCCCCAAGCATCCCACAAGTTGAAAGCTATAAAGCAGCTTAATATCCCAGGCACTTCAAATGTTGCTTTGCTTACGAAGCGCCGTAACGATTTGGAACACAGTTATTTGCTTCCGTCATTAGAACAGGTGAGAGCTGATGTTGAAATAGCTGACATGTGGCTAGCCGAATCTAAAAGCTATCTCAAGCCAGCGGTTGTTCTCATAGGATTATCAGTTGAATCGATTGGGTTTTCATCGAGTGCTATAACGAAGAAAAGCACCTTCAGCGCTAAATTTGCTGAACCCGATAAGGTTGAGTTCTATTGGGATGCTAAGAGAAAGATTGTGACTGTATCGAAAAATGGTGACATAAGCCAGAAAAACTACCATGATTGTAGTTGGAAGGATATGATAAGGAATCAGAAGAAGCTGTATTTATCTAATGATGGCAGTATAGTTGTTCCTTCAATCTCGATTGCCACAAGACTATACAAAGCTTATGAAAAATGGGTATCGGGCAAGCGAGGTCCGTCATTTACAGCATCCAAGAAATTTTCATAGGCGGTGCTGTAGAAAGAATTATTGACTACTACCCCGAACTAGTTAAAAATAATCGGCGAAGGCGAACCCGGCAACCGTGAGATGATTGTGGTGTGAGAAACAAAGCGATGCGGGTATATCTGGAAACCATATAAACAGAAGTTAGCCATGTAAATTGAGGTGAATCATGCCAAGTGATGCAAGGACTGCTTTCGATAAAAACTTGAAGGACATAGAAAGGCTTATGGAGTTGCATAAGCAGGAAGGTGGAATATCTCGTGGTCGTAGATATGGTCTTGAGGTTCTAAATAAGTCGGCTATTGTATTGATTACGTCTTATTGGGAGGCGTATTGCGAAGATTTAGCAGCGGAAGCGATGGAGCATATAGTTAAGCATTCAAAAAACGCGGATGCTTTGCCAAAAGCGTTGAAGAAAGAAATAGCTAAAGAGCTACAAAATGATGAAAATGAGTTGGCAATATGGGAAGTTGCGGATGGGAAGTGGAAGAATTATCTGCAAAGCAGGCTTGTGAGGCTACAAGAGGCCAGAAACAGAAAGTTAAACACACCAAAGTCAGATAACATCGACGAATTATTTGAGTTAGCGGTTGGTATTCCAAAAGTATCAGGTTCATGGCAGTGGGCAAGAAAAATGACTGTTGAACGAGCAAGAACAAAACTTGATAAATTTGTCACACTACGTGGATCAATTGCACATCGTGGGAAATCATTAAAAGGCGTAACAAGAGCAGAGGTTCAAGACTACTTAGACTTTATTAAACAATTGGCTGCTAAAACAGGGGGTAAGGTAAATTCCTATGTCAGGAGTGCAACGGGAAAGCCGTTATGGCTAACAAACAGCTCCAACGGATGCGAAAAAAGCCGCGTGGCTGATTAGCGCCGTTGAATATCGAATTGGGAATGCGGGAGGGGCGTTTTTTGAAATAGATGCCTCGGCCCTTCGACAGGCCCGCCCAAGGACCGGCGGGCAAGCTCAGGATAGGCTTCGCTCGGCATGACGGGGGTGGGATCGCGGGGGCGGGGAGGGGATTTCAGATTGCATATTCCAGATCTCAGATTTGGGCACAGTGTCAATCCGTGCAAATTCATGCGTTACCCGCTCCCTGACGGTCGCGGCTTGTTGGGTTCGATTTTTCCGCAGCGGGCCGTATGGGCTGAAGCCCATCCTACGGACTATTGATAATTGATCATTTACCTTGATGTGGTGCGGGGCGGGGGAGGCGGGAGTAGTGGATTTCAGATTTCATATTTAAGATTTCAGATTGGGTAGTTGGTCGCCTGCGGTGCAGGCGATTTGGGATTACCCCCACCGCGTCCCGGCGCGCCGGGATAAACTCTGTAGGGGCTAATCGAACCGGACGTCGGCAAGGACGAATTGGACGTTGCTGGAGCCGTTGTAGCTATTGATCTGCGGTTGATAGGCGACGTTGAAGAACTCGTTATCCAGCAGCTTCTTCTCCAACTTGCCCATCCTGAAACCTATGCAGCGAGCCGCGGCCACGCCGTCGGTTATCGTAAGCTGCAAATGGTCGCCGGTCGAGCCTACCCTTCTCGGCGGGCTGGCCAGGCGGACGCCCTTTGTGGCGAAGAGGGGTTCGGGATTGCCCTGGCCAAACGGGCCGAGCATCTGCAACTCGCCGACCAGCTCCCTGCGAAAATCGCCGATGGAGGCCTCTGCATCGATATGGAGCTTGGCCACGATGTCATTTTCGTTGAGATTCTGCTTTGCATACGCCTCGAAATCGGCTGCGAATCGTTCTATCTTTTGGCTTTCAATGGTAATGCCGGCGGCCATTTCGTGCCCACCGAAGCTGTTGAGGTGCGTGGCGCAGGCCTCAATCGCGGTGAGCATGCAAAAGCCCGGTATCGACCTGCCTGAACCCTGAGCGACGCCGTTCTCGCAGGCGGAATTGATCATTATCGTCGGGCGATAGAACTTATCAACCAGCCTCGATGCGACGATGCCGATCACGCCGGTATGCCAGTCTGCGCTCGCCAGCACGATGCTCTTTTGGTCGGGGTGGTTGGCGCCCTGCTCGACTATCATTTTGCAGGCCTGCTTGAATATCTTTCGCTCGCACTGCTGGCGCAGGCTGTTTTGCTCCTTGAGATATTCGGCTATCTGCATCGAGCGGACCGAGCTGTCGCTGGTCAGAAGCTCGACGGCCAGCCGCGCGTGCCCCATTCGCCCGGCGGCGTTGAGCATCGGCGCAAGCCGAAAGCCGATGTCGAAACTGTCAAGCCCCTGCCCGGTCAGTCCGGCGGACTCAATTAGCGCCTGGATGCCGGAGAGCTTGCACTGCGGCAGGGCCTTGAGTCCGTAGCTCGTCAGCACCCTGTTTTCACCTCGCAGGTCAACAACGTCGGCGATTGTCCCCATTGCGGCGAGGCTCGTCGCATTGAGCATGCATTCCCGTAACCTCGGCTCAAGCCTTTGGCCCGGACTCAGCTCGTTGGCGATGGCCCAGGCCAGCTTGAAGGCAACCATTGCTCCGGCCGAGTCCTGGTTCGGATAGCTGTCTTCCAGGGCCGGATGCACTACTGCAACAGCCTTGGGCAGCAGGCGTCCGGCCTGCGGCGCGGTCTGGTGATGGTCCGTGATTATCAGGTCAAGACCCAATTCTTCGGCGAGCTGGGCCGAGCTGAACGCCGTTATGCCGCAATCGACGGTTATCAGAAGCTTGCTGCCGGATTCTGCGAGCGTGCGGACGGCTTCGGCGTTCAGGCCGTAACCCTCATCGACGCGGTGCGGGATATAGTAATCGACCTCGGCGCCGAGCAGTCCGAGGAGCTGCCAGAGGATTGAGACGCCCGTAATGCCGTCAACATCGTAGTCCCCATAGACGGTGATCTTCTGCCTGCTTTCGATGGCCTGCCTTATTCTCGGAACCGCGGAGCGGACTCCCGGCATCTGTTCAGGCGCGACCAGCTCGGTGAGTTTTGGCCGCAGGAAGACGCTGCCGGCCTGGGCGTCGGTTATTCCGCGATTGATGAGCACCTGCGCCAGAAGAGGCGAGACGTTCAGAGACCTCGCAAGCTGCACGGCGCGTTCGTCGGCGGGCTTCACCGCCCATTGCCTTTTTAATCCACCCGTTGCCGATACCGAAAGCAGCATTAAAAGTGCGTCCTATTCCTTAAAAAAACGGAGAGGGGGGGATTCGAACCCCCGGTGCTCTAAAAGAGCACACCGGTTTTCGAAACCGGCTCGATAAGCCGCTCCGACACCTCTCCAACTACTCATTTTACATCATACAGCAAGAATGATGACTCCAGGAGAAAAGACATTCTGACAGTTTTCCACCTAATCTACATCCAACGGGTCAATACTGCAAGAAGATTAAGGACAAGGATGGCCGTGCCCAAGTTTCTAATAGGTTCTTGTGTATTGAAGGGCCAGACAATACCATAGATGGCTTGATGGGCAATGGTCGGTTTCTGCGTTAGGGTGCTCGGACCAACAAACGCACCCTACAGGATGTTGACGGCGGGAACAAACGCCGGCGTAAAGGAGTCAAGTCATGAGAAGTAGAATTGATCGTCGGGCATTCTTGAAATGCGGCGCTGGTCTGGCCGCGAGCAGCGTGGTGTTGCCACACTTTATCCCCGGGGCATCACTTGGTAAAGACGGGACTGTTGCGCCGAGCAAACGTATTGTGATAGGCTGCATCGGTGTCGGCGGCATGGGCACGGGCAACATGCAAGTCTTCCTTGGGCTGCCTGAGTGTCGCGTGGCGGCCGTCTGCGATACCTACGAAAGCCGTCGCCAAAAGGCCAAGGAGCTCGTGGACAATCAGTACGGCGACAAAGGCTGTGCCATGTATGGCGATTATCGCGAGATCATCGGGCGAAAGGACATCGATGCCGTGATGATCGCTGTCCAGGACCACTGGCATGCGCTGATCGCCACCGCTGCCGCCGAGGCGGGTAAGGATATGTATTGCGAAAAACCCCTCGGCGTGTCGGTCGAGGAGGGACGCCGCATCCGCGACGCGGTGCGCAAGGCTGAACGTGTTTTTCAGACGGGCACGTGGCAGCGGTCGGAACGGAAGTTCCAGCATGCCTGCGAACTCGCCCGCAACGGCTACCTCGGCAAGGTCCACACGGTGCAGGTGGCCAGCCCGGGGCCGGAGTACCGTCCGAGCTACAAAGGATCGCTGGATCCGCAGCCTGTGCCGCCTGGCTTCGACTGGGCGATGTGGCGCGGCCCTGCGCCGGACAAGCCGTATAATCCAGGCCGCGTCGCCTGGCCCGACTGGTATCTGATCTGGGATTATTGCGCCGGATTCATTACGAACTGGGGCGTGCATCATCTCGATATAGCCAACTGGGGTTGTCCTTCGATTGGCGCCGAGGCGTTTGAGGTCGAATGCCGGGCCACGTACCGCAAAGAGGGCTTCACTGACAATGTAAACACGTGGCGTGCGAACTTTACATACGCAAACGGGCTGAAGATGGTTTTTACCGATAGCCCGCAGCAGAAGCCGGGCTGCCGGTTTATTGGCGACGAAGGCTGGGTCTATGTGGACCGCGCCGGCATCTGGGCTGAGCCGGAGTCATTGCTCAAGGCGGTGTTGAAACCCGGCGAGTTGCGTTTGACCGATTCGAAGCATCACCAGGATAACTTCCTGCGTTGCGTGCGCAGCCGAAAGGATCCGGTCTCAGACGTCGATGCCGCGCACCAGGCATCCGGCCTCGGACTCATTGCCGACATCGCGGCGCGCCTGGAGCAGAAGCTAAAGTGGGACCCGATAAAGGGGCAATTCGTTGACAACGCCGAGGCGAACAAGATGCTCAAGCGTCCGATGCACAACGGCTACAAGCTGTAGAAGCCGATGCAGGAAGGCCCCCGTTCGCCATACGACACGGTTTGCTCATGCCACATCATGGCTGCTGATTGGCGCTGTGTTCACGTGGCTCGTATTCGGGACCGAACGTGCAGCCTCCAATTCGCCGCTGTCGGCAGAGATATTCCGCGCCGGCGCGCACCAGGTGGACATCTCGCCGGAGAAGTTGCCGGTCATCGTCAACGCGATGTTCACCGAGCGGTCGGCCAGCAATGTCGTGGATCGTCTTTACGCCAAGTCGCTCGTACTCGACGACGGCCGGTCGCGTGTGGCGCTGTGCGTTGTGGACACGTGCCTGATGCCGCGAGATCTCATCGACCGCGCCAAGGACATCGCGGCCCGGACTACGGGCATCCCGACCGACAAAATGTGCATCTCCGCGACGCACACACATTCCGCGCCGTCGGCGATGGGCTGTCTCGGCAGCCGCGTGGATGCCGACTATGCCGCGGCGCTGCCGGCGAAGATTGCTGAAGCAATCATCGGTGCGGTCAAGAACCTTGAGCCCGCGCGCATCGGCTGGGCGGTGGTGGATGATTGGGAGCACACCTTCAACCGGCGCTGGATTCGCCGCCCCGACAGAATGCTCACGGACCCGTTCGGCGAACAAAACGTCCGAGCGCACATGCACCCGGGACACGAAAGCCCCGACGTAGTTGGCCCATCCGGGCCGGTTGACCCGGGTCTGTCCGTCCTCGCAGTGCAGTCGCTCGACGGCCGAGCGTTGGCGCTGCTGGCGAATTACTCGCAGCACTACTACGAATCGCCGCTTCTGTCCTCGGATTACTACGGCCGGTTCGCCCGGCACATCGAGAAGCTGCTGAACGCACAGAACGGTGCGCCGCCTTTTGTCGGGATGATGTCGCAGGGAACGAGCGGCGATCTGATGTGGATGGACTACGGCTCGCCGCGCCGCCAGATCGGCTATGACGCCTACGCGCGAGAGGTGGCGGAGCGCGTGTATAGTGCATATCAAAGTATAACGTGGCATGAGTGGGTCCCGTTGCGGATGGCCGAGCGTATTCTGGCGCTTGGATGTCGCGCGCCGGATGAGAAACGCCTGTCGTGGGCGCTAGAGATAGCTGCGAAACTGGATGGCCGCCTGCCGCAGACACTGCCCGAAATCTACGCCGGCGAGGCGATTGCCCTGCACGAACGGCAAAAGGCTGAACTGAGGCTTCAGGCGCTGCGGATTGGGGACCTCGGCATCGCGGCTATTCCGAACGAAGTTTTCGCCATCACGGGTCTCAAGCTGAAAGCTCAAAGCCCGCTCCAGCCGACCTTCAACATCGAGCTGGCCAACGGGGCCGACGGCTACATCCCGCCGCCCGAGCAGCACAAGCTTGGCGGGTACACGACGTGGCCCGCGCGCACGGCAGGGCTGGAGTTGCAGGCCGAGCCTCGCATCGTCGAGACGGTGCTCAGCCTGCTCGAAGAAGTCGCGGAGAAACCCCGGCGTCAGGTCGTCGAGGAGCATGGCCCGTACGCCCATAAGGTGCTCGATGCCAGGCCGCTTGCGTACTGGCGCCTGAACGAGATATTGCCCCCGACCGCGCGAGACGCCGGCGGCGCGGGCCTGGGTGCAATCTATGAAGACGGCGTGGCGTTCTACCTGCCCGGCGTCGGAAGCGGCAGCGGATGTTTGCCGCAGCCGGCGCTTACCCCGTCTGCCTTCTGCGGTTCGCAAATCAACCGCGCACCGCACTTTGCCGGCGGTCGGCTGCGCGCGAATGTGCCACAGCTCGGCGGCTCGTACAGTGCGGAGCTTTGGCTGTGGAATGGCTTGCCATCGAATGCGCGCGCAGTCACCGGCTACTTCTTCTCGCGCGGTGCGGACGGCGACAAGGCGGCGCGCGGGGAACACCTTGGAATCGGGGGAACCAATCAGGTCAACGAGACCGGACGGCTGATTGTCTTCAATGGCAATGAACAGAAACAGGTACTCGTGGGTCGGACGCTGCTTGCATTGCGCCGGTGGCATCATGTGGTGCTCGTGCGCGAGCGCCGAGCCGTGACTGTCTATCTCGACGGCAGGGCGGACCTCAGCGGCGAGCTGGAGTTTACCGTGCCGCCGGGCGAGAACACCGTCTTCATCGGCGGACGCTGCGACAAATTCGCCAACTTCGAAGGCAGACTGGACGAGGTGTCGCTCTACAGTCGCGCGCTTAGCGCCGCGGAAGTCGCCTCACACTTCAAGGCCGGCGGTCTGTAATCTCTCGTCACGTCCCTGCTTGCGGAAACCTATTGAACTGCCCTCCCGCGGGGCCTGGGATACGATTTTCTGAACGCAATCTACTATCGCCACAATGGCAACCTTCGAACCTGTCTGCGAGTTTTCTATGGTATGCACGCCGGACTACCAAAGTCTTGACTCCGACAGCGGCCAAGCGTACCATAGTGTTATCAGAAACACGGCTTCGTTAAAAACAGAAACGGGACGGCTTGAGCTATGTTGGGTAAAGGATTTACGCATCTGCATCTGCACAGTCAGTATTCGCTGCTCGACGGGGCGATTACGTTCGACAGGCTGTTGGAGCGGTGCAAGCAGCTCGAGATGGACTCCGTTGCCGTTACGGACCACGGCAACCTGTTCGGCGTCGTCGAGTTCTATACAAAGGCGATAGCGGCGCACATCAAGCCGGTCATCGGCATCGAGGCATACATTGCTCCCGGCAGCAGGCTGGACAAGACAAAGACGACCATAAGCGATGCGGCATTTCACCTGATACTATTGGCTCAGAATAACGTCGGCTATCAGAACCTGCTCAAATTGGCGAGTATCGGTTACACGGAGGGGTTTTACTATCGGCCGAGGATCGACAAGGAGACTTTGGCGGAATTCAACGAGGGCCTTATTTGCACCTCGGCGTGCGTGAAGGGCCAGGTTGCCGTTGAGATTGCCCGAGGCAATGAGCAGGCCGCGCGCGCAGTGGCTGAGAGCTATCTGAAGATCTTCGGGCCGCAGCGCTACTTCATTGAGGTTCAAAGTCACCAGGGTGACAGCCCGGCTGTTCAAAAAGGACTGGTCGATCTGGCAAACAGCCTTGGAATAGGACTTGTCGCAACCAACGATGTGCACTTTCTCGATGAAGCCGACCACGAGGCCCATAACTGTCTTTGCGCCATCAGCACCGGCAAACTGAGCGACGCCCCGGACAGGATGATTTATCCGCCGGACGTCTATCTTAAAAGCCCCGACCAGATGCGAGCGCTTTTTGTCGATACGCCCCAGGCGTGCGACAATACCCTGCAGATCGCCGAGCAATGCAGCGTCGAGATTGACCTTAAGACCCGTCACGCGCCGCGATTTGAACCGGAGGACGGCTCGGCGCCTGAGGAGTTTCTTACGAAGTTGTGCTATGAAGGAGCCAAGGCTCGATACGGACAAATCACGGACCGGATAAAAGAGAGGCTCGACAGGGAGCTGGAGGTAATTGAATCGAAGGGCTTTGCAAGCTACTTCCTTATCGTCTGGGATTTCTGCAGGTACGCGCACCAGAACAACATCCCCATCGGCGCCAGGGGCAGCGGCGTAGGCACGGTGGTCGGATACTGCCTGGGTCTGTGCGATGTTGATCCGATTCGGTATGATCTGCTCTTCGAGCGGTTTATGGACCCGGAGCGCAACGAGATGCCCGATATCGATATCGACATCTGCCAGGTCCACCGCGCGCAAATCATCGACTATGTGCGGCGGAAATACGGGCAGGTGGCTCAGATCATAACTTTCGGGACGATGAAGGCGAAGGCGGTGATCCGTGATATATGCAGGGTCCTGGGCGTGCCGCTGGGGGAGGCCGACAGGCTCGCCAAGCTTGTGCCCTTTTCGCTGGATATGACTCTCGATAAGGCGCTGCAGACCGAGCCGGAGCTAAAGCGGGCCTACGAGAACGACCGGCAGACCAGGAAGGTAATCGACATCGGCAGAAAGCTCGAGGGACTGGCGCGGCACGCCTCGGTGCACGCGGCCGGCGTGGTAATAGCCGATGAGCCGTTGACGAATTTCGTGCCCCTCTACAAGGCCTCCGGGTCCGACGACATTATCACGCAGTTCGAAGGGCCGATAGTCGAGAGAGTCGGGCTGCTCAAGATGGACTTCCTCGGACTCAAAACGCTCAGCGTGCTGGAGCGGGCAAGGCAGCTCGTCCGCGAGATTCACGGCGTCGATATCGACTTCGAGAAGCTCGACCTGGCCGACCGGAAGGTCTTCAAGCTCTTCGCCGAGGGCAGGACAAAAGGAGTCTTCCAGTTCGAGTCGGGCGGCATGCAGAACATGCTGATAAGGATGAAGCCAGACCGGATAGAAGACCTCATAGCAGCCAACGCCCTCTACAGGCCGGGGCCTATGATACTGATCCCGGACTACATCGATCGAAAGCACGGAGCAAAATGGTCGCTGCCGCACCCGATAATGACGGAGGTTTTGCGGGAGACCTACGGCATTATGACGTACCAGGAGCAGGTGATGCGGATATGCAATCAGCTCGGCGATATACCGCTGCGCGAGGCCTATAAGCTCATCAAGGCGATAAGCAAGAAAAAGGCCCGGACCATCGCCAAGGAGCGTGAGAGATTCGCAGCAGGCTGCGCCAACAAGGGCCTGACGCAGCAGCAGGCCGAGCAGATATTCGAGCTGATCGAGCGATTTGCCGGTTACGGGTTCAACAAGAGCCACTCGACCCGCTACGCCTTTATCGCGTACCAGACGGCGTATATGAAAACGCACTGGCCCGTCGAATTCATGGCGGCCCTGCTGACATACGAGATGGACAACACCGACAAGATTGTCGATTACATCGGCGAGTGCGGGCAGATGGGCATCAAGGTTATGGCGCCCGACATAAACGAAAGCGGGGTCGATTTCACGCCGCTCTACGTCCGCCTGGGGACGGCTGGCGCCGCCGAGGCCGACGACGGCCAGAAGAAAAAGGCCGTTATACGGTTCGGACTGGCGGCGGTCAAGGGCATCGGCGAAAAGGCGGTCGAGCAGATTATCGCCGCCCGCGAGAGGGTCGGCAGGTTCGAGAGCCTGTTCCACTTTTGCGAAAACGTGGATTTGAGGGCGGCGAACAAGCAGGTCCTCGAGGCGCTCATCAAGGCCGGGGCGTTCGACAGGGTCGGCGGGAACCGTCACCAGATGATGGCCGGCCTGGAGCAGGCAATGGAGAACGGCGCCAGCCTGCAGGTTGACCGGGCCAACGGACAGATGAGCTTTTTCGGCCAGGCGGCCCAGCCCGATTATTCGCAGGACCAGAATCGCCTGCCGCACGTTGCACCCTGGCCCGAGCCGCAGATGCTCGCTTACGAAAAAGAGGTGCTCGGATTCTACGTGACCAGCAATCCGCTGAGCCACCACGCCGAGATAATTAGCATCTACTCCACGCATAACAGCTCACAGTTGACCGAGGCGACGCAGGAAAAAGAGGTTGTGATCGGCGGAATGATTACAAGGGTCAGATACAACCTGACCAAGACGGGGCGGACCGCCGGGGCGAAAATGGCCGTCTTTACGCTCGAAGACCTCCAGGGCCAGGTCGAGGTTGTTACGTTCCCCGAAGTGCTGAACAGATACGCCGACCTTGTAAAGGATGATGCCGTTATTTTCGTCAAGGGAAAGCTCGACTTTCGACGGGAACGGCCGAACATACTGGCCTCGGAGCTTATACCCATTGGGCAGATAAGGGAGAAAGTGGCGGCGAAGGTCAGGATCAGGCTTAACGCCCCGGACGTCACCGAAAAAAAGATTGCCGAGATAAAGAGCATCTGCCAGCACCACAAAGGCAAGAGTCCGGTCTTGGTGGCGATCCGGACCGAAAAAGGCATGGTCCGCGCCGCTGCCGATAAGGCACTGAGCGTGAACCCGGACCCGGACTTCTGCCGAAAAATGAAACAGCTTCTCGGCGAAGAGAATTTCCAGTTGACCACGTAGTGAGCGAAAAAAGGGGGCGCGACTTGAATAGAGAAGACTGGAAGAAGAAGTTTTCGGGCAAGCTCATAGTGCTTGACGGGCCGGACGGCTGCGGCAAGACCACGCAGGCCAAACTGCTGACACAATGGCTCCAGGCCCAGGGCGTGCCCGCCAGCAACTTTCGCGACCCCGGCGACACCACCATCGGAGAGCGGATAAGGGACATCCTGTTGAGCCCCGAGCACCTTGCGATGAGCACGAGAACCGAGGTGCTGCTGTATATGGCGGCGAGGGCGCAGCTCTGGCAGGAAGAAATTGCGCCGGCCCTGCGTGAACGAGAGTGCGTCGTCTTAGACAGGTGGGTATCGAGCACCTACGCCTACCAGGGATGCGCCGGCGAGTTCGGAACTAAGAATGTAATGCAGCTTGCCTCCATTGCCCTTGCGACGGTGTGGGCGGATTTGACTATAATACTTGACGTGGATTTGGAGACCTGTGAGGCCCGGCTGCCCGGCAAACGCGACAGGATGGAGGCAAAACCACGCCAATATCATCAGAAAGTCCGGGAAGGCTTTCTGCAATTGGCCGATGAGCGGGATGGTTTCCTGGTGGTCGATGCCGCCGGCGATATTGAAACGGTCCACGAAAGGGTCAAAGGAAAAGTTGTGGCATTTTTTGAATCCGGAGATTCCACCGACTAATGGCGCTCAAAGACGTATTTTGTCAGGACGGGGCCGTCGGCCTTCTGCAAAGGGCGTTCGCGGCAGGCAGGGTCCCTCATGCGTATATCTTTGCCGGCCCGGAAGGCGTGGGCAAATTCAAAACGGCAGCCGAATGGGCCGGGCTGCTGCTCTGCAGGAATCCGGTTGTTGAGAAGGGCCGGCCCCAGACCCCAGGGGGAGCCGACTGGGCCGAAAGCTGCGGCTCGTGCGAATCCTGCAGGGCGCTGGCGGCCGATGCGCATCCGGATTTCAATACCGTTTACAAGGAATTGATCGAGTTCACCGAAGACGGCAAGGGCAAGAAACCGCCTCTCGATCTGCCGATAGACGTCATCCGGGAGTTCCTCATTCAGAAAGTCTCCACCCGGCCGACCCTGTCGGACAGGAAGGTATTCATCGTCAGGGAGGCCGAGAAGCTCAACATCAGCTCGC
>Ga0315276_10004158_pt1 | contig 13295 bp, 12 predicted proteins | sample YL17G05_0_MG_FD_204542 | JGI IMG/M metagenome (GOLD analysis project Ga0315276, IMG submission 204542) | Sediment microbial communities from Yellowstone Lake, YNP, Wyoming, USA - YL17G05_0 | ecosystem: Environmental > Aquatic > Freshwater > Lake > Sediment | place: USA: Wyoming | collected...
AGATGACAAGTTCATCTCGTGTGCTCTTTCTACATCTGCAGACTACATTGTTACCGGTGACAAAGATTTATCTGATTTGAAGCTGTATAAGTCTGTAAAAATCATTAAGGCCTCGGACTTCTTAAAGATGTTTGATTAATGTTGGGAACGAATTGATGCCGGAGATGTTGTGCGAGGTCAGGTTGAGGAAATCCTCGACCAATGGCGAGAGGGAGTATGAAGGAAACTTGACCACCTATTTTTCGTTATAGAGCTTGCTTTTACATCTTGCACAGAATGCCGGGCCTTTCCTGTCTGTATCCATTAAACTATTTGAGAAAAACATGACGCATCGGGGATTTTCACAGTGCCCCAATCCATAGGTGTGACCTAATTCATGAACCGCTTCGGTTAAGATCCTTTGATGAAAAAGGCTCCGGTTCTCAGGCAGGTGATAAAACTCTTGTCTCAGACGAGTAAGGGAGATGACGGCTGCTATCCTGCTGGCCTCCCCAAAAACAAAATTTAGCTCGGGGACGTAGAGGTCGTGGTTAACAATCCCCAAAATTTTTTCATAAGCGGTATCATTCTTGTCCAAAATAGAATTTTCACCGCAGAGACGCCGAGGACGCAGAGAAGTGATTTTTTTATTTGGCGGTGAGAGGCCGCCAAATAAAAAGCTCTCTTTTGTGTCAGAACAAGCATTTTTTGCAGTCCCATAGCCATGGAACGCAACTTGGAATCTATTCCCAAAGGCCTGCCTGCCGAAGCCTCGGCGCAGGCAGGGTGAGAGTTTATGATCCAACCCCGCGAAGCGCGGGGTTGGATCATAAGAACATCCCCTCAGCGTTCTCTGCGCCTGGTGAACCTGGATTTGAAAGAAGCGCATAGAAATCCAAATAGCCAACGATATCAACCCAGCTGTGCACAAACCCTATCTAATTTGGACAGCAATGAGGCGGTATCGTCTTTTTGCTCCATGACGGCACTTAATATCGCAGTAGATAAATATTGGTTTCTTTTCTTGTTGAAGGCATAATGTGGTTCAGGCATTGCTTTGCCTATCAATACCTGCGTGTTAAATACTTTGTTCAAATCATTTTTTAATGCCTCGATCACGTTCCTGTCTACTTCGCCGACAGCTACCAAAACAATACTCATGTCACGATCCCTTTCTTTTGCAAACAGATCAGTAGCCAAAAAGATACTGAGCAAAAGGAGTGGGACCCTTAAGATCACTCCCTGCCATGGTCCTTCAATCTTCAACCACATAAAACCACTTCATGACCTTCTCATCATAGTATATTTTATAAACGATTCCATCACTCCCTTTCACTATAAAAAATCTTTTTCTTGTCCTCTCCTCGAACCCTTCTTCAATCCATCTATCCAGAATTTCAAATACCTCAATTGTTTTATCATGGAGGATAATCGTCCTCGGGGTCTCCTCACCCCGATAACCGGAATAGGCAATGACTTCTATCTTTTCTTGGCGCATATCTTTAAGGAAAATGTCAAATGGCAGAGTTCGCACGAAGTGATGAACCAAAGGTGAATCAATGTCAAATTAAATCCAAAGCCCAACAAATGTAACTCAAGGCTTTAGCCTTGATTATGATCAACCCTGAAAGGGTTGAGTTACAGGACTTTGAACCTTGACATTTGGATTTTGAAATTTGGATTTAAACTTTATTTCGGATTTCGTGCTTCGAATTTAAGATTTCTCTTAAAAGGAAGTCCCTGTTACCCTTGGTTATCTCAAAGAGCTTTACGTCTTGCCTTTTCTTTATCTCTTCAATCAGTCCGCTTCCCTTCAGAGCAATGGTTGCAATCACCCATTTCTCGGAGTCCAATAATTCTTTGATCAGTTTCTTGAATTGATCCGAGAAACACTCCATCTTTCCGATCTCATCGATAATAACCAGACCGGTTGAATCGTCGAAAAATGAGATCCCATCGAGAAAATCTTCAAAGCCTCTGATATCCACCTTGTATCGACTTACCCGATACGGACTTTTTATATCGATATGAGAAAGGACTCCTCTTCTTCCCTCAAGGCTGACCAGCTCAAATCCCTTCCTAATGCCTTCTTCTCTTATCTCTGCTGTATAAAAGCCGGCAGGATGAAGATACCTTAACTCCTCCGAAACTGTCTTAATCAGTGTTGTCTTGCCAACACCTGGAAGTCCTGTAATGAGGAGATTCTTTTTTGTCAAACCCACGGGTGTCACCCTTCGCTTGCTGCGGGTGGAGAACCTTGTTTTCTTGGAAGAAGCAACAAGCCTCAGGATTTTAATGGAGCCCCACGGGCAAGCCCGTGGTCCCCAAAAAATATACCCACCTACGCCCCTGGGCGCCGGAGCGCTTCGGTGCGCAGGCGCCGAGGCTTCGGTGGGTCATCCGTCGCCGTGCGAAATCCGCCGAAGCATGATAGATTGATCGCTGAAATGGTATATTACGGATTAACGCATTCCTCGTCCGACGCCATAGTTCATGGCTATGGACGACGGCGTCCACAACCAAGGCCGCGGTCTCCTGCGTAGGCGGATGAAACCGGCGAATGCCTGGACCTTCTGCTCATCATATTCAGCCCGACACCACTTCCTACAATCAGAAACGCCCCTGCCAAAAAGGTGGGAGTGACGGGATCCTTGAAAATGAGGACACCTCCAATCCCCGCAAAAACGACTTCGGACATCATAATCAGAGAACCCTCTGAAGCCTTACAGAATTTGAGCCCATGGTTCATCAGAACCTGTGCAACGAGAAGCATCAATGCGACCGAAACCAACAGAATCCCATGTCGGACATTGGGTAACCTGAAACCCTGGATAAAAAAAGGAAAGCAGAGGATCCCCCCCACCAGACAGAAATAGAAATAGATGATAAACGGGTTGTTCGTTTGCCTCGCCTTGTGGATTAAGACCATCGCCATACCGCCGAGACAACTGCTCAAAAGTCCAAACATATAACCCAGGCTGAAGGAATGGAAATCCGGGTTGGTGAGGATATAAATGCCCACCAGGCCAACCCCGATGAGAAGCATTTCCCCCTTTTCAATTGCTGCTCTGAACAGGAGAAAGGAGAAGAGAACCACGAAGAGAGGAAAGGTGTAAAAGAGTACGATGGCATTGGCCAGGGGAATCATGGCAATGGATTTGAGCAGACAAAAAAAGGAGAGGGTTCCGAAAAGACCTCTCAAGATAAGGATCCCGGTATGGTTTCCCCTGAGAGAAATCCTCCTTGAGGAAAGGATCGGCCAGAGGATAACCACTCCCAGCAGAAAACGAACGAAACCGATTTGTGTGGCGGTGAATGAAGAGGAAAGAGATTTGATGAGGACATCGGCGAAGGAGAAAACAAGGGCGGCGAGGAACATCAGCCAAAAACCGCTTGCGAGAAATCGTTTGATGATGTTTACCATCCTCAGCGATCCACGTGAATCACATTAACCTTAATGTTGCATAAACTTTTGACGATACGGACATGGGCAAGCCGTTCGGAGAGGCTTCGAGGCGAACCTTTGGCCGAATCGGCACCCTCGTCCCCTTCCCCTGCTGGAATTCACTCGGAGTGGTGTCCTCCGATACCCTTAAATTCTCAAAACAACCGCCTTCCGAAGCCTTGAAGGGCGGTTTGCCCGTGTCCGTTTTGCAACTGTCAGGTTAACGAATCAGAAAAAAGTGTAACAGAGCAGAGGGTGCCCAGCAATGGAAACTTTTTAAACCTGAACCATAGACTAAAGCCTCTGGCGAGGATCATCAATTTCTTCAGTAAGATGGCACCACCCGCTCTTTCGAAACAGAGGGAGCAAAGAGTGTTTCTTCTACAGAAGAAGATTTACCCTCTTCTGTCACTTCTTCATATTCAGGGACAACGATTCCTCTTTGGATCATGATGTTGTAAATGAGAGTTGAGCGGTTGATCACATATCGCTGGTCTCCAGCAGGATTATATTTTCTTGGGTTCGGGAGGACCGAAGCAAGCCTTGCCGCCTCTTGGGCAGTCAATTCGGATGAAGATTTTTCGTAATAATGTCTCGAAGCCGCCTCGACACCGAAGATCCCTTCCCCCCACTCCACTACATTCAGATAGAGCTCCAATATCCGCTTCTTTGAAAGGGTCTTCTCCATCTTCCATGTGATGATCGCCTCGGAGATTTTTCTTAAGAGAGACTTCTCAGAGGAAAGATAAAGGTTCCTTGCAAGTTGTTGGCTGAGGGTGCTCCCTCCAAACTTAAACCGTTTGGCCTTGATGTCCTTCTCGATGGCTTTCTGGATTGACTCATAATCGAAACCTTCATGCCTCCAGAACTTATCATCCTCTGCTATCAGGACGGCCTTGATGAGATAAGGTGATATTTTGGAAAGAGACACCCAGCTCTGATAAATCCTATACGTTTCCCGCTTCTCTTTCGATGCCATCTCTCGATATTCCATTAAAGCCGTCTTTCTTGGGTTTTCTTTTTTGAGCTTTGAAAGATCAGGCATCAAAAGAACGTAGAGGAGAGAGAGAAAGAGGATGATAGACAGGATAAGAGCGAACCACTTAAATCGCTTTTTCTTAGCCATTGGACTTTTTTACCGATTACAAATCCCAAACTCCAATTTCAAATGACCGAAATGAATTTGTTTGGAATTTGATCATTGGATTCCTACATGTTTAAATCTGAGAATTTTCTTCTAACTTTTTTTCAATACCCCCCAATAATCTCCCCTCCCTTGGTGGGAGGGGATGAAGGGGAGGGGGACTAGAGGGTCTTTATTCTGTCCACCCCCACCTATTCCCCTCCCCCATCGAAAAGGGGGAGGGGAATAGGTGGGGAAATTTCAAATATATTTGGCTAGAACTTATTTGATATTTGGTGCTTGGTATTTGGTGCTTCCTCAAGGTTCAAATACGTATTTTTATCGGTGAGGATATAGGCACCTTTGACGATTGAGGGGGGGATCAGACCTTTACCCTCTGACAAAGGGATTGTGTCGCCTCTCGTATTGGATCGTCGAGGTAGGGGTCGAACCATAATTGTGACCAGGGAAGACGATCGTGTCCCCGGGCAATACATAAAGTTTTTTCCGAATGGATGTTTCCATTGCTTCCCATGAACTTCCCGGAAAATCTGTCCTTCCCACTGAGCCGACAAAGAGGGTGTCTCCTGTAAAGACCATCCCATCTATATAAAGGGACATCCCTCCTGGGGAATGACCCGGTGTGTGGATCACTTTGAGTCCAACCTTGCCCACCTGAATCACGTCCCCCTCTTTGACGAGAAGGTCGGCAGGGGGAGATGGCGTGGCCCTGAACATCATGAGAAGGTCCGCAGGGGTTTGAACAAGATATCCTGCCTCCTCTTCATGAATGACAACCTTGGCTCCGGTCCTCTTCACCATCTCTTTATTACCCATGATGTGATCTACATGGGAATGGGTGTTGACGATATACTTGATTTTTTCTACTCCCTGGGATTTCGCTTCTGAAATGAGCCTTTCCACATCATCAGCAGGATCGATGAACAGACCCTCTTTTGTCTCTTCATCTCCGATCAGATAGCAAAAGACCGCAAAGTTTCCGACCTCGTACTGATTGACAACCATCTTCTTCCTCCGCCTTAACCCATCTTTTATCACTATAATTCATGGACTCCCCGACTTCAACTTTTTGTTTCGGATAAAAACATAAGATTCTAAAAAAAGACAATCTGTTGTTGACCTGTCATAAAAAATACAACGTACGGTTAAATATGAATTTCGGTTTGATTTTTCAGCCCTTATTTGGTAGATTAGGACAAAGTAATTCTCCGGTTAAGGGAACGTGGAGTTCGTTTCCCTATCCCCATAGGCAGGTAGGCCGGCACTCTATCCAACTCTTCAGCAGGGGTTAAGGAGGAGATGCTCGCTAACTGGATTCTCATTTCAAACAAATTTTACATGACGGGTTCGTCACCCGCGAATCATGAAAATCTGTAATCCCCCTCTCCACCCTTTAGTAAAGGGGTGGTGGAGGGATTTGGAAACAGTGATCTTGCTGCCAACGCAGAAGAGGCATTGATTCGACGACTTAGGGTATTAAGCCATGAAAGACGAATTCTACGCCCATTCCCGGGATGGAAAGCCTCCTGAAGATTGGCAACGGCTTGGGGATCATTTGAAAGCAGTTGCTGAAATGGACCAGAGGTTTGCAGAGGAATTCGAATGGGAGTGGAAAAGTTGGTTTTAAGAATGGGGCAGAAAAGGAGGTGATTCAGTATGATGGGTAAGACTCATGAGATTGAAATGGAAATTTCAGGAAGAACGGCTATGTGGACCCGGCCCGACACGGGCGATTGTCCAGTAAGTTATCCGGCGCCGACGTATTCGGCGGTGAAGGGCATTTTTGAATCCATGCTCTGGGGACCGGCAGTGCAGATCATTCCGACAAAGGTCGAAATATGCGCTCCCGTCCAATACCACAACTACCAGACGAACTATGGCGGGCCTCTTCGAAAGTCTCGTGTCATCGCTGAAGGGGGTGGATTCCAACTGCTGGCAACGGTGCTGATTGATGTTTGTTATAGGCTATACGCCGAGGTGTCACCTACTCCCAGAAGTGTTAAAGACCGTGTACCTGATAAGGCGCGGCAATGGGATGGGAAAACGACATCACCGGGCCATGCCTATCGGGATATTTTTAACCGTCGCCTCAAACGGGGGCAATGCTTCACCATTCCGTTCCTTGGCTGGAAAGAGTTCGGACCGAGCTATTTAGGAACATTTCGCGACACCACTAAAGTTCAGAGCGATATCAATATGGTGATTCCTTCCATGTTGCGAGAAGTTTTTTCTGAAGGCTATGCGTCGAAATGTGCGTTCACCTACGAACAGGACGTCAAGATAACTGCAGGATTGATGGAGTTTTGCAGGGAAGGAGGCCAACATGCTGAATGAACTTTACCATCTTTCCATAGCGCTTGAGCGAGCGGGTATCGCACCCAGCGACTGGCATAAAGACTTGAAGCCCCTGCCGAACGCTTCTGAAAGAAAACCGTGTTACCGGACTTTAATCAATCCAGATGGGTCAATTTCAGGCATTGAGACGATGAAAAAAGAACTTGTGGCATGTCTTCGCAAATGGGAGCCCAGCAATGGTAATTCCTTCCCCGGCTTCAATATTCAGCCGCTTTACCGTCTTGCGGATGAAGACAAGAAGAAACGTTTGAAGAAGTGGCGGGAAGGCAAGGAACCGATTGATTTCACTCTCCTGAAAGAATGGTGCGCCGATGTAGCAACAAAAAACTGGGACGCAAAATTCGGCAAGAAAATGGACAAATGCCTCGGGACGATTCCCGGTGAACTTCAAGAGAAGTGCGCCGATATTCCAAATGATTTTTCCGCTCTTAAGGACCTTTTTGAAAGAGTCATGAAATTGGGAAATGGCCGTTCCGCTGAATTCTTTCAGTCTCTGGATTCCTACCTCTGGAGATCTCTCGAAAAAAACGATCATGATCTGTCTCTTCTTTCTCTTCTGATCCACGAAGGTTCCCCAGGCATGAGGCCAGAGAATGACTGCGGCTCGGTTTCGGTGTTCCTGGATGTGCCGGACTGGAAAGAATATCCGGTAGCCCATGAAGAGACAATCAAAGCTATCAATGCGCATCTTCACACCTCAGCAAGTGCCCGTAGCATTGAAACGGGCAATGAGTCTGATGATGCTTTTGGGTACAGCATCCGTGGAATGCAAGGTAAACTTCCCGAGGTAAAGCTTCCCGTTTTAGGTGGAGTAAAGCTTCGCGCCATGACTAGTGAATCTCCCTGTCAATATCGATATGGAACCATTGACGCGGCATCCTTTCAGATAGGGGCAGACAGCCGCAAGAGAGTGAAAGGCGCGTTGGAGTGGTTGAGCGACAAAACGCGGGAAGGAGAAACGTGGGGCCGCGCGGATGGGAAAGAATTGCTTTTTGCCTATCCCGCAATTTTGCCCAAAGCGCCACTCAAATTGACAGCATGTTTCGGCGCCGGAAAGACAGAGGATACCGAGGCGCGATTTGAAAATTACGCTAAAGATGTCGTGGACTGCCTGAAAGGGCTGGGGCGGTCTCTCAAGGAAATCGAGCTTCGCGTTTTTTCCCTGCGCAAAATGGACAAGGCCCGTACCAAGATTGTTTTCCATCGCAATTATTCTGCGCAACGATTGGCCGACGCTGCAAGGGAATGGCAACAAGGCTGTGCCAACATTCCGGTCATACGGATAAGGTCATGGGGTGAGGAGAAAGGAAAGACTATCTTGGCTGCGCCGGAAACACCGTTTCCACTGCAAATTGCAGAGTGTCTGAATCGTGTTTGGAAGTTGGACGGTACGAGTAAATGTGAGGTCAACTCCTTCCCTAAATCAACCGGCATTGAACTATTGCTGAATGAATCTACAGCTCTGCGCTATGTTCCGCATTTGCTAACCGTGGCATTGCAGAACGGCAAAGGGCTGTTTCTTTCATTGGGAAACATCCTGCATCGTAATGAGGTTATTAAACTTGATGGATTCAACAAACACAAACAATTGATGCCGGCAATCATGGGGCTTTTGCTCTGGAAGCTTGGCATCGGAAAGGAGAGTTATATGAACCATCCACCCTATCTGGTCGGGAGAATGCTGAAGCTCGCCGATGATCTTCATGCGCTGTACTGTAAGGAAGTTCGCAAGAATAATCTGCCGCCTCAGTTACTCGGCAATGCCTTGATGGTCGCGGCGCTTGACAGCCCCATCCAAGCTCTTGCGCAACTGGCTTTGCGTATTGCGCCATACCTGGGCTGGGCACGGACGAATTCAACCGCGTCCGCTGGACTTTCAAGGTACTTCCTCAAGGAGTTTGGACTTCTCGAAGCTAATTTGCGAGATGTGGCACTGCCAACCCGTCTTGATGATGCAGCGAGAGCGCAATTGTTTCTCGGTTATATTTCCGGAAATCTTCAAACAGACGAGCCTGCAAATAACTAATGAAAGGGGGATAAGATTATGAACGACAATATTAAACGTGTTACAGGCATCTTAATTATCGAAGTAGTGAATTCCAACCCCAATGGCGATCCCGACCGCGAGAGCGATCCGCGCCAACGCCCAAACGGGCTCGGCGAAATTTCGCCGGTCTCCTTCAAACGTAAACTCCGAGACCTGGTTGAGGATACCGAAGGGCCGGTGTTTAAAGAGGTTTGCAAAAATCTGAGTCTAAAGCCCGAGGAGGTTAGAATTCTTGAATCGCGTGACCGTGTCAGGAGCGAGATCAAAGAAGAAATGAAGACAAAAGACCATGATTTCCTTAAAAGTGAGTTCGTGCGTAAATATTGGGATGCACGTTTGTTTGGAAATACTTTCCTTGAGGATGAAATGGACAAAGGCACAATCAAGACCGGTGTCGCCCAGTTTGTGATGGGGCTTTCCGTTGCTCCAGTGCTTATCCAACGGCATACGAACACCAACAAAGCCGGGGTAGAGGAAGGTAAGAAACAAGGGATGGCACCCTTGGCTTATCGGGTAGTCGAACATGGTGTATACTATATGCCGTTCTATATCAATCCAAGTCATGCCCACAAGTCCGGCTGTACGCAGAAGGATGTTGATTTGTTGAAGGCGCTCATACCCTATGCCTACGATCACACCCGTTCCACAATCCGTCCTGATGTGCGTATACGGCATGCCTGGTATATGGAACACCAGAACTCGCTTGGCAGTTGCGCCGATTGGAAATTGATTGACGCACTGACCCCGAAGCGTACAGGAGTATATCCCTTGCAACCTTCGACCATGTGGAGCGACTACGATGTTCCGGTTGAACTTTCTGATGAATTGAAAGGGAAAGTTACGTTTTCCGATTTAATGAAGGATATCTGATGCTATTTGCCCACAGCGGTGACTCAAAACGGAGAATCCCGGCTCAAGACTATGCCACCCATGTCGGCGGTGTAGTCAAACGTGCTAGCAAGGCGGCTGATGAGGCTGGCCGGTATTCGTCATGCGGTGGAGAGCTTCTGAGAATGATTGTTTCTCTGGCTGCCGAGTTTCACGATTTGGGGAAGCTGGATGCAGAAAATCAGGATGTGCTGTCCGGGGAACGAAAGGCGCGGCATCTACCGGTTCAACACACCGATGCCGGGACTGCCTACCTGCTGAATGAGCTTCAGGTTGCAGTTGGTGCAGCTCTCGTCCGTTCACATCATATCGGCCTGCCCGATTTCATTGAAGAGCAGAACCGTGAAGAGAAGAATGTTTTCAGGGATGATAGTGTCTTAGAAAGGGTGAATCGAACACTCCCCGAACTGGTTCGGATACATGAAGAGACAACGTCATCATCTGCGGATTTAAGCCCGAAGCTTCATGAAGTGATGGGGGATGCTTCTTTTTTCTTCCGTATCGCCCTTTCCTGTCTTGCTGACGGGGATCATGCTGACACGGCGATCCACTATCAGAATCAGACTGCCGACGAACCGTTTATCGCACTCCGACCGGCAGACCGCTTGGCGGCGCTGGATCACTATGTCGAATCCCTGAAACAGGACAATGATCGGTCACGCCACCGTTCAGAAGTCTATGCAGCCTGTAGGGATGCAGTCATACCGGAAAATATCGTCGCCTGCGACAGCCCGGTCGGCACTGGTAAAACCACGGCTGTAATGGCGCATCTGCTGGTGCAAGCACAGAAACGAAAACTTAGGCGGCTTATCGTCGTTTTACCATTTACCAACATCATTACGCAGTCCGTGAAAGTATATCGCGATGCGATCGTCCTGCCCGGCGAAGATCCAAAACTTGTTGTCGCGGAATTACATCATCGCGCGGATTTCCAGGATATACATAGCCGTCAGTTTACCGCCCTCTGGAAAGCCCCGATTATCGTGACCACGGCTGTCACTTTTTTCGAAACGCTGGCATCCAACACTCCTGCCACATTGCGGAGATTGCACAATCTGGCAGGCAGCGCAGTTTTTATTGACGAATCCCATGCGGCGCTGCCTGCCAAGCTGTTGCCGTTGGCATGGCGTTGGATCAAGGGATTTGCACACGAGTGGGGATGCTATTGGGTGCTGGCATCCGGCTCGCTTAACCGTTTTTGGAAAATTGAGGAGTTCGATGAGAAAAAACCGGATATCCCGGAAATCATGCCGATGGAATTGCGCAGCCATTTGGCGCAATACGAAAAGGGGCGGATAATATACCAATTCCATGAAACACCCCTGGCGGCAAAACAGCTTGTGGACTGGGTGACATCGCTGCCCGGACCGCGAATCGTTATTCTAAACACGGTTCAAAGCGCGGCAGTCGTGGCGCGTGAGTATGAGAGGTGCTTTGAACGCTCATCTGTGGAGCATTTATCCACTGCGCTTACACCTTCTGATCGGGATAGAACACTTGCCAGAATAAAATATCGCCTGACGGATCCAAATGACACGGAATGGTCGCTTATTGCCACATCCTGTGTCGAGGCCGGGGTTGATTTTTCTTTCAAAACCGGGGTGCGTGAAGCAGCCTCTTTGGTTTCCCTGCTTCAAACCGCAGGCCGGGTCAATCGCCACGACCATATTAATGCGGGGACCGTTTGGACTGTCGTGCTCAAAGAGGCGGAACTTCTGAAAAGGAATCCCGGCATGCGCGACTCCTCGAAGGTCCTTCTTGAACTAATTGCGGAAGGGAATGCCATATCTCCCGACCTTTGTACAAATGCCCTTAAGCGTGAAATCCGCCTTGCCGGAACTTTTTCCGATTCGCTGCTGAAGTCGGAAAAAGGGTTGCGGTTCCCGCAGGTTGAAAGAGACTTCCGGGTCATTGCGTCTGACACGCGAACCGTCATTATTGGTGAGGATCTGGTTAAAAAGCTGGAAAACCATCTCCCGGTTGATTGGCGGGATATACAAAAATCATCTGTGCAAATATGGGGATATCGTCTCAACGATCTGCGTATTCCCGAAGTTTTTGGGCATCCAGGAATGTACAAGTGGATTTATGGCTATAACGATTTCATCGGCTACATGGCTGGCGTTCTTTCTGTAGAAAAGGTTAAGCAGGGTATTGGGGATGCATGTGTAATATAAAAAAATGTCTTTTAAGGTTTGTTTCTCAGGGAAATCTGCTTCCTTCTGGCAAGGATCATCCAAAGGCGTGTGAGGCACGATAGCTACGCTATGGGTAAAATACGGGGTCATTTAATATAGGTCATATTCTTAAAAAATTAAGGAGACTTGAATGATCGACCGACGTCAATCTAACAATCTCATTCCCCCTCACGGCGGCTATCGCGAGCTGCAATCTTACCGGATGGCGGAGATTGTTTTTGATGCCACAGCAGTATTTTGCGACCGCTTGATCGACCGCCGCTCCCGCACCCATGACCAGATGGTGCAGGCGGCGCGTAGCGGCAAGCAAAACATTGCGGAAGGTAGCATGGCCTCAGGCACCTCCAAAAAAACCGAGATCAAGCTGATTGGGGTGGCCCGAGCGAGCCTTGAGGAACTGCTTCTCGATTTTCAAGACTATTTGCGGCAGCATGGGCTGCCTCTTTGGGGAAAAGACCACGCCAAAGCGAAAGAGATTAGAGCTTTGGCGTATAGGTCCGATAGGTCTTATGCGACCTATAAGACCTATTTTGAAGAACAAGAGCCTGAAATCGCAGCTAACGCTGCGATTTGTTTAATTCACCAAACCAACTACCTGCTGGACCAACAATTGCGGGCTTTGGAAAAAGAATTCCTGAAAGAGGGTGGCTTCACGGAAAAACTCTATCGTGTTCGGTCCCAGGTGCGCAACGGAAGAAAAAGGACATGACCTACACCGAAGACGACCTCATTATGGTTTCTGCCCTTCAACACATAGCGTTTTGTCCACGGCAGTGTGCTCTCATCCACATTGAGCAGGTCTGGAATGAAAACCGGGCTACAGCCGAAGGACGGATCATGCATGAACGGGTTCACGAGGAACAGCGAGAATCCAGGGGGGATGTGCGTATCGAATATGGTATTCCCCTCCGTTCATTGAGACTCGGCCTGATCGGAAAGGCCGATGTGGTGGAATTCCATCGTCTCGATAAGGAGACCCGGCAGCCTTTTCCCGTAGAGTATAAGCGCGGCAAACCAAAGCTTGACCATTGCGACATGATCCAGCTCTGCGCCCAGGCCATGTGCCTGGAAGAAATGCTCTCCATTTCCGTCCCTAAAGGAGCCATCTTTTATGGCCGGACCCGGAGGCGGTTTGATGTATCATTCGATAATGCCCTTAGAAATGAAACCGAAGAGGCGGCAAAGAGGGCCCGTCAACTGATCAATTCAGGAATAACACCACCACCGGTGTCCGAAAAG
>Ga0315276_10004160_pt1 | contig 13293 bp, 15 predicted proteins | sample YL17G05_0_MG_FD_204542 | JGI IMG/M metagenome (GOLD analysis project Ga0315276, IMG submission 204542) | Sediment microbial communities from Yellowstone Lake, YNP, Wyoming, USA - YL17G05_0 | ecosystem: Environmental > Aquatic > Freshwater > Lake > Sediment | place: USA: Wyoming | collected...
CCTCCGGAGAAGCCCCCCTTCGATCGACATAAGCCTGAGCCTGCAAAGCTGCGGAACTAATCGCTTCCAAGCCGAGGGGGCGATGGTAAAATGGGTCAAACATGGAGTTGGTGATTAAAAAGGGGTCTCCCTCAGACCCCTTAGAATGGGCGACAACCAGGGTGGTTCCGAAGGAACCGGACCATATGCGCATCGCCCCGTATAAAGCTCCGAAAGTTCCATCTCCCTCTACGGTAGAGATATTCTTGCCATAGGAACCGCAAGCATCCATCACGGCCATGCTCGAAATGGTTCGGCCATCCCAGAAATCGTTGGATACCGTTACGACGTTATCGATTTGGTCGATGGTCATCCCGGCGTCTTCCAAGGCGCCGGTCGTTGCTTCGTAGACCAGATCAGCGAAGTTCTGGTCCGATTTCTGTCGCGCAAAGCGGGTTTGCGCCACCCCAACCACGGCAACTTTATTCACGGTCATCCTCCGATGGGAGTAAAGTAGGCAATATCCAAAATGGTACCTTGCCGGTTCGGACTCCAAACCGGCTTTAGGCGAATGCCTGGTTTTAGATTATTGAGATTCGTTCCCGCGATGAGATGAGTAATGGCCCGGCCGGCTCGGTCCAAATCAATGATTCCATACGCAAAGGGGGGAGGCATGGGTTGAGCCGGGTGGGAATAATTCACAATGGTAAAGTGCCTGAGGGTTCCCTCAGGGCCGACTTCAATCCAGGAATCATCGCCCATGGCGATATAGCATTCGGGACATCGCAGACGCGGCGGAACCCAGACCACCTGGCATTTTGAGCAACGGTTTCCCATAAGCCGTCGATGGTCCCTCAGCTCAATAAAAAATCGACTGCCGGTTCGCCCTACCGTCCAGGTGTAGGGCATATGGATGCCGCCTTCTAAGATCAAAGGCTTCGTTTCCTGCCGCCATTGATCATCCATGGGATTCTCCTCTTTTCGGTTTTCGCTTATTCAATTCTGCGTTCAGGTACTCAACAATACTGAGAACGCTGGTACCCGGGGGAAAAAGCCTTCCCATTCCGAGAGCCTGCAAGGATTCAGCATCGTCAGGGGGGATGACTCCTCCACCAAAGAGCAGCACATCCTGCAATCCGTTATCTTGCATGAGTTTTTGAACTCGGGGTAGGATATGCATATGGGCTCCAGAAAGAATACTGATTCCAATGGCATCTACATCTTCTTGAAGAGCAGCATTTACCACTTTTTCTGGGGTTTGGTGGAGTCCCGTGTAAATTACTTCCATACCCACGTCCCTGAGAGCCAGGGCGATTGTACGGGCACCCCGATCATGCCCGTCCAATCCACACTTGGCAACTAAGATCCTAAAGGCAGGAAATTTATTTCGATCCATATCAGCCATCCTTAAAGAGATATGATTAAAGCCCGGGATCGGAATAGGTTCCGAATACCTTTCGATAAAGAGCTCCAATTTCTCCAATGGTCGCCAGGGCTTTCACGGCCTCAACCGTCGCGGGGATTGTATTTTCTCCCTGGCGAGCGACTTCTTCCAATCTTCGAAGGGCCTTTTGAGTTTGGCTTTCATCCCTTTTCCGACGCACGGTATTCAACCGTTCGATTTGCTTGCGTTCCAACTCTGGAGGAACGCGCATTATTTCGATTGTGAGTTTTTCTCCCGGCTCGACAAAATCGTTTATCCCTACAACCTTTTCTTCACCGCTATCGACCCTTTGTTGCTTTTTTAAAGCCGCCTCGGTGATCGCTTGCTGAATAAAATTTTTCTCAACCGCAGGAAGCATTCCACCTAGATCATCAATTTTTTTAACTATTTCCAGCGCTTTATTTTCCAAGTCTCTGGTGAAGGCCTCAATAAAATAAGAGCCAGCTAAGGGATCAATCGTTCGGGTGACGTTACTTTCATGGGCAAGAATCTGCTGCGTCCGGAGAGCGATTTTTACAGCATTTTCACTGGGTAGCCCTAAGGCTTCGTCGTATGAATTGGTGTGCAAACTTTGGGTTCCACCCAAGATCGCAGCCAAAGCTTGGATCGTCGTTCGGATAATATTATTCAAAGGTTGCTGAGCGGTGAGAGAAGATCCGGCAGTCTGGGTGTGAAACCGAAGGGCGGTGGATCGAGGATTCTGGGGGTGAAATCTTTCAGTCATGAGGCGGCACCAGAGTCTGCGGGCGGCCCTCATTTTAGCGATTTCTTCGAAGAAATCATTGTGGGCGTTATAGAAGAAGGAAATTCTATGGGCAAAATCATCGACGTTTAGCCCTCTTTCCACTCCAGCCTTGACATAAGCCAAGCCTGCGGCCATTGTAAAACCGATTTCCTGGGCGGCCGTACAACCCGCTTCCCGGTAATGATACCCAACTACGCTGACCGGATTGAAGCGAGGAAGGTATTGCGCACAAAATTCGATTATATCCACACATAACCTAAGCGAACCTCGAGGCGTCGTTATCCAGCTCTTGGCGCCCGCAATGATAGTAAAGGGGTCATTTTGCAGAGTTCCGGCGAGGCTGGAGAAAGGAATTCCCCGCTCTTGGGCCACCGCCAGGTACATGCAGAAGAGAATTGGGTAGTTATAAATGATCGAAGTGCTGACTTGGTCCAAAGGAATTCCGGCCCATAGGTCCCGCATATCCTCCAGACTGTCGATCGCCACCCCTTCGCGACCCACCTCTCCCACGCTCAGAGGCGCATCTGAATCCAGCCCATAAATGGTGGGAGTGTCTGGGACCACGTTTAATCCAGTCTGGCCGCTTTGATTTAAAAACCGAAGGCGTTCGTTGGTTTCCTCGGCGGTCCCATAACCGCACACTTGCCGAAAGGTCCAGAGCTGCTTTCGATACATTTGGGGATAAACCCCGCGGGTAAAAGGAGGTTTTCCCGGAAAGCCAAGGTCAGCCACATAATCGATTTCAGAGATATCCGTTGGAGCGTACAAGGCTTTGATCGGTACACCAGAATCAGTAAAAAAATCGGCAGAATTTTCGGAAAACCCCTCTTTGGCTTGCGCTTCTCTTATGGCCGCAATTTTTTTTGGGTCGAACATAGTCTTCCCCTTTAAACGAATGGCAATGTCAAAGGTCCCTAAAAAATTCTTTCCTGCTTGAGGAACTGTCGTGGATGTTTCGCGCCTACCAAAAAACGTCTGCTGCCCATGCGATTATGACTTTCGATTCCGGCTGCAACTTTCCACCGAATTTTGGATATATTTATATGCTCGTTTAATAAAGCGGGAAGAATCTGGAATAAGCCCCTGGATCCAGCTGACAAGAATTTGGAGGATGCCTCCATAAAATCCCTGCACGGCGATTCGGGAGTCAAGGTCTCGATCAAAAAAACCGTCGCGCTGTCCTTCTTCGTAAATTTTTTGAATTAATCGGAAAGCTCTGTCTATGGCCGGCTTATTGATTTCAAAAAACTTGGAGTGGGGAACCACATTCAAAACCAAAACCTTCATCAGGTTCGGCTCTCGCTCATAACTGCGAATTAAGAAATTGCCCACGCGAATCATTTTTTGATCGGGAGGGATGGGCTGATTTTGGGTTTCCTCAATGTAAGCGGAGAATCTCTCCCACCTTTCCCTGAAGAGGGTTAGGACGATGTCTTCTTTATTCCTAAAATAATTGTAAACCAACCCATACGAAATTTTGGCTTGCCGGGCAATATCGGTGATCGTCCCTTGATGGTATCCTTTCTTGGCGATCGTTTCCACGGCCGCTTGCAAAATCAGGGCTCTTTTCTCCTGGGCTTTTAAATTACTCGGGGAAGGCTTTGGGAAGCGGGTCTTCTTTCCGGAAAGGCGTTTTTTATTTCTGGGAGAACCGGTCAACATACGTCACTCACCATTAAGGGAATGATTGACATGTCAATCGTTTTTCCAAAAATAAAGAAATTTAAAAAAATTGTCAAGGAAAAAATAAAGCCAAAGGAAATATTTTCCGCTCATCCCGTAACCGCGCCCGGATCCATCACGGAATCAGCGGAAAGTTTCCCAAACTTCCTGCCTGTGTTACCCAAGAGAATATGACCCCTTTAATGCCCAGGTTAAAAAATGCCCAGGTTAAAATGTCCCTATGGAAGGAGAGAAAATCTTAATGAGCCAAAAAGAAATAAAGGGGGACATCCCTAAGTAATTAAATATCTCATTGGGTAAGCTGATAACCATTCTCATGAGCAATGACCTCTCCCCTTTGTACGGCATAGCCAACCCCCGCTGGGCTCATTCCTAGGCGTATGGCCAGGGAAGCAAGGGAATTTCCCAATTCCCGGGAGCGTTAAGGCCGGCTGATCTCCGCATAGTCCTTTCCTTATCTTGCGATCTCCTTTCATGTCAATTGAATTATTTAAGGGCGTTATATATTGATTTTTGCGAATTGCAGAGGATTCCCGGTATCTGTTGGGGTTGAAAACGAGGAACGAGGAACAAGGAACAAGGACGAGCTCACGCCCCGAGATAGGCTTCCTGAACCAGCCGGCTCTTTAGAAGATCTTCGGCCCTCTCCTGCAGGACGACCGCGCCGTTCTCCAGAACGTAGCCCCGGTCGGCTTCCCGCAGGGCCATCCGGGCGTTCTGCTCAACCAGGAGCAGGGTGGTCCCGGCGGTTTTGATATCCCGGATGATCCGGAAAACCTCCTTCACCATGATGGGACTGAGGCCCATCGAAGGTTCATCGAGGAGAAGGATGCGGGGCTTCGACATGAGAGCCCGGCCGACCGCCAGCATCTGCTGTTCCCCGCCGCTGAGCGTTCCGCCCAGCTGATGTTTCCTTTCATTCAACCGGGGGAACTGCTCCAGGATCCGCTCCAGGTCCTTCCTGACCTCGGCGCCGTTTGGACGAAGGTAGGCCCCCATCTCCAAATTCTCCATGACCGTCATCCGGGTCAGGATGGACCGGCCCTCGGGGACCTGAATGATCCCCCGGGAAACGACGGCACTGGGGGAGAGCCCCTGAATCTCCTCTCCCCGGAAAAGAATCGTTCCCTGCCGCGGGCGGAGAAACCCGGAGATGGAGTTCAGGAGGGTCGTTTTGCCGGCCCCATTGGCGCCGATCAAGGCCACGACTTCTCTTTCCTTTACTTCCAGGGAGATGCCTTTCACCGCCCGGATAGACCCGTAATGGACGTGGAGGTCGCGGACTTCGAGCACTTAAGCCTCCTTCCCCAGGTAGGCTTCGATCACCCGGAAATCGGTGCGCACTGCCGCCGGGGGCCCTTCTGCGATCTTCTGCCCGAAATCCAGCACCGCGATGCGGTCGCAGATATCCATGATCACCTTCATGTTGTGCTCGATGACGAGGATCGTCTTGCCCCGGTCCCGGATTTTCAGGATCAGTTCGTTCAGCTCGCGGACTTCCTGCGGGTTCATTCCCGCCGAGGGTTCATCGAGCAGGAGGAGAGAAGGCTCGCTCGCCAGGGCGCGGGCCATCTCCAGCCTTCGTTCCTCGCCGTAGGCCAGGCTGGAAGCCTTGTCCCCTCTTTTCCCGGAGAGGTGGAAAAAATCCAGCCAATGCTCCGCCGTCTTCCTGGCGCTGGCGTTCTCCGCTCTTTCCCGGGGCAAGCGGAGAAGGATGGACCCCAGCCCGGCCCGGGTGCGGCTGTGCTGCCCCAGCATCACGTTTTCTACGACCGTCATCTTCCCGAAAAGGCGGATGTTCTGATAGGTTCGGGCGATTCCCATCTGGCAGATGCGGTAGTCGGGCAAGCGCGATATATCCTCTCCTCCGAAGAACACGCTGCCGGAAGAGACCGGAAGGGCCCTGGAAATGAGATTGAAGAGGGTCGTTTTCCCCGCCCCGTTGGGCCCGATCAGGCCGAAGATCTCCCCCTCGGCGACTCCCAGGCTGACCTGGTCCAGGGCTTTCAACCCCCCGAAGACTTTGCTGACCTGGCGGACCTCAAGGAGGGGACGCATCGCCCTCCCTCCGGAGCCACCTGGACCAGCGTTTCCAGGAAATGGTGTCTTCTTCGATCAGCCCCTCGTGGCGGATCAACATGATCACCACGAACATGAGACCATACACCAGGAGCCGGTATTCGGCGAGAAAGCGCAGTACCTCCGGCGCCAGGGTCAGCAGCACCGCCCCGACGACCGGACCGATAAAAGTCTGCCCGCCGCCCAGGACCACGAAGAGGAGGATTTCGATCGACCGGTCCACTTCGAAATCATGGGGGGAGATGAAGGTAACGAAGTGGGCGTAGAGGGCGCCCGCGTATGCCGCCAGGAACGCCCCGAGGGTGAAAGCGTAAACTTTGTAGTAAACCGCGTTCACCCCCATCGCCCGGGCGGCATCTTCATCTTCCTCGATGGCCCGGAAGGCCCGTCCCATCCGGGAATCCTGGAGCCGGTAGAACGAGAGGAGGAGGACCCCGAGGGAAAGGTAAACGATCCAGTTGTTGGTCACCTTGGGCACATTGAAGATTCCCAGGGCTCCGCCGAAAGCCTCGATGTTCATGACCATCACCACCCAGATGATGTTAAACGCCAGGGTGGCGATCGCCAGGTAGAGGTCTTTGAGGCGGAGAGTGGGCAGGCCGATGCAGAAACCAAAAAATCCTCCTGCCACGGCGCCGCAGGCGGTGGTGAGGAAGAAGGGCCATCCCAGCTTGGCCATGAGCAGCGCCGAGGTGTAAGCCCCGATGCCCATGAAGGCCGCGTGCCCTACCGAAAGCTGCCCGGCCAGCGCCGTGATGTACAGGCTGAGTGCCAGGATGCTGTTGATCCCGATGAAAGTTAGGACCTGGCTGGTGTAAGCGTCAAACATAAAACAGTGTCAGTGTCGATTCAATCCGCAATCGGAAATCCGCAATCCGAAATATTATTTCGCCACTCTCCCGAACAGGCCGGTCGGCCGGATCAGGAGGACCAGGAACATGAGGGCGAAGGCTACCGCGTCCCGGTAAGAAGAGGTAAGATAGCCCACGCTCAGCACCTCCACGAAACCCAAAAAGAGCCCCCCCACCATGGCGCCGGTGATATTTCCCATCCCTCCCAGGATAATAATGGTCAATCCCTTCAGGCCGACCATTTTCCCCATGAGGGGGGAGATGGCGTTGAAATTCAACCCCACGAGAACCCCGGCCACGCCCCCCAGCGCCGAAGCCACGGCGAAGGAGAGGAGAATGATCCGGTCCACTGGGATTCCCAGGAGCCCGGCCGTGTATAGGCTCTCCGAGGTGGCCCGCATGGCCTTGCCCACCTTTGTCTTCTGGATAAAGACCTGGAATACGCTCATCAGGCCGAAGCTGATGGCCAGGATGATGATCTGCAGAAGCGAGATCTGGAAGGGGCCGACCTGGTAGAACTCGGTCTTGATATTCACTGGGAACCGGGTGGACTCCGCCCCGAAGACGATCTGGGCCAGGCTGCGCAGAAAAATGGAAAGCCCGATGGTGCTGATGAGGGGCGCGAGAATCGATACCTTCCGGAGCGGCCGGAACGAGACCCGCTCAATAAGCATTCCCAGAATGGCCGCACCGACCATCCCCCCGATGAGCGCCCAGAAGATCCCTAATTTCCCCACCGTCACGAGGAGCAGGGCCATGTACGCCCCCAGCATGAAGATCTCCCCATGGGCGAAGTTGATCATGCCCAGGATTCCAAAAACCAGGGTGAATCCCAGGGCCACAAGCGCGTACGTGGACCCCAGGGTTAGGCCGTTTACAAGCTGCTGGGCGAGCATTTTGGGTGTGATCTAATCCTTGGGCCCGTAGGGGCAATTCATGAAATGCCCCTACCCCGACATGGCCTGGATTAATCCAGGAGGGCGTACTTCCCGTCCCGGAGAGTCAGGATGAAGACGGATTTTTCCGCATCCCCTTTTCCGGCCCGGAAGGTGTGCGTCCCCGAAACTCCCGGGAATTTCTCAATCCGGGAGAGGGCATCCCTGATCTTGGTCCGGTTTTCGGGCGTGCTCTCCGTGACTCCGGCGCGCTTGATGGCTTCGGCAATGATCCACAGGGCGTCGTAAGCCTGGGCGTGGAACTGGTTGGGTTTTTTCTTGTACTTCTCCTGCACCTTGGCCACGAACTTCCGGACCCTGGGGTCCGGGTTATCCGGGAAGAATCCCGAAGCCCAGGCCGACCCTTCCATGGCTTTCCCCGCCAGGTCCAGGATCTTCGGATCATTGAAGCCGTTGGATCCCAGGATGGGGCAGTTGATCCCCTGCTTTCGCATTTCGATCATCAGCTGGGCGCTCTCCTGGTAATACCCGGTCATCACCACCACTTCCGGTTTAAGAGCCTTGATCTTGCTCACCTGGGCGGAGAAGTCGATGTCCCCTTCCGCGTAGCTGATCTTGTCCTGCACCTTGATCCCGGACGCGGACAGGGCCTTTTCGTAGATTTTGGTCAGGTCAACGGAATAGTCCAGGTTGTAGGAGGTGAGGATGACCACGCTCCCCATTTTGAATTTCTTCTTGGCCGCGTCGACCACGAAAGGAATGGCGTACGCCTCGGGCAGGGCATTCCGGAAAACATAGGGGAGATTGTCCGTCAATCCCGCCCCCGTGGCCGAAGCCGTGAACTGAACCATCTGTCCCTGATTGGAGATGGGGCCCGTCACCCGGGTCGTTCCGGTCAGTTCGGCGCCGATGATCACCAGGACCTTGTCCTTGGTGATGAATTTCTGGACCACGTTGATCGCCTGCCGCGGGTCGCCGGAGTCATCCCCCTTCAGAATCTGGATCTTCTTGCCCAGGATGCCCCCCGCGGCATTGATCTCCTCCATGGCCACTTCCAGGCCTTCATAGGTGGAGATCCCGTACTGGGCCGCAGTGCCGGTAAGAGAAGAAGCGTTCCCGACCAGAATTTCATCCGCGGCCGAAGATACACGGACCCTCGGACCGGTGAAGCAGAAAGCCAGCAGAAAACACATTCCCAACACCATCCCTTTTTTCATTTTACCCTCCCTCCTGATTATGGGATTGAACCAACAGCCATAGAGCTTAGCCGCTAAAGATTTTTTTGGAGGACACAAAGGATTTCTCTGTGATCTCTTTGGTTTGTAAAGCGCTGCCAGCATCGCAGAATCGAAGCTAACTTATTATAGAGCTCTCTTCCTGTCAAGATATTTTTTGGATTCCCCCTTCCCGTCCATGGGATCAGGGACGCGGCTCCAGGACGGTTTGCGCCCCATTCTTTCCCCCTCCATTCTCACCCGGGGAGACGACCGATCCTCCCTCCCCCCCGTAGACCAGGTTCCGCGATTTTGGATTGCCCCCGATTCAGGGTGCGTGAAGGCCCTTCCCCGCGCTTGTCTCTTCTCCCGCACCTTGGATGGCTTGGAAAAGCCCGCCGAAAAAACGGCAGCGGGCGAGTCTTAGAAATTTGATAAGAACTCGTTTTGGGGCGGGTTGAATATACAAAAAAGGCAATTGGGTGTCAAGGGAAATTGCGCACAGAAAAATCTTTAGCCCCAGCCCAAGTTGATCCGAGAAAGGTTCTTTCCTTACGCTCGCCCTTTCGCTATGCTAAGAAATGAAGTGTAAAGCAATGAAAGGAAAAGAGGGTGTGTGGCCATGGAGGGATGGATTAACGCTCCGGGAAGGGATTTTTTCATTCTGCATCGGCGATAGGCCATTTACCAAAAATAAATAATTGAAAACCACACATCCAGATAACATCCCTTATCAGCTTGCCAGCGACGAAAAAGGAAACTTTTTCGAAGATACCCGTTATCGGGTTGTGGGGCGCTCAGGAAAGGATTTTTGTGTCCTTAAAAAAGAAGATTTTATTGAATTACCTTTGGGCAGCGATATTTTTTTTCTTCCCGGACGTAAGCCTGTTGGGTTAAATATTAAAACAAATAAAATAGAAATTAATCCTTCCGGATTAGCTGTGGCCGCTTTTGTTGCTCCGGCGTACACGGTGGCATACAGCGCAGCGTGGGAAACTATGCCCGAAGCACCTCGCCTCCCGCTTTATGCGTATTCTGCCGTGGGCTGGTCTAAAAAAAAATTTTATGATACCCCATGGCACGGAAACCACGCCTTTTCTACCCTGGGGCCGTATAACGCATCCTTCTCCGGGGGAATGCCGGGCAAGATATTTTCTTTGAAAACCAAGACCAAGAATATTTTTATCGTTTGCTTCAAGAGGGACACGAAAAGGTTGGCTCGCAGGTGAGCCTTGACCAGATATCGGAAAGGGTGTGCCGTTCCTATCGGATAGAGGTGGCGAGCTTGACCTCTGCCGGGAGGCAACATCGTCTATCAGAGGTTCGGGCGATGATCAGCTGGATCGTGAGAGAGACCAAGCACCTATCATTAACTGAATTGAGTCAACGATCTAACCGGGACATCTCGAGCTTAAGTGTCTCGGCGCGACGCCTGGTGGAAAAATCCACATTGGACAGCCATCTGTCGAGGAAAATGGAGGAGCTAAAGTCAGCTTTGGTGAGAAATTCAAAAAGTTAAGCCCGTTTTCTTTTCAGCATCACATTGCAATTGAAGTCATCATGGTGGTAGTCACTGTGGCAAAGAGATTTCCATCCTCATCGCAAACTGTGGTCTGAACCACCAGTGTTCTTCGACCAACGTGAACGGGAATTGCCTCGGCCACGATCTTTTTCGTGCTGCTGTTTCTCACGAAGTTAGCACTAAGCTGTACCGTCATGGCAAACCGCGACGGGTCAAATTTGCCCGGTCTGGGCATTGTGTTCTGATTTGCAAGGATCGTGGCGGCTGTATCGGCAAGTGTAAGGATGGCCCCGGCATGTAAAAGTCCCGTGGGCTGGGTAAGGTCATCCCGGAAGGGGAGCTCAGCTACAACCCGCTCTTTACTGACCTCAACAGGCAGGAAGCCAATCAATTCCATCATGGTTCCCCGCATACGTTCCTTCATTATTTTGAGTAGTTCTGGTGAAATTGGTATTTTCTACCTCCTCTTCTATTACTAACAAACCTCAGGCTTTATATCCAGAATGGGTGTTTTATTCAGCATATCAAGCCCTTTAACTCGGATGATATTGCCCTCTACTCCGGTTACCTCAAGTATGGAGAGGCCGATAGGGTTAGGCCGAAACGGCGAGTGAGTACTAAAGACTCCCAGTTTCCCTTCACGCATGGGGGCCTTGATTCTCATAAACTCTGAGGTGAACTCGGGACTCTTGTGGAAGTGAAAAATTACGTATATTCGCTGACATGGTTGGATGTCTTTGAGCCCTTCCAGATAAGCCTCATCCATTACCAGGGCTCCTTCCACATCCGACACGGTCCAGCTCCGCGGAATCTCTTCAACATCAGCGGACACATAGCCTATTGGTTTCATTTCAATGGTCATAATATTTTCCTCCTTATAATTTACTATAATAATGATCCAAAGATTTTAGGCCTAAATCTTGAAGACCTTCTCCATAGTACTAGCCCCTATCATGTTCGCTCCCTGGTGGCGCGGAGGGTTCGCGCCGCGCCATCGAAGCTGCGGATTGACATCCGCAGTAGGAGCCAAGGCAGTACCTAACACTGATTGCTGCAATGTCATCAACAAGCCGCTCAAAGCCAGAGGTAGATAGGAAGAACTAGGGCAAAGAAGGAGAGGTAAGGCCCAGGAACCTCTATCGCATGAGGCGGAAGGCTTCAGCCAGACGCACTGCCCATTTAGCTCCTGCCTGCGCAGCCAGGCGGCGAAAAAAGCCTTCCAAGTCAGGCTGTTTTCCCCACTGACTATCGTGTGCCATAATAGCGGCTACTTTGACAGCAAAAGTGCCGCTAATGTCTATGTAGCCATCTGGGGTATCACTCATCACCAGGTAAAGTCCGGCAATCTGGTGAGGGGAAACGGCAGCGGCGATCTGGTCGGGGTAAAAGAGAGGCCCTCCAGCGCAGAAGAAAGCAGCCTCAAAGACAGCTTGGTCAACTGGCCCCGCAATGGCTGCGCATTGTAGGCTAAGTCACCATCGTCGAAACGCAAGAAGGTAATGTCAGTCACTCCCAGGCGCGCCGCCGCAGTAAGCTGTTCCGCCTCGCGCAGGGCAGCCAGTTGATCGGAGGTCATGGCCGGATCGCTGGTCCCGCGGTTCCCGCTCGTAGCCAGCACGCAAGAGACAACCGCACCTTGGCCTACCCGTCTGGCAATAGTTCCGCCACACTGCATTTCAGCGTCGTCGGGATGAGCCACGATGACCATGACTCTTTGGGCAGACAACAGCATATCCGTTGACATGGTAGTCGATCCTTATCAAGTTTTCGGTGTGAATCATGTTTATGATTATCAGTCCTGACGGTTAATCGCATTGAGGACGAGAGCAGGCAACCTAAAGCATAAAGTATGTGGACTGATCACAGCCTGTGACAACCAACTTTTTAAATTTTAAATATACCGCCGCACCTTGTTACGATATTCAATCCATTGCTCTCCAAATCGACTCTCCATAAATACTTCCTCGGACAAAATAATTTTATGGTGAACAGACAATGCGAGGACTACCAGCATCCAGTTGATGGGATTCTGGACATACACAGCCGATCCCAGCGCCATCAGATAAAGACCGAATAGCATGGGGTTTCTACTCAAACGATATATACCGGTTGTACGCAGAGCCGTATTTTCCTGTGCAAGTCCAACACGAAGTGAGAACGTCCCAAGCTTTAATATTGCAAGCGTAAAAAACATAACTCCGATGCTGACCAAGGCAATGCATATCCAGAAAAAGAGATCGTTCTTTGAAAATAGCGAGAGATTGCCAACCCGCAACTGAACATGAATTAGTATGAACGATGCAAAGAGCGATACTTTTCCGAGAAAAAACAGTTTCTTGTTTATTCCTATACACCCCACAGTTTCTACTTTCTTAAGTTTCTGGATAATTCTCGGACCTATTGCCGCAATCAAAAATATAGCAAACAGAACCCTCAATACAATTACTTTCTCCATGAGCACACCTCCTTTGCCTGGCTAGCGTTAGCTATTGTTCTTGTGCCAGTTCAAGAAATAACTCCTTTAGGAGTATTACAGGCCTCTTTCCATAACCGCCATGTCATATACAGGGCAACGGCAACGAGAATGGCGTCAAAATAAACATTCATTGTCAGTAATCCCAGTCCACCAAAGAAAAGAGCACCACAAATCACAAAATATTCCAGGAAGCGAAATCGGTTTCTGTGTTCGCTGTTGAGGATAAGAAATCCGCATAATGCAAGCATTGTCGGACAATTAACCACGCCAACAGGAGAATATACCAAAGCATTGACCCATACAGGACTTTCGACCAGAGCCAGGTACCAGAAACCGCCCAAAAGAGCTATTGAGCCAATGATTTTATTCTGGAGGGAAAGGGCATTAAAATCAAAACGCATCTT
>Ga0315276_10004161_pt1 | contig 13292 bp, 16 predicted proteins | sample YL17G05_0_MG_FD_204542 | JGI IMG/M metagenome (GOLD analysis project Ga0315276, IMG submission 204542) | Sediment microbial communities from Yellowstone Lake, YNP, Wyoming, USA - YL17G05_0 | ecosystem: Environmental > Aquatic > Freshwater > Lake > Sediment | place: USA: Wyoming | collected...
CGGCATAAAAATGGCGACAAGGGATACCCATGTCCAAAATCATTAAAAATGCTGATGCGGCGTATGATTTTAAACAAACATTCAACAAAATTTGAAAAATGAAATACACCCGGTGTGGATTTACATCCGCAGATCAAAAAACCGGGAGTTTATGGACAGACTCTAAATAATCTCCAGATCTTTTCTCAGTGAAGTCAGTACCTCACCCCTCTTTTTTCTGACGACCACCATATCTTCTATCCGGACGCCTCCCAGCCCCGGCACATAAATACCGGGCTCAATCGTAAAGACCATATTCTCCCTGACAGGCGAGCTTTTATTCCATGAAATGCGCGGCAATTCATGCACCTGGAGCCCGACACCGTGGCCTGTGCCATGGCCGAACATCTCACCGTACCCTGCATTCTTGATGAACGTCCGAGCGGTGCTGTCTACCTGTTTCGATTCAATGCCCGGAATAACTGAAGATATCGCCTTCCTGTTAGCCCATAAAACAATCTGATACAGTTCTTTCTGCTTGCTGATATGTTGTCCCTTGATAAGGAACGTTCGTGTCATGTCAGAGCAATACCCATCGGCCTCGCCGCCCCAGTCGATGATAACAAGGTCACCCTTTTGGAGTTTTTTTTCTGTCGGCCTGGCATGGGGCAGAGCTGAATGTGAGCCTGATGCAACAATAATCTCAAAGGGAATATTCCTGCACCCTTTTTTTCTTAATCGTTCTTCAAGTCTCAATGCGATTGCACGCTCATGTGCTCCTTCCCGAATGAAGGGCTTAACTTCAAGAAATGCCTCCTCAGCCCGCTTCACAGCTTCCTTGATGGTATTGATCTCAGCCTCATTTTTTACTGTCCTCAATCTTTCGATGAAGTGGTCGGCGGCAGTTATCTGGAATGTTTTTTGAGATAATTGATTGTAAAATTCGTAGGTGACGGAAGACTCAAAACCGAGATTCTTTGTCCCGGTCTTCTTGCAAAGGTTTTGAATTGTCTGTATCCTGTTCCCTCTTTCAATAACAATATCCCATCCCTTTACCTCTTGCTCGGACTGGTTCCTATATCTGAAGTCGGTTGAGAAGAAATGTTCTTTCCCGGTAATGAAAAGAAACCCTGAGGAACCGGAAAAACCGGTAAGATAGTGGATATTTGTTATGTCGGTAACAAGGAAACCGTCGATTTTTTTCTTTTTCATGGCTTCCCTGATAAGGACAAGTCTTGATGTGTACACGCTATCAGATATTGTTTTCATAGCGCCGGAAATGTATTACTGTTTCGGGAGGATACTCCTCACTGCACGGAGGGCGAGGAGATAGCTCTCCGGGCCGAAGCCGCTTATCTGTCCGTGAGCGACTTCAGCGATGAATGATTTCCGTCTGAATTCTTCCCGTTTATGGATATTTGACAGATGTACCTCTATAGCGGGTTTATTGACTGCCGCAATTGCGTCTCGTATTGCGACGCTGGTATGGGTGTATGCTGCAGGGTTGATGATCAGTGCATCATAGTCGGCTTTCTGGATAATGTCTAATATCTCTCCCTCACTATTAAGCTGTACAATATTTGCATTTATGTTCAGTTCGGAAGCAAGAGAAGAGATATCTTTATTGATGGCCTTGAGTGATTTTGTCCCATAGATAGATGGCTCTCTTTTGCCAAGAAGATTCAGATTGGGGCCATGGACGACCAGTACCTTTATCATCGGTTCTTTTAATTTAGCCAGAATTCCCTCCCTGTTTCTTCAGGTGCTGCCTAAAAAAACTCATTCCTTCTTTTTTTTATTCCTTCAAGGAAACCTTCGAGCTTCAAGATATGTACTTCCTGATCCTTACCGAGTATTTTTAAAAGAGCTTTCAGCTCAGCGACGCGCTGCAGGACTTGTTTGTTCTCGGGATCCTCAGAGAGGATAGTTTTATAGGTATTCATAGCCGCGCTGTAATTACCCTGTTTGATGTAGTCCTCAGCATCAGGAGCAATATGAACAGGTGCCGGCTCTTGCAGAGTGTCTTCAATTGAGGATATCTCTTCCTCGTCAGGCTGTTCGGCTGCTGCCTGTTCTTCATCCCTCTGTTCCTCTATCATATACTTCACTTCTTCACCTGAAGCGGCTTGTAACGGCATTTCCGCCGGCTCTTCATCCACTGTTGCAGGGGGGATTTCATAGGGTTTTTCTTCAGGTATCTTTTGCGTTTCTTGCTCAATGGCAGAGAGGTTTGAGACTGCCCACTCATCAGTCGGGTTCAGGTTTAATACACTATGCAGTTCTTTCATTACATTGTCTCTTTCCCCGAGCTCCTGATAAATTTCGGCTAATTTTTTATGGGCATACAAATTATCGGGGATGATAGCAATAACTTTCTGAAACTCATCTCTTGCTTCATTGAGCAAGCCTTTGCCCATGTAGATCTTACCGAGTGAAACACGGGCGCTGAGATAATTCGGCTGTTTTTCGAGACCCTGAATAAGAACATTGATTGCCTCATCAACCATGCCTGCTTTTTTGTATTCTTCAGCAAGGGGAACAAACAGCTTTGAATCGGGGTCTTTCGCAATCTTTTGTTCTAGTCTCTCGATGTCTTCACGTGCCATGCTATGCTCAAATTTTCAATATATTGGAGGAAAAAGTCAAGCTCTGAGCTCAACTATTCTGTCCAGTATGGCATCTGCAACATCATCTTTATTGAGAAGGGGAAGTTCCGATTCTTTTTTCTTATCTATGAGGACTACTTTATTCGTTTCGACATCAAACCCGGAACCAGCCTCTGTAACGTCATTGAATACGATCAAATCCATATTTTTATGTTTTAATTTCTTTCTTGCTTTTTCCAGTTTCCGGCCTGTTTCTGCGGCAAAGCCGACTATAAAGGGTCTGTTTTTTTTCTTGCCCACAGCTGAAAGGATATCCGGCGTGGCGGTTAATTTGAGGAAGAGTTTGCCGGTTTTATCGATTTTTTCTCCGGACTTTTCTGCCGGCATGAAATCAGAAACAGCAGCAGACATGATCAGAATGGTTGACGATACAAGTTCGCGGTTGACTGCGCTGTGCATGTCACCGGCTGTATCGACAGGAATGAATTTGACCCCTTTGGGCTGGGGTAACGAAGAAGGCCCGCTGATCAGCGTTACCTGCGCCCCTCTCCTGAGAGCAGCCCTGGCAAGAGCATACCCCATTTTACCGGATGACCTGTTCGAGAGGAACCTCACGGGGTCAAGATATTCCCTTGTAGGGCCTGCAGTCACCAGGATATTTTCATCGGCAAGGTCATTTATCGTAAGGGCACCCTTCGTTGCCTCAATGATGTCAGGAACTTCGGCCATCCTGCCTATTCCTTCCTCGCCACATGCAAGTGAACCCTTCTCAGGGCCTACCTGTATGACGCCAAGATTCAGAAGCGTGTCCAGATTCTTCCGGAAAACGGGATTCTCATACATTCTCCAGTTCATCGCAGGTGCCATAACCACCTTTCCTTTGAAAGAGAGGAAGCTCAGAGAGAGCAAATTATCGGCAATGCCGTGAGCGAATTTGCCGATGGTATTTGCTGTTGCAGGTGCAACAACCATGATATCTGCACCTGCAGGAAGAGAAATATGCGCCATGGTGTCGGCATAGAGGTCTGAGAAAACCTTATTCTGGGATGCAACTTCAAGAGACAGCGGTGTTACAAAGTGCTTTGCGGCCTCTGTCATGATAACAGTGACCAGTGCACCCTCTTCCCTGAGTCTTCGTATCAGGTCTATCGATTTGTAAGCAGAGACTCCACCGGTAATACCAAGGAGTATGGATTTATTCCTCAGTACCTTCCTCTCGTTTTTCAATGAAGAGGCCCTCCAGAGCTTTTTTATCTACCGTCTCTTTCTCATGGAGATAGACCTTCAGATCTTTTTCGAACTCTGTCAAATCTTCACCGGCCATCTCTCTCTTTTTCTCTTCAAGAAGTTTTCTGTAGTCAAATTTCTGTGCCTCTTCTTTTGCCTTCTTGGCCTGTTCACCTGTGAGGAATTCGATGGTATTGCTGATTGTCTCTTCAAGTGAGATGGTTGTGACTTTTTTTGACTTTGTCTTAACTCTGGGTGAAGCACCGACCGCGAGTTCCTTTGCCCTCTGGCATGCTATCGCTATGATCCTGAATCTTCCGTCTATCTTCTGATGGTCATACTCAATCGGAAGAGAAATGATATCCATATTACTTATCCTCCTGATTTGAAAAACTTTCTTGAATCCAGAGGGGATTAATCTTTTTTACGCTTACCCTCTGGGCAATGATGATCGACGCCAACTCTTTGAGCGCATCCTCAAAAATATCGTTAATTATAACATAATCATACTGGGCATACGTGTTTATTTCTGAAAGTGCTGTCCGGAGTCTCTTGTTTATCTCCTCACGTGAATCGGTCATGCGCTTTTCAAGCCTTGTTTTTAATACGCCGAATGAGGGTGGGAGTACAAATATATAAATGCCTTCCCGGTATTGTTCTTTTATCTGCAGGGCCCCCTGGGTGTCGATATCAAGAATAACATCCCTGCCTGAATCCATCAAAGTTTCAATTCTGTCCCTGGATGTACCATACAATTCTCCATGAACCTCAGCCCACTCGACGAACTCACCTTTTTCGGTCATGGATTTGAAATCCTCTCGTGAGATAAAGGTATAATCCCTGTCATTGATTTCTCCCGGTCTCGTTTGGCGCGTTGTATAAGAGACTGAAAAATGCAGATCCGGCATGAAAGAGAGTACGTTGGTGCACAAGGTTGTTTTCCCTGCTCCGGAAGGCGCAGAGACAATAAACAGGCTGCCTCTACTATTCTTCGCCTGCAAAATCTTCCTTTCCCTCAAAGAACCGCTGGGTAATAGTCTCTGCCTGTATTGCAGACAAAATAATATGATTGCTGTCTGTCACGATGATCGAGCGGGTGCGCCGGCCTTCGGTCGCATCGATCAGTCTGCCGGTCTTTTTTGCCTCTTCACGAAGCCGCTTCATTGGTGCAGAACCGGGGGTTACAATTGCCACAACCTTCGAGGCTGCTACAACATTCCCAAACCCTATATTGACGAGTACGGGACTCAAATCACTTTTCTTCATCTTCATCCTCCTAAGAATCCTCCGCGATAATATTTCGACGTTGTTAGCCCAGCAAGGAATTTGTTCAATTCTGTCATTGTATGTTCTGCACCTGTTCCCTGATTTTTTCGAGTTCGGTTTTCATCTCGATAACAATAGCCGATATGGTATATTCACCTGATTTACATGCCAGGGTGTTAACCTCTCTGTTTAGTTCCTGCACGAGAAAATCAAGTTTTTTCCCTACAGCATCGCCATGACCGGGAATCTCTGCAAGCTGTTTCAGATGATTTTCTATCCTGCTTATTTCTTCTGAGATATCGAGTTTTTCTGCCATGATGGCAGCCTCCTGCAGGATCCTGTTATTATCCACAATTCCGGCATCGACCATCAACCTCAGTCTCGCAGAGAATTTTTCCCTCCACCTGACGAGTTCATCCGGGGCATTTGATTTTATTGTTTTGATCATCTTATCCAGTGCACCTGTCCTCTTTTGGATCTCGTCTGAGAGAAGATTGCCCTCCCGTATTCGCATCTCCTTGAGGCTGAAGACTGCCTGGTGAAAAACACTGTATAACGTATCGACATCATATACAGGTTCTTCTTCTATCAGGATATCCCTGTACTCAGAGAATGTCTGTATGTTTATCCTGCCGGGCAGAGAGAGTTCCTTCTGCATATCCTTAAGGGCAGAGAGCAGGTTCTTTGCAAGCGGTCTGTTACATTTCAGCCGTGGTGCTTTTTGCGCATTAAGCGAAATGGAAACGTCAAATCTCCCTCGCTCAAAATTTTCTTTCAGGATAGTCCTCATAGGTATCTCATATTGACTCATGAACTGGGGCATCTTAATCGATATGTCGATAAACCGGTGATTCAGAGAGCGTATTTCGACGAAGAAATCAGCGTTCGAGGCACTTCCGAATCCTGTCATACTCTGTACCATGATACTTTACACTATAAAAAACTCAGAAAAATTAGTCAAATGAAGAAAATTTGCATATTGGTGCTTGAAAAAACCTTTATGATGGTCTAAAATGCTCATAAGTGGTTGATGTAAATATCATAAAAAGATAAAGCAGTAAGAATGATTTTCTTGCCCTCATGAACAATTGTCCAGAACAAGGAAACATCTGGTTATTTTTTTATCTTATTATTAAGCAGTTCTAATGATTTGGAGGAATTGAAATGGCTGAGATAGTAGAAATACGATGGCATGGACGAGGAGGCCAGGGTACTGTTACTGCCGCAAAGGTTCTTGCAGATGCCTGTCTGAGTGGCGGAAGACATGTCCAGGCATTTCCGGAATATGGCCCTGAGAGAGCTGGTGCTCCGTTAAGGGCATATAACAGAATCAGTTCGCATGAACTCAGAATGCATTGCCCTGTGCTGAAACCACAGGTTGTCAGCGTTGTCGATGCAACCCTCATTGATAGCATAAATGTTGCTGATGGCGCTATTGAGGATGCTGTGTTTGTTGTCAATTCATCTAAAGATCCTCAGGAAATAAGGGCAAAGCTTCACGCCGGACCAAAACAGAGAGTATTTACTGTTGATGCAAGCAAGATTGCTTTTGATTGTATCGGGAGAGCACTCCCGAACTCTCCAATGCTTGGTGCACTCTGTAAGATAACCAAGCTTATTACGCTCGAACATCTGCTTGAGGACGTACAGAAAAGCTTTGGGAAGAAATTTGCCCAGAAGATCATAGACGGCAATCTTGAAGCTACACGGCGTGGATATGAGGAGGTAAAGGAAGGATGAAACTGAAAAGCTGGAAAGAGGTAAATCCAGGAGCGGTAATTACCGACGCCGGGAACTCAAGAGAATTTAAGACTGGCTCATGGAGGTCATTCAAGCCTGTCTGGATCGAAGAGAACTGCATCCAGTGTCTTTTCTGCTGGATTTACTGCCCTGATATGGCAATTAAAGTTAAGGACGGAAAGAGGGCTGAGTTTGACTATGATTTTTGCAAGGGCTGCGGACTATGCGCACTTGAATGTCCCGGTAAAAAAGGCAAAAAGGCGATTATCATGGTAGAGGAGGGGAAATAATGGTAAAGGTGGTTGCAGTAACAGGAAATGAAGCTGTTGCCAATGCCCTCAGACAGGTAAATCCGGATGTCTGTGCTGTCTATCCCATAACCCCGCAAACGGAAATGATGCAGCGGTTTTCGAGTTTTGTATCAGACGGCCAGGTGAAGACAGAGTTGATCCTTGTAGAGAGTGAACACAGTGCGATGAGCTCATGTGTCGGTGCATCTGCAGCGGGTGGACGGGTTATCACCGCGACTTCATCGCAGGGGCTGGCACTTATGTGGGAAATATTGTTTATTGCATCCGGGACAAGACTCCCCATCGTCATGCCTGTCGTAAACAGGGCTCTCTCAGCTCCATTGAATATCCATGGTGACCATTCAGATGCAATGGGTGCACGAGATACCGGATGGATACAGCTCTGGTCTGAAAATGGGCAGGAAGCGTATGACAATACAATACAGGCATTCCGTATTGCAGAGCATATGGACATAAGACTTCCGGCAATGATCTGTATGGATGGCTTCATCATAAGCCACTCGATAGAGAGACTGGAATATCTGGATGACCAGGACGTGCAGGCTTTTGTTGGCGAATTCAAGCAGTTGAATCCACTTCTGGATATTGAGCATCCGGTCAGTTATGGTCCTCTTATCCTCCCTGACTATTACATGGAGTACCGAAGGGCACAAGCCGAAGTTGCCACGAAGGTTGCCCAAGTCGTCCTTGACGTTGCTGATGACTTTGCACAATTGTCAGGGAGAAGATACGGTTTATTCGAGACATACAGGCTTGATGATGCAGAGATAGGGCTCGTTATCCTCAATTCAGCAGCGGGTACATCGAAGGATGTCGTTGATGAATTCAGAGACAGGGGAATTAAAGCAGGTTTGTTCAAGCCCAGATTATACAGGCCTTTCCCCTATGAAGAGACAGGGGAAGCATTGAAACACCTGAAAGCACTTTGTGTACTCGACAGGGCGGACTGTTTCGGAGGCTCCTTCGGGCCGGTATTTGTGGACATTGCCACAAGCCTCTATCCATACCGGGAAAAACCAATACTGATCAATAAAATATATGGACTTGGCGGGAGGGATTATTTGCCAGGGCATGCAGAGCTTGTACTCAATGAGCTTGTGGATGTTGCACAAACAGGAACGGTGAGGAATTACAAAGAATACATAGGAGTGAGGGAATAATATGGCAAAAGCACTGACACTCAAAGAGCTCTCAAAGAGGGAAATTAACATATCGTCGGGCCATAGGTTGTGCTCAGGGTGTGGGGCACCAATAGTCGTAAAAATGGTTCTCCTTGCATCCGATTATCCTGTTGTTGCTGCAAATGCTACAGGATGCCTTGAAGTTTCGACCTGTATTTCAGACTACACAGCCTGGAAGATTCCATGGATTCATAATGCCTTTGAGAATGCGGCTGCAACTCTTTCAGGGGTTGAGACGATGTACCGGTCATTGAAGAAGCAGGGGAAAATAAGCCAGGATATCAAGTTTATCGCCTTTGGAGGCGACGGTGGCACATACGATATCGGACTGCAGAGCCTTTCAGGAGCCATGGAACGCGGTCATGACATGCTCTACATCTGTTATGACAATGGTGCTTACATGAATACAGGCATACAGCGTTCAAGCGCTACACCGTTTGGAGCTGATACTACAACGAGACCTGCAGGAAGTGTTGTGCCGGGAAAGACTGAGAAGAGAAAGAACCTGACAAAAATCATGGCTGCTCATAATATTCCCTATGTTGCACAGGCATCTCCAAGTCACTGGAGTGACCTTATGAAGAAAGTAAGAAAGGCACTGGAAATAAGCGGCCCGAAATTTATGAATATCATGGCACCATGTAACAGGGGATGGAGAACAAGGACTGACGACGCGATTATGCTGAGCAGACTGGCGGTCGAGACCTGTTTCTGGCCACTGTATGAAATTGAAAACGGTGTGACGAAAATAACCTTCAAGCCGAAAGAAAAGAAACCGGTTGTCGATTTCCTGAAACCACAGGGAAGATTCAAACATCTCTTCAAACCAGAAAATGAAGGGTTATTAGCAAAAATTCAAACAGATATCGACTGGGAATGGGAGAAGTTGCAGAAAGATGAGGCTTGTTTTACCTCATAAATCTCTGATCTCAGAGATCGGTTTACGGTGAGCAAATCTTTTTTACTCGCTACTGGTTTTCTTTTCTCTTTGTACGAGTTGCTTTATTTCTTTGAGGAATTCCCTTTTACTGACAATGCCCTTCTTCTTTAAAAGATTGATAAGTGCCTCATGATCGAGAATGCTTCTTTTAATCATTTTTCTTCGTTCAGGCACATTAATACACCCTGAATGTATTAACTCACTGATTAAAATCTTGAAATTTTTTTCAAGCTGGGCTGTTTTCCCCTCCATCTTTTTTATCTGGTCTCTTTGTTCCGCAAGCTGTTTCTCCAAATTCACAATAAGACGGAGAATGTCCGGGGAAAGGGGAATTGTATCTGAAGGAGTTTTTTTCATTGCATTCAATGCTCTATATTAAGAATAAGTTTTTTTTAAGTCAAGTAAATCATAGGACATCATATTATCGCTTATAAAAAAGGGGCTCTCTTTGCCGAGAGCCCAGGGGGGAGGTGAGAAAGGAGTTAAATTTCAAACTTAATTATATTTAAAGCATTTTATGTGCCAACTCAGATTAGCTGATAATATATTGAATTACAATGGATATTCAGGAAACTATTCGTCAAGCACAGTGAATACATGACACGGTTTGTCATTCAGAAAGGCGTTTTCTTGATATTACTTCCTGGTGGAGAGTCTCTGCATTCCCGCAGTTTTGCGCTCAGATATGTCCGTGTTCAACCCAACGGTAAATGAAGAATACTATGGCAACAAGAACTGCAATAAAAACCAGGGTAGCGAAAAGCTTCGGTTTCCAGAAGAGCAAGAAAATAAGCAGCAGTATTGCTATGCCGATAATAAGGTACGGATGGTCCCGAACGATTGCAAAGGAACCTGAAATACTGCCAATAATAAGTGAATGTTCAACAAGGGTCTGCCCCTTTTCACTGCAGATGGCCGTGTGAAGCTTTTGATGCACGTTCAGTATTAAATTGTTTGCTTTTCCCATTTTCACTATTTCAATCATACCATAACTCTGCAGATTTTCAATGGTGGACGGTAGGGGATTCGAACCCCCGACTTCCACGTTGCGAACGTGGCGCTCTCCCAGCTGAGCTAACCGCCCATATTATTTTCTGATATAATATCATATCGTTGTGATACATATATCCAGAAGCTATTTTATGTGCTATAGAGTATAACAAAGTTTAAGAGAGATCCTATAAAAAGATCGGGGATTGGCAAATGCATAGTCTCCTGAAAACGGCAGACGAGCACAATTGATGAAGGTACGTGTCGGTGTATACATCTGCAGCTGCGGCACGAACATTTCTGAAAAATTAGATCTCAGCGAACTCTCCAGATATTCGTCCAGCCTTAATGACGTTGCATACGTCAAAATCCATAATCTCCTCTGTTCTGAAGAAGGCAGGAATTTTCTGATTAATGATGTCATGCATCACGAGCCTGCCCGGGTTGTTATTGCTGCCTGCAGTCCAAGAGAGCACGAAAAAACTTTCAGAAACGTCCTCCAGAGAGCCGGTTTCAACCCTTTTCTGTTTCAAATGGTAAATCTCAGGGAGCAGGTTGCATGGGTGACTGCTGATAAATCTCAGGCAGGTGAAAAAGCCCGATGTTACGTACGGGCAGCAGTTAAGCGAGTGGCACTGCATGAACCATTGGAAATACAAGAGATCGATTGCAATACAGACGTGCTTGTTATAGGAGCGGGTGTCGCCGGGATAGAGGCTGCACTGATATTAGCTCAATCTGGAAGAAGGGTCTATCTGGTGGAAAAAAATTCTTTCGTCGGAGGAAAGGTCATACAGTACGAAGATGTTTCCCCTACGATGGAGTGCTCTTCATGCATGCTGCAGCCGAAGATGGATGAGATTCTGTATCATGAGAACATAGAATTATTGACCTGCAGTGAAGTTCAGGAAGTCCTTGGGTTTGTGGGTAATTTTACTGTCAGGATAGAGAAAAAGGCCGGATTTGTGGATAAGAGCAAGTGTGTCGGGTGCGGGGCATGTTATGAACAGTGTCCGATCACTACCAAAAATGAATTCAATTCTAACCTGAGTGACAGGAAAGCTATCGATCTGCCTTTTGCCGGTGCGCTCCCCAACGTGCCTGTGATTGACAGAAAAACCTGCCTGCGTTTTCACGGTCAGGACTGTACAATCTGCAAGCAGGCCTGCCACTTTGATGCAATCGATTATGATGACAGGGATGAAATCCTTGAGAGAAATGTCGGTGGAATAATTGTAGCAACCGGTTTTGAACTGTTTGATCCTTCGGCTCTCCCTCGCTTCGGCTATGGCAAGATACCCGAGGTATATACAAGCCTTGAATTCGAGAGAATCTTGTCCCAGAATGGCCCCACCGGGGGGAAACTCCTGATGAAGAACGCAGGAGAACCAAAATCCCTTGCAATAATCCATTGTGTGGGAAGCAGGGATAAGGGCGTGAAGGATTATTGTTCGGGTGTTTGCTGTCTGTATGCAGTGAAATTTGCTCACATGGTAAAAAAACGTTCACCTGCTGTAAAGGTATATGATCTCTATGCTGACTGGTGTGTCCCGGGAAAAGACAATCAGTCTTTTTTGGATTCTATCAGGGAATGGAAAAATTTCAGGGTTATCCGGACGTCACTTCCAATGAATGTAATCACAAAACAGAGCAAAGAGAGAATCAATCTCTCCTGCACTGATGTATCAGGGAAACGGAAGAAAATTTCTGTTGATATGGTGGTGCTGTGCCCAGCTATGATTCCGGCGAAGAATTCAAACATGCTTTCGGAGATACTCTCGATTTCTCAGGGTAAGGATGGATTTTTCTCTGAAGGGCATAAAACACTTGCCCCGGTATCAACAACGATTGAAGGGATATTCATCGCAGGCTGCGCGCAGAGTCCAAAGGATATCCAGGGGTCGATTGCCCAGGGGGCTGCCGCAGCAGGGCAGATTCTCTCCATGCTTGTTCCCGGCAGGAAATTGGAACTTCATGCGATGGTTGCCGAAATCAATGGAGATGCCTGTTCGGGCTGCATGATTTGTCTGGGACTCTGTCCATACAAAGCCATTATTTTTGACAGGGAGAAAGGGGTTGCTGTTGTGAATACCATCCTCTGCAAGGGATGCGGAACCTGCGTGGCGGCATGTCCGAGCGGTTCTGCAAAGAGTAAACACTTTACAACAGAGCAGGTATGTGCTGAGATCGAGGAGATATTACAATAAAGGACTTTGAGCCGAAAATTATAGGATTCCTGTGTAACTGGTGTTCTTATGCAGCAGCAGACGCTGTGAGCAGTTCAGGGAAGGTATCCCCGCCCAATGTGAGATTCATCAGGCTCATGTGTACTGGCAGGATTGATCCTGAGTTTGTCATGAAGGGATTTCAATCCGGTGCGGATGGAGTTGTGATACTCGGATGCCATCCCGGTGATTGCCATTACAAGGAAGGTAATTATAACACTCTCCGCAGGGTTTATCTCTTGCGACGCATGTTGAGTCAGTTTGGTATCGAGGAGAAACGGTTAAGGCTGGAATGGATATCAGCATGTGAGGCTGAAAAATTCGTTGACACACTTCATGATATGGTCAGAACAGTCAAGGAACTTGGGCCTCTCGGGAAGGGGGCTACCGGTGATTTCGGGAGATAAGATTGCCTAAGCCAAAAGCAGCCTTTTACTGGTGTGCATCCTGCGGCGGATGTGAAGAAGCTGTTATTGATCTTGCTGAGGACTTTCTGACAATTGCTGGAGCATTTGATTTTGTATTCTGGCCGGTTGCAATGGACTTCAAATTGAAAGATGTTGAAGTACTTCAGGACGGGGAAATAACCGTCAGTTTCATCAATGGGGGGATAAGAACATCAGATCAGGAGCACGTTGCTAAGCTCCTAAGGAGGAAATCAGCTCTTGTTGTCGCTTTCGGATCATGCGCTCATTTAGGTGGTGTACCCGGACTTGCTAATTTCGTGAAACGCTCTGATATTTTCGAATATGTATACCATGCATCGCCTTCTGTTGTTAATCCTGATAAAAAAGAGCCCCAGGAACTAACGAACACTAAACAGGGAA
>Ga0315276_10004162_pt1 | contig 13289 bp, 13 predicted proteins | sample YL17G05_0_MG_FD_204542 | JGI IMG/M metagenome (GOLD analysis project Ga0315276, IMG submission 204542) | Sediment microbial communities from Yellowstone Lake, YNP, Wyoming, USA - YL17G05_0 | ecosystem: Environmental > Aquatic > Freshwater > Lake > Sediment | place: USA: Wyoming | collected...
CAATACTGCCTTGCTGTAATGCTTGCTGAGCCGCGATATCCCTCTGCTGCATCCCGGTCTGCTGACCGAAGCCAGCTTGTTGCATCCCTTGCTGACTAGCGATGTCGGCCCCTTGCATCTTCGATTGCTGACCAAAGCCTGCTTGTTGCATCCCGGATTGTTGGCCGAACTCCGCCCCTTGCATCTTCGATTGCTGACCGAAGCCAGCTTGTTGCATAGCCTGATCCGAGGCAAGTTGCCGTTCTTGTAGAGATTGTTGGTTAGCCCAGCCACCTTGGGCGATGTCCTTTTGATTGGCAAGGCCTGCGTAGCCGAGATCAGTACCCTGCTGTTGAGACACCGCCGCGTTACGAAGTTGAGCCGCCGAAAGTCCCTGACCATACTGCTGAGCCTGAGTCTGGTTGTACTGACTCTGACTCGTAAGCTGATTTTGGTAGTTCTGCTGGGCAGCGTTATTAGCGAAACTGCCCGCAGCAAGGTCCATGTTCTGCATGCGCTGAGCTTCCGAACCTGAATTCAGAATAGCCGAATTCATAGCACTACCGTAGGCGTCATTGCGCTGGCGAGACATGTTACCTATCTCATTATTCCACGCTTCTGACCCGCGAGATAGTCCCATATTAGCTAGTTGAGTCTCTAGCCCAGATGACCGCTGATCCCATTGGGGGTCAAGACGCGACTTCGCCTGATTATAGTAGGCGTCTTGCATCTTAGGCATATACTGCTGCCCCGCCGCGACGGAGGACACTGGAGCCGTACTTGGCTTGATGGTATCCGTATTAACCTGCGCCCCGCCCATGGAACCTAGGTTATATTGATAGCCGGGATTCTGCTGTTGACCAGGCGGCTTTTGTCCGCCCATAGAGGCCAGCCCTACGCCACCGCCGGAAGGGTTTGCACCGAGTCCCATGTTATTCTCCTATCACCAGGTTCCGGCGGGACCGCCACCGCCGTCACTAAAGCCGTCACCCCCACCACCGTTGCCGTTGCCGCCACCGGTGCTTTCGCCGCTACTCCGCAACATTTGTATCAACCTCTGAAGCTCCTCAGGGGTTAAACCTTCAAGTCCGGTAGACGACGTTGGCGCGGTCGGAGCAGATGCGGCCGCTACCGGCGCGACGGGGGCGACTGGTTTAGGCGTAAGTTGGTAAGGCGCCATCGGAGCGTTAGGTTGCCGAGGACCGCCCGCATTCATTAGGGATTGCTTGAGACGCTCGTTCTTCTCAAATGTCGGACCTTGATTAAACATACTTAGGTCCATCCCTGCCCCGATCTGAGCACGATTACCCGCCGCCTGATTGTACATGTCCCGACGCTTCTGCTCTTCAGGACCGAAGGCCATTGTCTGGGAACGAGCGCCGGTAGCGGGGTCAACCGTCCACTTACTAGTGCCGCCAGAGGCGTCTGTAGTATTAGGACTGGCCGCCTGCAAATACTTGTCGTACCTGGCGTTGTCCGTAGCTTGTAGTTGGTTAAATGCACTCTTGCTATTCTTTTTAGCCAACAAGCCGCTAGCCAAGGCACCCACCACGGGTCCTGACCCAGGAAGCAAGAAATTAGCACCAAGAGATAGCGCTGGTCCAAGTAAACTACCGATGCCCATATGTCCCCCTACAGGTTATTGCCAGTTTCAAACAGCGTTTCGTAATCGGACAGTAAAAGGTAGCCTTGCGACCTAATCGCCATCAGCATAGACAACCGCTTACCGTACCCAGAAACTCCCAGCCAGCGACGGAGAGGTATTTGAGTACCGGCCCAAAGTGCTTGATCCCAGAGTCCAGTATCCCACGCACCCAAGGGATCGGTAACAGGACCGGATACAGATACCGTATCGTTGACGTTATACTCAGGTATAAGTTTCACGGCTACCGTCGGCGTGCCATCCGTCATTCCGTACAACTTAATCCGAAGTGCTCGCTTATTCATGAGGTCATCACCAAAACCTTGGTAAGACGTCTGTAAGCGCGCTATTACGCTGGATCCTGGGTCTAGCCCATCCGCAGATACCTTATCTGCATACCCATAGAACGGCTGTATAACCTCACCGGTGCGGGTTCCACAAATTAGCTGACCGAAGTACAACTCGCCGCACAGCATGTCCAAATTCGTAGTCGTAGACCACGAGTTCATGATTGCATTCATTACAAACGACTGACGCAATCCCGACACCTGATTAACGAATGGAGCGCCTACGATAAGCAACTCCTCTGTGGGGTAGGGTAGCAAGAACCAATAGTATTCGGATACAGCTCGGGTGATAAGCCGAGCCAAACGGGGGTTCAACTTATACAGCGGGTCGTCTCCACCACCTAGTCCAGCCTGGGCTATGCGTCCAGATACAAGATCGCTCATCTTCAAAAGCCCGTACTCAGTGAGTATAAGCACGTCCCCACCCTGAGCCGTGAAGCACCTACGCCCCACGGGAAACCTACCCACGTACCACGTACCCTTGAGGCTAAAATCCGCTGCCGACGAGGGGTCTGTACCCTCGTATACCATGACGTCGCCCTCGTTTGAGGCGAATATCAGCCCATCATCCATACCCTTGCCGGAGTCGTAAGTCCAGCTAGTGGCGAAGTTCAGCGCCCCACCGTGAATCATTTGGGGGCCGAGATCAAACGGAGCCACCTTACCAGAAATAGAACTGACTGGAAGGTAGTATGCTGTCGAGGAGTCGTCCTTCAAAAACCAAAGACGATTCTTCCACACCCAACAGAATGTGAATTGCTTAGTAGTTGTCGTATCTCCCGCAGGAAATTCGATCTTTCCAGCCCCCGAACCGGTGACATACTCTACCCATGATCCGGCGGAACTGTAGACATAGTATCCCGCCCCAGCACATACCATACAGAGAAAGTTACCCCCAGGAGTGGAGTACATCGTATGGTACCACTCCCCAGGCGATACGGGAGTAGTGGAGGGGGTGAGAGACAGCACTGGCGGCGCATTCTGCGTCGTGATATTATAGACCAACCCCGCCGATATGGACGTAGAGCAGAACAATCGCGAGTTAGCACTGGCCTTTCCCACGAAGGGGATAATTGTCTTTACTTCGTTTGGAAACCTATTCGCCTCAGGAATCCAATACCGCCAGCCGCGCCGAATCTCCAGCCCGAAAGGTCGAGCAATGAAGTTATCCAGTACAATGGCGTCCGTAGGCGCGCCATTAAGCAGGCTAGCTCGGAAATTGAGCCCCCCTACTGGTACGGGGTACCGTACCTGCTGCTGGGAGGCCGTACGGATGGGTTGACTAAGTGCCGATGCCATAGCCAGTATCCGGTACATTCTTTATTGCATCGATGTATGGATAGCCCTGGCCTGGGACGAGCGGAAGCGCAGTCGCAGCCTTATCGGTTCCTGCCTCGTAAGCAAACGCACGATGGAAATCGGCGTAAGCTGCTGTCGAGTCGTACCCTTCATTTTCGAAAAACTTGGCCCTACCGTACAGAATCGGTAATTGCCACGGAAAGATGTGGTAATCGGGATTGGAGTTCATGTAGTCAATAGGCAGTCCCGACTCCCCGTCAACTGCCCAGTAACGGGAGAGATACTCAAACGTAAACGTCTGAGGGCTAGCCGCCGATGGGGGAGATTTAACCCAGAGCTTCTTATCGCGGATACGCCACATGGTCCGCGTGGTGATCATCGTGTTACGGACGATCAGCCATTGCCAGTCCTGGGCATTAATAGGGCCGATACCGGGGAGCTGAGTATTCCGGTTCCACAGAGTATCGTCCGTCATTGCGTGGAAGTCAGCAGGTAGGGCAAACGCCTTCTCTGGCTGACCTTCGTAGTCCGCCGCCAGGGTAATCGTCCCCGTTTTGCTCAGCCATTGCCAATTCGTCATGTACGCCATTTCCGTACATGCAATGTTGACGTAATACACTATACGCAAGATCGCCTCATCCTGACTTCCCACTACGTCAGACGAAGTGGGATGACCTACGGACTGGGCGATCTTATTGACGACTTCGTACAGCGTAGTAAACGGCTGAGAGGCCATATTAAGCCTTCGCAGTAGCCTTCATTGGAGTAGCGAGGACAACCTTAGCCTGATTCTGGGCTTCGATCTGAGTCTGCATGTCGGCCAGACGCTTCTCCAAGTCAGCCACCCGAGCGTCAGTACCGGTGGTTGCTTCCAAGAATTTCTTGGCCTTAATTCGGTCCGCTTGAAAGCCGGGGAATTTCTGTCCAACTTCATCGCTGGCCTCGGCCAACTGCTCGACGGTATGGATATTGAAATACTTGTACTCCTCCACCTTAGACCGAGTCATCCACGGAACGATGTCGAGACGCGTGCCGACGACTTCGGTGCCCCTACCCGACGTGTACTTGGCGTAGTGAGCTGCGAATCTCGCCTTATCATCCTTAGTAGCGATGCGGTCGATAATACTGAGCTTATCACCGGGAACGATGATCCTCACGTGATCGACGTCAATGTAGATCGGACGCCCGGCCACTTCAGACTTGACGTTATGGAGTACAGGCCGCGAGTAAAACTGGACGTACAACTTGGAGTCCATAGCAAATCTGGAGTCGGCCTCTGTAATAGGGTCAACTACCTTGGACCAATCGGTGGGGGCAAGTGCAGCTTCCATTGTTATCCTTAGAGTGCGGTTAGATTGATAAACAAGGGCGTGGAGTTAGTTCCTCCATCTTCGTTTCTAGCAACTACTTCGTACCTGTATGAGTTACCAGGTACGATGTCAATATCAAAGCCTCCAGTGGATGGAGCTCTGTACGACTTGAAAAACAGGAAGTCTTTGTAAACGTCGTAATCCGTTGCGTTAGCCGAGGTGGTCCAAGTTATATTGTTAATGCCGGGCTGGGCATTACCGCTCAGGTTAAAGTTTCCAGGAAGCACTAGCACGGCCTCAGGAGTAATGCACAGAGCTCCGTTGAAAAACGACATCCCATTAGCAAATTGATTAGGGGCGTTAGCTGTATCGACTGCCAACCGTCGGGCTGCGCTGTACCCAAGACCCGAGGTTCCAAATACCACAGGTGGGCCAACGTCGTAACAAATTCGCCCTTGTGCGTCGAGAGGAGCACCCCCTACCATGTAGACGGGAGTACCGCCAGCTATCGCGTAGGCACGACGTGCGCTGGGAACTAGCCTCACCCCTTGAAGGTAATGCGCACCCGACAGGGCGCCCGAATACGTCATCAGGCGCCCTGTACGGTCATTAGTGCAGGCAGGAATCATGTTACGTTACAGCAGCCGACGCCGCAGTATTGGAGCCAAACGCCGTCTTGCCCGTAAGCAGCGAAATGCCCGAAGCCGCCGGCGCTGTACGGTTAATCCAGCCAGTTTCGATGGCAGCACCTTGGGCAACTCCCGCTGTAGCAATTACAGACTTCATGCCGAAGCCCGTGAAGGCCGGACCAGCGCCAGCATCCCGCGCCCCGCCCACGCCCATATCGAGCAAGGGCTGGACAGCGTAGGGATTAGGCACCGTCGGAGGCTGGGCTACCGTCGTACCGTTGGCGGTAGAGCGTCCACCACCGATAGCGAGCAGACGAGCATCAGGGGCGCTCGCACCGCTCGGCAAGGAAATGCCCGGTTGGTATTCATCAGAAAATCCGTTAAGCGACCCAGGACCGTTGGCTGGAATGCCCTTGGTAGTGCCGGACGTAAGGACAATCACATTGCCGGTGTCGATACCAGCCACGAGTTGACCGTTGTCGGTTGTCTCAAAGCCGATACCAGTATTCAGTCCGCCCGTCGAGTGGTCCGCCGTATTGGCCACCGGTACGGTCGTGTAAGTCGCCCCATTTGACGGGTACATTTTCGCATCGAACGGCGACCCCTTGGGCCCAGAGAACGGGCTTAGAGTGGCCGAGTTGCCGCCGACAACAAAGACGGCATTTGACACGTAATCAGGATACAGAGGTGGGGATGCTACTACTGCGCCACCAGACGGAAATGCGGGCATCGCGTTCTCCTTCAAAAAAGGCCGGGGCGGGGTTTTCACACCCCGGCCAAGCCCCCTACACGGTTAGTTGGTCATCCGGCCTTGGAATTGCGAGCCGGACGTGGTCAAATTACCAGCCCACGCCAAAATCTGGACTTCCGCGTCCTGGTTGATCGCGTAGCGACGGTTCGGAGACAGCGGAACCATGTTACGCGAGCTATGCGGCCGCAGGAACAAATACTTCGTGTTGAGGAAGAACCCCGTTGACGCCGGGCAGAAGCCACCGATACCGCCGTCCAGGACCACGTCTGCGTCCATGTATTTCAGCGTCGGGAAACCGAGCTTGCCGGTTTCCGTACCCATAAAGCGTTGCTGGGCTTGGAGCGAGGCCAGATAGACCGACCAGTAGACGTTGTCTACCACGATCAGGTCGGGACGGTCGCTGCCGCGAACGAGCTGAGACCAGAGCTGATTGAACGCATTCTGCACGTTCGCCGGAGTCAGAATCGTATCCGGCGCGAGGCTGGTCGATACGTCGAACAGTTTTGGCTGCCAGAACGTCCACGTGCCCCGATCAATACCGCCGTAGGTGCCCGACGTATTGGCAATCGGTACCGCAGCATTCAGGCCCGTCAGTTCCTTACCGCCAGAACCCGTACCATCGCTATAAATACCACCGGACAGCAGGTTCGCCATCGTCGATTCCGCGACAGTGATCCGACCCTCAATCAGGTCGATCATCTGCTCACGACCGGCGTTCTGCAATTGTTCCAGGCCGGACATTACAATGGGACACGCCAACTGCTTGATGGCGTACTCAGCCGCCGAGATTACGTCCTGCGCCGCGACGGGGAGCAGGTCATAGCCGCTGTACCAGCCGCCGTTCGCGTTCTGAGCAAAGGACAGTTCCTGCATGATGCTATTGCCGCCGCCGAATGGCTTGACGTTACCACGTTGTTCCAACTTTGCCGACAACGCGTTGTTCTTCGTCACGTTGTCCGCGATTTGCTTAGTACGGGACTGAATCGTCGTGGCGACGATATCAGTTACTGAGGGGAAGGCCATGATTTACTCCTGTCAGGATGAGTGTTCGTCGAAAGCTGCTTCGATGGTTTCGCGCAAGGAGGCTTTCGGCCCCAAACCTGGAACGCCGGTACCAGATACGGGCGTTCCGTGGACCGCTGAACTAGCCTTACGCGCTTGTGCGGCCCTACCCGACTTGGTAGTAGCTCGCGTTGTGGCTTCTCTACCCAAGAGAATCTTCCGAGTGTCCGGGTGGGCCCAGACCGCGGCTGAATAGGCGTCTTCCAGGTTACCCACCCTGCCAGACTCTACCAGATCGGCCATGAGATCACGGACATCATTAAGAAACTCGTGCTTTGGGTCGGCAGCGAAGGCCGCAAGGGTTCTTTCTGCCTCCAACGATGACTGTTGTTGCGTAGTCTGCGCCTGCTGCTCCAGAACAGATCTGGCGCGAGCAGCTAATCGACGTGCCTCTTCCACTTCAGGGCCGGCCCCGATGCGGCGACTAAGGATCGCATCAAGCGTCCGTAGGTCCACACCGTAGGATTGAACTATATTCGCCACCACCTCGGCCTTGTCCTGGGGTGTGCCCGAGGACAGGGATTTGACGGTTGCGAATACGTCGCCCAAAAACGATGACGTAGATGATCCAGTAGACTGGAGTCTCTCTTGAAACGGCTGCAGATGCGTCGATACTTCATCTGCTAGTCTAATCTTGGGACCAACCGAGCCGATCAGTCGCATACTGTCGGCTTCGCGCCGCAGTACCTCTTGCTTTACTTCTAGCGGGAGAGCATTCCACTTCTCCCGCACCGCGGGCTTCCACTGCGAAGGTGCCTTTAGCTCTCCTGGGACGACTGGCGCTGTTTCTGTCGGCTTTTCTGCTTCAGGAACTTGCGCTTCGACGGCGGCGGGAATACTTGATTCAATTGGCTCAGCGGGCTTAACCTCGCCTGGTACAGCGGGTTCTTTGGCGACTTGCTCATCAAACGCCTCCTCGATGGTCTCGCGCAAACTGGGCGCTTCAACCACTTCTTCTTCAATAAGGGCAGCTTCATTCATGATAAAATTCTACCTCGGAATAGGGGGAAAGTAAAGTGGTTTCTTTTGAATTTTGGAACTATCGTTTGTTTTCGAGCGTTGCTATTGCCCTGGCTACGTCGTAACGAGTTACAGTTCCCTTCTTACCTGTACGATAGTCATCCCTACGTCCTTGGGCTTCCGACCAAGTTTGCTTGAAGTCGTCCACCGTCGTAAGATTGTTCATTTTCATGTACTCTCGATGCTTGGTACGGGAGTCTATCGGAGTACCGTCAGTAGCACGGAGGCCATCGTAAGAACGATCACCCCAAAGAGTAGCATCAGTATTAGTCCGTAGAGTCTCCACATAATCACTCCCCACCTCTACGAAATCATATGGAGGCTCCCTTAACTGTACAAACCGACGCTTCATTTCTTCCTCAACGCCTTACTCATATCGGCGGCGTTAAACTCTTTAGCCACCTTTACGGGTATGCCAACTTTCTTAGCAAACTCGGGATTGTGCGCCGCGGCCGCCATAGTTCGCTTCTGCTTTTCAGATGTACTGGGCATATCGCCTCCTTATTGTAGTCTACTCGCTGCGGGTTTAGGTTTGACCGCTGCCTGCGCTTTAGCCTGCGCCTGAGATTGTCTGAATTGCTGCTCCCCTTGCTTCAACTTCTGGGCGCTTTGCTGCTCCCCCATTTGGAGCTTTTGAGCGTTCATTTGCACGCTAGTAGCTGCCGTTTGCTGAGCAACTTGTTGGTCCAAATTCATTTGAGCTTGCTGCCCTTGCATCTCCATACCCATCTTTTGCCGATCCATTTCCATTTCCATCTGGAGCTTCTGCATCTCAAGCTCCAACTCCTGCTTCTTGAAATCGAGCTCCATCATCTTAGCTCTCTGATTCAACTGAGCCTCTTGTTGCTTGAAGCCCATCTCAGTCTGCATCTTCTGCTGATTCATCTCCATCTCTTGCTGCGACTGCTGCATCTCCATCTGTATCTTCTGCTCTTCAGGAGACGGCGGCGGCGGTTGGGGATTCTGGAGCTTCTTCTGAATTTCCATGAAGGTTCGATCCAGCTCGCCCTCAAACTTCTTGCCGATCTTAAAGCCGGCCAGGGAGAATTGAAGCAATTGCATGAGGAACGGGGCCATGATTGGATCCTCTTGGATCATGGGCATCGTTTCCTTCAGATAGTTCGTGATCGTCATCATGTATTCCATGCGGTCCTGCTTCTCCGCCTGGAAGTCAATGTCGCTTAAAGTGTCGGACTCTACGCGGGCGCGCAGTATAAAGTCCGGCGACTGTAGAAGTTGTAAAGCCTGCTCGATCAGTTGCGGATCCTCACCCATAAACTGAACTTGAGCCAACTTCTGGATCTCCTGGATATCCATGTGCTTACGCATCAATTGCGCTTGGATATCGAACACGGAGGAAGCGTACTCTACAACGTTCTTCTGACGATCCTGTATGCGCATAGACGCATACTGCGTTTTGATCTTCTGAGCGCCCAGCGTCTCAGACGCCTTACTTTGACCGCGGATGATGTCCGACATCCCGGTGATTTCGTAAATCTGATTCTTAATATCCTCACGATTCTTAAGGAGTTGGTCAATGGTGAGGACGATTTGATCCAGAGGGACCCAATCAATAACGCCCTTAATACCACCCTTCTCGGCAAACGCCGCCCATTGATCTACGGGGACGAGTGTATTCTCAGCCGCATTATTAAGGAGCGCCTGAACTTGTGAGGCAGCTTTGTCGTAAACGCCCGCTACGCGACAAGCCCGGACGAGCAAACTGATCCGCGTGTTAATCTCATTCAGTTCGCGGTACTGATCCTCAGCGTAGTGATAGTCAGGAATGGGGATGTATTGTCCATTGCTAATGGTCGAGACAAGGAAACGGGGGCACGGAAAGAACCCGTCCAGCTCAAGGAAGTCGGGCTTCTGTTCGATAATCTCGGGAAAGTGCTTAGAAAACCAGATCACCTCCTCAGAGGTCTTGTCCCAGATTTCGTAGATCGTTGCCTGTTGAAAAATCAGGTTCCGAGTCTCCACTACAACGTCGTTCTTCTTGGGAGTGTAGTCGAGCGGAATGTCCTTACCTTGTTCAGGCCAACGCTTAACCAACTCATCCCGAGTCATATAAATCTTGCGAGCAATCCAACGTATCTCTTCCCAGACCCGAGCGGGAGACCAAAGCGCATCCTCCCAGTATACATACTCGTCCTTGATCTGCTCGCCCACAACCTCATCGTACTCCAAAGCCTCAGCCTTGGGATCGACGATCAACTGCTCCTCGGTGGGCTCTTCAGTCTTAGTCTGAATCTCGGCGTGATACGTATGCCACGATACGCCGAGGCCAGGAACCAACATATCCTGAACGACCTGCTTCAGTATATTATAGTTACAGAAATCGTGAGAATTGTGGGAGTCTAGCGCACGCTCCAGAATCCAGCACGCAACCCTGGATACGTCATCTTGCGGATCTTTGAACTCCCGATTAACTGTTGGCTTGGGCGTCTGGTTAAGTAGAGCAGTAGCCAAGATGTTAATATTGGCGGGGTATAGATTGTACTTACGTTGCATGCTATCGTCAACGCCAGACGTTTCGATCTTCTCAGCTCGAAACTGCTTAACAATCTTGCGCCCCTTCCTGCGCCACTTATCCTGCTCCTTCTCCGAAGCAGTAATCTCAGATTGCCAACGTCCGTACTCGCCCCCGCTTTCAGACTCGAGCTCTTTGAGGGAATCAATCTTGGAAATGCCGGTATCGCTCACTGTTCTCTCCAGAGACCGGGATTGGTTCTACGGTCGTTGAATAGGTCTTCAAGATTAAAGGCGTAATTCGCACCAGCCCTCTCATCCTCGCCGGGAAGTATGATTCTCGGGCGGGTCTGCTCAGGCAATTGGGAGAAGATTATGCCCAAATATCGGATACAATCCGCAACGTGGCTCGACCAGTCGTGGACGGGGCGATCACGGTAACAACCGAGCTTGTCGTCCCACTCCCTGCGGTACGACTTCATGGCCTCGATACCACCGGAGCAGAGGGGCAGGTTCCAGTAAATGAAGGGTAGGAGTTTGCGAGTCGCTGCGATACCGTCTCTGAGTTTGTGATCGGGGACGAGTCTGGGACGATAACCACGCCGGAGTGTTTGTTCCACGATACTACGACCCGTCTGAAGGTTTTTCGCTCTGGCGTCATGGGGGAGGTACACGTCACGTACATCGCGGGACTCCATTTCGTCGAGATAAGTGTCCCACTCCACCTCGTTGTTCGAATAGACTTCATGAATGAGGACTTGCGACTTAGATTTCTGAAAGAACGTCAGAACCGTGTCGTCTGTAAAGCCGAGGTCGCAGACGACATCGACGGGAAGATTGGGATCAAGTTCGTACTCCTTGACCCGACCCTCGGTTTCAGCCCTATCCATCTCCATGCCGTAAATCGCACCCTTGAGGGACGCTGTAAATGAGCACTCATACTCCTGCTCATAGTCACTCGCGTCCATCTGGGCGCGAAAAATGTCTAATTCTGCTTGCGGTAGGATCCCTGAGATCGAGGCTTTGAGAAGGAGGCTGAATTGCGTCGGATCGCTTTCAGCTTTCTTGTAAGCGTTGTAGAAATGATTCTTTCCTTTGGGAGTTCCTGTGTATACGATCCACCCTCCTCGGTCGGACAACGAGGGGAGAATAACCTGCGACACTGCGCTTGGGCGTATTTGAGCATATTCATCAAGAATGGCTCCATCTAGGTACATACCCCGAAGGCCGTCAGCTTTCTCCGCTCCAAGCAAGAAAATTCTGGCCTTGTTCTTGAGCGTAACATGAAGCTCCGACTCGTTGATCTTCTCAATAAGCGGGGCAGCAAACTGCTTTAAGTATTCCCAAGCAACCCGCTTGGCTTGGCCATAATTGGGGGCGATGTAGGCCAACTGGGGCCGATCAAGTTTACATTCCAACGCGCCGATGAGCAGATCGTTGACCGCGGCTACAGTTTTACCGGCCCTGCGATGACAGACGAGCACAGCGAACCGCGCCTTCCTGTTATGGAAGGGAAGGAATGCCTCGCGTGGGCGATAGTCTAATGTGAGTTTCATTGAGGCTTGAAGTTCCGTAGCATTTCGGCCATTTGCTGCTTAGTGATCATTTCCTCCAAACTTCTGGGATTTCTCATCCAGGCAAGGTCGGATGTGGGCCGATTGAGTTCGTTATTGCCAGGATTATCCCGCTCTTGTAGCCTTCGGAACTCATTTAGACGGGCCCACCCCTCTCCGAAGGAGTCTGAGTACATATTATCAGCAATTTTGGGGAATCGAGCGGAGGCAGCTTTAGGATGCCGCTCTCTAAGGGTGGCCAATATCCCTTCAGAGTTGGCCCCCGGCTGCCAATCTTCCTTGTAAGCAGTTCTATGACCACCTATCTCGTGAGAAAGCGCTGGGAGCGCGTCCTCGTAGTTGGTCATTTTGATCTCAGCCCTGCCTTCGGGGCCGTGCTCCCAGAAGGTAGCCTCAGGTTTGAGACCCTTACCTATGTACATATCCAGGGGCATCCCCTCAGCTTCAGGGTAGGCATTATAGTAATTGTCCCATTTAACTTTCTTGCCCATGGGACCCTGATAAATATCCAGGCCTTTCTTCTTATTGAGGATTTCGAGACCTGCATCAGAAATCTCCGACACATAGTCAGTGGGTTTGTATATGTTGAGATCCTTAACCCGCTGAATTTTGGTGTCTTTCCAGATGGCGTCTTCACCTACATCGTGCGCGTAGCCCCTATTGTGCTGATCGTTCAGTTCCATATCCCGCACGGCTCTTTCCAACTTCCCATGGGGAAAGGTACGTGCGCCACGTCCAATGAGTGTGCCAGCCATCCCGCCGCCAATATGCGACGGGTTAGCCGCGCCCATCATTAGCTGCTTTACTAACTCATCTTGGGCTGGTATGGCTTGCTCAGATATGACCGACTTGGCCGGCTCCAGTAGCTCCCGCTTGCGCTCATTACTGGGGAAGAAATCTGGGCTGAAATTGTTGGCCGCCTTCCGCAGCAGTCCTACCAGTTTGTCCTTAAAATTGGGTTCATAGGCAGTGGCCTCGTCCCATTGGGGAGCGTAATCCGCCATGATTTACGCCGTTACGCCGGTGGGGGAGGAGTCGTTTCCGTGCTCATGCTCCACGGAATTTCAATAGAGTCATTCTTGTCCTTCAATTTACCGAACGTGTAAAAGGCTGGTTCAGGTAAGAAGGTACTGGCCCACTTGTAGAAGGTCTCGTGGGAGATTAGCAGTACACCAGATCCTGCTGATTCAGGTTTGGCCATTGA
>Ga0315276_10004163_pt1 | contig 13289 bp, 8 predicted proteins | sample YL17G05_0_MG_FD_204542 | JGI IMG/M metagenome (GOLD analysis project Ga0315276, IMG submission 204542) | Sediment microbial communities from Yellowstone Lake, YNP, Wyoming, USA - YL17G05_0 | ecosystem: Environmental > Aquatic > Freshwater > Lake > Sediment | place: USA: Wyoming | collected...
TATTCATTATGCCACCAAGTGTATTGTGTCCCTTGTCATGAAATAATTCTGCATCTAATACAGTACCCGCATACTTGCCACTCTTCAATTCGTGGGAAATCTGCGGTACGTTGGCTGATTTATCTAGGGGCTTACCCTTGGTTGACTTACGTACTGAGATAATCTTTGTGCCATCCTCACCAACTTGGAGCGCATACCTTGCCCCATCACGCTTCAATTCAGCAACATAATTTGGATCATCCCACATCGTTGGCTTAAGTTTCTTCTTAATTGGCGCGAGTTTGTAATGTTCCAAATGTTTACCTTCCTTGTGTTTTATTATCATCCACTTATTTTTATCGGTACGCTTTAGTGTGTAGACACCCTTCTTTCCACCAGACAACACGTGAATCTTCTTTTCATTCTTGCCCCATTTTAATATATCAATATCACCCCAATGTTCAACTTTTACGTGTCCTTTGCCGTAGCCTTGCGGGATCTTGCCACTAAACCCCATATAGCTTGCTTCATGCTCTGGTTGTTGAATGGCTAAGCGTGGCCTACCTGGAACGTCTGGCAAATTTTTTGGTAACGCAAAACTAGCTGCCTTGTCACCAATTTGGACGCGTAAATCTCTATGCTCACCAGCACGGTCAGCATCATGTTTTTGTATGGACATCTTAGTTTGAACTGGTTTAGTAACTCTAAGTGGTGTATCTTTAACAATCTCACTCCTTACGTGTTCCGATCTAACAGATGTCTTATGAGCAAACTGCCCGCCTCGTTCACGTGGATGCTCCTGCTCTTCAAATGCTGGCAAGAAAACTTTCTTTCCACCAGAATACGTCCACCTACCCTGCCCACTTGTTATGTTGCCCCCACTCCAAAAAGCCTCAAGTAACTTATTGAGTTTGGACATCTTGCTCTCCTACACAACCCTATTATTTTTGTTGTTTATTGTTAAATCGGGCAATTTTTTAGGACACGGGGTACCAACAGGCACATTACCCTTTTTTATAATACCCCTAATCTTTGGTTCGTGTTGTTTTATCTTAATTTTTGGCGACTTTTTATCCACTTTTTGCCCCTAACTGTATATTACACCTATTGGTATAATCGTTACTCCAGTCACTCCTGGACTTTCTACAACAATAGTAACAGGCCAAGCATTATCTGGGTCAATTGGGCCACGAAATATTGCGGTAGTATCATAGGATGCAGTTAAATACTGAATCTCATTGCCACTCTGAATATACACTCTATTTGCCCAAGTACTATTGGTTATAACTTTTATATCATAAACTTTATATCGCGTTCCATTAATCATGAACAGATTATAAACTATTGAACTAGTATACGGATAAAGATAATAATCACACAATAATGTGGTAACTCTATTATAGCTTAAATCGGTAAAAATAACGGTATTATAATTGGAAAATCCACTTGTACCATACGCACTAGAATAATCCTCGGCATTTAAATATGCGGGGATTGATATTGCATGATTTAATTGTATTGGCCACATATAAGCATTACAACTAGTGGATATGCTTATTGATGTATCTACGTATGCATTAGTAGAAATACTTATCGAATCATATCCTCTAATATAACTTCCTGTGTACACATAATCCGAATATACAAACCCATCAACATAAGCATTACTACCAACAAATGCCCCAGCAATACCATCAACATACAACTTGGTGTTAATGCCTACTGAAGTTGATGTGTCTATATATGCCTTAGTACTAATATCAACTGGAACATACCCAAATATATAGGACAAAGAATCTTTACTTACTGATCCTGGTGGTTGTAAGCCTTCAATATACGCTAATGTTGAAATATTTATTGCAATAAATCCAAAGATATGAGATAACGAACTTATAGAAACAGTAGATGATGATATGCCTTCAATATAAGCATTAGTCATTGTGTTTATTGAGGGCAAACCATCAAAGCCATCATATATAACACCTGCACTATCCTGGTTTTTTATTCGCATCAAATCTATATTATTACTTATCCCACCATCATCTATTAATACGTCAATAATATTGCCATATTGATTTATATATAGATGATCTCCAGCAATAGTCATTGCCTGTTGCATATATAGTTGTGTTGTTGCCCTCCATCCTGCAGCAATTTGATTATTAGCTCCATACCCATGGGCTAATCCCTGTTCAGTATATGTTGTGACAGCATTATTTGATAGTGCAACCTTTCTAGTTACATAATTATATGTGTCGGCCACATATAAATTGACAAGTTTAGCGTCTATAACTAGGTCCTCTGGCCAACCAAATCTAGCTGCTGACCCTGTATCATCAATATAATCATTAACATCGGGGGTGGTAGGCCCAGCGATTGTAGTCACTGGATATGTGCCAGTTAGTCCAACTTTTCTTATTGAACAACTATCTGCAAAATATAAAATATTATTAATGTTGTCCCACGTATCATTTGAAAAATTGGGCCATGTACAAGATGCGGAAGTCCCAGTAGAATGATCCACTATATCAAACCCATTACCAACAACTTTTGTCATCGTACCACCAGTTAAACTACAACGCTGGATTGTACCATCTTGCCATCCAGTATACAAATATGTGCCGTTAGTCATAACCGACGTACAAGGAATTGGCGAACGTGTTAGCAGTGTTGAGACTACACCAGTACCGATATTATACGCCCTTAAATAGGTAGTCTCAGCTATATAAACAATTCCGTTCCATACCGTTATACCTTGTGGCGTATTAAATCGTGCCGATGTCCCAGTAGCATCCACATGATCAGCCACTCCCACTGCACCAGCTCTAATTGTTAACTGCCACGTATTAGCATCTATCTCACACAAAACATGGTCTAAATTATCAGCATACCAGATTTTACCTCGGTAATATCTCATGCCACGGTACCCATTAAGCATTACTGCACTTCTGCCAGTACCATTCGTTACATGCCCAGTGGCAACTGTCGTAGCATATCCAGCACCACATACTATTCTAGACTGGAATTTAATTGGATGTCTCCAAATAGAATGGCCATCATAAGACGGGAAGAACATACAATTATTACGAACTGGGTCGTAATCTTTAGTATGATAGACCGTACCAAATGATGCTGCAGTATTGGCTCCATCAGTATTATTATTATTACCATCACCACATAATGTTGATATAAACGTAGTGCTAATGTCGTACATTTTTATCTCGCCATTATCTCCTATTAAAAGCCTGTTGTCTCCTATATATTGGACACTTAGTGGTGCACTAAAATACCCTTGCCCAGTTGCTCCACCATAGGCATCATTAGAAACCCCAGCTCCACCACCCAATGTAGTAACAACCGTGCTACTCTTAATCATCTTCCTTAATTTATCATTATACTTTCCAACAAAATAAAAAACACCATTATCATAAGTAATACCAAACGGCTCACACAAAACTGCAGCAGTCCCTGTCCCATCAGCATCGTCTTGTGGTGAGTGAGTATGTCCAGCCACATCACTAAATGTATATGGAGTACTTCCTAGCATCTTTATGATACGGCCATCAGCATTGCCATTGGTCATATAAAGATCCGTTCCATCAGTACAAATATCCCCATCTGTATTGGTACCAGTAGTATTGGCAACAGCTGTAATACCATTGGTAGTTGTGTCATATTTATAAATCTTGTCACTAGCCTTGACCCACATATACCCATTCAATGCACACATGCTACGCATATTACTTACGCCAGTTACGCCAGTTGTAGTCGTGTATGGAAAATAAGGGCTCATGTGCCTAATTATCGAATTACCAGCATCTGCTATAATATACTGATTATTCCAACTATCATACGCAATACATTTGGGATTAGTGAATTTCGAATCCAAACCATGAGTATCATTAAGTACTCCAGTCACTCCAGTACCAGCAACTCTATGAATATAATTTTGCTCTGGGTTTTTTAGTAATAATCCGGTATAACCGGGGCTATAACCGCTAGCATCTGTATACGCTAATTGTAATGCCCAACTTGGAGAATCTTTAGTGCCTTCATTAGTATATACATCAATATGCACATCATTCATACCTGATCCATAATGGAAATCGGCCTTATACTCATACCACGAACCCGACACTCCACCAGAGATTCCTATCGCAGTCTGCAAAGTAGAAATCGAGTTACCTAAAACATACCCTTTATGGATCTCAAGATTTCGACTAGAAATTGCATACGAATGATCAACAGCTACATAATACCCTTTACCTGTTAATGCCGGGGAGTCACATCTTATTATTGCGCCAAACTTAGAATTAGAATACTTATTTTTTGCAGCCCAAGTTACTGTTCCTCCAGTTAAAATGGACGTTGAAGTATTTGTGGGAAATAAAATATAAGTACCATCGTAATTAACACCAGATATGCCAGTTGATAAATCTAAATAATGGGTACCTTCATATGAAGTACCAGTAACAACTATACTAGATGTATTGATATAATCAATATACCAATCACTTAATGCCATAATGCCCCAATTATATGAACGTTATAGTTAAATCAGGTGTTAGGAGGAGGTCCTAATTGACCCAAACAATAAATCTAAACCAATTAGTAATTATTTTGAGATGTAAAGTGGGACTGCTTGAAACCCTGATATTCCACCAGTTATGCACATATTTAAAAGGATTGGCACTATACCAGAACTGTTAATCGCTCCTATGCTGCACGTAGTGCCCCAGTTTGATGTTACCGCTCTATACCCAGTAACCCCACCGCCACTAATTGAAAATACCCCATCATACCCACTTATTGTTGTTATCTTACAATCAGATATATTAGTAGTGGTGTCGTTATAAACATACCCAGCCCACATGGCATTTGTGCTACTAATATAGTAATCAAATGATATACAACTAATACGATTTAAATTTGCGTCTACTAATACTGTATCATTATACATAAACAGTTTCCATCTTAATATTTTATAGCATTGTACTGAGCAGCTATCGACTCATATAATGAAACCCAATAAGCAGGTATCTCATTTTCTACAACTTCACTACCAATTGGTGGTTCGTATTCTGGCGTGTCGCCAAACTCTGCTAAAAACGTTTCTGGTGTTTTTGTTACACATGCATCACTTAATCCATAAAAACTTGCATTTGTATGGGCATAAGCCCTTAATATAGGATCCTCTGTGCTATCTTTTTTAGAATAAACATACCTATAATCGGCGACTCCATTGGATATTAGTCTAATAATTGCCACTAACTGATTAGCTTTCGTAGGCATAGCCCAAGCAGAAAACCCTGGCGTAGGATGAGCATAATTATTATCTCGATTTTGTGGTGTATACCCATCTACATCAGCACATAGTCTATACCAAAATGACGTACTAGCTTTTATCATGTCTTCTAAGGCTGGATCAGTATACACTGGCCCGAATGTTTGCCCATTTGGTGTTGATACAACACTCCACCGCCTATAATCAAATGGTTGTGCCCACCTAGAAGCTGGGTTTATATATATATATAAATTAGAAGTAGGTGGAGTTTCCATGCGTATATTCTTTATATCAAGTACGCCAGGGTCAAAAAAAGTACTACCATAATACAATGGCGCAGTTCCATCATAACTAGTACAAAGCCACTTTGGGGTAAACTCGGTTACATAATTAAACAACCCATACATCCATACAATATAATGCCATTTTTTAGGAATTAGTATTACTTCAATGGTTGGACTGGTTTTCCTTGGTATTATTAAATCAGCGTGACTATTATAATCAAATTTAGTCCTAGTAACACAAAAGTCTTCTTTATTAGTAGTATTAAAATCTTGAAACATATGCCAATCATCAGTAAACGATAAATGTACTGCTTCGTCACGATTAGAAACAAAAGGTTGGTTTATGCCAACAAGATATGGGCGATACGCTGAAAACCAATCACCAATAGTCCTATGATTTGTTGGTGGTAATGGGTCTATTTTGTATTCTGGATGAGTAACATCTATTAAATAATCAACTCCATGCCACCAACCGTATGTTCCTGGTGGTTCTACTAACGGTGTATACGTATAATCTTTTTTTAGTGGGTCTGATGGAGTTAATACTGAATACTCATCATCACTAAGCCTAACACCAACATCAATATGTTGTAACCAGTTTGACCCTAGTTGCATATTATATGTATTTGGGTTATTGGTCTCTGATATAACAGTATCAAAAATTTCCTCAAACTTGCCCTCTACAATTTGTTCATACGTGCCCATACCTACATATGTGGTTAAATACCTTCCATCAGCTTCTGGTGGATGTCCATAATTGAACCCATTACAGGAATATGTGCCAACTGTACAGAGTTGAAGAATATCTCCTCCACCCCCAATCTGCGTTCTATATTCAAGATTTTCTCTGACTTCTATAAGATTATACTTATAAAACCCAGTAATAGCACCAGTAATGGCACCACCATCTATAACCCTATAATAAAACAATTGATATGGGTCAACACCCATATCATGTTCTGCCCTCCACCAATAACTATCATTATAGGTATACCCAGCATATGGAATATAATTTGAAGGGCTTACCCATTGGGTACGACCATCAAATGCCTTAATTGTGATACTAGGAACAGGCTTATCTTTTACCCCATCGAAAATCCCATGTGTGGGGCTATTATTAGATACATCTTTAGCTAGTGGTTCTTTAACACTAAAAGCTTGTATTTTGCCAGTTTTTGGTCGATCGGTTATTTTTGTTTTAAACCCACTTTTATATTGGATAAGCTTTATGTCATCATTGTTATGGGCCACAACTTCATCTATTATATCTTGTGGTATTAAATCAATATTTTCATAAATACCTAATACAATAGTCCCAACCGGCATGGCAGTTTTATCAGTAAGGCGTAATTTTGTCCCATCATTCCAATAATAAACAGGTATTGTTCCTGATACCCATTTATTAGAATTAGGCATTTCTATTATCTCTCCAAAATTTTATCAACTGCTTTAGTAAATTGCTCAACACTAATGTCACGCATGCATTGGGCCGAATATTGCTGCCCATTAGTACTTCTTAAACACAATGATTCGTGCACTGGACCACAATATTCATGGTGACACCCTAAACATGCTAATCCTTCTGATTGTACGGCAATTGTTAATTTGTCATCTAAAATACGTGTTTTAGGATTAATACACCCAAACCCAACAACCGATGGGACCTTACAGGTCTGAGCCACATTCCATGGAAACGAGTCAATACCAATGAATAGCTCGCCCTTACTAATAACAGCCATCGAAATGCGTGGGAGGACATCTGTACCTTGTAATTTTGTAGAGTGTATGTTCATCTTATCAGTCTCTTTGCCACCAACTTCAATAACTGACCACCCCTTATCTTGTATGTATTTAGCAATATTTTCAAATTTTTCTACCTCTAAATTTCTGCCTGGCCAATTAGTTTTGCCAGTATGAAAAACTGCCATCCGACCATTTCCATGTGTATTCTTGTGTTCTTCTATAATTTTGTCTGCCTGATCTAATTCTTCCTTTGTAAAATAAATCTCTGGCCACGCTACTACTTCATCTTCTATCCCAGCCACTTTATAATAGGCACGATAACTCAACTCTTTAGCATCACGTTCGTACGTATCATTTAGATTGATCACACAGTGGTACTTTTTACTATTACCTGCCCAATCATTCATATGGAAACAACGATCTAATTTTGGATTATTTGCAAACATCAAAGGAAATCCAGTATATACATCAATCACTGCTTCTGGAGCTAGGTCTCTAATCTTTGATACAACTGATGTTGCCATTAAGGAGTCACCAGCTGCTGCTGCACGAATAATGGCTATACGTACCCAAAAATCTCTTTTAGACATATACCAATTCCATCTATTGAGCAACTTTATTCTATTTAATGTCGCAATACCATCTAAGTCAAATTCTTTAATTAACGGAGTAGTTTTGGCCCTATGATGTATATGTGCTATGTCAATTATTTTAATCATATATCCTAAAGCTCTAATGCGCAATGACAAGTCTGGATCTTCACAATAAGCAAGCTTGAACACATCTGTATCCCATGGCCCAAACGCTCTGGCCCATTTCATATCCATAACAATAAAAGCCCCATCGCAATACTCTGTTAAATGTGGTGGCACACAAAATCCATGACCATTAGTATTCAACCTATTACATACACTTACGTTATATCCACCAACTTGCAAAACTGTGTCTGATAACCCAGCGATCATCTTATTGGCCCAATCTTGTTCATAAATCTCCATATCATCATTAAGCATACATAGATATTTACCTAATGATATTTCTACCATTTGGTTATGGGCGGCTGCAAATCCAATATTGTCACGATGACGATAAAAATTGACTTTAAAGCTTGGATGGACACCGGCAGCATCAATAGCCTCTTCTACAATACCCTGGATCGCCATTGTTGATCCGTTTTCCCAAATATTAATCTCTGATTGTGGAAAATCTTGTGGGATAGTTTTATAAATTGTTTCTAAGCAAACCTTTAAATATACAGGTTGGTTTATTGTAACAATATTAATTGATAAATACTTCGAATACCACCCCTCTTTTTCTTTCTCTACCTCATTAAGTTTGATCTTTGGCAAATGCCATTTGTGTGTCTTGATCACATTGCCCTCCAAATGCAGTATTTTTTAATATATCGTGTGTAATCAGCCTTACGAGAATGTGACACCAGACTTTTCTAGGGCTGATTTAATCGCCTCTGGTACAATATCAATCTTAATTATAACACCACTAACAACTCCATATAAAACAGATTCCCCAGGTAAATCTTTACAAATTGTGTTGGCATTACCAGTATTAAAAGATGAATATATTTGATTGCTATCATCATGCGGAACTCGTATATTCACGCTACAATATAGGCGCATTATTCAACCAAATCCCCAACTGATGTACCAGAAGGACGTAGTATAAATTTCCGAAGGTTCCCAGGTTTATCAGAACCACTAGAATTAACACGGAGCCAAAAATGTGCTACATTAGTAGGCTGAATTAGCCCAGATGTACCACCACCGTTTTCAGTTAACACAATGTCACTAGCAGTAACCCATGAACCTGGCGTACCAGTTACATCTGGTGCTACTTGTGCCCCAGATGTAGATTCAATATAAACCGACGCAGCACCACCATTTCCAGTAATAGACTGGCTTAATGTTACTTCGGTTTCACTAATTATGGTTGTGTATGTAGACGTACCAGTAATGCCAAATGTGCCTTTATATGTAGATCCAGATACCAAGTCCCACACATTAGTAGTATAATTATATGAATAACGCGAAGCATAAACATCAATCTGATCAGGTGAAGGAACACTATTAAAATTACTAAAAGTTAGCGCATATTTACCCACTGTAGCCGACTTACTAATAACTTTTACCTTACTAATTGGTGTACCAGTTGTATTCTTAAAATATGTACCAGGGTATATCCCCAACACACACCCAGTACAATCTGCATCACCAGTATTTTGCACCCCAATTTTCTTTTGTGAAGAAGTTGCACCAGCATTTAAAACACCAAATGTAGACACTGGTGTTGCAGTGCCAGATGCAAAATATCCTCCAATAAGAATGGTAGCTGTCCATGATGTAGCAAAACTACCACTATTACTAAAATAAAGGCCCAGACCGCCTATTATATTGTCATGCCTAGTGCCTGTACCAGAAGAAGTCTGCGAATCGTTCAAAATAGCAAGTGTAGCATTAGTAACCCATGGATTATTAGAATCAGCAGCACTCACGACTGCCACACCACTAAGCCCTGGAACAACTGAAGAAAATGTTATATAATATGTCCCAGCAACCATCCTCCCATCATCTAAAACTGTTATGGCAGTCACTGGCCTATTACCAGTAACCCCCCCAGCAATAGGCAAAGTATTATACAATTGTGCTTGTACTGTGGTCTTATTAGCGTTATCTAATTCTATAAAAGTAAGCGCTCCTGCCATAACGTCCCCCTACTAATTATATCTCCCACAATTTACGTAATGAAACTTCAGTTTTAAACCCAGATTTATCAAAATTATGTCTAATGCCATTAATAATAAAACTCCCACCACTTATAACAGTATCCTCAAATGTTTTGGTGCTAAAGTTTATTTGTTTATATGTTGCATTGGCCAATATTAATGATTTGCCAACAGATAATACTGGGTTGCCAATTGATGGATAAATCACAATTTCTTGCTCTATTCTACCACTCTTTTTAAATATCTTATTTTTTAGAATTTCCGCATCTGTATCATTAATAATACTTGGATCATAATATGTGACAACTGGCCTATACCCATCCCTATCAAGATCTGCCTGTGGCACTTCAAAATATTTTTCATATTGATATATTGGTTTTTTACTACTAGTAAATATACTAGTTTTATTTATTGGGATTATTTCACTACTTGAATCTACCACTGGTGAACCATAATCACTACGCATTTGTGTATAATCAATTATTTGTGTTTGTTTTACTCCCATTACTGACGTCCTTACATCTGTTAAAACTATTTTTTCACTAACACATCTATATGACAATTCAAACCCATTAATATTTTGATACTCGTATAAAGTTTTAGGGTTTGTAGTAGGACCGCTACCAATAAGATAATACTTACTAGGGTCTGGAGTGTTTGGACTAAATACTGACATCACTTTGCCCTTTGGCATTATGCCAAATGTTCTACTAGAAGATGCACCAAATGTAGTACCAACAGCCCCATCAAGAAATTCTTCTTGATCTAATACTTTAAAATATGAATATCCCTGGAATGAAACTGGGAGTATGGCTTGTCCATCTGGCTCTGCTGCATCAGACCCAGTCTGTCTTGGACCAGAAAATCCTTTTACAATATTTAAACTAACTGGCACATACGTTGGAGGGTTTGCATCAGTAAAATATCCAGAAGCAACAAATTCTTGCCTACGCTTTCTATATGCTTTTGTACACACTTGTTGATCCGGCCCCCACGAACCAGTGTTGTTATAATAAAGAACTTCTACTACATATTTCATAATGTGATCATTGTGATAGGTAATTGCTTTAGTATACACAGGTATTGGATCACCAAACATTGGTTTAAAGTACCCATTTGAGACATGTGTCCCGGTAAACCCACTGAAATAATTAGCAGCAGTACCAGGTACTGGGTGATAAGTTGTTGTTATTTCTGTGGCCCACGTAGTAAGATCGTCACCTATAACCTCTATAATAGTATCAACATTTGGCGTAAACTCTTCATGTCTTACTGGTACAACATTCTCATCAGCCCCACCCTTTATAAGTATGCGATTTATAATATTATTTTTAGTGTAATTTAAATTTGCCACCGTGCAACTACTTGGGCCATATCCAATATTTGATGATACTGGTAACTCAAAATCTGTATCTAATATATAAAGTACGTCAGCACCATCTACTCTATTCATAAAAATTAACGGCTCCCAAATACTAACCAATTGTTGAATCCCAGAAATCCAAGTTTGTGATCTATTTATCCTAAAAACTTCTCTATATTTAGCATCTGGGAAATTTGCCTCTATTGTTATGCCTAAATTATCTGCTATGTGATCTAATATACTATGTACATACCACTCACCTTCAAAGATTTCATACTCATTAGGATCTTGCTTAGGATCAATGCCTGGTGGAACTGGTTCTGTTCTTTGTATCCCACACGCAGAACTCACCCAATCCCCATCTTTATTAAATGTTTTATCCCATGTAGGTATATAAATTTGATCCAATTCTGGAGCTTCATCTATAAGTGTGGCTATTGGCCCACGACCATTTACAACAAATTCCACACCATTCTGAGATAATGCACGATTAAATGTTGATATTGGACCCTTATCAATCATTAACACATACTCAGTATCATATCCTAGTGATATACTAACCAATTCAGTACCAACTATGGGCCCATCGTTGACAGTATAATCTGGATAACGCATTCTAGAAAAATTCTCAGTACATACTATTGTAAATGTTGGTGATAAAGTTTGAACTTCATGATTTATCGAAACAACAGACACATATTTAGAACAGTCCATAGTAAAAGTGGTAGCACCAATTAGATAAGAAATCACGACCTTATATATCGGGGCTACTGCACCAGCCATTTATCCCCCCGTAACGCCTAAACATACAAGTTTAATAGTCCCATCATAATACGATCCGGTTAATGTATGATCACTTAAACTTCTATAAGAATATGGTATTTCTGGAACTATAGGGGTAAAATCGAATGCATCGGCACCACTTTGAAATGCTACTGTGTAATAAGCCCCACCACTTACTATCTGTAAAGAGTATGTAGACACCGAATTATAATACCCATATAAAGTTTGATATTGAGAATGATTAATCCACGACAATTTTAATGTCATAGCTTTATTAGTTATCCCAGTATCTAATACTTTCTGTGTAACTGTATTGCCATCAATAGATGCATAGGTCGCCCCTCCAATTGGCCTATTGGCATCGACCCAGTCTACTGGATAAACAAATGTAACGCTGCCTATAAATGGCACCCTATCCCCTCCAATCTAAAGAACCTGCCCATGTATTGCCAACATCCCCATATGCAGTATCTATCGCTTCTGCTAACGCTGTAGACTTACTCCCCAAAGGGTAATCAGTAGGCTTTACATTAGAGGTGGTATCAATTGTTACATTACCATCCTTATCAACATTAATATTATTTACCACCTCCACTATTGGTGGTGGAGGTGGTACTACTGGAGGTACAGCATTGACATTTGTAACATTAAATCCTTGCATTTTATTATTTATATCTTGAGTCATATCTGGTATCGCTGGTGCCCCACTACCCCACGGCTGCAATTTCCACGCATCTTCAGCAAGTTTTTGCCATTTATTATTCTGAGCTAGCATGGATGCTTCTTTCTTAGCACGATCCTCTGCGTCTGATTGTGCTTTCCCATCATCATATTCTTCCTGTCTCCTACCTCTATAAGCATCCTTTTGCTCTGGGGTTATCTTATTAGCCAGCTCTAAATAATTGAGTATAGCTTGATATTCTTTGTCCCTTTTCTCCGTATCAGCAGTATTTGCCTGCTTTCCAGAACTAGTAACAATGGCCTTTTCAATAACAGCTGAAGCAGTAGTGGCTGATTTCTTTGCATCAGCACTAGCAGCAATGGCTAACTTTTTAGACTCCTTAGTATCCAAATACTCAGCAGCTGCTATAGCAGTAATAGCCTTAAATCCAT
>Ga0315276_10004165_pt1 | contig 13286 bp, 10 predicted proteins | sample YL17G05_0_MG_FD_204542 | JGI IMG/M metagenome (GOLD analysis project Ga0315276, IMG submission 204542) | Sediment microbial communities from Yellowstone Lake, YNP, Wyoming, USA - YL17G05_0 | ecosystem: Environmental > Aquatic > Freshwater > Lake > Sediment | place: USA: Wyoming | collected...
CGGGTGATCCGGATCCAGCGGTCATCGGTTCGTCCGGTGACGAGAGCGGCCATGGCGAAGGCGTAGGGAATGACAAACGAGACGAAGCCCAGGTAGAGCATGGGCGGATGGATCACCATCCCCGGATGGCGCAACAGCGGATTGAGGCCCTGTCCATCCAGCGGCACCAGGGCCGTGGTCCCGGCCGGCTGGAAGAGCGCCGTCAGGACCTGGCCGTCGGCCATCTGCCACAGGCGGACGAAGGGATTCTCAAAGAAGACGACCATGCCGAGAAAGAAGGCGAGGGTAATCATGGTGACCACGACCACCCAGGGCAGCAGCTCACGGTCACGGGCCCACTTGCGCAACCCGACCGCCGAGGCGAAGGCTGACATCAGCCACGACCAGAAGAGGAGCGAGCCCGACTGGCCTCCCCAGAGGGCCGTCACCCGCAGGTAGACCGGCATGGCGTTGCTGGTGACCGAGGCCACGTACTCCACCTGGTACTGGCCGGTGACCAGGAGGAGGATCATCGAGAGTGCCCCTACGGTCATGAGAGGCCAGGTGAGCAGCAGGGCATGCCGGGCGCTCTCCACGACCTCGGGCCGGCTCCGGATGGCGCCGTAGGCGGCCGCGCCTGCGCCGTACAGGGCGACCAGGAACGTCAACACCAGCGAGAAGTAGCCAACGTTGGCGATCACTCCACCATCCTCCTACCGAACCTCAGACGAAGGGCGACGGACGATGGACGGCCATCCGGCCCCGCGCCCTCCATCGTCCGTCGCCAGACCTCAACCCCTCGGACCTCTTACCCTTCAACCGCCTGCGCGGGGATCTGCTCGTCGTAGCGGGTCGGGCACTTCAGGAGCAGCTCGTCGGCATAGAAGATGCCGTCCTCGCCGAGCCGCCCGGTGACGATAGCCTGAGCCTCGTTGCGCAGCAGATCCGGCATCGGCCCGACATAGACTACTTGAAGACGCCGGGCGGCCGGGTCAACAACCGCCTGGTGCAGCACCTCCGCCAGGCCGCCTGCCTGCTCGATCTGATCGAGATCGGCTGGTACGTTGGCGAGGGTGAAGCGCAGGGTCAGGGTCTGTGCGTCGTACTCGATCGTCGCCCCGTCGACCGCCCCGGAGAGCTTCAGGTTGCGCCCGAGGACCGAGCTGCCGCGCTCGGCCAGTTCATCGATGGTCAGGTAGTACTGGGCCGCGGCCTGCGTGGAAGAGGCAATCAGGTAGATGATCGCGGCGACGATCAGCAATCCGCCGATCACGAACTTCCCTCGGCCCGAGAAGACGCCTCCCCCGCCAGGCATGGTGACACCCCTCATCCTTCTTCCTCCGTCCGATCGCTTCACTGGTCCGTTGCTGCAAGGCAGAACCCGACCGATTCTATCACTATTGCGGCCCGAGCCGAGGAGTCCTGCTTCCGGGCTCCCCCGCGCCCTGGACGCCCAGCGGAGGCCGCCAGGGGCGCGTGAAGCACACGATGAAGGCGAGCCCATCGAAGGATGAAAGCTTGGATGCACCGCATGCCCCGATGCCCACGACGGATTGCCCCGGAATCGGCGTTCTGTGCGCGCAATCCGCGTCACATGGACCGGGGAGAGAAGACACTACCACGGACGGATGAATCGTGATAGATTACCGGGCTGTGGTGTCAGTTGCGCACCGCCAGGGCGCGGCGCCGAGGCGGTGCAGGGCCATGAGGGTGGTATCGGTGCTCAGAATCCTCAAGATCGTCATTGTTGTGGTCCTGGTCATTGTGGCGGCGGGATCGGTTGGGTCCTTTGCGGTGTGGAACCACTACTGGGGTGTTCCCGAGCCCCAGTCGTGCGCCAATTGCCATCCCCTCGAAGGGTATGTGGAATCGCTGCAGGATCCCAACCTGCTGGTCAGCCTGCATGCCGCTCGGGGCCTCCTGTGCTCGAATTGCCACGAAAGGACCCTCGAGCAGCGATTGCAGGAGACGGTGTCGTACCTCCGCCATGACTATCCCGATCCGATCCCTCAACTCAGGGTGACCCAGGACGCCTGTTTCGCCTGCCATGAGCACGGGTCCTACGCGGAGATCGCGCTGCGAACAACGGACCTGGGCATCACGGACGGCCGCGCCGGGAACGAGCCGGCGAACCCCCATCAATCCCACTTCCCCAACCTGGAGTGCTCCGTTTGCCACCGGATGCACCAGGACTCCCGGGATTACTGTGCTCAGTGTCATACCTTTGGATGGATGGTTCCTTAGTGTCTGCGCCGGCGCCAGCAATTGCCTTCAATGGGCCTGACAAGGGCTAAGAGGATGACTGGTAGAGGTTCCCTGAAGCTGAGCAAGCTCCTCATTCTTGCGCTTGGGATCGTCGGTAGCCTGCTTGGGCTGGCCGTTGTCGTCTGGCCAGCGATGAGTGCCCGGACCACGGCCGCCCCCTCGCCCCAGACGGAGACCGAGGACGGCGGGGACTGCCTGGAATGTCACAGCAACCCCGCCCTCCTGATCAACCTCCCCTCCGGCGAGGAACTCAGCCTGTACGTCGATCCCCAGGCCTATGCCGCTTCCGTGCACGGCCAGCATGGCACCGGCGGCTACCAGTGCACTCGCTGCCACACAGACATCACGGGGTACCCGCATCCGGCATTGACAGCCGCCTCGCGCCGGGAGTTCACCCTCCAGCAATACACGGCCTGCACCCAGTGCCATACGGCCGCGGCGGACGATACCATGGCCGGGGCCCATCAGATTGCGCTGGCGGGCGGGAACGCCCAGGCCGCCGTCTGCAGCGACTGCCACACGGCCCACGCCATCCAGCGTCTGACCGATGAGCGGACAGGCGCTACCCTTGCCGAGGCCCGGCCGCTCATCCCGGCGATGTGCCGCCAGTGCCATTCCCAGGTCTACGACCTGTACAGCCAAAGCGTGCACGGCCAGGCGCTGCTTCAAGAGGGGAACCCTGACGTCCCGACCTGCATCGACTGCCATGGATCACATGACGCCCAGGGGCCATCGGTCGGCGGCTTCCGGCTGGCCTCCGTTCAGGTCTGTGCAACCTGCCACGCCGATGCCGAGATGATGGCGCGCTATGGGATCAACCCGGACGTCTACGCCACATACGTCACCGACTTCCATGGCGAGACCGTCGTCCTCACCCGGGAGGCGACGCCGGGCGAGGAGACCGAGAAGCCAGTCTGCGTGGACTGTCACGGCATTCACAACATCTTGGCGGCGACCGACGCGCAGAGCACGGTCTCCCAGGCCAACCTGCTGGGTACCTGCCAGCGCTGCCACCCGCAGGCGCAGTTCCGTTTCCCTGCCACCTGGTTGAACCACCAGGTTCCCACCTCCCGCTCCGCACCGCTGGTGTATTACGTCAATCTCTTCTACAAGATCCTCATCCCCGCCGTCCTTGGCGTCATGGCCCTCTTTGTCATCACCGACGCCATGCGACGTTTCATCAACCGCCGCAGGGAGCGAGGCAATGCCTGAGAGTCGACGGTACCTGCGTTTTCCCCTGGTTGATCGCATCGAGCACTGGCTCCAGGTGCTCAGCTTCACCACGCTGGCGATTACCGGACTGGTTCAGAAGTTCCCCACAGCCAGTGTGTCTGTCTGGGTCGTTCAGCTGCTCCGCGGGATCGAGACGACGCGCCTGATCCACCGGACGGCAGCCATCGTGTTTGCCCTGGAGGCTGTCTACCACCTGGGTTCTGCTGGCTATCGCCTCCTGGTGCGGCGGGTCCGGCCCAGCATGCTGCCGGGAGTCGGCGACGTCGGCACCGCCTTCAAGACACTGCTGTACAACGTGGGTCTCAAGAAAGTCCGCCCCCCGCAGGGGCGCTATACGTTCGAGGAGAAGATGGAATACTGGGCGGTCATCTGGGGGACCGTTATCATGGCCGTCACCGGGTTCATCATGTGGAACCCGCTCGCCACCACCCGTCTGCTCCCGGGGGTGGTCGTCCCCGCGGCCAAGGCCGCCCATGGGGGCGAAGCGATCCTGGCCGTCCTGGCCATTCTGATCTGGCACTTCTACACCGTCCATCTCAAGCGCTTCAACAAGAGCATGTTCACCGGCTATCTGAGCGAAGCGGAGATGGAGCACGAGCACCCCCTCGAGCTCGCCGAGCTGAAGGCCGGCACAGCACCGCCGGCCCCGGATCCGAGGGTTTTCCGCCGCCGTAGGCGGATCTACTTGAGCGCCTACGCCGTCCTGGCCGCGATCTTGACCGCCGGGGCCTACTTCCTGGCCACGTTCGAGCAAACCGCCGCCAGCCCGGCGCCCATGCGCGAGGCGCCGACCGTCATCGCCCCGCTCACCCCCACGCTCGTCCCCAGGCCCACCGTCGTGCCCGGCACTCCTGCCGCGGCACTGACCTCGTGGGAGAACGGGATCGGGGCGCTGCTTCATTCGAGATGCGGGGAATGCCACGGCGGCAGCAACCCCATCAGCGGGCTGGATCTGACGGCCTACCAGGGCGCGCTGCGGGGTGGCCAAGGCGGTCCCGCGGTGATCCCCGGCGCCCCCAACGGCAGTCTCCTGGTGATCATGCAGTCGCCGGGGAATCATGCGGCCCAGCTCAGCCCATCAGAGCTAGAGGGCATCCGCCAGTGGATTGCCGCGGGCGCGCTCGAGAGATAGGACCGCGGGCGCCAGTGGATCCAGGCTGGCGCGTTGGAGAGAGGGTCATGCGGTCTGACTACCACTTGACTGGCGGGGAGACGGTTTGCGTGGTAGGATGAGGCTGTGGTATAGCAGACTGCGACCGGCATCCTTCTGCCCGGCACGCAGATGCCATCACCCCAGGCTCGCAAGCAACCTAGGTCGGAAAGGAGAAGAGAGATCTCGAGGTATTCCGTGAATGGCCAGGGTAGGCCGGGCCCCGTTCCGACTGGGCCTCAATACATGTGTGAATCTGGGTATGCATCCTTGGAGGAGGAGAGAATGTCTGGGAAGCAAGGTGAAGGTCGAATTAGCCGACGCGAGTTCATCAAGGGCGCAGGACTGCTGGGCGCAACGGCCGCGGGCTCAACCCTGCTGGCCGGCTGCGGCACCACTTCGGCCGCAAGCGTCACCTGGGATCGCGAGACCGACGTGGTGATTGTCGGCTACGGCGGTGCGGGCGCGGTTGCAGCCGTCGCTGCCCGTGACGCAGGCGCCGAGGTCATCGTCCTCGAGAAGCGCGAAGTCCCTGGTGGCTCTACCGCCATCTCCGGCGGCTTGTGCTACGCGGCCGGGACCTCGGTCCAGCAGGCGGCCGGCATCCAAGATTCGGCCGATGCGATGTACCAGCACTACCTGAACGCGGGTAAAGGCCTCAACGACCCGGCCCAGGTCCGTCTGGCAGCCGACCGATCGGCCGACAACGTGGATTGGCTGATCTCCCTTGGCGCCACCTGGCCCGCTCCGCCCAGCGTTTCCGGCGCGGAAGTCAATGTCGGCAGTGAGCCGGTCGCTCGCGTCCACAGTATCGCCTATGGTGACCTCTCCGGCGGCGCGGCCTTCTTCCAGGTCCTGGCCGACGCGGCCACGAGCAAGGGCGCCGAGATCCTGATGTCGACGGCCGCCAAGGAACTGGTCGTCGGCGAGGATGGTGCCGTCGTTGGCGTCAAGGCCGAGAGCGGTGGCCAGCAGATGTTCATCAAGGCCCGCCGAGCTGTCATCCTGACCACGGGCGGCTTCATTCGCAGCCAGGAGATGATGGCGGGCTTCAGCCGGGATGCCTTCAACTCCCAGCCGCTGGGCGTTCCCGATCTGACCGGCGACGGCCACCGCATGGCCTTCGCGCTGGGCGCAGACGCGATTAACATCAGTGAGGTGCTCGGAATCCCGGGCCTGACCCTGCCGGGCGCCGTCGCCGCCACCTATGCCCTGTGGTCGTTCATGCCCGACCTCGCCGCGATCTTCGTCAACAAGAACGGCAAGCGGTTCGTTGACGAGTTCAAGTTCTACGACTGGAAGAACACCGAATTGCTGCACCAGCCGGACTCGATCGCCTTCTCCGTCTTCGACGATGCCACCCGCCAATCTGGGGCCGGCCGCATCGTCGCCGGCTTCAGCGAAACCCTGGAGCAGGAAGTCACCGACGGCACCGTCTTCAAGGCCAATACCATCGGCGCCCTGGCCAACGAGATCGGCGTCCCGGCCGCGGCGTTCGAGGCAACCATCACCAAGTGGAACGAGGATGTGGCGGCGGGCGTCGACACCGACTGGGGCCGCACGGCGGCCCTGGCGCCGATCGCCACCGCGCCGTTCTACGCCTTCAAGACCTACTCCACCTTGTTCGACAACAGCGGCGGGATCAAGATCAACACCGACGCGCAGGTCGTCAACACCTGGGGAAATGTCATCCCCAGGCTGTACGCGGCCGGTCAGGTCTCCGGCGGCGTCATCGGCGAGCACTATCCGGGCAGCGGCACCGCCCTGAACGCCCTGGTGACGTTCGGCCGCATCGCTGGCGCCAAGGTCGCGGCGGAGACGCCCCTGACCTAGCGCACACTTGCGCTTTACACGACGACAAAGCCCAGGTTCCCTCGAACCTGGGCTTTGTCTTGACCGCTCTGCGCGTTCAGACTGCGGAGACACCTGCCGCAGCCGCAGCACCCCTGAGCCGACTTCCTGCGTTTCCTCCCCCGGACAGTCTTCTGGGCGTGTCAGATGCACTTGCCAAGAGGGCATTCCGGGTGTACTGTCTGGATTCTTCCCTGACGTGCAGAGTGAGCGGTAGTCACTCCAACACGGCTGGGGTTTGCTTTGCAGGGGTGAAGGGAGAGTGTGGATGCGCTAGTCCCTCCTACATTTGGCAGCTCCCTCTGGAGTTGCCTCGTTCTGCATAAGCTGATGAACCCCGAATTCCGACCAGTCATCCTTACGGAGGAGGTTTCGATGGATAGCAAACGTGATGGAGCGCGAATCAGCCGACGTGAGTTCATCAAGGGCGCAGGACTGCTCGGCGCAACGGCCGCGGGCTCAACCCTGCTGGCCGGCTGCGGCACCACTTCGGCCGCAAGCGTCGCCTGGGATCGCGAGACCGACGTGGTGGTTGTCGGCTCCGGAGCTGCTGGCGGCCCAGCAGCCGTGGTGGCTCATGACACGGGTGCCAGTGTGATCGTGCTGGAGAAGATGCCTGCGTGGGGAGGTTCCCTGGCCTTGGCTGCTGGGGTTCTTTCTGGTGCCGACCCCTCCAGGCTGGATGCTGCAATTGAGTACATGATGGCATGTGGCATGGGACTCGTGGACCTAGACACGGTTACAGCTTGGGCACAGGGAACCGTCACTCTCTTTGACTGGATACAAGGCCTGGGCGGGATAGGGGAAGTTGCGTCCACTGGGGGACACTGGCCACAATTCGCGGGAGCCGACGCAGTACTCAGTTGGGCAAGCGAGGGGGGTTCAGTGCTTGCCACAATGCTGTTGAATGCCGTCAATGAGAGGGGAAGCGAGGTGATGTTGGAGACCTCGGCAAAAGAACTGGTGGTAGACGCCGAGGGGCAGGTAATTGGCGTCATTGCCGAGCAGGGTGGTACAAGCATCGCAGTCAAAGCCAAGAGAGGTGTGATCCTGGCTTGTGGCGGCATGGACTACAACGAATGGATGAAGTCACAGTACTTCGGGCACCCTATCTATGGGGTTGGCACTCCCGGGAATACAGGGGATGCCATCACCATGGCGGGCAGACTGGGAGCCAAGCTATGGAAGCCCGACGTAACCTGCGGGCTTATGGGCCAACGTGTACCTGGGACGGGGCCGGCTCGGTTTGCGGGTTTTGCATTCTTGACCGCATTCGCCGGTGTGATCTTCGTGGACAAGAACGGGAAGAGATTCACCGACGAGACCTTGTTCTATGACCGTCAGTACAAGCAGCTTCGCTACTTTGACCCCGTCAGGGCCGAGTATCCCAGAATACCGTGCTATGGCGTCTTCAGCGAAACCGCAAAGTTGGTGGGTGCCACCAGTGACGCGGATCTTGAGGCAGGACTGGCAGTAAGCGCGGATACCATTGGAGGTCTGGCTGCGAAGATAGGGATCGATCCTACAGTCTTGGAGGGCACAATCAGCCAATACAACGAGTATTGTGCTGCAGGGCAAGATCCTGACTTTGGCAGAGCGGCGCTCATACCGGTGGATGAGACGCCACCATACTATGCAGTCGAGAGCTATCCCGTCACGGCTGGCTGCTTTGGTGGCCCACAGATCAATGGCAAAGCTCAAGTACTAGACACCTACGACCAGGTGATCCCCAGGTTGTACGCAGCCGGTTGCGCATCGGGCGGCGCAATCGGGCGGCTGTATCCCGTACATGGGATTTCTCTCTCAAATGGCTTTACATTCGGCCGCATCGCCGGCGAAAACGCCGCCATGGAGACGCCCCTGACCTAGCGCACACTTGCGCTTTTGCACGACGACAAAGCCCAGGTTCCCCCGAACCTGGGCTTTGTCTTTCGGCCCCAGGTCCCGTCTTCCGAGCAGGTTGGCGCCTCCTCGGCGGTCCCCCGGCCGATGGCCGACCCCTGGCCACAACAGGCTGAAATGCCCAAAAGAAGGCGCCACCCTGGCTCCGAGATCCAGCCGTAGTACCCAGACCGGGCTTCAGCGAGCTCGGACACACAGGAGCCCTCGCCTTCCTTTCGCCCCTGCACGAACCGACCGAGAGGCAGCCGCACGCCGGGGCTCCGGCGTAGCAGGATCGCTCGCGCTCATCCATATGGACGTCACAGCCGGTCCAACGATGGCATTTCAGACCGGATAGCCGACGCCAGGGAGGCCGCCTCCAACAAAGACGGACCGCCGATCTGACAAGTCCAACAGGCCGTACCAGAGCCTCTGGCATGCCCTGTGGCTTCTTTCCTCGCACATCAGGGTCATCTGCCCCTACCCAAATAGGGGCAGGTGCACCTGCCGCCAATCGACGGGCGAGGGTATCGTGTACCCATAGGTATCGAACCCAACTATCCGAGCAAGAAGGCTCTTCACAGGAGGAAATGATGGCGCAGGCACGAACCGAGAGAATACTTCAGGAGCCAGGTCTGCTTCGCGGGTTGATCAACGATCCCCGCGCGGGTTGGATCTGGCTGCTGCCCCGGCTCTGGCTGGGGTGGCAGTGGCTCGAGACAGGCATCCACAAGTTCGGCGACCCTGGCTGGATGCAGGGTGGCGAGGCGCTCAGGGGCTTCTGGCAGTTCGCGGTTGCCATTCCCGAGACCGGCCGCCCAGCCATCGCCTACGACTGGTACCGCAGCTTCCTTCAGGCGATGCTTGACGCGCAGGTCTACGCCTGGTTTGCCAAACTCGTCGTGTTCGGGGAGCTGCTCGTGGGCGCAGCCCTGATCCTTGGCCTGTTCACAGGATTTGCCGCCCTCTTCGGCGGGTTCATGAACTGGAACTTCATGATGGCCGGATCGGCGAGCGTCAACCCCGTCTTCTTCGTCATCGCCCTCGCCTTGGCCCTGGCGTGGAAGGTTTCCGGCTACATCGGACTGGACTACTTCGTCCTACGCCCGTTTGGCCGCCGGACCACGCAAGCGGGCGATGAGAAGCCAGGACGTCTGGTATCAAGTCCCCGGGCCGCCTCCGACTGACAAGTCCCGATAGCCGCACATTCAGCAAACAGGGCCGCGAGCGTGCTGGCGGCCCTGTTTGCGTTTCATCTCCTCGTCGTCACTCAGATCGCAACCGGTCGAAGATGTGGTGTTCGACGGCGTACGTTGCCAGCTCAATCCGGTTGGTCAGGTGAAGCTTCTCCAGAACGGTGCTTACGTAGTTGCGCACCGTCTTCTCGCTCAGGTAGAGGCTTCTCCCGATCTGCGCATTGGTGTGGCCTCGGGCGACCTCCGCAAGAACCTCCATCTCGCGAGCCGAGAGCTCGCGAAAGGCGTCCTGCTCCGCTCTCCGCTCTGTCTCGCGCACCCTGGCGAGCAGGCGCTGCGTTGTCATCGGATCAAGCACCGCCTGGCCGCGCGCCGCAGCCTGGATGGCCCGCAGCAGCTCCTCGTTCCCCACTTGCTTGAGCACGTAGCCGGCCGCGCCGGCCTGAATTGCGCGCACCACGAGCCCGTCGTCGGCAAATGAGGTCAGGATGACAACCTTTGACTCCGGGAAAGCGTGGGTGATACGCTCCGTAGCCTCAAGGCCGCCTTCACCGGGCAGCCGGATGTCCATCAGCACCACATCTGGCCGCAAGCGTTCGACGGCCAGCAGGGCCTCACTCGCCGTGCCCGCTTCCCCGACGACCTCCATGTCGGCCTGATCGTTGATCAAAGTCATCAGCCCCAATCGGACGACCTCGTGATCGTCGACGAGCAAGACCCTCGTCCGGCTCATCGTTCCTCCCTCCAGGGGATTTCCAGGGTGACGGTCGTACCCTTTCCGCCCGACCCGTCCACCTTGAGGTTCCCCCCCAATAGATGGGCTCTGTCCCGCATGTTGCGCATCCCGTAGCCGGCGGCCGCCCCAGCCTCGATCCCGACGCCATCATCTTGGATGGTCAGAGCCAGACGGTCCCCCTCCCTCCTGACCCGGAGGGTCACCTTCCTGGCTCGCGCATGCCGGACGATGTTCGAAAGGGCTTCGTTGGCGATGGCCATGACGTGCTCTGCTCGAGCGGCCGAGAGGGTCTCCGCCTCGGGGATATCCATTTCGAGGCTGATGGCGACGAACGATCCGAAGCGCGGATCCTCGGCCATCTGCCGAAACCCTTGCGTCAGGAGTTGGTTTGAAGGCGTAGTCCGTAGCTCGCCCAGGTTGCGCCGCAGGTCGGCAATGGCGTCGTTCAGCACCATGAGTCCGCGGTCAAGCCGTCCGGCCGCAATACTCCCGGGCTCCACCTGTTTGAGGGCCGACTCGACGATCAGGCCGGCCGTGTACACCTTCTGGATGGAACCGTCATGCAGGTCCCGGCCAATTCGCTCGCGCTCTGCCGCCACAATCTGCTGCTGCTCCATGCCTTCGATCACCCGCTCCGTCTCTACATCGAAGATCTCCAGCCCCCGGATGATCGATAGAGCCAGGACGAGACCGATGATTGAGCGGAACACCGGGGCCGGCGCCACCAGGACGTTGGCGAATGTGGCGGAATTCAGGATGTCGCCGGGGAAGAAGGATACCGGCGGCGGGACCAGGCCTGCGAAGAGGGCGTATAGGACCAGCAGTCCGACGGCCAGTCGAAGTGGGCCGACAATGTGCGGGACATCCAACGGCGCGATCCATTGGTTGATGTGCTTGTGCAGGCCGTAGGCCGAGAGCAGGCTCCCGGGGAAGCAGAGGAAGTAGCGAGCCAGTGCATTGGCCGCGTCGTGCCACGTCATGAAGTCAACAAAGACGGTGGGCAGCGGGAAAAAAGAGACGAAGAGCCAGACCGCCAGGGCCGCGCCGGGAACGACGTGCAGCCAACGCGCCCGCCCAAAGGGCCGCAGCAACGCCACCCCAAATTGAAAGAGACAGGCAAAGGAGACGGCCAGCAGAATCAAGTGCGCGCGATGCAGCAGGAAAAGCGCCTGCCCGCCGAACAACTCCGCCTGAACCGGGATGAAGAGATCGCCCCACTCGTACATGCCATGGGTGAAGCCAAAGGCAGCCAGCCAGGACAGGCTGCGGGCAAGCTCCAGGCGAGAGGAATGCCGCAACTGCAGGGCGATCGCTAGCCCCAGGACGAAGAACGCCAGCCCGTAGACGAAGACAATCAGGCTGCTATTGGCTTGGAGGAACGTCCGCAGCGCGTCCATGACCTCCCTCCAGGATCCAGGCTTCCCTTGAGGGGATTGACAGCCGCCCGCCCCGATCCCCACAGGCAGACGTGCCTCGTCCCAATCCGCAGGGATTCGCCGAGGCAAAGGGAAGGGCCGCCGGCCTCGCTGATCCAACCGGAGACGCACTCAACTGGCCACACCCCCTCCAGGCCTCAGGCCTGGATGATCCCTTTCCGGATCGCGTACTTCACCAGCTCCGACCGCGAGTGCAGGTTCAGCTTGCGCATGATGTTCTCGCGATGCCGGGCAACCGTCTTGGGGCTGATCTCCAGCTTCCCGGCGATCTGGCTGTTGCTGGCACCCTCGGCCACAAGCGCCAGCACTTCCTGCTCGCGGGCGGTCAGGCCGTCCAGGGCCCGCGCCGACTTGGTCTCTTGATCCTGGGAGAGGAAGTCCTTGACCAGCAGCTTGGCCAGAGAAGGGTAGAGATAGACTTGGCCGGCCGCCGCGGCCCGAATGGCGTTGAGCAGCTCCTCGGGCGCAGCACGCTTGGGCACGTAGCCGGAGGCCCCGGCCTCCAGCATCTTGAAGAAGTATTCCTCATCTTCGTGGATCGTCAGCGCAACGACCGCCGTCTCCGGGCGACGGCGCTTGACCTCACGGGTCGCTTCGATCCCCGACATGTCGGGCAGCCCGATGTCCATCAGGATCATGTCCGGCTTGGCCGTCGCCAGGAACTCCAGAGCCTCCGCCGCCGTCCCGGCCTCGCCCACGATCTCGACGTCGGCCTGGCTCTCCAGCAGCATCCGCAGCCCCGAACGAACCATCGCATGATCATCAACCAGCAACAGGCGTATGGTCATCGTCCACCCTCATTTCTCCGCTCCGCGGGATGTTCACTTCCACACTCGTGCCTCTCCCGGCCTGCGACCGCAGAACCATCTTGCCTCCCAGCAGGCAGGCTCGTTCCTCGATTCCCAGCAGGCCCCACGAAACCCGGTCGGGGTTGGCGATGATGGACGGGTCGAACCCCCGACCGTTGTCATCCACTCGCAGCCGGACGGCGTCGGGCTCGTACTCCAGGAACACCATGGCGACCGTCGCCTCGGCGTGCCGGACCACGTTTCTCAGCGCCTCCTGCACCACCCGGAACAGCGCCGTGCTCTCGGTCGAGCCAATGAGCCAGGGCTCCCCAAGGACCTCGACGCTCACCGAGAGGTGAGCTCGAGCCTGGACCTCGCTGGCATACCAGCGCAGGGCCGCAGGCAGCCCGAGATCATCCAGGTGGGAGGGACGGAGGTCGGCGATGACCCGCTGGAGTTCATCCAGAGAGCGGGCCACGAGGCCTTCCAGCTGGCGCAGGTTCCCGGCTGTCTTATCCACATCCTGGCGAAGTGTGGTCGCCGCGCCGCGCAATCCCAGCCCGATGGCCGTCAGGGCCTGTCCGGTCTCGTCGTGCAGCTCGCGCGCGATCCGCTGGCGTTCCGCTTCTTGCGCCGCCACGACCCGCTTGAACAACTCCCCCCGCCAGGCCTCACGCCGCTCGGCCTCCTGCAGCCGGGACGCCTGAAGGGCGGCAATCTGGCGTTGTGTCTGCACCTGCGTCAATCGCAGCAGCCGGGTGACGAAGATCG
>Ga0315276_10004166_pt1 | contig 13286 bp, 10 predicted proteins | sample YL17G05_0_MG_FD_204542 | JGI IMG/M metagenome (GOLD analysis project Ga0315276, IMG submission 204542) | Sediment microbial communities from Yellowstone Lake, YNP, Wyoming, USA - YL17G05_0 | ecosystem: Environmental > Aquatic > Freshwater > Lake > Sediment | place: USA: Wyoming | collected...
TCTCCTCGGATGTTTGTTTTCGGCAACTCCATCCTAGGAGATCCTGCTCTCCCCTTCATCCCACCCTTAAAGAGGAAGAGCCTTGTGGCTATACTATGCTGCCTGACAGGGCACCTGACATGACCCGAACGACTTTGCTGGTGATCGAGGACGAGGCGGACATCCTTGAGCTGATCGTCTATAACTTGGCGCGTGAGGGATATGCCGCCAGCGGCTGCCGTGACGGGCTGGAGGGGCTTAAGCGAGCTCGCCAGGAGCTGCCGGGTCTGATCCTGCTCGATCTGATGCTGCCTGGCCTGGACGGCATCGAGCTCTGCCGCCGGCTGAAGGAAGATCCTGCAACGCGCGGTATTCCCGTGATTATGGTCACGGCCAAGGGCGAGGAGAGCGACATCATACTCGGCCTCGGTGTGGGTGCGGACGATTACGTCACCAAGCCGTTCAGTCCGCGTGAGCTGCTGGCGCGGGTCCGAGCGGTGTTGCGACGAGGAGCTGTGCGCGCTGAACAGCCCCAGGCGCAGCGCATCGTGCGCGCGATGGACAGCCCGACCGGTGGGCTGGTGATCGATCCACAGCGCTTCGAGGTCTCCGTCGATGGCGAAAACGTCGTGTTCACGGCGACAGAGTTCCGCCTGCTGCATTGCCTGGCTGCCAATGCGGGGCGGGTGTACACGCGCGAGCTGCTGATCAGCCAGGCGATCGGCGAGGACGCGGAAATCATTGACCGCAACATCGACGTGCACATCCGCGCGCTGCGCAAGAAACTTGGACCCTACCGCGAACTGGTGGAAACCGTGCGAGGCGTTGGCTACCGCTTCAAGGATGAACCAGCATGAGGCCGGTGCGCTCGCGCATTCTGTGGCGCCTGTTTGCCGCTTATGCGACGGTGGTGCTGCTGACCGCGTTGGTCGGTGCAGCTACAGCCTCTTTCATCGTGCAGCGCGATGCGCTCAAGGACATCGAGAACACGCTGGATGCCAAGGCCGTGCTGCTCGCCGGCATTGCTACCCCAGCACTGCGCGGAACCGCCGAGGCGGACTTCGAGCGCCAGATTCGCGAGCTGGGGCAGGGCACAGGTGCGCGGCTGACCGTGATCACCGCCGACGGGCGGGTGCTGGCGGATTCAGAAGAAGAGCCGGCGGCGATGGACAACCATCTGCAGCGACCGGAAGTCGTGGCCGCCCAGCAGAATGGCTATGGCCTCGCCATTCGCTACAGTAATACTCTGCGCCAGCGGATGGTGTATTACGCTTTGCCGGTCAATGAAGGCGGGCAGGTCATCGGCTTTGTGCGGACAGCCCTGTCCGACGAGCTGGTGCGGCGGCGGCAAGGGCGGATGGCGCAGTTCGTGATGGTGGGCGCGCTTGCTGCGATCCTGCTCAGCCTGCTGCCCTCGTACTGGTTCGCCTGGCGCTTGGGTCAGCGAGTGTCACAGATTAGTGTGGGAGCCCAGGCGGCTGCGCAGGGGGATTACACACAGCGGCTTAGCGTGGTTGGCCAGACCGAGCTGGATGACCTGGCGCGCTCGATCAACGCCTTGGCGGCGAACCTGCGCGCACAGCTCGATGCGGCGACAGGTGAGGGTAACCAGATGCTGACGATCCTGCGCGGGATGGTGGAGGGCGTTATCGCCGTGGACGCCGAAGAGCGTATCCTGCATATCAATCACGCTGCTCAGACGCTTCTCACAGATGATGCCGCTGATCTGCGGGGCAGGAAGCTCTGGGAAGCGGTACGCATCCCAGAAGTGCTGGATGCGCTCCGCACGGCGCTGGCGGCGCAGCAGCCGACGACAGTGGAAATGCGCATCGCCAGGGCGCGAGGTGACCAGACAGTGGAGATCACCTGCGCGCAGCTGCACGACGCCCAGGGCCGACTGGCGGGCGCCGTGGCCGTGCTGCACGACGTCAGCCGCATGCGGCGGCTGGAGCAGGTGCGCAGCGAGTTTGTGGCCAATGCCAGCCATGAGTTGAAGACGCCGCTCACGGCGATCCACGGCCTGGTCGAGACGCTGCTGGACGACGAGCAGATGGAACCGCAAGTACGCACGCGCTTTCTCAGTCGGCTGCGCGAGCAGTCAAGGCGGCTGGATGCCTTGGTCAACGACATGCTGGCGCTCTCACGGGCGGAGTCCAAGGGCGACGAGTTCGAGCGCCAGCCTGTGGATCTGCGCGACGTGCTGCAGGAATCGCACTTTACGCTGGCAGCAGCGGCTGTAAGCAAGCATCTCACGATAGAGCTGCAGCTGCCAGGCGAGCCGGCAGTGGTCAGCGGCGACCGCAAGGCGCTGGGGCAGGCCGTCGATAACCTGCTCGACAATGCGATCAAGTACACGCCCGAGGGCGGGCGGATCTGGCTCAGGCTGAGCTGCAGTGCAGGATCGGCAATGATTGAGGTGCGCGACACGGGCATTGGCATCGGCGCCGAACACTTGGAGCGCATTTTCGAGCGTTTCTACCGCGTGGACCGCGCGCGCTCCCGCGAGCTGGGCGGCACCGGCCTGGGACTGGCCATCGTCAAACACATCGTGCTCAGCCATGGCGGCAGCGTGCGAGTGGAAAGCCAGCCGGGGAAGGGCAGCGTCTTCACTATCGAGCTGCCGCTGCTCAACCGAGCGGGTTAGCACAGGCAGCGGCTGCAAGCCTGTCGAGGCAGCGCTTAGCAGGATTCAAACACGGATTTCGCTTCTTAACACGCCCTTTATCTCGGCTTAACACAGTGATGGTATTTACTGCGCGTGCTGAAAGACATTACGGCAACATCAAGGAGAATGTGAATGATCCATAGACGTATTTCCGCGGTCTTCGCCGGAGCAATCATCATCGCCGGAGCGGCGTGCTTGCTGGGAGTGGGCGCAGCCTATGCGGCGAAGCTCGACGGCAAGGTGTCCCTGGATGGCTCTTCGACGGTCTACCCGATCAGCGAGGCTGTCGCGGAGGAGTTCCAGGCCGCCAATAGTGGTGTGAAGGTCACCGTCGGCATCTCGGGTACAGGCGGCGGCTTCAAGAAGTCGTGCATGGGCGAGATTGACATCAGCGACGCTTCACGGCCGATCAAGCAGAGCGAGATAGATATGGCTAAGCAAAATGGCATCGACTTTATCGAACTGCCGATAGCCTTCGACGGGCTGAGCATCGTCGTCAATCCGAAGAACACATGGGTGGACAAGCTCACGTTGGCCGAACTTAAGTCGATCTGGGCCCCCGGCAGCACCATCACCAACTGGAGTCAGGTGCGCCAGGGTTTCCCCAATGTACCGCTCAAGCTGTTTGGCCCGGGCACGGACAGTGGCACCTTTGAGTACTTCACCGAGGCCGTCAACGGTAAGGCTAAGGAAAGCCGTAGCGACTTCACCGCCAGCGAAGACGACAACGTGCTGGTGATGGGCGTGGCCGGTGAGAAAGGCGCGCTGGGCTACTTCGGCTATGCCTACTATGAAGAGAATGCAGGCAAGCTGAAGCTCGTGCCGGTTGACGCTGGCAAGGGCGCCATCGCCCCCTCGGCCAAGACCATCTCCAACGGCAGCTACAGCCCCTTAAGCCGCCCGCTGTTCATCTACGTGAACGCGAAGTCCGCCCAGCGGCCCGAGGTGGATGCCTTCGTCAAGTTCTTCCTGGACAACGCGTCCAGCCTGGTCAAGGAAGTGGGATATGTGGCCCTCCCGGATAGCGCCTACGACATGGTTACGGCTCGGTATGAAAAGCGGAAGACGGGGAGTGTGTTCTCTGGCAAGGAGACCATCGGTCTGACCATCGAGCAGGTGCTCGCGGCCGAGAAGTAGCAGCAACTAAGCAGGCAAATTTTCCCTATCCCCTACATGGCACTTCGGGGGCGACACCCACCGCCCCCGACTTTCCATTCACGGTCGCCATCTTAATACTGCCTTAACAGACTGCTGGTATACAGTCAGCGGTGAACGCTAGCCTGAGGAGATTTCAGATGTTAAAGATTCGCGTAGCAGCGTGGCTGCCGCTGGGCCTGCTGGCTGTGCTGGCTGGCTGTCCCAAGCCCGCGGGCCAGGCCCAGACAGGCGGAACACCGCCGCCCGTGCCAAAGCCAGCCGGCGCTGCCAAGCAAAGCGCGGCGCAGTCCTCGTTGACCGGAACGGTGGCCATCGACGGATCGTCCACCGTTTACCCGATCACAGAAGCGGTGGCTGAGGAATTCCAGGCGGCTACTCCCAACGTACGGGTTACCGTAGGCATTTCTGGTACGGGCGGCGGCTTCAAGAAGTTCGGCGCGGGTGAAACTGACATCAGTGACGCCTCGCGCCCGATTAAGCAGAGCGAGATCGACGCGGCAATGCAAAACTCCATCGACTTCATCGAGCTGCCCATCGCCTTCGACGGCTTGAGCATTGTCATCAACCCAGCGAATACCTGGGTAGACAAGTTGACTGTGGCGGAGCTTAAGGCGATCTGGGAGCCGGGCAGCCAGATCAAGAACTGGAGCCAGGTGCGCCAGGGCTTTCCCGACGTACCGCTAAATCTCTACGGTCCGGGCACCGACAGCGGCACCTTTGAGTACTTTACAGAGGCCATCGTCGGCAAGGCCAAGGAAAGCCGCGCCGACTACACCGCCAGCGAGGATGACAACGTGCTGGTCCAGGGCGTCGCCGGGGAGAAAGGCGCGCTGGGCTACTTCGGCTTTGCCTACTTCGAGGAGAACACCGACAAGCTGAAGCTGGTACCCGTTGACAACGGCAAGAGCGTTGTCGCCCCGTCCGCGGCGACGATCGCCGACGGCAGCTACAGCCCGCTCTCGCGCCCGCTGTTTATCTACGTCAGCAGCCAGGCCGTAGCGCGTCCAGAAGTCGATGCGTTCGTGAAGTTCTTCCTGGATAAGGCCCCCAGCCTGGTCAAGGAAGTTGGCTACGTGCCATTGCCGGCAAGCGCATATAGCATCGTCGCAGCGCGGTTCCAGCAGCGCAAGACGGGCAGCGCGTTTGCCGGAAAGGCCACCGTCGGCCTGACCATCGAGCAGGTTCTGGCAGCTGAGCAGTAGCAGCAAATGCAGGCACGGCGTGTGACAGCTCGCCACGCCTAATGAGGAACGATCAAGTGTCAACGCTCGACATGCACCCGCTAAGGATCAGGCGAGCCCGCCGCTGGAAGGAGGAGCTCATCCGTCTGGCGCTGCTGTCCTGCGCCCTGCTGTCGGTGCTGACGACGCTGGGCATTGTGGTGGTGCTGCTCAACGAGTCGATCGGCTTCTTCCGCCACGTCTCGCCCTGGGAGTTCCTCACCGGCACGACGTGGACGCCGCTGCTGGAGCCGCGACACTTCGGCGTGCTGCCACTGGTCTGCGGCTCGCTGATGGTGATGGTCGGCGCGGCCGTCGTTGCCATCCCCACGGGCGTGCTGACGGCGGTCTACCTCAGCGAGTATGCCAGCCAGCGCGCACGCAGCATCATCAAGCCGATCCTGGAGATACTGGCGGGCATCCCCACCGTGGTCTACGGCTACTTCGCGCTGACCTTCGTCACTCCGCTGCTGCGTAAGATCATCCCCGGCACAGAGGTTTTCAACGCCGCCAGCGCCAGCATCGTGGTCGGCATCATGGTGCTGCCGATGGTCGCCTCGCTGTGCGACGACGCCTTCCGCGCCGTGCCCCGCTCGCTGCGCCAGGGCGGATACGCGATGGGGGCCACGAAGTTCGAGGTAGCCATGCAGGTGGTGCTGCCCGCCGCGCTCTCAGGTGTGCTGGCCAGCTTCATCCTGGCGCTCAGCCGCGCCGTCGGCGAGACGATGGCCACGACGATCGCCGCCGGTGGCACACCGCGCATCACCGCCAACCCGCTGCAGAGCATCCAGACGATGGCCGCGTATATCGTGCAGATCAGCCTCGGTGACACGCCGCATGGCAGCGTGGAGTACCAGACGCTGTTCGCCGTGGGCCTGGTGCTGTTCAGCATTACGCTGCTGATGAACGTGATCGCGCACCGCGTGCTGCGCCGCTTCCAGGAGGTGTACGAATGAGCGCAGAAGCCTCGAGCCTGGGCGTGATGGACCGGCAACAGGCCCTGCGGCTGAAGCAGCGCCGGGCCAGGGGCGCGGCATTCGCCAGGTTGTGCTGGGGTTTCACCTGGCTGGCTGTGTTGGTGCTGCTGGTGCTCTTGCACCACGTGAGCCGCGAGGGGCTGCCCTGGCTCAGCCTGAAGTTCCTGGAGAGCTTCCCGTCGCGTCGCCCCGCCGCTGCGGGCATCAAGTCCGCGCTGGCCGGCACGCTGTGGATGATCAGCTTCACCGCGCTGCTCGCCATTCCCGTGGGAGTGGCCGCGGCGATCTACCTCGAGGAGTATTCGCGCAAGGGCCGCCTGAGCCGTTTTATTGAAGTGAATATCGCCAACCTGGCTGGCGTGCCCTCCATCGTCTACGGCCTGCTGGGTCTCACGCTGTTCGTGCGCCTGGCGCACCTGGGCCACAGCGTGCTGGCAGGCAGCATGACGATGACGATCCTCATCCTGCCGGTGGTGATCATCGCCAGCCGCGAGGCCATCCGCGCCGTGCCCAGCTCGATCAGGCAGGCGGCATTTGCGCTGGGCGCTACACGCTGGCAGACGGTCAGCCAGCACGTGCTGCCCGCGGCAATCCCAGGCATCCTCACCGGCGTGATACTTGCCATGTCGCGGGCCATCGGCGAGACGGCGCCGCTGATCATGATCGGCGCGCTGACCTACGTCGCCTTCGTGCCCGCCGGGCCGGCCGACGAGTTCACCGTGTTGCCGATCCAAATCTTCAACTGGATCTCGCGGCCGCAGGAGGCCTTTCACGGCTTGGCGGCGGCCGGTATCGTGGTGTTGCTGATCGTGCTGCTGCTGATGAACTCGGTGGCAGTCTTCATCCGCCACCGTTTCGAAGGGAGGACTAAATGGTAACCACTACCGCGACGGAAACGCCGACGCTTAAGCCGATCGCCTTCGCCGTGCGGGAGAGCCTGGCAGCTGCGCAGGAAACCGCCGCACCGGTCATCGAGACGCGCGGCCTGACGATCCGGTACAGCGGCAAACCTGCGGTGATCGATGTCAGCTTGCTGATCCCCGAGCAGCGGATCACCGCGATCATCGGGCCCTCGGGCTGTGGCAAGAGCACGCTTTTACGCCACTTCAACCGCATGAACGAGTTCATCGCCGGCGTCACGACAGAAGGCTCCGTGCTGTATCGCGGGATCGACCTCTACGCGCGCGACATCGATCCGGTCGAGGTGCGGCGCTGCATCGGCATGGTGTTCCAGAAACCCAACCCCTTCCCCAAGTCGGTGTTCGAGAATATCGCCTGGGGGCCGCGCATCAACGGCCTGGTTCGCAGCACGCATCAGGCGCGGGAGCTGGTCGAGCGCTCACTGATGCAGGCCGGCCTGTGGGACGAGGTAAAGGACCGCCTGCACGAGAACGGTCTAGGACTGTCGGGTGGACAGCAGCAGCGGCTGTGTATCGCCCGCGCGCTGGCGATGGAGCCGGAGGTGATTCTGATGGACGAGCCCTGCTCTGCACTGGATCCTGTTTCCACGGCGCGCATAGAGGACCTGCTGTTCGAGCTCAAGGACCGCTATACCATCGTCATCGTCACGCACAATATGCAGCAGGCGGCGCGCGTATCGGACTATACAGCGTTCCTGGTCAACGGCGTGCTGGTGGAGTTCGGCGAAACGCCGCAGGTGTTCACGCGGCCCAGGGAAAAGCAGACCGAGGAGTACGTCACCGGCCGCTTCGGCTAGGGAGAAGGACACGAATGAAGACACATTTTCAGCGGGACATGGAGCGCCTGGAGCGGGATATCCTCTACCTCGGCTCGCTCGTCGAGCAGGCGACCAATAAGGCGATCCTGGCGCTGACGGCGAGGCGACCCGAGCTTGCCGAGGAACTAATCGCCGGCGACGACGAGATCGACCTGCGCGAGGTGCAGATCGAGGACGACTGCCTGAAGGTGCTGGCACTGCATCAGCCGGTGGCTGGCGACTTGCGCTACCTGATCTCTGCGGTCAAGGTCAACACGATGCTCGAGCGGATGGGCGACCTGGCGGAGAACATCGCCGAACGCGCCCTGTCGCTGGCTAGGCTCGCACCGCTGGCAGGCGCGCCTGACCTGACACAGCTCACCGCTGACGTGCGCCAGATGGTCAAACTCAGCCTGGATGCGCTGGTGCGGCAGGACACCAAGCTGGCGCGCGAGATTTGCCAGATGGACGACGCCGTGGACGAGATGCACCACCAGATCTGCCGTGAACTGCGCGATATGATGCAGCAGGATTCCGCGACGGTCGAGCGTGCGCTGCACTACCTGGTCGCTGCGCGCAACCTGGAACGCATCGCTGACCACGCCGTGAACATCGCCCAGGATGTCGTGTTTATGGTGGAAGGCCAGGTGATCCGCCACGGCCCGAAAGAGAACCACTAGTATGGCTTCAGCAATAGTGCCTTGAAGTCAGGATGCCGTGGCCGGCGAGCAACCTCATAATGAGACTAATTCGCAACATCACCCCTACTGGGAAACGGTTTCAACCATCTAGCCTCGCCCGTGATCCACTTCGATTGGCGCAAGACGGCCTGCTACGTCGGCTGCCACAGAAGGTAGGCGTGAGAGCGGATGAAGTATTAGCTGCGGTCTGCGCAATACCGAAAAGTGCGGTATGCGAGTAGTTCCAGAAGCAGCCCTAACGGGTGCCCATTAATAACCATTTGCTTCAGGTGGCGGAAGGTGCCTGACGGATACTTGCTGAAGATACTACCGCCGGACTGAAAAAACCGAGTATTGCATGCTTTCCATCTGCGGCGTGACACTTCATGCATGCTGGGCAACTAAGGCTGGATCGGAAAGATCTCTGCAATCTGGAGGTAATGCGTCGCCGCTGCACGGCGAACAGAAGGCAATAGACTTCGAGTTGGCTAATGCTGAATATGCACTTTCAGCGGATAGCAGATGATCATCGCAGGAAGAAGTTCCACTTAATGGAATTCACTTGCCCCCCAGTATTCAGCAGCGCCTGGTTTGGGAGGCTAGCTCAAATACAGGGGTATGCTAATTTAGCCCAAGTCAGCCCCAACGGTTGTGATTTGTATCCCCGGAAGCATCCGGCGGATCAAGCAGCAGGCGGCCTTATCTATGACAACACAGCATTTAGCGCATCAACTCTGCAGGTGCCACGCTTTTACGCTGGCGTTCAGATACGCGTGCCGTGTTTAGAAGTGCACCGCGTAGCGCAGGTCGCCGCTGTTTGGCTCATAGTAAGCGATTGCCGGCTGGCCATTGATCTCAGCCAGGCTGCTTTGAATACCCGTGCCATTGGCGAAGCGATCCACGAGCTGCGCTGCGAACCAGGCTGTGCCCTCGACGTCCTGCGCCTGCTGGTACAGCAAGCCAACGAAGCTGACAGCCGGCTTCGCTCCAATCACCGCAAAGCCGATGCGCTGTGATGATGCTCCATAGTCCAGTGAGACCGGCGAAGCTGGCCAGCTCGTCCCGTCCGCGTCGTTGGCGCGTAAGTACTCGATTTGCCCCGTAAACCAATTAGTATATGCCGCAGCTGGCCGGCCGCCAATTTCCAGCAGGCCGCTCACCCCACCGGTAGCGCCTACTGCGCCTATCGTCAGTGGAGCGGCCCAGGTAGTTCCAGCGCTGTCCAGGGCGGCGACATACTGCATAGCGAAACCCGTAAAAGAGAAGGACAGGAGGGCGGGTTTGCCGTTGATCAAGGCTAGGCTGATGCGGGTCTCATAGAAGTTGTTCGCTTGAAACCCGTGCCAACTGAAGTCTGCAGCAGAGTACGCCGCGAACCTCGTGTCGTCGAAGTCCTCGTAGGCCACGCCCGGGAAGCCGTCGCACTGCGCCAGTGACATGTCGGAATTGAACTTGGTGCCACCTCCGGGATCCACAACGCTGGTAGACCAGATAGTGCCTGCAGGATCCGCGGCCCGCATGTACAGCACCGCGCCGGTGCTATCATCGATTTTCTTGCGGTAAGCCACAGCAGGATTGCCGCTGACCAGCGCCGCGCTGGATTAAGCGCCCACATCGCCGGCGCTATCCAGCGTTTGCGGGGCGTCCCAGGTGAGACCAGCCGCGTCAAGTGCGCGGCAGAACTTCAGGTCACCGTTCGTTCTGTCGTAGTAGGCGATGCTGGGAGCGCCCGTAGTCGGCACCAGGGTGCAGTACTGCCCCACGTCGCCACCGGAATCCACGATCGCCACGTGCCAGCGCGGGCCGTTGACATTGATTACCACGCTGTCCACCTGCACGCTTCCCGAGTTGTCCTTCACTTGCACGGTTGCGTTATAAAGGCCCGGGAAGTCGTACGTAAAATCGTAGGTGCCGGTAGTGCTGGAGTGGCTGAATGTGCCGTCGCCGTCGAAGTCAAAGTCATACTCGACGATCGAGCCGTCCGGATCGCTGCTGCCCTGAGCGTCGAAGTGCACCAACAGCGGCGGATCGCCGCTGTCCGGCGTGGCCAAAAGTACCGCGAGCGGGGGGATGCTGGGCGGGGCGGGGCAAGTCATGTGGATAGTGACAGCCGCGGTAGTGGTCGCACCTTGATTGTCAACGACGCGCACTGTGGCGTTGAAGTCGCCCGGCGTGCTGAACGCGTGAGTGGCAAAGGGTGAAGCGCCGCTGAATGCCTCAAAGGCGCCATCACCCTCGAAGTCCCATTGATACTGCACGATGCTACCGTCCGGGTCATGGCTGGCGCGCGCATCGAAGTTAATAGTCACGGCCGATGTCCAGCCGTTGCTGGTGCTCGACAGCGATGCGACCGGCGGATCGTTGGGCCCGCCGCCGCCAGTTACATCGATAGTCACAGTCGCGATGTCAGTCAGGCCAATATCATCTGTAACCCGCACCTGCGCGTGATAGCTGCCCGCTGTATCGTAGGTATGGCTCGACGCCGAAACATCGGCTGTATCAAGCTCGAAATCCCCATCGCCGTCAAAGTTCCATTCAAACTTAACGATCGTACCGTCAAAGTCAACGCTGCCGCTCGCGTCGAAGTGCACCAACAGCGGTGCTGCACCACTCTCCACGTCCGCGCTCAAGGCTGCCAGGGGTGGCGTGTTGTCCCCGAAGCCGCGCAGCGGCAAGCTAGGAGTGCCTTCCGAAGCGCCGTCAAAGGGCCTGACCCAGTAGTACGCCGCCGGATTCCAGGCTCCGTAAGGCTGGATGAAGCGCAGGCGATCGGCGGCTGGGGCGCCAACTGCGTCAGCTAATACGGTAGTGTCAAGTAACGTTGCGCCAGCGCCGTTCGGCCCGTCGTTGCTGGAGGGATAGCTATCCAGGCTACCGCTGGTGTAGATGTTGTAGCCCGCTACGCGGCGGCCGTAATTAGCGCCGAGCGGTGTCAGATCGCTGATGTTCAGTACGCCGTTGCCATCGCCGTCGATCACCGACAGCGCCGTAGTGGGCGGAAACGCGCCACCGACGCTGGATGCACCGAAATTGGCGCCTAGCGGAGTCAAGTCGCTGATGTTCACCTCGCCGTTCTGGTCGTAGTCGCCCTGGTTGTAGAGGTAGAACAGGAACTCGTCGGTCAACGTGTGCGAAAGCGGTGTGCGCGAGCCATTGCTGCTGGGAGCGATTGCCGCGCTGCGCGCCGTGTCAGCGCCAGGCCGCAGGCATAAGACCGCCAACTCCAGCGAGCCATCCAGCCCCGGCCGAGAAGGGTAATTACGCAGCACCGCGCCGAATACCGCCCGCCCGGCTTCCGGCTGTAGCGCTAGGGTGATCCAAGCCGGATTGGCGCTGAGCGCGTCGCATGTACGCCAGTCGAGCAATTGATAGCGCTGAGGGTCATAGCGCAGCTCGGCGTAGATCGCCTTAGCCTGTCGTAATGCAGCGGCTTGCAGAGTGATGCTGACGGTCCCGTCGCTGGCCTGGCTGGAAACGCGCAGCTCCGGCGTGCTGGCCGCGATGATTCCCGGGAGAGCGCGGGCGGTGACGGGCATGCTGGCGTCGAGACCGGCTACGCCGCTGAGTTGCGGCGCAGCGGTGGAGTCAGCGCCCTGCTGTCCCGCACAGCCGCTGCCCAGCGACAGCGCTAGCAACACTACTAACAGGCGAGCGCTGCCGGCATGACGACGGTTGTCCATCCTGACTCCTCTCCAGTTCACACCTGGCAGTCTCATCATGATCATTATTCTAAGCGTGAGACCAAGCAGCGCTAGCCCCTGCTGCGCGGCTGAGCTGGCGCGTCTACTTGAGCCCCACCAGCTTGTTGGTCCCGCCGATGTACAGCGTGCCATCGTTGCCGATGGCCAATGAGCTGGCAACTGCCGGCGCGCCGAGGTCGTAGCTCCAGCGAAGGCCAAGCTTCTTCGTCAGCGAGATCACGTGCCCGTCCGCAGCCAGTACATACAGGTTGCCTTCGACTTCGATAGCCGGTGCCGAAGCGAACGCGGTTCCTCCGTTGTCATACGGTGCACAGAGCGGCTTGCCTTTTGGCGTGAAGGCGTAGACACGTCCCTCGTCGGTGCTGAGGTTGATATTGCCGTCACCGGAAATCGTTGGTTCGCTTAGACACTGTTCCCCGACAGCCAGGTTAGCCAGCCAGTTCACGTTAGGTGTGCGGGACCATGACTGCAGGCCAAACCCGCCTAAAGTGGTATAGACCGTACCGTCAGGGGCGATGGCGGGATTGAATACGTCAACAGCCCATCCTAGACCCCAGCCCCATTGGAACACTCCCGAGCTGTTGATCTCGCACAGCTCATTGCCGGCAGGAACAAGTACCGAGCCATCGGTAGCGACCGCAGGCGTGTAGGCCAGTCCCGTCAGATCGCGTTTCCACTTGTACCACAAGCCTGGGGGGGGATTTGGCAAGGCGCAGAACAACGTGCTCTCAGTACCGGCGAGCACGCTTTGGCCGTCGCTGGCGATCACCGGCGGGGTGCTGAGCAGCGAGAGCGGGTAGGTGTGGACGGAGAAGTCCGGCCAGACGGAGGCAAGGCGGGTGCCAAATATTCCATCAGCGATACCCAGCCAGACGTAGCCCGTGCTGGTCAGCGCCGGGGCTGTCTTACCAGCCGCTCCCAGGTTGACGTCGCGTTTCAGCGTGCAGTCCGGGTTAAGGATGTACATGTGCCCGTTGTTGCAGACGGCGTAAACGCTGCCATCCGCGCCGATGGCGACGCCCAGGAATGCGCCACTGGCGGTGTACGCGCCACGCAGACTGACGGTTTTCGGGCCGCGGAAGGGGCTGCGGCTGTTGTGCAGGCTGTTGCGCCCGGACTGCGACCAGTCGCCGCGCTTGTCATCGATCGCCACAAAGCCGGTCATCGAGTCGGTCATCGTGGCGCCGCC
>Ga0315276_10004170_pt1 | contig 13283 bp, 10 predicted proteins | sample YL17G05_0_MG_FD_204542 | JGI IMG/M metagenome (GOLD analysis project Ga0315276, IMG submission 204542) | Sediment microbial communities from Yellowstone Lake, YNP, Wyoming, USA - YL17G05_0 | ecosystem: Environmental > Aquatic > Freshwater > Lake > Sediment | place: USA: Wyoming | collected...
TGCGAGTGGAACTGCAGCGGCGAAGTGACAATGCTCCGTTCCTCTCCAACATGCCGGACCATCTGGCGCTCTACCCGCATGAAGACTGGCTCGCCTACGAAAAGAGTCTGTTCTCGACCGATCCGTTCCTGCCCGAGGCGCAGGATCTCCAGCTGTTCATGCTATCCGGTGCGTCGCTTTGCGCAGCCGACGGCCAGGGTCGCATCCTGATCCCGCCCGCGCTTCGCGAACACGCGCACCTCGACAAGGACGTCGTGATCGCGGGCGCCGGCACGCACATCAAGATCTGGGACCGCGCGCGCTTCGACGAGGTCATCGCGCGCACGCAAGGCAATTTCCGGGAGCTTCAAACGGTCGTCTCGAACGCCGCGCGAACCCCGAAGCAAGGGATTTAGGGGGAGAGGTTCGACACGCTGGGGGGATCGGAGACAGCAATGTCTGCGATCGAGAGGGGGTGTTCTCGGAGCCCCAACACGGAATGCGGGGAGAAAAGGGGGGTTCGAACCGCATTCTCAGGGGCTCCGAGGCACCCCTTTTTTCTTGACGGTGGATGCCGTCGGGAAGGCAGCTGGAGACTTCGCATATGGCCGGCTCCTTTCACCACCGGCCCGTTCTACTTAGCGAGAGCCTCGACGGGCTCGCCCTTCGGCCGGGCCACCACGTGGTGGATGGGACGGTCGGCGGCGGCGGTCACGCCGAGGCGATTCTCCGGCTGATTGGTCCCACCGGCACTTTGCTTGGACTCGACGTCGATGAGGAGGCGCTCGCGGCCACTGCCGCGCGGCTCGCTCCCGGCGGCGGACGCGTCCATCTGGAACAGGCGTCGTTCCGCGAGCTTCGGAGCGTGCTCCAGAAGCACGATTGGCTGCGGGTCGACGCGGTGCTGCTCGATCTCGGCGTCTCCTCCCGACAGCTCGATGCCCCAGAACGGGGCTTTCGTTTCTCCGAGGAAACGGCGGACGTGACGCCCCTCGACATGCGCATGGACCAACGCCTTCCCGCCACGGCGGCCGACCTGCTGTCGAGCGCAAACGCGGCCGAGATCGAACGCTGGCTGCGCGAGTACGGTGAGCTGCCCGGCGCGCATCGACTCGCGCTGGCGATCGACGAGGCGCGTCGCGCTGCACCGCTCCGCACCGTGCGCGATCTGCTGCGCGTCGTCGAGCGCGCCCGGGTGGGCGGTGGGCGCCGTCACCATCCTGCGACGTTGGTCTTCCAGGCGCTGCGCATCGCCGTGAACGACGAACTCGGCGCGCTCGACGACGCGATCGACGCCGCCATCGATTCACTCTCGCCCGGCGGGCGCCTTGCCGTGCTCTCCTATCACTCGCTGGAAGACCGGCTCGTGAAGCAACGCCTGCGCGCCGAAGCGCGCGGTTGCGTCTGCCCGCCGCGCCAACCCGTTTGCACCTGCGGCCGAAAGCCGCGCGTGCGCATCATCACGCCGCGCGCCGTGCGCGCCAGCGACGAGGAGCTGCGCGAGAACCCGCGCGCCCGCTCGGCGCGGCTGCGCGTCGCCGAGCGATTGCCGGAGGCAGCCTGATGGATACACGAAAGACGACTGGCAGGGACTTGCGACCGCGACCGCTGGCTCCTGCGCGGCGCCAGCGAGCGCGACGCGGTCCGCTTACGCGCCGTCGCACGCCTCGCAACATCCCGCCCATCGCGACCGGCCAAGATCTGTTGGCGCCCGAGCCGCGCCGCGAGCGCCGCTCTTTTCCGCGCAGCGCATGGCTCGCCATCGCGGCCGGCGGTTTCGGCGCCGCGCTGGTGTTGGTGCAGCTCCGCACCGAGTCGATCGACTTGCGCTACCGGATCGCGCGAGCGCTGCAGAGCGAGCAGCAGCTCGTCGAACAGCAGCGCCGATTCACCGTCGAGCAGCGGCAGCTCCGCCATCCGGTGCGACTCGCCGAGCTGGGGCGTTCGCTCGGCCTCGCGCGACCCGAAGCGGTGCTCGAGCTGGCACCGCCTGGTGCACCCGGAGGTGGCGCCCCGTGAGAGCGGCCGACCTCCGCCCGCTGCGCGTACGGCTGCGCATTGCCGAAGCGCTGGTGCTCGGCGCGTTCCTCGCGCTCACCGTTCGCGCAGCACATCTGACGCTGCTCGGCGAGCGCGGCCAGCTGCTCGGCGAGCGTCAGCTCGTGACGGCGATCTCGCTGCCGCCCGAACGCGGTCGCATCGTAGACCGCCAGGGCAACGAACTGGCGCTCACCGTCGCTGTGCCCTCGGTATACGGCGTGCCGTCCGCGGTGCAGAATTCCACCGAGACGGCCGCAGAACTGGCGCGCATCCTCGGCACCGACGCCAAGCGCGCGCAGGAGCGACTCTCGCAACACCGCGCCTTCGTCTACATCGAGCGCTGGGTGGATCCCAAGCGCGTCGAAGTGCTCGAGGCGCGCGCGATCGAGGGTATCGGCATCATCGAAGAGCCGCGCCGCGCCTATCCGTTCGGCCCACTCGCCGCGAACCTGGTCGGGTTCTCGAACATGGACGGCGGAGGCGTGCGCGGCGTCGAGCAGCAGGAGAACGAGTGGCTGCTCGGGCAGCCGCGCCGCGTGGCGGTCGAGCGCGACGCGCGCGGGCAACTCCTGCTCGGTCCCGGACTCGATCGCAACGCGACGGCGGGTGGCGACATCGCGCTCACCATCGACGTCGCGATGCAGGCCGAGGCGGAGCAGGCGCTCGTCGAGGGCATCGCTGCGGCGAACGCGCGCGGCGGTTTCGTGGTGGCACTCGATCCGCGCAGCGGCGAAGTGCTCGCTCTCGCCGAAATGCCGCGCTTCGATCCCAACGACTTTCGCCACCTCTCCTTCCCCGACACTCGCGCGCGCACTTTCACCGACGCCGTCGAACCGGGCTCCACCTTCAAGACCTTCCTGATCGCGGCGGCGCTCGACGCCGGCGCCGTGCGCCCCACCGACGTCTTCGACCTGCGCGGTGGCATCTACGTCCCGGGCAAGCAGATCAAGGATCTGCACCCGCGGCCGTCGCTCGACGTCGCGGGCATCCTGCGCCACTCGAGCAACGTGGGCGCAGTGAAGATTGCACAGAAGCTCGGGCCGCAGCGTCACTACGACACGCTCCGGCGTTTCGGTTTCGGTGAGCGCTCCGGCAGTGGCTTCCCGGATGAGTCGAGCGGGATCCTGCGCAACTACAAGCGCTGGCGTCCCGTCGACGCGGCGACCGTCGCGTTCGGCCAGGGTGTGAGCGTCACCGCGCTGCAGCTCGCCGCCGCGACGGCCGCGCTCGGCAACGACGGCGTCTGGCGCGAGCCGCACATCGTGCGCGGCCACCGGCGGCCGAACGGCGAGTGGCAGATGGCTCCGCCGGCCGAGGCGCGTCGCGCCGTGTCGGCCGAGACCGCCGCTGCGATGCGCACCATGATGGAAGGCGTGGTCAACGGCGAGGGAGGCACCGGCAAGCGCGCGCAACTCCGCGGTGTGCGGGTCGGCGGCAAGACCGGGACGGCGCAAAAACTCCAAGGGGGTCACTACGCGAACGACAAGTACATCGGATGGTTCATCGGGCTGGCGCCGCTCGATGCGCCGCGCGTCGCGATCGCGGTGGGCATCGACGAGCCACGCGGCGTCCACGTCGGCGGAGTGGTGGCCGCGCCGGTGTTCGCACGCGTCGCCGGCGCCATACTCACGCACCTCGGCATTCCAACCGAGCCCCTGCTCGCCGCCGCGCCCGCGACGCAAACCGCCGCCGCGAAGCCGAACCTGCAACCGCAACGCAAAGTCAACGCGAACTCCGTCGCGGCGGACGCGAGCGACGGGAAAAACCTAGGCGACTCCGTCGCCCAGCAAGACGGGCACCTGCTCATCCCAGATCTGCACGGGCTCACCGTCGACGAGGTGAAGCGCGTCGTCGACCGCGCACCGGTCGAGCTCGAAGTCTTCGGCCATGGGCACGCCGTGGCGCAAGAACCCGATCCCGGTACGGTCCTCCCGGGCGGACGCACCCGCTTGCGCGTGCGCTTCGCCGAGCATGGAGGAGAGGGCTGATGCGCCTTGCCGCGCTGCTCGCGGGCCTGCCGCCCGAACGGAGCACCCTGCGCATCGAGGGCGAGCGCGCGGACGACACGCCGATCCGCGGCATCGCGATCGACTCGCGAGCCGTCGTGCCGGGCGATCTCTTCGTCGCGCTGCGCGGCGTCCAGGCCGACGGCCACGAACATCTGCAACAGGCGATCGACCTCGGCGCCGCCGCCGTCGTGGTCGAACGCGTACCGGCGGGCGTCGACCTGCGGGGCCACCCCGCGGTAGTGGTGCGCGACGCGCGCCAGAGCCTCGCGCCGCTCGCGGCGCTCTTCTTCGGCAACCCCTCGGAGGAGCTGTTCCTGATCGGCGTCACCGGCACCAACGGAAAGACCAGCACGACGTTTCTGCTGGAGTCGATCCTGCAGGCCGCGGGGCGCCGCACTGGACTCATCGGCACGGTCGAAGTGCGCTACGCGGGTGAGCACCTGCGCTCGGTGAACACGACGCCCGAGAGTCTCGAACTGCAGCGCCTGCTGCGCGCGATGCGCACGCATGGCGTCGATGCCGTCGCCATGGAAGTCTCGTCGCACGCGCTCGCGATCGGGCGCACCGACGGCTGTCGTTTCGAAGCCGTCGCGTTCACGAACGTCACGCAGGACCACCTCGACTTCCACGAGACGATGGAGGCATATCGCGTCGCCAAGACGCGCTTGTTCCGCGAACACCTGCGCCCGGGTGCAGCCGCGGTGCTGAACCTCGACGATCCCGCTGCCGCCGAGTTCCTTGCCGCCGCGCGCGACGGGGGGGGCCGACCGATCTGCGTGGCGCGCAAACCAGGACCGGGCGTGGACGTGGCGGTCGAGGCTGCGCACGTCGACCTCGGCGGCACGCGCGCGCGCCTGCGCCTGCCCTCGGGTCCGCTCGACCTCGCGCTGCCGCTGCTCGGCGACTTCAACGTCGAGAACCTGCTGGTGGCGGTGGGGGTCGCGGTCGGCCTCGACATCCCGGTCGATGCCATTGCGCGCGGCGTGGAGTCGTGCCCGCAAGTGCCCGGCCGCGTCGAACGCGTCGATCCCGGCCGCCCCGACACGCCCACCGTCCTCGTCGACTACGCGCACACACCCGACGCCGTCGACAAGCTGCTGCGCACGGTGCGCCCGATGACGCGCGGCCGCCTCATCACGGTGTTTGGCTGCGGCGGCGATCGCGACCGCACCAAGCGCGCGTCGATGGCCGAAGCCGCCGCTCGCTGGAGCGACCGCGCGATCGCGACCAGTGACAACCCGCGCGGAGAAGATCCCGAGGCGATCCTCGCCGATGTCGTACTCGGCCTGCGACGCCTGCGCCAGGTCGAGCCTGCCGACCTCGACGGCGCCGACGCGTCCTTCGCGTGCCTGGTCGACCGGCGCGCGGCCATTCAGCTCGCGCTCGGCATCGCGCGCGGCACCGACACCGTGGTGATCGCAGGCAAGGGCCACGAGGATTACCAGATCGTCGGCCGCGAGCGACTTCCCTTCGATGACCGCATCGAGGCGCGCCGCGCGCTCGCCGGGAAGGTTCAGACCGGATGACCAGGAGGCCTTCGCGGTGAGTGCTCGCCTCGGCATCGCCGACATCGTCCGCTGGAGTGGCGGCACGCTGCTCTCGGGCGACGTGCAGGGCGAATGCCGCGGCGTCAGCATCGACTCGCGCCGCGTCGAGCCGGGCTCCCTCTTCATCGCGATCCGCGGTCCGCACCACGATGCCCACCGCTTTCTGCAAGACGCCGCGGGCGCCGGTGCCGCGGGTCTACTCGTCGAAGCCGGCGCCGCGATTCCCGACACCGTGCGCGCGCGCTGCGCCGTCGTCGCAGTGGCCGACACGACGCAGGCGCTGGGCGCGCTCGCCGCTGGCTACCGCGCCACCTTCAGCGGCCCGCTCGTCGCGATCACCGGCAGCAACGGCAAGACGACTACCAAGGAAATGTGTGCGGCGATCCTCGCGGTGCGCGCGCCCTGCCTGAAGACCGAGGGCAACCTCAACAATCAGTATGGGCTCCCGCTCACGCTGCTGCGCCGTGACGAATCGCAGCGCAGCGCGGTGGTCGAGATCGGCATGAACCACGCGGGTGAGACCGCGCCGCTCGCAGCGATCGCGCGACCGACGGTCGGCGTCATCACCAACATCGGCACCGCGCACATCGAGAACCTGGGCTCGCAGGACGCGATCGCGCGCGAGAAGGGGGCGCTCTTCGAGGCGCTCGGCGAGGACGCCGTCGCGGTCGCGAACTTCGACGACGCACGCGTCGTCGCGCAACTCGCGCGCACCAAGGCGCGCCCGTTCACTTTCGGCCGCGAGATGGGCGCCGACGTGCGCGCCGAGCACGTGATCGCGCTCGGCGAGCGCGGCTGCGCCTTCGAAGTGGTCGCGCCGGACGGACGGACGGCGCTGCGCGTCGCTGGTGTTGGGCAGATCCTCGTGCTGAATGCTCTCGCCGCGGCAGCCGCCGCGCTCGCGGCGGGCGCGACGCTCGACGACATCGGCGCGGGTCTCGAGGACTACCGACCTCCGAGTGGTCGCCTGGAACCGGTGGCGCTGCCGCGCAACGTGATCCTGCTGAACGACACCTACAACGCCAACCCGCAGTCGATGGAAGTCGCGCTGCGCTCGCTCGCGGAGCTCAAGGGCACCAGCCGCGGTCTCGCGGTGCTCGGCGACATGGGCGAGCTCGGCGCGACCGCACGCGACGCACACCGTGAAGCCGGCCGCCTCGCCGCCGAACTGGGCATCGACTTCGTGTTCGCGCTCGGCCAGCACGCGGGCGACGTCGTGGCGGGCGCCATCGAGGGTGGCATGGCACGCGAGCGCGCCAGCACGGGTCGCGATCACGAGGATCTCGCCGCGCGCGTGCACGCGGTGCTGCGCGGCAGCGACTGGGTGCTCGTCAAGGGTTCGCGTTCCATGAAGATGGAGCGCGTGGTGCAGGCCCTCTCGCAATTCGCGGAAGCGACGGCTCCCGCGTCGCAGCCGGGGCACTAGATGCTCTACCACCTGCTCTACGCGATGTCGCCCGAGGTCGGGGGCCTGAACGTGGTGCGCTACGTCACGTTCCGCACCGCCGCGGCGTCGCTCACGGCGCTCTTCATCGCGTTCCTGGTCGGCCCGGCGCTGATCCGCGGACTGGCGAAGTTGCGCGCGGGCCAGCCGATCCGCGAGATCGGTCCGGCGCATCAATCGAAGGCCGGCACGCCGACGATGGGCGGGCTGCTGATCCTGCTCTCGCTGCTGATCTCGGTGCTGCTCTGGGCAAACCTCGAGAACCGACTCGTCTGGATCGTAGTCGGCGTGACGGTCGCCTACGGCACCCTCGGCTTCATCGACGACTACCAGAAGGTCACGCGCAAGCGGAACGAGGCGGGCCTCTCGGCGCGCGCGAAGATCCTCGGCCAGATCGTCATCGCCACGCTGGTGGCGGTCGCGATCTACACCGACCCGAGCTTCGACAAGGAGCTGTCGGTCCCGTTCTTCAAGGACTTCACGCCCAACCTCGGCGTGCTCTACATCCCGCTCGCCGTGATCGTGATCGTGGGCACGAGCAACGGCGTAAATCTCACCGACGGCCTCGACGGTCTCGCGATCGGCCCGGTGATGATCACCGCCGGCACCTTCTTGCTGCTTTCGTACGCCGCGGGCCACGCGCGCATCGCCGACTACCTCGCCATCAAGTTCGTCGCGGGCGCCGACCAGCTCCCGATCTTCTGCGGCGCGATGGTCGGCGGCGGTCTCGCGTTCCTGTGGTTCAACGCGTATCCGGCCAACCTGTTCATGGGCGACGTCGGCTCGCTCGCACTCGGTGGCGCGCTCGGCACGATCGCGGTGCTGATCCGGCAGGAGATCCTGCTCGGCGTCGTCGGCGGCATCTTCGTGATCGAGACGCTTTCGGTGATGATCCAGGTGAGCTGGTTTCGGCTGACCGGCAGGCGCGTCTTCCTGATGGCGCCGATCCACCACCACTTCGAGAAAATGGGCTGGCACGAGCAGACGATCGTGATCCGTTTCTGGATCATCTCGGCGATCCTCGGCCTGGTCGCCCTTTCCTCGCTGAAGCTGCGCTGATGCAGGACGTCACCGGGCAGCGCGTACTGGTGCTCGGCCTGGGCCGCTCCGGTCGCAGCGCCGCGCAGTTCCTGGCTGCGCGCGGCGCGGAGGTGGTCGCGGCTGACGAGCGCGCGTCCGAGACGATCGACGGACTCGACGCGTTGCGTGGCCACATGGAACTGCGCCTCGGCGAGCCGTTCCCGGATCCCGCCGCGTTCGACCTGGTGGTACCGAGCCCGGGCGTGCCGGCCGCGCGCTTCGCGTCGGCGCGGCGCGCACTCGGCGACGTCGAGATCGCGTTCCGCTCGCTCGCGGTGCCGGTCGTCGCGATCACCGGCACCAACGGCAAGACCACGACCACCGAACTCTGTACGCGCATGCTGGTCGCCGCGGGTCTGCGCGCCGAAGCGGCCGGCAACATCGGTCGTCCCGCGCTCGAGCTGGTGGGACGCCCGCTCGACGTCGCGGTGCTCGAAGTCTCGTCCTTCCAGCTCGAAGCCGTCGACGCGTTCCGGCCGCGCGCCGCGGTGATCCTGAACGTCACGCCCGATCACCTCGACCGGCACGGCGACTTCGCGGGCTACGTCGCAGCGAAGGCGCGCATCGTCGCACGCCAGCAGGGCGACGACGTCGCGATCGCCAGCGCGGACGACGCGGCGGCGCGTGGTATCGCTGCCAGCAGCGGCGGTCGCGCGTGGCTCTTCTCGGCGCGCAACATGGTCGAGCGCGGCGCCTTCTGGGATGCCGGCTGCGCGGTGCTGCGCGACGGCGCGGAAACGCAGCGCGTCGCGCTCGATGCGCTCGCAGGCTCGGAAAGCGCCCCGCCCCTGGACGATGTGCTCGCTGCGCTGCTCGCCTGCCGAGCGGTGGGTGCCGACGTCGCGAAGGCCGCCACCGCGCTGCTCGGCTTCACGCCGCCGCCACACCGGCGTGAAGTGGTCGCGAGCTTCGGCGGCGTCGCGTTCGTGAACGACTCGAAGGCCACGAACCCCGACGCCGCGCGTCTCGCGCTCGAGTCGGCCACGGGACCCGTCGTGTGGATCGCCGGCGGCCGCAACAAGGGCGTCGAGCTGCGTCCGCTCGCCGATCTCGCGGCGACGCGCGCGCGCGCCGTGGTGCTGATCGGCGAAGCGACCGAAGCCATCGAAACCGCCATCGCAGGGCGCCTGCCGGTGCGACGCGCGCAGAACATCGAGGACGCCGTCGCGATCGCCGGGGAAGTGGCGCGCGCCGGTGACGTGGTCCTGCTCTCGCCCGCCTGCGCGAGCTTCGACCAGTTCCGCAACTACGAAGAACGCGGCGTGCGCTTTCGCGACGCCGTGCGGGCATGGATCGCAGCGCGGGGAGGAAACGCGTGACGAGTGAGGTCGCGGGCAAGCTGCCGCCGCAGACTGGTTCGGTGCTGGTCATCACCGCGCTGCTCTCGACGATCGGCCTCGTCATGGTCTACAGCGCGACGGCGCCCCTCGCGCTCGGCCAGTTCGTGCCGCCGCACTTCGTGCGCCAGCTCACGGGCCTCGCGATGGGACTCGCAGTGGCGTTCGTCGCGAGTCGCATGACACCCGAGCGCTGGCGCCGCGTGGCGCTGCCGCTCTGGGGCGCGGCGATCCTGATGCTCGTGCTGGTCCCGCTGATCGGCGACAAGGTGAACGGCTCGCGGCGCTGGCTCATGTTGCCGGGCCTCGGCTTCCAGTTCCAGCCGAGTGAGTTCGCACGCTGGGTGACACTGGTGGCTGTGGTGACGGTGCTCGCCGGTCGCGATCAAGCCGCGCGGCGTGCGTCGTCCGCGCCGCTCGGCGCGCTCGCCCTCGCCGCGATCCCTGCCGGCCTGATCTTCATCGAACCCGACACGGGCAGCGCCGTCGTGCTGCTCGGGCTCGTCGCAATCCTGCTCTTCGTCGCGGGCATGCCGCTGCGCATCTTCGTCGTGCCGGCGGGCCTGCTCGCCACCGCGCTCGGCGTCGCCATCACGTACCGACCCTACGCCGCCGACCGCATCCTCGCCTTCCGCGATCCGTGGGCGCACGCTGACGACCAGGGCTTCCAACTGGTGCAGTCGTTCGTCGCGTTCGCGCGCGGCGGGCTCTTCGGCGTCGGGCTGGGTGACGGCCGCCAGAAGCTCTATTACTTGCCGGAAGCGCACACCGATTTCGTGCTTTCGGTGCTCGCCGAAGAGCTGGGCTTGGTGGGCGTGGCGTTGGTGATCGGCGCCTTCGCGGCCCTGCTGATCGCGGGTTGCCGCATCGCTCTGCGGGCGCGTGATCGCTTCAACTTCCTGATGGCTGCGGGGATGACGGCGCTGCTCACGGTGCCGGCCGCCCTCAATGCCGCGGTGGTGATGGGGATGGTGCCGCCGAAGGGCATCGCGATGCCGTTCCTCTCGTATGGGCGCACGTCGCTGCTCGTGAGCTTCCTGGCGGTCGGCACGCTCGTCGGCATCGGGCGGCGTGAGGCGCAAACGAAGGAGCACGCCACAGCGGCGCCGGAATCATGGAGATCGTGGAGTCCGTGAAGCCCAAGAGCCCCACAACTCCGACTCCGGCGACTTGGGTCGTCGCTGGTGGTGGTACCGGCGGCCATGTGACGATGGCGCTGGCGCTCGGCGAGGAGATCGCGCGGCGTGGCGACGATGTGCTCTTCGTCGGCTCTGCGCGCGGGCTCGAAGCGAAGCTCGTGCCACAGGCCGGCTTCGAGTTGGTGCAGCTGCCCGCGCAGCCGTTGCTGGGACGGCCGCTGTTCGAGCGCGCGGCGGGCGCGCTCGCGCTCGCGAGCGCCTCGGCGCAGGCGCTCGCGCTGCTGCGACGCCGCCGCGCAAAGCTGGTGGTCTCGGTTGGAGGCTACGCGTCGGCACCGGCCGCCGCGGCCGCCGTGCTCGCACGCGTGCCACTCGTGCTGGTCGAGCCGAACGCAATTCCGGGTCGCACCAATCGCACGATGGCGCGCTTCGCGGTGCGCGTCTTCACCGCGTTCGAAGCAGCGGCCCCGCCGTTCGTCGCGACGCTCGGGCGCGAGCGCGTGTTCGCGCTCGGCGCGCCGCTGCGCCGCGGCCTGCTCGACGCCTTCGCGAACGCGCCAGCGCGACGCCGGCCCGCGGCGCCGTTCCGCATTCTCGTCGTCGGCGGCAGCCAGGGCGCGCACCAGCTCAACGAAGGCATGATCGAAGCGCTCCGCTATCTCGACGCCACGCGCTTCGAGTTCTTCCACCAGACGGGCGCGGCCGACCGCGAACGCGTCGCCGCCGGCTATGCGCGCGCCGGTTTCAAGGCGGAGGTGGTCGATTTCGAGTCGAAACTGCCCGCACGCTACCGCTGGGCAGACGTCGGCGTGTGTCGCGCGGGCGCGCTCACGGTGGCAGAACTCGCGCTTGCCGGACTGCCCTCTCTGCTCATTCCCTACCCGCACGCCGCCGACGACCACCAGCGCGCCAACGCGCGCTCGCTCGCGCATGCCGGCGCCGCGCGCGTCCTCGATCCTTCCAGCTTCGACGGCAAGCAGCTGGCCGACGCACTCGCGGCGCTCTGCGAGCAGCCCGACACGTTGCTGGAGATGGGCGCCGCCGCGCAATCGCTCGCGCGACCCGACGCCGCCGCGAAGATCATCGATGCGTGTCTCGATCTCTTCCCCCCGAAATCAGCGCCCGGAGATCCCCAATGATGTTCCGCCGCATCCAGCGCGTTCATTTCGTCGGCATCGGCGGCATCGGCATGTGCGGCATCGCGGAGTTGCTCGCCGGCCAGGGCTATCGCGTGACGGGCTCCGACCTGAAGGAAGGCCCGACCGTCGCGCGGCTCCGCTCACTCGGTGTCGCAGTGAGCGTCGGCCATGCGAGTGAGCACGTCGGCGATGCCGACGTCGTCGTGTACTCCTCCGCGGTCCGGCCGCAGAACCCCGAACTGGTCGAAGCCGAGCGCCGCAAGATCCCGGTGATCCCGCGCGCCGAGATGCTCGCCGAGCTGATGCGGCTCAAGGACGGCGTCGCCGTCGGGGGGAGTCACGGCAAGACCACGACGACCTCCCTGATCGCGCATGTGCTGCACGTCGCGGGACTCGACCCCACCGCGGTGATCGGTGGCCGCGTGCTCTCGACTTCGGAACGCACGGGCGCGCGTCTTGGAGCTGGCTCGCTGCTCGTCGCCGAGGCCGACGAGAGCGACGGGTCGTTCCTGCGGTTGGCGCCGATCATCGCGGTGGTCACCAACATCGACCCCGAACATCTCGACCACTACGGGAGCCTCGAAGCGCTGCACGAGGCGTTCGCGGCGTTCGCGAACCGGGTGCCGTTCTGGGGTCTCTCGGTGCTGTGCCTCGATCACCCCGGCGTGCAGGCGCTGCTGCCGCGCATGACCCGGCGCACCATGACCTACGGCTTCTCGCCGCAGGCCGACCTCGTCGCCAGCGATCTCGAACTCGATGCCAGCGGCACCTCGTTCGCGGTGCGACGGCGCGGCGAGCCGCTCGGCCGCGCCCGCGTGCCGCTGGCTGGCGAGCACAACGTGCAGAATGCGCTCGCGACGCTCGCCGTCGCGCTCGAACTCGACGTCTCCTTCGACGTCGCGACCGCGGCCCTGGCGACATTCCCGGGCATCGAGCGGCGCTTCGAGCACAAGGGCGACGCGCGCGGCGTGCGCGTGGTCGACGACTATGGCCATCACCCCGCCGAGATCCGCGCGACGCTCGCCGCCGCGCGCCAGGTCCACGCTGGCCGCGTCGTGGTGGTGTTCCAGCCGCATCGCTACTCGCGCACCCAGCTGCTCTTCGAGGATTTCGTCACCGCATTCCATCAGGCCGACCTGCTGGTCCTGACCGAGATCTATGCCGCGGGCGAAGACAAGATCCCGGGCGTCGAGAGCGCGCGACTCGCCGAGGCGATCCGCGCCCACGGCCAGCGCGACGTGCGTTTCGTCGCCGACCTCGACGCAGTGCTGGCGGTGCTCGTGCCCGATCTTGCGGCCGGCGACCTCGTCATCACGCTCGGCGCCGGCAACATCTCGGCGCTCGGCCCGAAGCTCTTGCACGCATTGGGAGACACGGCCGAATGATCGCAGCGGCGGCGCGCACGGCGCTCCAGAAACTCATGGGCGAGCGCGTGCGCTTCAGTGCACTGCTGGGCCGCTTCACGTCGCTCGGCGTCGGCGGACCGGCTGACGCGCTGGCAACCCCCGAGGCGCTGGACGAGGTCGAGGCGCTGGTGACGCTCTGCGCCGAACACGACGTCCCGCTGCA
>Ga0315276_10004171_pt1 | contig 13281 bp, 14 predicted proteins | sample YL17G05_0_MG_FD_204542 | JGI IMG/M metagenome (GOLD analysis project Ga0315276, IMG submission 204542) | Sediment microbial communities from Yellowstone Lake, YNP, Wyoming, USA - YL17G05_0 | ecosystem: Environmental > Aquatic > Freshwater > Lake > Sediment | place: USA: Wyoming | collected...
CAGCAGCACGGCGACGATGTCGCCGACCGTCCGTCCGATGGTCGTCAGCAGTGAGGGGAGCTGCTCCCAGTGGCCGGGCAGGCCGGCGTCGATGACCGTGAGTCGGCCCCCGTCCTCGAGAACGTACCAGTTGTCGTAGTGATCCCCGAGACGGTAGATGCCGTCCGCGACCTGTGGGCTGGGTGTCGCGCGAACCTGGGCTGCCATCGATACCTCCACGGCTCGAGTGGCTCGACACGGTCCGGGCGGCCAGGGCATGGGTCGTGTCTCAGAGCCTCCCGCTCACCGCGTATGACGCCACATCCCTGCCACGGGGTTCAAGAGTCGGAGGTCACGTTCGCCCGTGGGCGACACAGCGCCGCGGCCGCCCCGGGCGTGTCACCGGGCGTGTCACGGGTCGTAGAGACCACGGGGCTCCATAGAAACCACGGGTCTCCATGGAGAGGAACCACGAAGGGAAGTGGCTCCGGCGGTAGGACTCGAACCTACGACCAAGCGGTTAACAGCCCCGGCGGACCGTACGCGTTCACGCGTGGGATCGCGCTAGCGGGTCCCCGGGTGCGTCACCGGGCGTGTCACCGGAGGCAGGCCGGGCCGGTTCTCGCAGCTCGTGGCTCCGAGGGTTACACGTCAGGCTCCGGGGACCGCGTAAGCCTGGCGTGGCTCCCGGTCGTGGCTCCTGGCGGGATCAGGCACCAGTGTCCTTCGGAGCCCCATCAGTGCTGTCGACAAGGACGGACTGCACGATGGCCGGGGCGTGGCGGGCGAACAGCGAGAAGTGGCCTTCGCCGGGCACGAGGTGCTCGGTGACGAGGGGCAGGGCGCGGGCCAGGATGTGGGCCTGCTCGGGCGGCACGACGCGGTCGTCCTCGCCGTGCCAGATCTCGATCGGTACCCGGATCCGCTCGAGCGGCACCCCCCAGGACCGGGCTTCGAGCGTCAGATCGTGCGCTGGCCCGCGTCCTCCTTGCCGGAACGCTTCGCTCATGTCGCGGTCGAGGGCTTCGCGGAACCCCGGGAGGGCCAGGACCTCCTGGTCGGCCGCTCCCACGCTGCGCTCGACGGTCGAGAAGAGCGCGTCCGGGTCCCGCCGGACGTCGCGCGCGACCTTGGCGAAGAAGAGACGGACCAGCCATGGAACTCGGTCGGCGCTCCGGTACAGCCGCCGGTCCTCCGTGTTCCACGTCGCACGGGCGCCCGGCAGATCGAACGAGCAGGTCGACGATACGAGCGCGACCCGCGTGACCCGGTCGGGCAGCCCCCAGGCACAGGCACAGGCGTACTTGCCGCCCCCCGACACTCCGATGACCGGGAACCGTCCGAGTCCCAGGGCATCCACGAAGCTCCGCACCAGCCGCGGGTAGTCTGCGATCGAGTAGCGGCGGAACGTCGAGAGGCCCATGCCCGGGCGATCCGGGGCCAGGACCCGGAGGCCGAGCTCCTGGGCAGCCTCCCGGATCCCTGGGAGGTCGACCTCCAGGCGCGAGCTGGGACTCCCGTGCAGGTACAGCACCGGCGGGCCTGCAGGGTCGCCCGCCTCCGCGTAGCCGACCGTGGTCCCATCCGCAAGCTCGACGCGAAGGTCAGGCCGCATCTTCCCCCTCCATCACACCCCCATGATGCGCCTCCACCCTGACGAGAGCATCCGCCCGCCGGGGATGCAGCTGCACGACGGCGCACAACGGCGTCCATCCGCGCCACGACCCGTAGACGCCGCTCCCCAGGCCCAGCTATACCCTCGAGAGTGCAGCGGCTGACATCCCCCCTCCCCCTCGCGCGTCGGGCCGGGTCGGTGCCCCCAGCCCGGCCCACGCGCCCCGCCCGGTGAGCGCAGCCGAGCTCGTCCTATTCGGGGCCTTGTGCTACCTCTTCGGCCTGGTATCTGGCGCCGTCGTCATCCCCTGGCTCGTGGACCGGGGACTCTTCCCCGTCCGCCGGCATGGGCGATGATCAGAGAGTGCCGGCCGAGTACCGCTGGGCCAGGCAGGTCTCGGCCGTCCTGCTCATCGCGGTCGTCGTGGTGATCGTCGTGCTCGACGTCATCGTCGACGAGTACGAGGTGAACCCGCCCGTCCTCATCCCATTGCTCCTCACGACTGCTGGGCTCCTCTCGGTCGACCTGCCCCGGGTGCGCCACTGATGTCGTACCGGTCGCCCTTCATCACCGAGACCGACGAGCCCGCCTTCACGGACTGCCAGTCCTGTGCCGGGCTGATGCTCATCGCCGAGTGGACCGCTGGCGAGGCCATCCACGACGGCCACGGCAACACCCTCGACGCGGCGGGCCTGAAGCGCCTCCGGGAGCGCATCCGGGTCCTCTCCGGGGACACCGTTGGCGGCGCCAGCCTTGAACACCTGGCCCGTGGCATCGCCCAACAATTCCCCGACTTGCCTCCCCTGCCCCGCACGACCGCCCTGTCGACCCGCTCCGGCTCACGTTCGACGAGTTGTGGGCAAGGCTCCAGGCCGGCCACTGCGCCGTCCTCGACGGCAACCCAGTCAACGTCACCGAAAGGTCGAGTCCCCTCCGCTCCATGCAGGCCAAGGACGACTACGACCACGCGGTCTTCTTCCACAGCGCACGCGGTGAGCGGGCCTTTGTGATGGACCCCCTCGGCCGTGGGCGGTACCAGGGGCAGTGGGTCCCGAAGACGGATCTGTGCCAGTTCGCATCGCGGTTCACGACGGCTTCCGATTCGCCGTACTGCGCGGTGGTCAAGCGCGGTGAGCAAGCCCAGGTCGAGCATCTCAGGCATGAGTCACAGAGCGTGAGGGCGGATCTCGCCACGGCTCGCGTCGCGGCGGGCGTAGCCCGAGCACAGGCGCTCCAGGACGCGGCCAGGGCGATCGCAGCGGTGCCTCGATGACAGGAGGCATCTGATGGACCGCTTCCTGCGCTACACCACCCAGAAGGAGCCCGCCCTGACCGCGAGCTTCCTCGCGGCCGTGCTGCTCGCCATCGCTGCCCGCTACCTCGGGCTTACTGACGAGGACCTCGCCATCCTCGGGCCCGTCATGCTCATCGTGGCCGGTGTCGTCATCCGCGCCGGAGTGTTCGCTCCGGACACGGTCCGTGACCTACTTGAGGACGAGGACGAGGATGCGGAGCGCTCGTGACGGGTCCCGACCCGGTGGATCTTGATGCCCGCGTTGACAGACCCCGTACCGTTCACCCGTGACTCGCCTCACCTGGTTACTGACCGGGCTCGCCTGGGCGGTTCGCCTGCCTACAGGAGCTTGTCGAGGAGGTCGATCATCTCCTGGTCGCCACCGGCAGGTGGCAGCCAGTCCACCTGCACGACGACGACATCCTGTTCCTCGATGCTATTGGCGAACCCCGCAAGGCCCAGGTTGACGACGATGAGCGGCTCGTTCAGCAGCGCGTCTGTCGGCTCGGTCATGTCCATCAGTTCGCCCCCTCCAGTCGAGCGAGGCAGTACTCCGTGGCCCGGGCGTTGCTCCAGAAGACATGGACGCCGGCATCGATCAGCGCCTGCGCCACTCGCGCCAGGTCCTGCGGGTCTCCTTCGGTCCCGCAGATCGAGGCCACGACGGTCACCTCCCCCGCCTCCTGCGGCCGCAGACCCCTCCCCTCCACGATCGCTGCGACGATGTCACCGACGGGATCCGGGGCCGCGTTGGTGCCCAGGATGACGTCGAGCAGCAGGATGGCCACCTCGGGATCGAGGCTCTCGGCGACGATCCGCTGCGCACGAAGTGTCGCGTCGATCATGGGGTGCAGCCTGCCCCGCGTGTGCGCGTCGTCGCCCATGTCGATCAAGCTGTGGCCGACGCTCTGCGTGGGATCCTGCAGCCGACGGTCCTCGTTCAAGGGAGCATTGGAGAGGACCTTCAGGCCAGCCCGGCTCAGGATCTGCTGCGACTGGTAACAGAACGTGCCGCCGGCGAAGAGCCCGCGCACGTACCTCTGTCTCGCCGCGCGCCGACGGTCATCCTGGAGGCCGAGGCCGGGATCCGTCATCGTCAAGGCGGACGCCGGCCGCGGGACCGCCATCGCGCATCGCTCGACCGCGGTCAGCGCGGCTTCGTCGATCGTCGCCGACCATTCGAGACCGGGACCTGGCTCTCGGTCGGTCACGCCCAGCAAGCACGCCACCACCGGCTTGCCGCAGGCCTCCAGGCGGGAGATGAGGACCTCGCGTGTCCGCTCGCCGCCCGGCTTGGCGACGATCGCGATGACCTTCGTCGAAGGGTCGCGCTCGAGCGCCTCGAGGGCCGCCAGGGTCGTGGCCCCGCCGATGTCATCCGACAGGTCGTGGCTGCCCGTCCCGATGGCGTGCGAGATCCCGCCACCCGCGTGGTGGACCTGGCAGGTGAACTCCTGCAGGCCGGTGCCCGCTGGGCCGATGACCCCGATCGCGCCGCGACGCACGGCGTTGGCGAACCCGATACCCACGCCGCCCACGATGCTCGTCCCGCAGTCCGGCCCCATCACCAGCAGCCCTCGGTCGGCAGCCAGTCGTTTGAGCTCGCGCTCCTGGTCGAGTGGCACGTTGCTGCTGAAGATGAAGAGGTGCAGCCCGGCCTCGAGTGCCTGGCGCGCCTCCGGGTAGACATACTCGCCAGGGATGGTCAGGACCGCCAGGTTCGCGCCCGGCTGCCGGCGCAGGCCGTCCTCCAACGTGTGCACCTCCGAGCGGGTCGTGCCAGTCTCCACGGCGAGCAGCGCGGCATCCACGCCCTTGAGCGCTACGTCGACGGCCTGCGCATCGTCGGCGACCACGGCGATGACGAGGTCGTTGGCGCTGGCCTCGTCGATCGCCCGGGCGCGGATGCCGATGTCGGCCAGGAGCGCCTTGTTCGCCTGGCTGCCCATGAGCACCGCCGACTGACGCACTCCGGCAGCCTTCGAAAGCCGGCTGTTGACGCCCATGAGGAAGACCGAGTCGTAGTACTGGTCTGGCCGGATCACGTAGCCAGTCGACCGGGCCGGGGTCCCCGCGGTCGTCCGTCGCTCCTCGCTCATGACGCGTACCGCTCACCGAGGGCCGTCAGGGCACGCTTGAAGCAGTCCATCGGCGCCCGCACCAGCCCGGCGCCGATGAGGGGGTGACCCGCCTCCCGGTGGGCGATGCCCGTGTCGATGATGGGGCTGATCCCGGTCTGCACGACCTTGCGGATGTCGATCCCGACCGAGACGCCCTCGTTCCCGAGGGCGGGCATGCGATACGTCGGGTGTGTCGCGGTCGTGATGCGCCTCATCTGCTGCGTGTACGCGAGGGCGTCGTCGTTCGTCCCGCCGACCAGCGCCAGGATCCCCGGTGCGCCCACGAGCGTGAAGGCTCCCCAGCCAACGGTCTCCGTGATGGCCGAGTCGCCCATGTCGAGTCCGGCATCCGCCGCCGAGTACCCGGGCAGGAACAGCCCGTCGACCACGGGCGATGGTGCCACGAACCACTGCTCACCCAGGCCTGCGACCTTGATCCCGAACTCGGTGCCGTTCCGGCACATCGCGACCACGAGGCTGCTGTACTCCACGTCGCGCGCCGGATCGGCGATGGCCTTGCCGCTGGCCATGGCCAGGCCCAGGAACAGCAGGTTGTGCCCGGTGAGGTAGCCCAGCGTCGGCAGGGCCTGCTCGCGCGGGACGCCGGCCTTCGCGATGGCGAGCGCCATCTGGTTGGCGAACAGGCTTGATGCGGCGTGATGGCGGTTGTGCAGCTCATCGCCCATCTGCAGCGCCTGGACGATGATGGGGTCGAGCTCCAGCCCTCCGATCTGCTGCAGCGCCTCACGGATCGTTGGTGCCCACACGTCCCGCCAGCGGCGCAGGCCGTCCAGCGCCTCCGGACGGTAGTCGCCGAACTGCAGGCGGCCTTCCACCTGGCGACAATAGGCGTGATTGCCGAAGGTGCGGTTCTCCACCACCCAGACTGGGCTCGAAGGAGAGATCGTGCCCGCCATCGGGCCAACGGCACTGTGGGCATGATTGGGTGCCAGATCGATGTCACCCCGCTCCAACAGGCCTCGTGCCTCCTCCGGCGTGTCGGCCCAGCCCTCGTAGAGCACCGTGCCGATCAGGGCACCCTTCTGCGCACCGCACATGCGACCCCACTCGATGGGCGGACCCGAATGGGTGATCATCCGTTCGCCCATCCCCGGGATGACCTCAGCAGCCGGTGCCACATCGACGAGCACCGGTCGTCCGAGGGTCAGCCTGCGCACGACCTCGTCGTTGGCTTCTGCGATGCGTTCCTTCAAGGTCACGTTTCCCCTCCTCAAGGTGTGGCGGCCACGATCGTGTGCACGCCGGAGCGATCGGACGGCATCCCCACCCCGGGGACGAGTGCCCATGCCGTCCACATCCCGGTCAGCAGATCCCAGCCAGTGGAGTGCCCGACACGAACGAGCTCGGATGACGCTTGACGGATCGCCCGAGGCGATCCGTCCCCCAGGAGCGCCCAGGCCAGGCGATGCGCTGGCTCGCAGCTGTGACCGGCCGCATGGTCGTCCAACAACGCGAAGCTGATCCGATTGGTGCGCCGCCTCGCAGATCCCAGGAACGATGACAGCGCGGTCGGACCGCATCCTGGGAATCGCAGGCCATCCCGTCGCAGCTCCGCCAGGCCGAAGAAGACGCCTCCCAGGAAGTCGTCCCCCGACGGGGTCAGGCCCTCACCCAGACCCACCAATCCCGCCGCGTGTCCCAGGATCGCTGCACCGTCACGAGCCCGGCATGCTCGCGCGACGCCGAACACGGAATGCGAGGCAGCCGCCAGGACGGGGGATCGCCGCCACGCCCGACTGGGGAGCGCTCCTCCGTGGGCATACTCGGTGAGCGCGGGCAGGAACTCCCCGAAGCCTGCCGGGGAGGGCAGGCCGTCGACGAGTGAAGACAAGGCCTGAACCGGACGTCGTTCCGGGGTGGCCTCCAAGGGTCGATGCGGCCCCGTGTCGTACTCCGGTTCCCAGAGTATCGCCCGGCTCACGTCGACCACCGCGGCGGATCCGAGCACGAGCCTGCCATCGGTGTCCACGTACGTCGACCCTGCGCTGACATGCGGCAGTGGCCCGGCCACCCGGATCCCTCGCCGGTGCATGGGGACACCTTCAGGCGCCAGCCACAGCAGCTCGTCGCCGGCACCGAGCAGGTAGATGGCACTCGAGCGACTTGCCAGGATCGTCCCGCCCGGGCTGGCTTCCAAGGTATGGCGCGCGAATCCGCCGATCTGCTCGGCGACATGGCACCACGCCGCATCGCGCGACATGGACCCGCCGGGCGGGGTCACCGGAGGGCACCTGCCCGCCGATGACCGAACCGCTTCCGGCGATGCGCTACTTGGGGCTGCCGACCACACCCTGGACGAGCCAGTCGACCGAGCCCATCACGTCCGGCGAGAGGACCTCGCCTTCGGCGACCCGCACGGTCCCGTCCTGGTCGACGATCGGGCCAGCGAAGACGACCTTGGTCCCGGCCGCGATATCGGCTCGCGCCTGCTCGACGGCGTCCTTGGTCTCCTGCGTGACCGTGGGCCCGTACGGCGCCATGGTCATGCATCCCTCTTCCATGCCGCAGCGCAGGAAGATGGGCTCCCACGTGCTGTCGATCACCGTCGAGGCCAGCCAGGTGAGCGTGTCGCCCAGCGTGAAGCCGGTCCCGGTGATCCAGTGCTCGGGGGCGAACTGCTGGGCCGCCAGCGACTGGAAGCCGATGCTGTCCACGCCGCGTGACTCGGCCGTCGAGAGGACCGTGGCCGGTGAATCGACGTGCATGGTGATGACGTCGGCGCCCTGGTTGATCAGGGAGTTGGTGGCGTCCGCCTCCTTCGCGGCATCGCCCCAGCCGAAGGTGTAGGCCACGATCGTCTCGGCATCAGGATTCACCGACTGCGCCCCCAGCTCGAAGGCGTTGACGAAGGTGAGCGTCCAGCCGAGCGGGAAGGCGGCCACGAAGCCGAGCTTGTTCGAGTCGGTGCTCTCCCCGGCCGCCACGCCCATCATGTACCAGGCGTCCGGCGGGTTCCCGTAGAAGTTCGCGAAATTTGGCCCCATCTCCCAGCCGCCGGCATGCTCGAAGATGACGTCGGGGTACTTCTTGGAGAGCTCGAGCGCCGGGTACTGGTGGTTGAAGGCCGTGGCGATGATCATCTTGGCGCCCTGCGCGATCATGTTCTCCATGGTCGAGGTGGCCCCGGCTTCCTCGGGCACGTTCTCAGCCTCGATGATCTCCACGCAGGGGATGTTCTCCTTGATGGCCATCACGGAGTCATGCATCGCCTGGTTGTAGCCGGCATCACTCACCGAGCCACCGTGCAGGGCACCGATGATGAGGCACGGTCCTTCGGCGGCGGCGGACTCGGGAGCGGCGGACTCGTCGGCAGCCGACACGCTGGCTGCGGGGGCGATCGCCACCGCCAGGAGTGCGGCCACCAGGAGCTGTCCGATCCGGGTGCGACGGGTTCCCTTGCTCATGGTTTCCTCTCTGCTGCGTGCCGTGGCAGGCGAGGGTCGGGAGGATGGCCGGTCGCGCACAGTGTCACGGTCTGCTTGGACGCGAGTATCTCACGCTGCATCACTCGGTCCCCTGGTAAACGCGCCCCAAGCTCGCTGGAGCAGCGGCCCGACGGCGCCCTCCCCAGATGGCCAGCACCAGGAGCGTGAGCAGGTACGGCATGGTGCTGAGCAGGAAGGGCGACACCTGGAACCCGCTCGACTGCAGCAGCAGCTGGAAGGCCACGGCAGCGCTGAAGAGCAATGCGCCAGCGATCGCCCGCAGGGGATCCCACTTGGCGAAGATGACCAGGGCGATGGCGATGAACCCGCGCCCCGCCGTCATGTTCTCGGACCAGTTCATGGCATAGGCGATCGCAAGATGGGCGCCGCCCACGCCGGCCAGCAGGCCACCCAGCCACAGCGCCTGGTATCGGATCGACTGCGCGCTGCGGCCCGATGCGTAGACCGTGTCCGGACTCTCACCCACGGCCCGCACCCCCAATCCCCAGCGCGTGCGATAGAGCAGCCACCAAACCAGGATGGCGACAGGCACGACGAGCCAGATGAGGATGTCGAAGCGCACGAGCGATGCGTAGACCTCCGGCAGTCCGGCGAGCCCCGGCAGGTCCAGACGTGGCAGCCCGACGATCCTGGCGCCCACGTAGTCCGCGCCGATCCAGGCGCTCAAGCCGAACCCGAAGAACATCAGCGCCAGGCCACTCGCCAACTGGTTGGCCTTGCGGCTGATGACCAGGTAGCCATGGACCGTGTTCATCAGCGCACCAGCGATCGCCGCCGCCAGGATGCCAAGGTACGGGTTCCCGGACAGGGCGGTCACGGAGAATCCGGTCGCGGCGCTCACGAGCAGGACCCCCTCCAGGCCCAGATTCACGATCCCCGCACGCTGGCCCACGAGCTCGCCCAGCGCGGCGTAGAGCAGCGAGGTGCCCGAGAACAGGGCGGTCGACAGGATCCCGAGGAGGGCCAGATCGCTCACCGTGCACTCCTCAAGCGGGTGAAGTCCGGTCGAGCCAGGACGGCGAAGAGCGTGATCGCCAACAGGATGTTGATGGTCGAATAGGGAACGTCACGGGTCAGCTGGAGCAGGTTGCCGCCGGCGAGGATGATGGATACGACGAACGACGTCACCACGATGCCGAGCGCCGAGCCACCCGCCAGCCAACAAACGAGGAAGCCCAGGAAGCCGACGCCGCGCGAGAAGTTCGCCAGCAGGGCTCCGTAGTAGCCAGAGACCATGGCCATCCCTGCAAGCCCGGCGACCGCCCCGCCCAGGCACAGCGCCACGATCGTGTACCTGCGGGCCGGGAGCCCGTTGAGCCTGGCGGCCACGGGGTTCCCGCCCAGGGCGCGCATCTCGAGACCCCAGCGGGTGGAGCGCATGATGTACCAGAAGAGGGCCAGGAGCGCCAACCCCATGATCAAGCCAAGGTCGATGCGCGTGTCGAGCAGCCTGGGCAAACGGGCCGACTCCGAGAAGACCGCGGTCTTGTTCGTGTCCATGGGCGAGTGCCAGTAGCCGAAGATGAGGAATGAGGCGATCAGGGCGGCGACGGGGTTCAGGAGCAGCGTCGAGATCGTCTCGTTGACCAGGCCGCGCGCCCGCAGCTGACCGGGGATCCATGCCCAGGCGGCTCCGCCGATCATGCCGAGCAACGCCATGATCGGCAGCAGCAACCAGGCCGGGAGCCCGGCGAACGTGAGTGCCGCCCAGGTGGACAGGCAGGCTCCCATGATCAGTTGGCCCTCGCCACCGACGTTGATCAGGCCGACACGTGACGGGATCGCCACGGCGAGCGCGGTCAGCAGCAGTGGGGTCATCGTGACGATCACTTCCGACAGCCCGTACGTGCTGCCCAGCGTCGAGGCCAGGATGTCCCGGTACGAGGCGATCGGATCCTTGCCCGAGATCGCCAGGATCAGCCCGAACAGGGCGAACGCGACCAGGGCCGTGGCGCCGTAGCGCAGCAGGACGGGCGCAACGGAGGGCCGAACAGAGGTCATGGCGCCTCGCTGCTCAGGAGGCGACATAGGTTGCCTCGGATCCCGTCATCAGGCGCCCGATCTCGTAGATGTCCGTGTCCGCGGGCATGAACTCACCCACGAAGCGCCCCTCAAACATGACAAGGAGCCTGTCGCTGTATTCGAAGAGCTCCTCCAGGTCCTCCGAGATGAGCAGCACGCTGGCGCCCCGATCGCGCGCCTGGAGCAGTGCCGACCGCGCCGCCTGCGCACTCTGCACGTCCAGGCCGCGCGTCAGGTACGAGGCGATGATCAGGCGCGGGTCATGGAGCAGCTCCCGTGCGATCACCATGCGCTGAAGATTGCCGCCCGAGAGCGACCGGGCCGGCAGGTAGGACGAGACACTGAAACCCAGGCGCCGCCAGGCGCGATCAGCATCTGCCTCCACCGCCTGCCAGTCCATGCTCAGGCCACCTCGCCGAGCGTAGGACGACGTGTGCGTCACGGCCATGTTCTCCAGCACCGTCATGTAGGGAATGGCGGCCATCGCCAACGGGTTCTCGGGGATGTAGCTGACGCCTGAGCGTCGGATGTCCCAGATGGGCTGGTTCGTCGAAGGAGCGCCGAACAGTCGTTTGGTCCCCTCGGCGCAGGCGATGCTGCCCAGGATGAGCTCGCCCAGCTCCTTCTGGCCGTTCCCGGAGACGCCGGCCACACCGACGATCTCCCCCGCGTTCAGTACCAGGTCGACCTGGTGCAGGCTCACCTCCGCGCCATCACCGCGGGAACTCGCCTTGATCAGCTCGAGCACCGGTGGTCCACCTGCGGCTTGCGCTTCCGGCCGCGCGATCGGAGATCGAGTCACATCCTTGTCGAACATGAGCCGGATCAGGCCCGCCTCGGTGGCCTCAGTGCGAGTGACCTGGCCAGCCACGCGGCCTTGCCGCAGGACGGTGATCCGGTCGGCGATCGCCAGGACCTCATCGAGCTTGTGCGTGATCAGGATCACCGCCAGGTCGTCCTCGACCAGACGCCGGACCACATGGAAGAAGCCCTGGACCTCGTGCGGAGCCAGCACCCGCGTGGGCTCGTCGAAGATGAGGATGCAGGATCTCGCCATGAGCAGCTTCAGGAGTTCGGCCTTCTGCTGCTGGCCGATCGAGAGGTCACGGACAAGCGCCCAGGGATCGACCTTCAGGCTGTACCGCTCACCGAGCGACCGCAGTGCCTCCGCGATCGACTTCAGATCGGGGATGCGGGGAAGATCGGGGAGGAAGAGGGCCACGTTCTCGGCGACGCTGAGGGCGGGGATAAGCGTCAGGTTCTGGAAGACCATGCCGATGCCCATGGCGCGAGCATCGTGGGGGGAGCTGATCTCTTGCGGGTGGCCATCCACCATGAGCTCTCCTGCATCTCGCCGGTAGAACCCGTAGATGCACTTGACCAGCGTGGACTTGCCGGCTCCGTTCTCACCGAGCAAGGCGTGGACCTCCCCCGGCAGGACATCGAGGCTGATCGAATCATTCGCCAGCACGCCGCCGAAGCGCTTGGAGAAAGCCCGCACGCTGAGCACGGGCCGAGGGCTGCCGAGGCCCTCGCCGCCAGGGTTTATGGTCCTCTCGCCTCCGTCCCACGCGAATCAGGTCTGGTGTGTGGCCAGCCCGAAGGGCCCCCTGGATTGTAGGCATGGTCAAGTCCCCGGCGCGGAGTCTGTCGTCAGCCAGGCCATGAAGAAGTCGGCTGATCACTCGCCCGAAAGTGGGCCGGTTCGGGTGATCATGCTCAAGCTGCCGTCACGGACCCGAGGGATGGACAGCGGGAGGCTGCCCACGCTGTTTCCCAGCGGCGTTCGCGGAAGCCGTTGCGGTGGGTGCTGTGGTGCTCGGGCTCGATGTTGTGCTGCCGTCCGACCCGATCCTCGTCACCGAGCCGCTGCGCCTGAAGCTCGCGATTGAGGGCGCCGGCTTCGGGCCACGTCACGCTCTGTGTCCGTCAGCAGATGCTGCCGCTGGCATCGGGGACTGGCCCTGGGAGTGGATGGCCACGGGCGCTCCGGGAACGCGATGGTTGTGGAGGCGCTGGCGGAGGACCGCCGGTCGAGAGCGCGCAAGGCGCTGCTGAAGGCCGTCGCTGAGCGCTACGACGACCGCTTCGACCAGCTCCCGCTGGAGGTCATCATCGGCATCGGCCACAAGACCTGAGCCGATCCCGATGCCGAGAGCGGCCCCGATGGATGCCGTCGCGGCACTGGTGACGGTCACGATCAGGCCATCGTGCAAATCGCCGCCGTCCCGATTTCTTTCGGCGTGCGGAACGCCGGAAGGCCGGCCCTTGGCAGGACGGGCCTTCCGGGCCGAGCTGAAGCTGCCTGCTGGCTCGATCCTCTCGTTTCGTCGTCGAGGGGGATGGGGCCTACTTCGGCACGATCGTGTTCTCGGTGACCGAGCCGTTCGCGGCGTCGTGGACGGCCTGGGTGGCGGAGCCGAACTTCGGGCCGAACATGGCCTTGACGCCGTTGTATCCATTCTGCACAAGCTGCTGGGTGGCCACTGCCACTAGGCCCGTCCCTCAGGACCGTCAGGAAATGACAGCGACAGGTAGGGGGAGTCGCGCCCGGGGCAGGGAGCGAGTAGTCCCGTTTCGAGGCCGCTGCGAACATTGAGGCAGGTCTGGATGAACGGTCGCGGGCCTCGCTACGAGATGGGCCAGCGAGGTCCCGCTCCAGACGGGCTAGCCTGCCGCGATCGCCAGCGCGGGCACATCGTCGCCGCTGAGCACGGCCCGGCCATCCTCGGTCATGTACACGAGGTCGACGTTCACCCCCTGGTCCGCGATGCGACGAAGCAG
>Ga0315276_10004172_pt1 | contig 13277 bp, 11 predicted proteins | sample YL17G05_0_MG_FD_204542 | JGI IMG/M metagenome (GOLD analysis project Ga0315276, IMG submission 204542) | Sediment microbial communities from Yellowstone Lake, YNP, Wyoming, USA - YL17G05_0 | ecosystem: Environmental > Aquatic > Freshwater > Lake > Sediment | place: USA: Wyoming | collected...
GCTCCGATCTTCCCCTGCCCGCCTGTGCCACCACGGGATCCTCCGGCCTGGATCTCCGGGCCTCCCTTCGCGAGCCCGTCACGCTCCCTCCGGGAGGCCGCGCCCTCGTCGGGACGGGGATCGCCATAGCCCTTCCGCAGGGATGGGAGGCGCAGATCCGCCCGCGGAGCGGACTGGCGGCGGAGCACGGAGTCACGCTCCTCAACAGCCCGGGCACGGTGGACAGCGACTACCGGGGAGAGATCCGGCTGGTGGTCGTGAACCTGGGTGATGCGCCCTTCACCATCCGCCGCGGGGACCGGATCGGGCAGATGGTGGTGGCGCGGGTGGCCCCGGTGCGGCTGATGGAGGTCCGGGATCTCCCGGCCACGGAAAGGGACGCGGGCGGCTTCGGGCACACGGGCCGCGACTGAGGAGGGCCTTCTCCTGCGCCTGGCGATTCTGGGGAGCGGAAGCGGCGGGAACGCCGCGTATCTCGAGGCGGACGGAACGAGGCTCCTGCTGGACGCCGGCTTCTCGTGCCGGGAGATGGAGGCACGGCTCACGGCCCTGGGAGTGGATCCGGGTCGGATCGACGCGATTCTCCTGAGCCACGAGCACGGCGATCACGCGCGCGGGGCCGCCCGCTTCGCGAAGAAGTTCGGGTCCCTGGTGGCGGGTTCACGATCCACGCTCCGGGCGGTGGGGTTCCGGGACCCGGCGGGCGGGCTGCTGGCCTTCGAGAGCGGCGAGACCGTCACGGTGGGGAGGCTCCGGGTGGCGACGGCGCCCGTCTCCCACGATGCCGCGGATCCCGTGGGCTTCCGGGTCGAGACCGGGGAGGGGCGGATCGGGTTCGCTCTGGATCTGGGAAGGGCGACCGACGCGGTCTGCGGGCTTCTGGCGGGCTGCCGGACGATGATCCTGGAATCGAACCACGACACGGAGATGCTGGAGCGGGGGCCTTATCCCCGCGAGCTGAAGGAGAGGCTGCGGGGTCCGAGGGGGCACCTCTCCAACGGGGAGGCGGCGGACCTGCTGGAGGAGGTGGCCGGGAGATCCACCCGGACCCTGGTCCTGGCACACCTGAGCCGGACCAACAACCGCCCCGATCTGGCGGTGGCTGCGGCACGCTCCGCCCTGTCGAAGAGGGGCGCCCAGGCGCGCCTGGTGGTGGCGGAGCAGGGGCCGTCTCCGCGCTGGATCGAAGCCTGAGGAGGAAGGGGACGAAGGGGATGCGGAAAGCGAAGGGGGAGGAGGTCCGGTGATTCCGCGGTACACGCGCAGGGAGATGGGCCGGATCTGGTCCGACACCCACCGGATGGAGAAGTGGCTGGAGGTGGAGCTCGCCGTCTGCGACGCCCTGGCCGAGGCGGGGGAAATCCCCCGCGAGGCCGCCGCGAACATCCGGAAGAAGGCGGCCTTCGACGCCGCCCGGGCGCTGGAGATCGAGAAGACGGTCCAGCATGACGTCATCGCCTTTCTGACCAGCGTCGCGGAGCACGTGGGCCCCGACTCGCGGTTCATCCACCTGGGGCTCACCTCCTCGGACGTGGTGGACACGGCCAACGCCCTCCTCCTGAGGGAGGCGGCCGACATGATCCTGGCGGGGATCGACCGGCTCCGGGAAGTCCTGAAGCGGCGCGCCCTGGAGCACCGCATGACGCCCTGCATCGGCCGGACCCACGGCATCCACGCGGAGCCGACCACCTTTGGCCTCAAGCTGGCGGTCTTCTACGCCGAGTTCGGCCGCTCCCGGGAACGGGTGGTCCGGGCGAGGGAGGCCGTCTCGGTGGGGAAGATCTCGGGGGCGGTGGGGACCTTCGCCCATCTGGAGCCCGCGATCGAAGAGAAGGTCTGCGCCGCGCTGGGCCTCAGCCCGGCGCCGGTGTCCAACCAGGTGATCCAGAGGGACCGCTACGCCGAGTACCTCTCCGCCCTGGCGATCCTGGCGGCCTCCATGGAAAAGGCGGCGACCGAGATTCGCCACCTCCAGCGCACGGAGGTGGGGGAGGCCGAGGAGCCGTTCGGAGGGGGCCAGAAGGGATCCTCCGCCATGCCCCACAAGCGGAACCCGGTGGGGTGCGAGCAGGTGTGCGGCCTGTCCCGTGTGGTGAAGGGTCACGCCATCGTCGCCCTGGACAACGTGGCGCTGTGGCACGAGCGGGACATCAGCCACTCCTCGGCGGAGCGGGTCATCCTCCCGGACGCCACGATCCTGGTGGATTACATGCTCCACCGGCTCGCCGGAATCCTGGACGGGATGGTGGTCCATCCGGAGGTGATGCGCCGGAACCTGGAAGCCACCGGAGGGCTCGTCTATTCCCAGGAGGTCCTCCTGGCGCTGGCCCGTGCCGGGGCCACCCGGGAGGAGGCGTATGCCTGGGTCCAGGAAGCCGCCATGCGGGCCCGGGACGCTCAGGGCACCTTCCGGGGGAATCTGGAATCCCTGGACGGCATCAGGAAGCACCTTCCGTCCGCCGCCCTGGGACGGTGCTTCGACCTGGATCGTCAGTTGCGGCACGTGGACCGGATCTTCCGCCGGGTCTTCGGCGAGGCCGGGGCGGAAAAGGGGAGCGCTGGATGAAGGTCAGGGTTACCGTGATGTACAAGAGCGGCGTGCTGGATCCCCAGGGAAAGGCGATCCTGGGGTCCCTCCACCAGCTGGGGTACGAGGAGGTCAGCGACGTGAGGGCCGGAAAGGTGCTGGAGCTCACCCTCCCCAAGCTGTCGAAGAGCCAGCTGGAGAAGAAGATGAAGGAGATGTGCGAGAAGCTCCTCGCCAACCCGGTCATCGAGGACTACCGGTTCGAGGTGGGGGAGTAGCGAGGGAGGCGCCGTGAAATTCGGAATCGTCGTTTTTCCGGGCTCCAACTGCGAGCACGACTGCTATCACGTGGTGAAGCACGTCCTGCGGCAGGATGCCAGCTTTCTCTGGCACAAGGAGAAGAACCTTGCGGCCGCCGACTGCGTGATCCTGCCGGGGGGCTTTGCCCACGGCGACTACCTGCGGTGCGGCGCCATGGCCAAGTCCTCGCCCATCATGGAGGCGGTGGCCCGCTTCGCGAAGGAGGGGGGACCTGTCCTCGGAATCTGCAACGGGTTCCAGGTCCTCACCGAGGCCGGGCTCCTGCCGGGCGCCCTGGTCCGCAACCGGAACCTCCAGTACATCTGCAGGGATCTCCATCTCCGCGTGGAGTCCACCGGCTCCCCGTTCACCCGCCTCCTCCAGCAGGGCCAGGTCCTCAGGATGCCCGTGGGGCACGGCGAGGGGTGCTATTACGCGGACCCGAAGACCCTGAAACGGCTCGAGGCGGAGGGACGCATCGCCTTCCGCTACACCGACCCGAAAGGGGCGGTGTCGGACGAGTGGAATCCCAACGGGTCGGTCCAGTCCGTCGCCGGGGTCCTGAACGAGAAGGGGAACGTCCTGGGGCTGATGCCCCATCCCGACCGCTGCGCCGAGAGGATCCTGGGGAACGACGACGGGAGGAAGTTGTTCGAATCGATCATCGCCGCGGGGGCCCGACGCTAACCGTCCGGGAGGGGGTGGACGGGACCCCGGCCGCATCGACGGGAGGAAGAGTGGTCATCAAGGTCATCAAGAAGATGCTCGGAGGCGGGGCCCGGGTGGACTTCTCCGCCGCCAGCCGGAACGATCCCTGTCCGTGCGGCAGCGGGAAGAAATTCAAGAGTTGCCATTACGATCAGGAGATGTCCCGCCGGCGCGAGGCCGGCTATTCCAGGCTCTTCAAGGGCCGAAAATGAGCGAGACGCGGATCCCGGAGCCGGAAGTCACCCCCGAGCTGGCCCTGGCCCATGCCCTGACCCCCGAGGAGTACCAGAAGGTCTGCTCGATTCTGGGCCGGACCCCCAGCTACACCGAGCTGGGGATCTTCTCGGTGATGTGGTCGGAGCACTGCTCCTACAAGTCGTCCCGGTTCCACCTGCGCCGCTTCCCCACCACCGGCGACCAGGTGCTCCAGGGGCCGGGGGAGAACGCCGGGGCCATCGACATCGGCGACGGCCTGGCGGCCGTCTTCAAGATGGAGAGCCACAACCATCCCTCCTACGTGGAGCCTTACCAGGGGGCTGCGACCGGCGTGGGAGGGATTCTCCGGGACATCTTCACCATGGGCGCGCGCCCGACCGCGTCCCTCAACTCCCTCCGGTTCGGCGCCCCGGACCACCCGCGGTCGAAATACCTGGTGGGGGGCGTGGTGGCGGGGATCGCCGGCTACGGCAACTGCATCGGCGTGCCCACCGTGGGCGGCGAGGTGGCCTTCCACCCCTGCTACAACGGCAACATCCTGGTGAACGTCCTGAATCTGGGAATCGCCCACGCCGGCCGGATCTTCCGCGGGCAGGCGCGGGGTCTTGGGAACGTCGTCTTCTACCTGGGTTCCCGGACGGGCCGGGACGGCATCCACGGCGCGAGTCTTCTGGCCTCCGCGGCCTTCGAGGCGGAATCGGAATCGAAGCGACCCACGGTCCAGGTGGGCGATCCCTTCGCGGAGAAGCTGCTCCTGGAAGCCTGCCTGGAGCTGATGAAGACCGACTACATCGTTGGTATCCAGGACATGGGGGCGGCCGGGCTGACCTCCTCGTCGGTGGAGATGGCGGGGAGGGGAGGGACGGGGATCGATCTCGACCTGGACAAGGTCCCGCGCCGGGAGGAGGGGATGATCCCCTACGAGCTGATGCTCTCCGAGTCCCAGGAGCGGATGCTCCTGGTGGCGCGGCGGGGCACGGAGGAGAAGGTCCGGGAGATCTTCCGGAAGTGGGACCTGGAGGGGGTTCCGGTGGGCGAGGTGACGGGAACGGGGAGACTCCGGGTCTTCCACCACTCCGAGGTGGTGGCCGACATCCCCGTGAAGCCCATCGCCGACGGCGCGCCGGTGCTGCGCCGGCCGACGGCGCGCCCCGCCTGGCAGGACTCCGTGGCCCGGCTCGACCTCTCGAAGATCAAGGATGTCTCCAATCCGCAGAAGATCCTCAAGTCGCTTCTGGGCTCGCTGAACCTCTGCAGCCGGGAGTGGGTCTACCGCCAGTACGATCACATGGTCCGGACCAACACCGTGATCCGCCCCGGCTCCGACGCAGCGGTGATCCGGATCAAGGGGTCCCATCACGCCCTGGCGATGACCACCGACTGCAACAGCCGCTACTGCTACCTGGACCCGAGGGCCGGCGCCATGATCGCCGTGGCCGAGGCGGCCCGCAACCTGGCCTGCTCCGGGGCCGTGCCCCAGGCCCTCACCGACTGCCTGAATTTCGGCAATCCCGAGCGGCCCGAGGTGATGTGGCAGTTCTCCGAGTCGGTGGACGGAATCGCCGAGGCCTGCCGGGTCCTGGAGATCCCCGTGGTCAGCGGCAACGTCTCCTTCTACAATGAGACCGAGGGGAAGGGGATCCACCCCACTCCCACCATCGGCATGGTGGGGATCATCGACGACATCCGGGTGGTCACCCATGCCTTCTTCCAGCGGGAGGGGGACCTGCTGGTCCTCCTGGGCGCGAACGGCGAGGAGCTGGGAGGTTCCGAGTATCTGTCCTTGGTCCACCGGATGGAGGCGGGCCTGCCGCCGAAGCTCGACCTGGCTCTGGAGGAAGGGGTGCAGCTGGCCTGCATCGAGACGATCTCCGAGGGGCTGGCCACCTCGGCCCACGACTGCTCCGAGGGAGGACTGGCCGTGGCCCTGGCGGAATGCTGCTTCCATCCCGCCGGCGGGCTCGGGGCCGAGGTCGCCCTGCGGCCGGGGGGCCGCCTTGACGCGCTCCTCTTCGGCGAGACCCAGTCCCGGATCCTCCTCTCCATGCCGAAGACGAGCCTCCCGCGCGCGGAGAAGATCTTCGCGGAGCGGGAGGTCCCCCACAGCGTCCTGGGCACCGTCGGAGGGACCCGGCTGAGAATCACCGTGGCGAAGGAACAGGTGATCAATCTGACCGTCAACGATCTCCTCAAGACCTGGAGCGAGACCTTCCCGGCCTGGATGTCATCATGATGATGCCCATGAAGAGGGTCCGGTCCGGCGACGACCGGTTCCACGATCAGTGCGGTGTGTTCGGGATCTTCGGGCACCCGGAGGCGGCCCACCTGACCTACCTGGGGCTCCACGCCCTCCAGCACCGGGGGCAGGAATCGGCGGGAATCGTCTCTTCCGACGGCTCGCGCCTTTTCGCCGAGCGCGGGATGGGCCACGTTGGGAAGGTCTTCTCCAAGTCGAACCTGGAGCGCCTCGCCGGCGCCATGGCCATGGGCCACGTCCGCTACTCCACGGCGGGGGAGAGCAAGCTGGTGAACGCCCAGCCGCTCCGGATCGAGGGCGGGCGGGGCGAGATGGCCATCGCCCACAACGGGAACCTGGTGAACGGCGCGACCGTCCGGTCCGACCTGGAGAGGACGGGCTCGATCTTCCAGACCACCTCCGACACCGAGGTGATTCTGCACCTCATCGCCCGCTCCTCCCGGGAGAACCTCGAGGAGGCCATCGTGGACGCCCTGCAGCGGGTGGAAGGGGCCTATTCCCTGATCTTCCTCTTCCCCGGCAAGATGATCGCCGTCCGCGACCCCCGAGGCTTCCGCCCCCTCTCTCTGGGAAGGCTGGGATCCGCCACTTTGATCACCTCCGAGTCGTGCGCGCTGGATCTCATCGACGCCGAGTTCGTGCGGGACCTGCTGCCGGGCGAGATGCTGGTGGTCACCGAGGACGGGATCGCCTCCTACCACCCCTTCCCGGCGGCGAAGCCGGCCTTCTGCATTTTCGAGTACATCTACTTCGCCCGGCCCGACAGCTTCCTTTACGGCCGCAGCGTCAACGTGGTCCGCAAGCAGCTGGGGATCGAGCTGGCCCGGGAGCAGCCCACCCAGGCCGACCTGGTCGTGCCGGTGCCCGACTCGGGGGTCTCGGCGGCGCTGGGATACGCCGAGGAATCGGGGATTCCCTTCGAGTTCGGCCTGGTGCGGAACCATTACGTAGGCCGGACCTTCATCGAGCCGCGCCAGTCCATCCGGCACTTCGGCGTGAAGCTGAAGCTGAACCCGGTGCGGAACATCATCTCGGGCAGGCGGGTGGTCCTGGTGGACGACAGCATCGTCCGGGGAACCACCAGCCGGAAGATCGTGGCCATGGTCCGGGCTGCCGGGGCCGGGGAGATCCACGTCCGGATCTCGTCGCCGCCCACCACCGGGCCCTGCCATTACGGGATCGACACACCGCGCCGCTCCGAGCTCATCGCCTCCAGCCATTCGGTGGAGGAGATCCGCAAATTCATCCAGGCCGACTCCCTGGGCTACCTGGGCCGGGAAGGCATGTACCGGGCGGTCGGGGACCAGCAGGCCCAGCTCTGCGATGCCTGCTTCACCGGGAACTACCCCATTTCCATCCCCCGGGAGGCGAAATCCTCCCTCAAGGCCGTGGGCAGGGACTCGCGATAGGCGCCTCCGGCGGATGATCTTCCGACTGTTTCCAGAGCGTGAGGGCGGGCGGGGCAGAGACCCGGGGGAACCGGGGGCAGATCAGAGAAGCGTCTTCAGGAAAAGATGGAGGGCCGTCTCGAACCCGGCCCGGGTGAAGTCGTCCAGGATGGTGGCCCTTCCGTCCTCGCGAGGGGGCCCCGCGGATCCCGCCAGGAGGAACCCGGCGGCGGCGGCGCCCAGGGTGCACTCCACGGGATGTTTCCGGACCCATTCCCGCCAGTCCAGGGGATTCAGGACGCGCCCCTCCTTCACGTCCGAGAGGACCAGGCCGAGACGCTCCCGCGCCCCGGCAATCTGGCTCAGGCAGGCTTCGATTTCCGGATCGCTCACTGAAGGCTCCTCAGCCATTCCATGTCCCGCTTGAGATCCGCCCGGGTCTCACCGAGGAAGTGGCGCAGGCGCCCCAGCCGCTTCCACCCCGCCAGGACGACGATCAGCGCCGAGAGCAGGTAGATTCCCGCCACCGCGAGCATGCCCAAAGCAGTGGACCCCAGCGCTTCGCCGAGAAGAAGGGCCGCTCCCGCCCCGGCGAAGGCCAGGGCCAGTACCAGCAGGAGAACGAGGGCGAACACGAGAATCGCCGTCGTCTTGAGCCCCGCCAGGTCCCGGGAAAGCTCCATCTCGGCAAGACGCAGCTTCCCGGCGAGCAGGGAGACGAGGCCGCGGGCCAGGGCGGTCAGGACGCCCCCCGGGGAGGGGCCACCCGGCGCCGGGTCGGCCTCCGGGCCGGACGGAGTCCCGGGATTGCGGGAGGGGTCGGGCAAGGTCTACCTCCGCCGGAGAATCTTGCCGAGGATGAACCCGGCCGCCAGCGCGCCCAGGAGGCTCTTCCCGGGGTTCTCCCGGATATAGGTCTTGGTGTCGTTGTAGAGATCTTCCAGGCTCTTTTTCCTGATCTGTTCGAACTTCTCCCGGGAGGCCGTGAGAATCTCCTTTGCCTTCTCCCCGGCTGCGCTTCCCAGGGAGGAGAGGACCTCCCGGACCGGATCCGGCGCAAAGCGCCCGGACGGCTCGTGACCGGAACTGTCTGTCTGCGTCATGGCGATGCCTCCTTGCAGGTGTCGTCGTTTCCCGGAGAATTATAGCGCAGAAGGGGCGGGCCCCTCTCTCCATGCTAGAATGCGGCCCCATGGTCGTCGCCGTCGTCATCGCAGGCCCTTGCGCCGGGACCCCATGAGGCTCCCCCGCCTTCTCCGGACGTTCCTCATCGTCGCCGGGATCGCCCTGGCCCTGTCTGCCTGCGCTGCCTGGATCGCGGGCACCCTGCTTCTTCACCCGGACCACCGCTCCACGATTCCCGCGCCCACCCGCGGCGTGGAGGCGATCGGGTTCACCGCCTCCGACGGCGTGGCCCTGAAGGGATGGTGGTGGCCGGGCCGGGACCCGGAGCGGGCCGTGCTCCTCCTCCATGGGCTTCGCGCCGATCGCCTGCAGATGCTCCCCCGCGCGAAGTGGCTGCACGAATCGGGCTATTCGGTCCTCCTCTTCGATTTCCGGGGGTGCGGGGAGAGCGGCGGGTTGGCCACTTTCGGCTACAGGGAGCGGCTGGACGTGGAGGCGGCACTGAGGTTCCTGCGGGAGCAAAGGGGGGTCAGGGAAACGGTTGTCATCGGGCAGTCCTCAGGCGCGGCGGCGGCGCTGATGGCGGTGGACGCCTGGACGGAAGGAATGAAGGGGGCCGTCCTGGAGTCCCCCTTCGACCGGCTCGACAACGCCGTGAGGATCCGGATGCAGCGGGCCCTGGGGCCTCTGGAGCCGGCCCTCTCTCCGCTCCTCCTGATCCAGATCCCCCCGCGTCTCGGATTTTCGGCGGAGGATCTCGCGCCGCTGGAGGCGATTCACCGGGGCCGGTGCGCCGTCCTCATCGGCTTCGGCGGCCGGGATCCTTTTGTCACCCGGAGACTGCCGGGCGCCTTTTTCAGGGAAGCCCCCTACCCCGCCACGCTCTGGGTGATGCAGAAGGCGGGACACACCGATCTCCACCGATTCGACCCGAAGTCCTACCAGGAGAAGGTCGGAGAGTTCCTCGGGAAGACTCTCGGCCCCGCCGACAGGGAGTGAAAGAGGTAATCCGCTCCACCTCCTCCAGGTCGCCGTCGTAGCGTCTCCCGGCTCCACCGGAGGTTCGAATTCCTCGCCGCCCGCCACGCGGTCCGCTGTGCCGCCGCAGCGCCTAAGAAGGGCGCCGGGGAACCGGCGCCCGCGGAACCCGTAAACTCAATCGGTGGTCCGGTGGCGGTGGGACTGTGCCCGTCCGCGGCGGGCCTCCGGACCGTGAAACCTTCGCAGAGAGTTCTGAAGGGATCAACTCATGGCAGTCTTCGACACAGCCTGCGTGCCGGCCCTGGAGAAAGGCCCCGCCGGCACGGATCGATACCCCGCTCCGCTGTCCGCCGGGACGGAGCCGGAGCAGGGGCGCTGTCGCTCCAGGTTGAGATCCGCGATGGGGTGGGGCAGGGGAAGGGAGAGGGTGCGCGCCTTCCTGGAGATTCAGATCAGGCCGGAGAATCCAGGCGCCGGCGCGCGCGTTCTTTCCTGGAGGCCGCGCCGGCATGGTGCCCCCTCCGCCGGGCGGAGCACCGCAGGGAGAAAGATCCTCAATCTGATGCCGGAGGGATCGTCCTGACGGCCGGGCTCAGAACCCGCAGGTGGAGAGGCGGCGCGCGCCGATCCTGAGGGTGAAGACCCAGTCTCCCGTGCCGCAGCCGACGGAGAAGTCGGCGGTTTCGCACTCACCGAGCTGCTCAGGGAGAATTGCGCCGTAGCGGTCGGCGAGGCCGAACTCAGCGCACCAGGCGTGGCCCTCCATGCAGTCGGCGCTGAAACTGTTCGGGTAGCCGGTGGTATCGGGGCCGACCCAGGAGCCCCCTTCCAAAAGCGACCAGTGGTTCCAGGAGCCGGAATAGACGGTGCCGCCCGTCATGGCCAGGGCCAGGTAGCTGTCGCGGTAGAAGTCGGCGCGCTCCGCGCACCACTTGAAATCGGCGACGTCGGGGCCGGAGATCGAAAAGAGGATGTAGTCGGCAGGCGCCGCCGTCAAGCCGGACAGGAAGTCGCTCAGCGCCTCCGGCGCGATGTCGTCTCCGAGCGTGTCGGTGAAGGTGAAGGTGGCCGGCGCGCAGGCCGGGTCCTGGAAGCAGTCGGGATCGTCGCAGTCGGTCTGACCGTCGGAGTCGTTGTCCACCCCGTCGTTGCAGATTGATTCCGCCCCGCACAGGCCGACCCGCTCGACGCCCGAGGAATCCTGCCCCCAGCTTCCGACGTACGGCGCTATCGACCTGACCAGGTAATGGAAAACGCTGCCCTGGGTCGGGACCGCCGGGTCGCTCCAGGAGGGGATCTGGGTGATCTGGTCGGTGCAGGCGGGAGGAAAGTCCGGACCCGTCGAGCGGACCACCTCATAGACCGTCGCAAGGGGTTGGGCCGGCCAGGAGATCTCGTCGGGATCGGCGGGGTTGCTGAAAGCCAGGGCGCCGGAGATTTCGTCGGTGATCCCGTACCCGGGGTCGGATGAACACTGGTTGTCCTTGCCGTCGTTGGTCTCCACCGCGCCGGAGTAGGTGGCGGGCTCGGCGTCGTCGCAGTCGGCCTGGCACTCGGTGAAGGTGTCGCCGTCGTCGTCGCCCTCGTTGGTGTCGGCGAGGGAGGGCCACCCGGGCGCGAGGCAGTCGTTGTTCGATCCGTCGCAGACCTGGGGGGCGCCGGAATAGACGGCCGCCATGTTGTCGTCGCAGTCGGCCTGGCACTCGGTGAAGGTGTCGCCGTCGTCGTCGTTCTCATTGGTGCCGGCCAGGGTGGGCCACCCGGGGAAGTTGCAGTCGTTGTTGACCCCATCGCAGACCTGGGACGCGCCGGGATGGACGGCCGCGTTGCCATCGTCGCAGTCGGCCTGGCACTCGGTGAAAGTGTCGCCGTCGTCGTCGGTCTCGTTGGTGCCGGCCAGGTCCGGCCATCCCGGCGCGAGGCAGTCGTTGTTCGATCCGTCGCAGACCTGGGGGGCGCCGGGGTAGATGGTGGGATTGGCGTCAAAGCAGTCCCCCTGGCACTCCGAGAAGCCGTCGAGGTCATCGTCCCGCTCGTTGGTCCCCACCAGCGTGGGCCAGCCGGGGAAGTTGCAATCGTTGTTGACCCCGTCGCAGACCTGGGGGGCGCCGGGGTAGATGGCGGAATGGGCGTCGTTGCAGTCGGCGCAGGCGATGCTGTTGTCACCATCCCCGTCGGTCTCGTCGGCGGGGACCGCGGGCCACTCGGGCGCGTCGCAGTCGTTGTTCAATCCGTCGCAGATCTGAGGGGCGCCGGGGTAGACAGTGGCCAGATTGTCGTCGCAGTCGCCGCAGAGGGGATGGGAGTCGCCGTCCTGGTCCACCTCGTCGGCGGGGACCGTGGGCCAGTCGGGCGCGTCGCAGTCGTTGTTCAATCCGTCGCAGATCTGGGGGGCGCCGGGGTAGACGGTGGCGTGGTTGTCGTCGCAGTCCACGGTGTCGCCGTTCGGGCATTCCGGCGACCCGGGCTGGCCATAGCCGTCACCGTCCCGGTCGATGCAGGCCCCCAGGCTCTCAAGCGCCCCGAGGCAGTCGATCCGGGGGAAGGTCAGGCCGTTCCTGGGGTTGGTGACGGGAACGCCGCTGGCCTCGAGCGCCGCTTCGATCTCGGCCGGGGTCAGGGTGGGGGCTGCGCTCAGGAGGTCGGCGGCGCACCCGGCCGCATGGGGGGAGGCCTGGCTCGTCCCGTACATGACGGAGACGGTGCCTCCCCGGCCGTCGGAGAGGATGGCGGCGCCGGGAGCGAAGACATCGGTGGTGCTGTTGCTGTCGGAAAAGCAGGTGACCTTGTCGGCATAAGTGGTGGTGTCGGTGCAGACGGAATACGCCACTCCTCCGATGTAGGCGTCGTAGACCGCCCCCACCGAGATGGCGTTGGCGATGCAGGCCGGGGCGATCATCTGGGTCGCCGATGCGTCGTTCCCCGCGGATGCGAAGCTGAGGGTGCCACGGTCGCGAAGGTTGTTGATGGCCCTGGACAGCGCCATCGTCCAGGCGGCGGCGTTGTCGCAGTTCCCGGTGAAGAGCCCACCTCCCACGCTCATGTTGATCGCCTTCACGCCGGGCGCGCTGGCATAAATCCAGTCCAGGGCGGCGGTGATGTCGCTGACATATCCGGAGCCGTCGTCGCCCAGGACCTTGACGGCGAGGATTCCGGCGTCCGGGGCGACACCCACGGGAGAGATGAGCCCGTTGGAGGTGACGATCCCGGTCACGTTGGTGCCGTGGCCGTGGCCGTCCTCGGCGGCGCCGGTCCCCGACTGGCGGCTCGATCCGTTGGGACAGCAGGGGACGGAGCAGAAGCACTCCTGGCCCACGATGTCATCGGACAGATCGGGGTGATCGGTGTCCACGCCGGTGTCCAGGATCGCCACCGTGATCCCCTCTCCGCTATGCCCGAGGGCCTGAATCTGGTCGGCCCGGATCAGCGGGACCGACTGGGCAAGGTGGGCATGGGTCGGGACATCCAGGTCCACCCGGAGGACGCCGGGATGCCGGGCGAGCTTCTCGATCCCGGCGGCGGTGATCTCGCCGGCCAGCGAAGGGATGGTCTGGAATCGGTGAGAGACCTTGAGGTCTTCCGGATCGAGAAGGGCCAGAACCTGGTCCTGGACCCGGAACACATCCTCCTTCAGCCGGGCCATCTGCCCGGCCGGGACCGCAGGCAGGTCCAGGAAGATGACGACCCGGGCAGTCTCCGCCCGGGAGAGGGCCTCTGTCACCTCGAGACCGATGTTGTCCCGATTCTCGGGTGTCTGGGCGGCGAGGCTGCCCAG
>Ga0315276_10004175_pt1 | contig 13273 bp, 24 predicted proteins | sample YL17G05_0_MG_FD_204542 | JGI IMG/M metagenome (GOLD analysis project Ga0315276, IMG submission 204542) | Sediment microbial communities from Yellowstone Lake, YNP, Wyoming, USA - YL17G05_0 | ecosystem: Environmental > Aquatic > Freshwater > Lake > Sediment | place: USA: Wyoming | collected...
CAAAAGGAATTGTTCAACTGGAGATCTTAAAACACAAATAATTAAAATCTTTAATTCCCTATCTTTAGCTATCTCAAGGGCCTCTTCACACACATTTTTAAAAGGTTCATATAAATCTTTAATATTTCTAGTCGACAAAATATTATCTCCTTCTTAAACTTTCAAACAGCTTCCTAATCTTAGATTTTTTATTATCTGCAATCTTAATTCCAACACTAACCAATTTCATTGTAAATGGATAAATATCTGTATCATTTAATTGTTGAGTTAGATTCTTAAAAACTTCCTCAGACAACACTCTGTCTATATGCAATTTTTGAGCCTTATCATAAGCTTGATCAACAGTTAAAAAAGATCTTTTAATTCTTGGTTCATACTTATAAAAAGCATGAGAGGGAGATAGATATTCAGATCTAATCCAACCTGATATTTTGTTTGAAATTAATGTTGGCATAGTACTTAAATTCTGACTCAAATACCTTGGAATATCCACAGCCCCTACATTTGTTTGAGTAAGTACTTTCTCTCTCTCTTCTTTACTCATTGTACTCCAATAGCTTTCCATCTCATCTAACACGGTTTTTGAATATATAATTTTTCCCATATTAAAACCCCTTTCTATTATTATATATATTTCTTTTACCAGTATAAGTTACATCTCTTTTACTTGCCCATCTAGAAAGGCCTCTAACTGACATTCCACTGCTTCCCAGTGCTGCTCTATTTGACCACTTCTTAAATTGGTGTTTGGTTTTTTCTTTCTTATCTTCTGGATTAACTGTCTTACTACTAACAACTAATCTATGCACTCCACACACCACCTGTATCAAATCATTTGATCCTCCTGAAGGATGATCAACTCTTTTTAAATCTGAACTTCTATCTAATGCTCTCGCTTCCCACCAATACTTAGTCTCCGGCGTCATAAACTTATAATTATCATTCATTGGATCACCTGTTGGAGGAAGTAACCTTAATCTTCCCGTATATCCATCTCTCATAATATTTTCATAATCTGTAGCCCTCATATTATATGCCTCAGCCCAAATACCTATGTCTCTTAATTCTTGTATTTGTGACTCTGATTGCCAATGGTCATATTGAACTTTGAGTATTCTAATTCTTTTTTGCAACTCTTTTAATATATCAGCAATACATTTAAAATAAGCAATCTTTGTACTAGTGGGCTGTAGATTAATAATAAAATCTAAAACTGTTACTAATTTATTTCCTATCACATCTGGCTCTTCTACTCCATGGCCCATTGCCATAGTAAAAGAATCCCCACTTTTACCAGCATCAATAGAAATATAATAATCTAAACTCCTATCTGCTATCAAATTATCTAACCTTATTGCTACATATTCTTGTCCAAATTGATCTATGGGATAATATGGAGAAAAATTAGCCGTGGGACTTAAAGCATAATTACAACTCTTCTCAAACCAATCCTTCCAATGAAGTATCAATGGATTCTTTCCTCCTGGTGGTTCTGCACCAAAATCTCTTTCTGCCATAATTTCATCTTTCTCATATTCGGGCGCTAAATCCTCTGTTGTGATTGTGGGATTAAATTGTGTTGTGGCATAATGAAAAGTATAGATTGTTTTACTATTCTTTCCTACTTTCAACATCTGCATCGTCTTATCATTTTCAGAAATAGGACTAGACACACAGATCATCAATCCAACCCAATTTGGAAGATTCTTTTCCCTAGCTGCAGCTCTTACTGTTAATAAACTATGATTTATAACCGAAAAAATTTCATCAGCAGATCTTTTACTTTCAGACAAATCAAATCTTGATAATTCATCAATAAAACCTGCCACTCTAGTCTTTCCTGCTAACCCTGATGAGTTAGAATTCAAACTCATCATAAACAATCTTTTTTCTCTAAACTCAATTGCTCCACTTGGATATTCTTTATACAACTCATTATTCTTTTGTCTTTCTTCCAAACTCTTAATATACTTACAAATCCAAGGCGAGGCACCTCTTAGAGATGCATAAGTATCATAAATTGTATCCTTTGTTTGAGTGGCAGTTGTAGCAACAAATGCACATTCCATTCTCTGTCTTTCAATTACTCCAAAAAACTCTTGCAAATTTTCTATTAAAACACTATTGTGCTCTAGATATGATGCAATAAATGCAGCGGTCATAGACTTACCACTTCTCATTCCTGCACACCCAATCATAGTATTATATCTACGCAGCAACTCCTCATCTTCTAATTCTCTTCTAGTCCACCCACATCTTGGACATTTATCATCAAAATCCTTTTCACTCCAAATTAAAAGATTTTCACTCTCCAAATACTCCTTACCTTTTTCCCACACATCTTCCTCACCCTTAGGATTACAAAGTGGACATCTTAATTGAAAAAAGTCCCTAAGTACTTGATACTGCCTCTTATACTTATACAACTGAGGTTGTGCTAAAAATTCCCTCCCTATTACCCATTCAATTATATTTGGAGCTTTAGAAAGATGAACACTAACTACCTTTTTTTCCTTACCACACAAAACTTCATCCACAGTAGTATTCAAGGAGTTTAACATATCGTCAACAGATATTTGTTGCAACTTCTCAATTTTTGACATAGTTATTTAAACCTTAAAGATATCTTCAGATCTAATGATTACCTTCTTCTCATCTTCAGACATGGCTTCTAACATTTCTCTTGCTTTTGGATCCAAAGGTGGATCATACATATCTCTACTTCTATAGTCTCCAGTAAAGGTTGAAGATTTCAATTTAGAATTAATTACTGCTGCAGATACCAAAGTTGGTACATCTCCAAAGTATATCACTGAAGGAGTAAGAAGCGTCCCATTCTTTATCAATACTGGCACATCGGCTCTAATTATAATTCCTGTAGGAGATTTAAAAAGAGCCTCTATCATTACTTCTCCTGATCCCAAACTATTGTCTGGTTGAAAATCAGGACTCCTTAAACCCTTATATTTTAATGTCGGAGTACTATCCAATTCTAAATCACTAAAATAACTGGACAAAAATCCTATAGTCTCTGATGGTAAATTATCCACATACAATTTATCTTCACAGTCACATTCTGAAATTGGAGTTAATGCACCACATTTTCTACAAACATAATTTTCCATAGACAATTTTTCCATACTATTCTCCTAAAATTTTCACTATCTTTAATACCTCATCCTGAACTCTTGAATCTGTAGTAGAGTTTGCAATCCTCATTAACTTAGTAGCAATTCTTACCCCTGATTTCTTCTCACTCATTTCTTTATATCCTGTGTATCCTTCCCATCCTGGACTCTTTGGTTCGCTTTCTCTTTTCTTAGTCTGGGGTGCAATTTCATCTGGATCTTTAGATAGCTGTTTTCCATACTCTCCAAAATACTTTGACCAATACTCTTTTGTAAACTTATCAACATCTGCTTTCTTCTGCAGTCTCTTGAACTCTCTATGTAATGTTTTTACTTCTAATTCTGCTTGTTTCTTCTTAATTATTTCTTTTTCCATACATTTTACCTCCCTTTACAATTAAAATTGAAACTTTCTGGTCTGAATCCTTACTTGCATCTATTAAATATCTATCTTCATTCTATGTGTAATATTCTATGTTCATATGCATCTGTCAGCATTAACGGAATGTGTTCCAAACAACTTTCTGTAAAATCATCTGGGGTTTCTCCATACCATATTTGATACTCTGCAGATTTCTGGCAACGTTCATCTAATTTACTTTGATCTGGAATACAACAACATAATCTTTGCTTTGGCATTATGTTCTCCTTTTGTCATCTCTCTCATAATCGTTTTTTACAACTTTACAAAATGCAGATCTAATTATCTTCTCTTTATTACCAAACTTTACTCTAATCCAGTCTCCTTTTGTACCCAATACTCTTCCATGTTCCCCGTTTATGACAATAGTATCCCCATTTGTTATTCCTCTTCTACTATCTTTCATACTACACACCCCATACCATATTCTTTGTATCTAATTTACTAAAATCAACCTCTTTAATTAACTCATTCAAACTTATACTTTTATCTTGATCTATAAGTTTTGCTAAATAAGCTAATCTACCAAAAATCTCTTCTTTCTTTTTAACATCCTCAACAATTCTTGGACTATTCACAAACTTTGAATACTTTACATTATCTGGACTAACTATCATACCATGAAATATTTGTTTAGGTCTATTATAACCCTCTACAAACGAGCTTGCCTCTAGTTCTAAATAGTTTGCAAATGGTTCAATATCTATTCCTCTAATACAATGAGTAATTCCTAACTCTCTGTCATCGAGTACGCTTGTCCAACACAAATCAGGCTGACGACCAAACCACAATGCTACGTCCATTAAACTACAATCTATAATTTTTCTTACTACTGTTGCCCTATCCATTAGATCTAATTTTTTATTTGCATATCTACAAAATCTATCGTAACAGTATTCTCTTTTTACTTCAACCATGTATTGTAGAGGAACAATAGTAATAATTTGTGTATTACATGGAGCAAAATTAATAATCTCCTTTCTATTTCTTTCATACATTATATCTTTAGAAGGATGATAACAAAATTTAGAACTTTTTTCTACTCTACATAAAGTTCCATCTTCTGATACCACTAAATATTCCTTCAAGGGAGCTTCAAACCATTCTATTTCTATGCCTGTTATCCAAACTCTTGAATGAAATTTATATCCAAAATCTCCTACATCATCCTCTCCCATATACCCCATTGGTCTTGGCTTCCAAAATAATTTATTATCTTCTGCTATACTAGAAATAGGAAATCCGGGTGCTTCCATCTTACAAAATGGGACCCCTTTCATTTCTTGACCTTCTAATCCTAAAGCTTTCAATCTATAAACACCTAGCGGCGGAGGATACTTTTCTGCTCTCTCTAGCATATATTTTTGTAACTTTCGATTTGCAATTACACTTACAGAACAGTCGCATAGATACCAACCACTTCTTTCATTTAACATTCGTTTAAAAACAGTAGTGTAATAGTCGTCCCTTTCATATCCCCTGTCTGATTGGAGCAGGATTCCATCATGCTCAAATCCAAACTTCTCCAAATCATCAACTAGGGCTTTCTGATAACTACTTCTTTCTGGAGTTAAATGTTGCCCATCAAGTCGTATCTTAAACTCTCCATTGTTTTTCTTAGCGAAAAGATAGTTAAGAAGACAATTATAGAGTGTACCTATATGCATTACTCCTGATATAGTTGGTGCCCACCGAGTTGTTACTTTCAAATTTTTCTCCTTTCTTTTTGGACAAAAGAAAAACGAGTTCTTTTTTCTTAACTCGCTTTTTCTTTCTAAAGCATTATCTTAAATTTACTATCTTAAATTTTAATTTTCTTTAAAATTTCTGTATCTTGATCATTGATGGTTTCTGCTTCATCTTCTACAAAACCTACTGTGGGTTGTCCCCATTCCTTCTGCCACTTTGTAACATAAACCCCTACAAATTGAACTGGTACTCCTTCTTTTAATTCAACTCTTTTATAAAGCATCTTACTCTCCTCCTTTTCTTAAAACTTACTTTATTTATTGTTTTTGTCCTACAAAAAAGCTATCTTTCTTCTCCATACTATTAATTAGAAGTTTAATAAAAATATTTAACTTCTTATTAAATATAATTATATCATGTTTGTTAAAACAAGTCAAGAGAAAAATTTAAATTTTTTGTCCTACAAAGAAGCTATCTTTATCTTCTAAACTATTTATTAAAATTTTGTATGGTTTTCTTTTGTTATATTCAAACCACTTTACCCAAATAGCTTCAACTCCATCTTTTAAAATTCTCCAACAATCTACTGGATATGGATGATAATTTTGTTTATAAGGAGTAATACAACAAACGTAACCACCACTTTTTAGTACCCTATCAATTTCTAGAACCCACAACCATGGCATTTCCACATGCTCTAAAGTGTTACCACTTATTACTACATCAAAGCTTTCACTTTCTAAACCAAAATCATATGGGCCTTTTGATACTAAATCAACGTTATTTCCCACACATAAATCCAATCCAATATACTCATAATCTAAAAACAACTGTTTATATGTTCCATTCACATCTAAACTGCCAACATCTAATACTTTTAAATTCTTCTTATCACCTAAAAATGATTTTACAAATTCTGACATTAATTCGTGGGAGTTTGTATGCATGTAGTATGCCTTTTTCTAGTATTAGTATTTTTTCTCATTGTTATTGCTTGGCTTGCCACTCTTGCATCTTTTTCCTTTGTTAAACCTTTGTTCCAAGGTATTCTTCCTATTAGTGCTTTAGATATTTTTTGTCTTACTTCCAATCTCTTTGCTGCAGTAGTTACTATTAGTTTTAATGCTGTTCTTGCCACACTTGGATCATTTTCTTTTGTTCTCCCTCTTTTCTTTTCTGCCATTTTTGCTATCCAAGGGGTATCTTCTTTTGTTCCTAACCTTCTCCCTCTTTTCTTTTCTGCCATTCTTGCTAAATAAGGATGTGTTGCTGCTGTTCTACCTTTTAATGCAATACTAATCTTTTCTGCAGCTATTACTTTGCTGGGATCATTTTCTTTTGTTCTTCCTAGCATTGTAACTTTCATTTTTTCTGCCTGCCTCGCCACTCCTGGATCCTTCTCTTTTGTTCTACCTTTATTCCAAGGAGTGCAACCACTAGCTCCTTCACCACCATCTGTTAAATTTGTTAAAGTACCAGTTCCTAAATCAAATCTTCCTATTGCCTTAATCAATCTCTTTTCTAAATCAAATGCTTCTTCTTCTGTTAAGTTCTCCTTATACTTTATTATCTTTGGTTCTAAACCCAAGCTTTGAATCTTTCTGATTTTATTAACTTTGTAACTTCTACGATCATTATTTTTAGCTATGCGTAAATGTAGAAGATATTCCTCTTTACTACCTTTACCTACATAAAAAGGTTCAAAGTCAAAATAAAATTCTCCATAATTAAAGTTTCCAGGCTTTCTTGGGTCTAGATAAACATACATATAGAAAATATTATTTTTCATTTTGATTGGACACCCATTCACCAGGTTTACTAATAGCTCTATCAAGTACTCCTTTTACAATATTTCCTTTATCTTCATACTTCTTTGCTACATCAAATCCGCCCAAAAAGTGCACTCCAGAAGATGCTTCAATATAAAACCCCTCCACAGAATATGTAAATTTTACTTTATCTATAACTGGAACCTTAGCAACTTTTTCTTTAAGATTTTGAGCAACTTTCATCCAGTCCACTGTACCTGCTAAAATATTCATCTCTCTACCATCCTCTAACTTTATCTTCAACATCTGTGTCCCAACTCCATAATAAGGACTGGGTAGAACTTCTCCACGAAGAGTCTTTCCCCCATAACTACTAATGGTTTTAAATTCCACCTTTAAGCCTGGTTTCCTAAACTCCACCAAACTAGTCATCATTTTACCTCCCAACAATTGTAAATTTACTATCCTCTTCAACTCCAAATAATTTATGAACTAAATCTACTATCTCTGTTGGAACTTTACCAACACTTATTCTATTCTCCTCAATACCATATTTTAAGATAGCTTTAACATGTTTGTATCTTAAGCTGTTATTTTCTAATTGACCATAATCTAAAAACTCTTTTGCATTCTCTACTGCCAGATCAAATAGACTTACTTTTTCTGACATGATTATCATTCCTTTTGTTCGCAATTATCACATACTAATAGGATTCTCCCAAAATGTTTTTCTGCACATTTGTTTAATTTATCAATAATATCATCTCTATCATATTTTATTATTCTATTTGAGCTCCTTCCAAGTTTATCTATTCTAGCCAAATGGATAAGTTCAGGAAGCCATGGATGAGCAATTAATTCATTTACTTTTCTATATCTTTTCATCTCTCCCAATATCAAATACCAAACTCTCATGTGATTTTCAATTAACCATAATGTTTTAACACTTACCAAGTCTTTTAACCATTCAACTGTTGTTTGTTCATGACCTTGAGAATTTTCTATTTTTCCAATATCATGCAACATTGCTGCAATAATCAAATCAGTATCAATTGATTCTCTAAATGCATGGTATAAACATTGTATTAAATGATTAAATAAATCTATTTCAGGGTGATGAGTGACATCCTGCTTTACACCTTGACATTTTTCTAATAATTCAAATAATGGATCTAAATTAACTGGTAACATAACTGGTAACATTGTCTTTATTTAAATTAACTGATAGCAGTGTCTTATTATATTAATAATGAATTTATCCCAATACTGTGTATCCACTTTTTCTGGTAATGTACTTTTATCAGATAATTCTTCAACATCTTTCATTAATTCTTCTAATTTAGGAACAACCTCTGTTGAATAATCTAGGTTTCCACATTTGACTTGTTTTAAATATTCTGCTTCTTTTAACGGAAAGCGGATTGTTCGTTCAGTTAATATTTCTTTAACTTGAATAGCTGCCCGCAATGCATGAGATACTGCTTTCCAATCTATTCCTTCATTATTTGCAGCCAATTCTGCACGTCTTCCATAATTATTATAAAAATGTGTAATAATGCCTTTCGCATATTTAATGGTAGCAGTTTCTTGAATAATTTTTCCACATACTTGATATTGTCGTACACCATTAGTGCAATCTTGAATAAATTTACAATGTTCCCCAACTGGCAAACTTTCCCATACTATAAACATTCTGATTTCATCATGTAGTCCATCTAAAAAATCTAATACTCTCTTTGCATCTGACAATCTACTTCCTTTAATACCATATTTTGCTGCCTGTTTTCGTGCATAAGATACAAACGCCTTAAGATTTTTAGTATAAAATTTTTCCCTATTAGCAACTATTTTACTCCAAATATAATTACACTCAGTAATCATATTATTTGGAGCATGTAACATATCTAGGGCAACTGTTTGCCCTTCACACGCAAGTTTAATAAAGTAATGAAGAGAATAAATTTCTTCGTCTGTATCGTCTGGAGAATTTTTGATTCCTTCTCCTTCTTTTGTTTTAGTGCATAAACTATAACTTTTGGGAATTCGATTTAACAAAATAGATTCTAGGGATGGAAGAAACACGCCTTTGTAATCAATATCGGAATCATTAGTGTTGATTCCATAAAGATGACTACCAAATTTCATCCTAACAATCATTCTTTCTTGCGATTTTAGCATTAACCTCTTGTTCGTCATCTATCAAGAATATCATAAGTTGTTACTGAATGTATTTTATTAAACTCCTCTAAGTTTCTCACAGCCAAGTCATACTTCTCCTGGGTGACCCAACCTTTTTCAACAGATAGGTGAGAGGGAACTGTTGGCCGTAGAATATTAAGATGTATTAATATTTCAGAAGCTGAATTAAAAATCTCTCCGCACTTACAACTATGTTTCATTTCTTTCTCCTGACTTGTTTATCTTCTTATTATAATTATATAATGTTTGGTGACTCAAGTCAAGAACTCCTTACTAATCCCTCCTTCAACCATATTATCAATCTTTCTTTTTTAACTCATTGCTAAAAATATGATGGATGTAAATGCTAAAAGAATTCCTATCACTCCAAATAAACTCACCTTTTCTCCAAAAATTAAAACTCCTATAAAAATGGTAGTAAGTAGAGCGACTGCAGACCATATTGTTCCTACAATAGCTAGTTGATTTCTTTGTACTATAGCTGGCAACCAAGTTAGAGTTCCAATATTATATACTAAAACGATATAAATAAACGTTCTAACTTTTGGTTCCAATGCAAACTTCTTTGACAGATATTCCCCAATAGCAAAAACTACCCCACACAATCCCAACCATACTAGATAATTAATAGATGAAATAATCTTTATCAACATTAACTTCCTCCACCGTTCTTCTCAAGATCTACCTCTACTTGTAGTTTAAGCATCTCTTGTATTCGTCGATGATAAGCTTTATGACACCCTCTATGTGCTAACTCAAGATTTTCTATCCTATTATCACTTCTATCTTCATTAATATGGTGAATTGTTAATTTATCTGGTTCATGACCTTTTGATAAAGATTGTAAGTCAATCACTTTATCACAGAAATAACACCTTGGCCTATGCTTCAACACCAAATGCTCTATTAATTCTTTACCTCTTGCAATCTTTGAATATGGTGAAATTCTTTTAGCCATGTGTCTTTCTCCTATATATTTTTCTCTTCTTTCTCAATGGCTAAATCAATAACTATATTCTGATACTCCGAATCTGCTTTCTTTTCAACCTCTTTAGTAAATTCTACAGCTCTACACTCATGAGGTCTTTCTGCCCATTTTCTATCATACTGACCAAAATATTCTTTATTTTGAAAATCTACAATGTGCTTAAACTCATGAATTATTGTGTTCATTAAATGTTGTGCATTTTCTAAAGAATTCCTATTATAAAATTTATTCGGCTTTAGAACCACCAATCCATTACGATAAATACTTCCCTCTTTCAACTTTGTATAATTACTCGACTTTGTATAACTTCTAGTTGAATGAGAAATTATAAAGTTTTATCTTCATTCCTTTATTCTCCTTACTTGTCTTCTTATTATAATTATATCATGTTTGTTAGAACAAGTCAAGAGAAAAATTAAAAATCTTATGAAAACCCCCTACTATCCAATTCCCAATTTCTCCCACTACTGCAAACGCTCTCCAGAGGGGGAAGCAGGCGGAAGATTCTGTTCGAAAAAAACTTTAACATCTGCGCCTCCCTCAGTTTTACTCTTTATAGAACTTACATTATTAGCCGTATCATAGGCACATACTCCAAAACAAACACTATTACCAGCTACCTTTTCTGCCGCTGGAAGATTAGAAAGTAAGTATTCTGTATTAAATCCCATATCTATTCCCTGACCTGCTATATACACAAATCCTCCAGTTCCACATCTATTCCAATATAAAATATAACCAGCAAGATCCATCTCAGTATTGGGATTCCACACTATTTTAATAAACCCCCCAACAATAGACACACCAGAAATTTGAACTGGAGGGGAACTTGGAAGTGGAAGTGTTATTGCCATTACAGATGAAGCAAAAAGTATGCCCGCAACTAATGAACTAAGCACAATCTTCATTACCTGTGTCATAAATATATTTTTCATCATTTTCAATCCCCTTTATTATATGGTTAATATTCTCTTCTTTAACTCCTGCAATCTACTTATCTAACTTACTAATCTTATCAATGTCTTCTTCAGTCATAAAAGTTCTTTTCTTAAGTTCTCCTTTACTAATTAAACCATCCCTATAACAAATATACTGATTTACATGCATTAGTTTTCTCTTTGTCTGTACAAACTTATCTATATACTCTTTTTGCTGCTTCTCTAATTCTTCTGCATATTCTTCTACCATTTCTCCTCCTTACTAATATATTGTTTGTGGAGCAAATATATTACTACAGTTCCTTCAATGCCTAGTAAGCAATCTTGTAATTCTACTGTATCCTTTTTTCTTTCTAAAACATACTTCTTTCTGACTACTCTCCCTCCTTCATATTCATAACATTTTAATTCAACTACCTCCCACCCCCTCATATTCATTGATATTTTAATTCTTTCAATGGAAGAATTATCCTCAAAAACTAGTACGGGGAAAAAATGTCCAAAAATCCCTAGTGTTTCAATCTCAACACTATATCCCGCCTCCATCAACTCTGTCTGCAACTCTTCTAATGTCATATTATTACATTCCCTTTAATAAATATATAAAATATATGTAACAGGATTCCATCCCCCAATTATTTGAGATAAAGGACAACCATAAAAAGTAACATAACCATCTAATCCCTTAGTCCAAAGCACTTTATAAAATCCACCTTTTTTCTTAATGGCATACTCTGCTTGTTCCAAACTTAGAATATCTTTTATCTCTGTCATTATAAAGTTTTCCTCCAATTCTTGCAAATCTTATTAATTATTGTGCATCACAACCTCGCCAATTTTATACTTACTTTTTTTTCTTTGGGAATTTCGTTATTTTTTCTTTGGGAATTTCGTTTTTCATCTTTTATACTTTTATTTTTTTTTCTTTGAGTCCTTACGTACTCAACAAGTACTCAACAAGTACTCAACAAGTACTCAACAAGTACTCAACAAGTACTCAACAAGTACTCAACAAGTACTCAACAAGTACTCAACAAGTACTCAACAAGTACTCAACAAGTACTCAACACACTTTCTTTAAATATTTACGTACTCAACAAGTACTCACTTAATTAATGGACTTTGAATCAAAACATAAGTCACGTAAGCACAAACAATTCCAACACCTATTAAAACTCCCAATACTATATAAACATATTTTTTCATACTTTTCATAACCTCCGTCAAACCCAATGTTAAATCACCATTACTAATCTTATCTTTAGCACCATTACCAATAAACTTATCTATAACTTTACTAGAATACATTAAAATTCTCCATCCTATACAAGCAGTCAAGAGAACTAGAACTAATAAACCTGTGTAAAAGAATGTCATCCAAACACCTCTAAAAGTTACACTGGAATTAGATCTGGATTAAAATCATCTTCTATATCCCCATTTAGCATACCATCATCTGGTAACTTTTCTTCCATCCCATCTAGAGTCTCTACGACATTTGCAACTCCCATCTTATAACCAAAATATCCCCACCATGCAATATGTCCATCTAAAGTTCCCAATTCAAATGCCACAGCCCAATTCCAGAAGTGAACAAAATAAATATTACTCTTTAAACATGGGGTTGTTACAGAAGTTATTACCAAACCGCCACTAGATACACTACAATCCCCCCAAGTCTCAACTGGAATTGCTAAGAGATCTTGGATCACAAAGAAGGCTGTATCTCTATCATATGCATAAAATATTCTATCACGTCCACTGAACTCATCATATCTCCAATACTCTTTAGTAACATCTGTAAAAAGAACTCCCAAGAAGAACATAAAACTTACTAACAAAATACATAGAGCTGCAATTCTCTTTTTCATATCCCTACCTCTAACTAGATCATATTAATATTATTTGAGAAATACAAAATACTAATAACCCGAGTACTGCTATACCCACCAATACTAACAACATACCTATTACATCTAACAACATACCTATTACATACCATTGAAGTGCGTGCTTTATGGGCTTCATCATTAATCTCCTATTCTAATTAACAAAGATATCAGCCAAATGAACCAATATAACAAACAAGCTATTAATATCCAGTCATTGGGGAAGTGTTTTGTAATTAACATAAGGGTTAC
>Ga0315276_10004176_pt1 | contig 13267 bp, 11 predicted proteins | sample YL17G05_0_MG_FD_204542 | JGI IMG/M metagenome (GOLD analysis project Ga0315276, IMG submission 204542) | Sediment microbial communities from Yellowstone Lake, YNP, Wyoming, USA - YL17G05_0 | ecosystem: Environmental > Aquatic > Freshwater > Lake > Sediment | place: USA: Wyoming | collected...
CCGCAGGGCTGGTGGTCCAGGCCTATCCACCTGATCCGAACAATGCAGCCTTACTATACTATCAGGCCTTCATCTCTCTGCCCAAGGACCAGGATCAGGTGCAAGATCTGGTTGAAGGTCTCCCAGACGGGGCCGATCCGAACGACCAGATCCGCGAGTATCTCAAGCTGTGTCAACCAGCCATTCGTTTGGCCGTGGCCGCCTCGGAGGTTCCGGCCTGTGATTGGGGCCTTCGATACTCCCAGGGCTACCAGATGTCCTTGACGCACCTGTCTCAGATGAGGGCCTTGGCCCGATTGATGAAGGGGGAGGTGGCGGTCCTTGTCGCAGACGGACAGTATCGCCAGGCCTTGGAGCGATGCCTCACCCTCCGGCAGATGGGCCAGCACATCAGCGACCAGAACATCATCTCGTTTCTGGTCGGCGTTGCCATCAACGCCCTCGCCGAAAAAGCCATCCAGAACACACTCAGTGCCATGCCCCCTGATATACAGACCCTGGTCTGGCTCAAGGGTGAACTGGCCGCATCGCCAGCCAGGCGGGTGGAGATCAAGAACGGCCTCAAGACCGAAGAGGAGGTGATCTTGACCAAGTTGACGACGGACAGAGGCCACCTGCTGGAGGCCGTCACCGGCAGCACCGGCGCAGTGCCGTCCGAGTTGGTCGAACACCTCAAGAACGCGGATGAGGCCTTCTTTGAAGGCAGCCGCAGGTACTTCAAGGCCCACATGGACGCTGTAGTGGCTGTACTGAACAGCCCTGTTCCTTATCTCCAAAGGCACGACCAACTGGAACAGTTGGACAAACGGCCGGGATCAGATTCCAAGCAGAACCTCCACGCCGTGCTGACGGCCAGCCTCATGCCCTCTGTGGCCAAACTCTTGACCCTCGACACGCGTGCGAGGTCCAACGACAACCTCCTGAAGGCGGCCATCGAGATCTATCTGGTCAAGGCCAGGACCGGCTCCATCCCGGATCAGCTCCCCCCCGGTATGCCCAAGGACCCCTTCAACGGTCAGGACTTCAAGTACGAGAAGACCCCAGAGGGCTTCACCCTCACCCGCTGGACCGATGACCCGGCCAAGGACAAAAACTTTCAGCGCACCTTCAAGGTCAAGGTCAGGTAGGACACGGCTATAGGCCGGACCCCTCAAGGCCGGGCGTCACCGCTCGGCCTTTTCCGTTTCCTGTGACTCCTTGGCCAAGGCCACTGGGATATCAAGCCAGAAGGTCGAACCCTTATCCGGCTCGCTCTCCAGGCCGATCTGGCCGGTCAGGAGGGTCGCCAGTTCCTTGGAGATGGCTAGGCCTAGGCCCGTGCCTGGGGTCTGGCGGGTCAGAGAGCCATCGACCTGTCGGAACTTCTCGAAGATGTGCTCATGGTCCGCCTTGGCTATCCCACAGCCTGTGTCGATGATGGCGACCCGCATCATCTTGTCGTCCAGCCTGTGGGCCTTGATCTCGATCTGGCCGCGGGCGGGCGTGAACTTGACGGCGTTGCTGAACAGGTTGTAGAGGATCTGTTGGACCTTGCCGACATCCGTCCGAAGCAGCGGGATGGCCGGGTCCAGCGTGACCCTGACCCGCAGTCGTTTCTCGTGGGTCTGGGGCAGGAATGCGGAGACCAGGGCCTCGCAGATCTGTGGGAGAGACCCCTGTTCGATGTGCAGTTCGATCTCGCCGGCCTCGGCCTTGGCCAGTTGGAGCAGGTCATTAATCATGTGCAGGAGCCGATTGCCGCTGGTGATGATGTTTTCGGCGTATCGCTGGCCCTTGTCGGTCTTGAGCAGGGTGGGTCGATCCTTGAGGACCTGGGCAAAACCCAGTATGGAATTGAGCGGGGTTCTGAATTCGTGGGAGATATTGGCCAGGAATTCGCTCTTGACCTTGTTGGCCTTGTACAACTCGATGTTCCGCTCCGACAGCTCCGCGATCTTGAGGTCCAACTGTCGATTGGCCTCGCGAAGCTTTTCCTGCGCGGCCTGGAGGTTGTCGAGCATGTGATTGAAGGCCTGCGAGAGCTTTTCATACTCGTCGCCGGTCATGATGGTGCTGCGGATTTCCAGGTTGCCGTCGGCCACGTTGTTGGCCATGGCCCTCAATTGGCGGATCGGGCTGAGTATCACCCTCTGGGTGATCCAGTAGAACGCCACCATCGCGCAGATAGCGCCGATCAGGCCGGCCACGGCGATCCCGATGCGATTGACCAGGATGATCCGGCGAATCTCACCTCCTACGTCCAGGCGGGATATAATGGCCGCACCGATCGGCTCGTTGAGGGAAAAGGCCCTCGCAGACCCCTGTGGATTGTGGCATACGATGCACGATTCGCCGGCCCGGAAGAGCTTGTAATAGTGGCTTTGCAAGACCCCTCCCGCGCGGGTGGACCTGAAATCGTCCTCAGCAGGTCCCTGTAGGAGCGAGCGGATCGCGTCGTTATGGGGTTCGTCAACGGAGTTCAGATTCTCCATCGGGTCTGGGCCAAACCGGATCCATCGCATGGGAATGGCATTGGCCTCCGCCACATCGCCGCTTGGATCCAGGGGACGTAGGCCGCTCTGGATTATCTTGTCCAACCGGAAGTGGGACCTATACATGAGATTGGCCCGCTCCCGGCTGACGTCGATCAGGTTCTTGGTGGTAAGCTTCTGCATCCACAGGTACGGGAAGACCAGCACCAGAGACAGGCTCAACAGCACGGCTCCGCCGAACATCAGCCGGCACTTCTCAGCCAGCGACAGCGGTCGCAACCGTACGCGCCTTACCGTGCGTAGGAGGGATTGTCCTATCTTCATCGCGAAACCTGTCCTGTGCCGGCGGGTTCGAATCCTGCCATAGGCCCTCCAACCTGGACCTCGCCCAACCCTGCCACAGCCTCTATGGGGCTGCTGTCTCGTCCAGATGGGAGTGCCTTTGCACTCGCAGGTTCAGCTCGTCGAGCTGCTTCTGGTCTACCTCGCTGGGCGCACCGGTCAACGGGCACTGCCCTTTCTGGGTCTTGGGAAAGGCGATTACGTCGCGGATATTCTCTGTCCCGGTCAGGAGCATGACCATCCGATCCAGTCCAAAGGCGATCCCGCCGTGAGGCGGTGCCCCGTACTCCAAGGCCCGAAGGAAGAATCCGAACCGGTCCTCGGCCTGCTCGTCGGATATCTTGAGCAACTTGAATATCTTGCGCTGGGTCTCCATGCGATGGATACGGATGCTGCCGCCGCCGATCTCATAGCCATTGAGCACCAGGTCATAGGCCTGGGCCCGGATATTCCCGGGATCGCTTTCAAGCCGATCCAGGTCCTCAGGTACCGGGGCCGTAAAGGGGTGGTGCACCGAGTCAAACCGGCCTTCCGCTGGGTTCCATTCCATCAATGGGAAGTCCACTACCCAGACAAATCGGTATTCCTTCTCATCGTACAGCTTCATCTCCCGGGCTAGTTTGCACCGCAAGGGCGCAAGGGCCTTGTTTACGGCGTTCTCCTGATCGGCCACAAAGAACAGCAAGTCCTCATCCTCTGCCCCAAACAGCTCGATCAGTTGCTGCTGCTGGGCCGGATTGAAGAACTTGGCTGAGCCAAGGGTGAGGGTTCGCTGGCCACCCTCGCTCTTGACCTTGCACCAGGACAGGCCCCTGGCCCCAAAGTCGCCCACAAAACCGGTCAACGTCTGCTCAATGTCGCTTCGGGAATATCGCTGGCCGCCTCCTTTCGCGCACAGACCTTTGACGATCCCGCCCTTTTCAACGGTCGAGGTGAAGACCTTGTACGCGGTCTGCCTAGCGATCTCAGTGATGTCCTTGAGCTTCATGTCGAACCGCAGGTCGGGCCGGTCGATCCCGTAGTCGTCCATGGCCTCTTTGTAGGTCATCCGGCGGATCGGCAAGGGGATTCCGATCCCCAGGACGTGCTTCCAAACCTGGGCAACCATGGCCTCATGGATGGTGATGATGTCATTGCTGTCGACAAAGCTCATCTCCACGTCGATCTGGGTAAACTCCGCCTGGCGGTCCGCCCGTGGATCCTCGTCCCGGAAGCAGCGGACGATCTGGAAGTACTTCTCCACGCCCGAGACCATCAGCATCTGTTTGAAGAGCTGCGGCGATTGCGGGAGGGCGTAAAAACAGCTATTGACCAGGCGGCTGGGCACCAGAAAGTCTCTGGCCCCTTCGGGCGTGCTCTTGGCCAGCATAGGCGTCTCCACCTCCCAGAAGCCCAGCCGGTCGAAGTAATCCCTGACCACTGTCGTCACCCGATGGCGGGTCCGGAGCTTGTCCTGCATGCAAGGTCTTCGCAGATCGACATAGCGGTAGTTCAGGCGAATCTCCTCGTTGGTTTTGTCTGCCCCGTCGATCTCAAACGGAGGGGTCTTGGCGGTATTCAGAACTTCGAGCGTCTCTACGCTGACCTCGATCTGACCGGTGGCCAGCTTGGGATTCTCCATACCTTCGCCCCTGGGCTGCACCACGCCTGCCACGGCAATGACCCACTCGCACCGCAGGGTCCTGGCGAGCCTGTGTCCCTCGGGGTCTTTTTCCGGGTTAAAAACGACCTGGGTTAGGCCTTCCCTGTCCCGCAGGTCCACGAAGACCAAGTTGCCGTGATCGCGATACGATTGAACCCAGCCCGCTAGGGCTACCCTTTTACCGCAATCGCCCAGCCGCAGTTGACCACACGTCGTTGTCCTTTTAATCATCATAGGATCTCTCAAACCGCTAGTCTAAGATAAGTCCAAAATTACAAGGCCCTTAGCTTAGCCAAATCCACAAGGGCCGTCAATAAGCTGGTCACAGAAGGGGCAAGAAGCCCAAGGGAGGCCGAGAAAAAACCTCGCGCCTCATGTGAAGTTTTCCCTTGCATAGCCATCTGATCGGCACTATAATAAGAATTGAGAATTGAGCGGCTAGTTAGCTATTGACAGTAACCGAGAAGATAGTTATCATGGCCGCGTGAGACTGTTGAACTTGACATTCGCTCTTTGAATTGGGTATAAGTTTAGGTACCAAGTAACAGCACTTAACAGGGCTGGGGTTATCTCGCTTTTCCTCTCCCTCCGCACCTCGGCCCTGTTTTATTTTTTTGCGCAGAAGAGACCTGTTTCGAGCGAAGTCCGAAGACGGCCTTCGATGACCACCACGAATTCGCCCTTGAGCCGGTCTTCCAGTCCGGCCAAAAGCTCCGAGAGCCTGCCTCGCCTGATTGACTCAAACACCTTTGTCAGCTCCTTGGCCACCGCAGCACGACGATCCCCGAAAACTGCCAAGGCATCCTCCAAGAAGGCCCTGACCCGGTAGGGACTCTCATAGAAGACCAGGGTATGCGGTGAGTCCACGTCCACCGCAAGGAACCGTCTCCGTTGGCTGCCCTTGCGGGGGGCGAATCCCCGGAACGTGAAGGCGTGGATCGGCAAACCGGATAACGCCACCGCCATCACCAGTGCCGTGGGGCCTGGGACCATCGTCACGTCAACGCCTGCCTCAATGGCCGATCGAACCAACCCAAATCCGGGATCGGAGACACACGGCGTGCCTGCGTCTGCCACAAGGGCCACGGATCTGCCCTCCAGCAGGAGGTCCAGTATCCGCCCGATGGCTCGTCTTTCATTGTGTTCGTGAAAGGAGATCTGCGGCCTGCTGATATCGAAATGCCTGAGCAACAGGCCCGTTCGCCGGGTGTCCTCACTGGCCACGTAATCCACGGTCCTCAGCACCTCCAGGGCACGCAGCGTGATGTCCGATAGGTTCCCAATTGGCGTAGCCACCAGGTACAACATCTCGTAACCGTCCTTACGGCTCCATCTGCCCCAATTCATACAAGACCAATCCGCTGGCCACTACGGCGGCGGTCTCGGTCCTGAGGATGCGTCTACCCAGACTGAACTGCCTCCATCCGGCGGATTGGGCCAATCCCGCCTCTCTATCGCTAAAGCCACCTTCCGGACCGATGCATAGGGCGACTGCCGTGGGCACGGGGCCCTCCCCAAGGATCCCATGCAGGGACTGCCCCCCAGGACATGGACAGCCCATCAGTCGCAAATCGGGGCCTCCAGGTTCGGCCAGGACTTGGTCGAACCGAGCTGGCGATCGCAATTCAGGAATGCGGCCCCTGCCGGACTGTTCTGCGGCCTCGGTCAGGATTCGCACCCAACGCTCCAAACGGTCTTCGTTGAAGGCATGGGCGTTGCGAACGAGGCTCCGCTCGGTAATGACCGGGACGAACCGCTGCACCCCTACCTCCGTGCACTTCTGCAGGACGAACTCGAATTTGTCCCTGGCCAGCAGGCCCTGATACAAGGTCACGTCCACCTGCGGCTCTCCTCGGACAGGCCGTCTTTCCAAGACCCGGCCGGTTACCTGTCTTGGACCTACGGCAGTGAGAACCACCTCAAACTCGAAACCCCGATTGTCAAGAACGGTAATCCGTTCGTCGACCCGAAGCCGAAGCACGTGGCAGATCTGATGGGCGCGATGCCAGCCCAGGCAGATGTGATCGCCCTGAATGTCCGCCTGGTCTAGGAAGAAACGATTCATCGAATATCGGTCCTGTCCTTGTCCACCCTCCATACACGTTCCAGACCGCAGTAGGAGCCATATTATCCTTGAGGGTCCGGATAGGCAAGGCTGGAGGCAGGCCGCAGGCCATGAAATCCGTTTGATTGTCCGTCCCGGCCCTGGTAGCATAGGACATCAATCGCCAGTACAGGAATGTGTGCGTTGCAATAATGGATTTGAAAGGGGGTTGGTTATGGCGAGTTCACGTCATATATTCATGACTGTCACGGGTATGGTACTGACCATCGCTGGTTGTGCGACACAGAAGGCCGTGACGGTCCCCGGAGCTATGCCGGACAAGGTCCTGGACGGTTTCAAGTTTACCGAGGGCGTCACGGCCGATGCCAGGGGCAACGTCTACTTCTCAGACCTGGAGGCAAACCGGATTTATCAGTGGACGCCTGACGGTAAGAAGCTTCTGGTATTTCGGGAACAGTCCCGCAGGTCGAACGGCCTGGCTGTGGACAGGAACGGCCATATCCTGGCCTGCGAGTCTGCGCCTGGCGGGCGTCTGGTCTCTATCGATCCCAACGGTGCTATCACCGTGCTGGCCGAGACCTGCCAAGGAAAACGCTTCAACAGTCCCAATGACCTGTGGCTCGATCCCAAGGGCGGGATCTACTTCACCGACCCCCGCTACGGTACACGACGTGATATGGAGCAGGACGGCGAACACGTCTACTACTTGAAGCCCGACCGCAAGACCGTGATCCGCGTCATCAGCGACATGGTCGGCCCCAATGGGCTGATCGGCACACCGGATGGCAAGAGGCTCTACGTCTCGGACCACAAGGGCAAACAGACCTTTATCTACGATATCAATCCGGACGGCACGTTGACCAACAAGAGGCTCTTTGCGCAGGTCGGTTCCGACGGCATGACGATCGATCAGAGGGGAAACGCATACCTGACTACCAGGTCCGTGTCGATCTACGACCCCACCGGCCGTAAGATCGGGGCGATTGAGGTCCCTGAGACCCCGTCAAACGTCTGTTTCGGAGGCCAGTACAAGAAGACCCTCTTCATCACGGCCGGGACTGCCCTGTATTCGATCGAGATGGCTGTCAAGGGCGTGGGGTGCAACTAGATCCATCAGAAACGGCTTTTCTGTTGACTCTGTGGTCCCTAATCAGGATAATATGGGCAAGATGGTAATGCCAGAGAAACTGCAATGTTTCCAAGGAGTCCCAGATGCCAGCAGGAAAAAAACAGCAGAACAGTACAATGATTACCTTGGTGATCTTTGTCGCTCTGTTCTTTGTAGCCGCCATTCTTGCGGTAGTGTTCTACCTGAATGCTGAGAACTATAGGACCCGCGGGACCGATCTGCAGCGACAGGTCGACGACCTAGCCAGCCGGTCCGAGGTCCAGGGCCTCTCCACCTTGGTTGGGGCCAAGGAGTCGGGGCGGAGTTGGTTGGGTGCTATGGTAGACTATCACAACAGGCTGCTGCTGTTGCTTCTGGGGACGCCGGTGGATTCGACGTCAGCGGAACTCAAGTCTGTCACGGCCCAGACCCGTGCAGCCGAGACGATCCAACTGGCCAAGACCCATATTGAAGGGGAGACGATCGACCCCAACACCGGGCTTGTCCCTATGGCCAAGAAGCTGATGGCGGTCATCGATAACATCAAGACCTCCAATCAGGGCCTCAAGAAGCAGGTTGACAAGCTCCAGAACGATCTTGACGATATGGTCAAGGCCGGCCAGGAAAAGGAAAAAGAGCTGTCCAAACAGATGGTGGACCTCAAGAAGTCGGCCGAGGACGCCAACAAGCAGTGCGAGTTATATCAGAAGTTGGTGGACGACACCTCGGACGAGCGAGCCAAGACCTTGGAGTCACGCTGGAAACAGGAGGGCAACAGGGCCGATCAGCTCAACCAGGACCTGCTCAAGACCAGAGCGGAGTTGGACCAGACGCACCAGAGGCTCAAGATAGCCATGGACAAGCTGTACAAGATCGAGCCTGCCCCAGATCGGGGGGCGGTGGTCTACAAGCCGGACGGCAAGGTCACGGTCGTCGATGAGCAGGCCCGCGTGGTTTATCTAAACCTGGGAAGCAAGGACCGGATCTACCAAGGCCTGACCTTTGCCGTGTATGATGGCGCAGGCGCGATTCCAAAGGACGGCAAGGGCAAGGCTGAGGTTGAGGTCTTCAGGATCATGCCGGATACATGCGTCGCCAGGGTGGTCAGCTTAGACCCCAGGCATCCGATCGTCATGGACGACATCGTCGCAAACCTGATCTGGGACAAGGACAAGGTCTACAAGTTCGCCCTCGTTGGGGACTTTGACGTGAACCGAGACGGCAGGGTGGACCAGGATGGCACCGAGGCGGTGGTGAGACTGATGGAGAAATGGGGCGCCCAGAGCACCGATGAGATCTCCGCCCAGCTCGACGCCGTGATCATCGGCCTACCGCCGCAGGTCCCCGCCAAGCCGACCGCCAACGACATAGAGGCCGATCCCACGGCCGACCAAAAATACAACACTGCTCAGAAGCGCCTGGACCACTACAAGGCCATACAGGAACAGGCCAAGGACCTGATGATCCCGATCCTGCCCTACGACACGTTCCTATACCTGGTCGGGTACAGGGGACAGAGCCAGAAGCCCGGGGCGTTTTAAGGACCCACGAAGAAATAAGTGATACATCTGCCGCTCAGATTTGGGTCAGATTGGGACGTTACGATTGAGCGAAACCGGAGGCGTAGTCCTGCGGAGCCTGTCCCGAGCTTGTCGAGGGATCAGGATTTCGCGATTGAGGAGCGGCCCAAGATGGCCTGAAGATGAGATGGAAGATGGGTCAGTTATTTCTTCGCGGGTCCTAATCGCGGATCTACGCCGATCGATACGACAGTGACGTCGCCGGTGTAAGGCTTCGCCTCTGGCGATAGGAAGCCTTTCTTGACGGCTACAAAGGTCACTGTGCCGGCGGCCCGGATCGCCACACCCAGCGGCCTTCCTGTGTCACAATCCAATCCGGACGGGATGTCCACAGCCAGGATCGCATCGCCCATTCCATTGATCGTATCGATCAGGCGGGCGTACGGCGGCGAGACCTCGCCCTTCAGGCCCGTCCCAAAGATCGCATCCACGATCAGATTGGCTCCATGGGCCAGGGCCTTGACCCGGACTTCCAGCGACCGGTCTGTGAGGTCCGGCTCTTCGATCGGCCGGCCCATAAGACGCAGAACATCCAAGTTCGTCTTGGCGTCGCCAGCCACCTTGTTGGCATCGCCACAGAGAACGACCGTAGGCAATAGCCCGTCGTTGAGCAGGTGCCTTGCGATAACAAACCCGTCGCCGCCATTGTTGCCGGTCCCACAGAAAATGCAGACCTTGGGCCTGTCGACTCCGGCCAGCTTCTGTCGGATCAGGTCCGCGCACGATCTACCTGCATTCTCCATCAGGACCATCCCAGGCAGGCCCAGTTGCCGGACGGCCCAGTCGTCGAATGCCCTGACCTCGTCGCGGGTCATGATGGGTGGACTCGAGATGGAACCTTGCATGCACGGCCATTATAGGCTGGTGCCCGGGGCAGTCAATTGACAACGGGGCAGCGTCCCTATACAATCCACCCGTCGGGAGTATGCATGAAGATACTGCTAACCAACGATGACGGCATCTTTGCGCCTGGGCTTGCGGCCTTGTACAAGAGACTGGCCTCAATCGGCGACGTGACGGTCGTCGCGCCCATCGACTGCCGCTCCGGCACCAGCCACAGCATAACCTTTGCCGAACCTCTGATCTGCAACAAGGTCAGTATCGACGATCAGTTCAGCGGCTACGGGGTCCACGGCTCCCCGGCCGACTGCGTCAAGCTGGCGGATATGCAACTCCACGAGGGCCCCATTGACCTGGTCGTCTCTGGGATCAACCACGGGGCCAATGTCGGCATCAACGTCTACTACTCGGGGACCGTAGCGGCGGCGATTGAGGGGGCGTTCATGAGGATCCCGGCGGTGGCCGTCAGCCTGGCCTCCGAGGAGATCATGGACTTCGAGGCAGCCGCGGAACACGGTCTGAGGGTCATTCAGGCGATCTTGCCCATCCAGCCGGGCGAGGTCATCAACGTCAACATCCCACGTCTATCCCAGGGCCGGCCCAAGGGCGTTCGCGTAGTGCCGCAATCGACCAACGGCTTCCATGAATACTATATCCCCCAACGGAACGACCTTCAGACCGCGTTTCAACTGGCCTGCGGATTGCACCGCACCGAGGAGAGCCCGACCGACACGATGATGCTGTGGGAAGGCTTCATCACGGTGACGCCCCTGCGGCCGGATATGACTTGCTACGATCGACTGGCAGATCTGGACCAGCGGCTTTCCATCGCCCCGTCTTGAAAGGATCCCTGGACCATGCCCAAATCCGACCAACCCCAGATCTGCATTGTGACCATCACCGGAGCAGACCGGGTCGGCATCATCGCCAAGCTGTCTACGACCATGGCCAAGGCCGACATCAACATCGTGGACGTCAACCAGCGGATCATGGAGACTTACTTTGTCATGACCATGGCGGTCGACGTGGCCAAGGCCACGGTCACCCTGGAAACGCTCAAGCGCAGGCTCGACAAGATCGCCAAGCAGTTGCAGCTCAACATCACCCTCCAGGATGAGCACCTCTTTGAGGCCATGCACAGGATTTAATCATGCGGGTTTCGGTGGAAGAGGTCTTTGAGACGGTCCGGATGACTCTGGACCACCATTTCGACATCCGGACGGTCACGCTCGGGATCAACCTGAAGGATTGCGTAGACCGTCGCATGGATCCGTTCGCCGCCCGGGTCCACCGCCGGATCGTTGGCTACGGTCGAAGGCTGAATCATTTTGCAGACTTGACCGAGCAGAAATACGGCATCCCGATCACTAATCGCCGCATCGCGGTCACGCCTGCCGCCCTGCTTCTGGAGCCGCTCCCGCGGAACGTCCGGACGGCCGTGCACCTGGCCAAGGTGCTCGATATCGCAGCCCAGGAAGGTGACATCGACTTCATAGGCGGGTTTGGGGCCTTGGTGCACAAGGGCATGACGGGCGCAGACGAAATCCTCATCGACGCCATTCCGCAGGCGCTGGCCGGCACCCGGAGGGTCTGCGGATTCCTGAATCTGGCCTCCACGGCAGCCGGGATCAACATGGATGCAGTGGCCAAGTTCGGCCATACGCTCAAGGATCTGGCCGTCCGGTCCAAGACCGGCGTCGGCTGTGCAAAGATCGCGGTATTCGCCAATGCGCCGGAGGACAACCCCTTCATGGCCGGTGCCCACCACGGCGCAGGCGAGCCGGACGTGTCGTTGAACGTCGGGATATCCGGTCCGGGCGTGGTCCGCAACGTGGTCTCGCAAAATCCGGACTGCGACCTGACGCAACTGTCGGAGATCATCAAACGGACGGTCTTCAAGATCACCCGCGCAGGGGAATTGATCGGGCGTCAGATCGCCGCTGCCATGGAGGTCAGCTTCGGCATCGTGGACATCTCGCTGGCCCCGACCACCTCGGCCGGCGACTCCGTGGCCGAGATCATTGAGGCCATGGGCATCCGGAACATGGGGGTCCCAGGATCCACGGCAGCCCTGGCCATGCTCATCGACGCGGCCAAGAAAGGCGGCGCAATGGCCTCCGGCAACGTAGGCGGGCTATCGGGCTGTTTTATCCCGGTTAGCGAGGACGCGGGCATGATTCGTGCCGCGCGGGCTGGGACCCTGAGCTTGGAGAAACTCGAGGCCCTCACCAGCGTCTGCTCTGTGGGTATGGATATGTTCGCTGTGCCGGGCAACACCTCGGCTGAGGTGCTCTCGGCCATCATTGCCGACGAATTGGCCATCGGCGTGATCAATCACAAGACCACCGGCGTGCGAGTGATCCCGGCCCCTGGAAAGAAGGCCGGTGACATCATCCACTTCGGCGGCCTGCTCGGTTCTGCGCCCGTGATGAAGGTGGCCAATATCCCGTCACCCGCCTTTCTCCATCGCGGAGGCCGGATCCCGTCGCCGATCCAGGCGTTACGCAACTGACACGGATCTAACCATAGGGCGGCTTATGTGGAACGTCTTTGAACAGCCGTGGACCCTGCTGGCAGCAGCGGGGGTCGTGCTATTGATAGTCATGACATTTCGGGCGGTCTGCCCCGACAGGCAGCGGCACTGGCAAATGGCGATACCCGTCATCCTTGTGGTCATGGCCTTTGCCCTGGACCTCTTGGTCGCCACAGACCCTGAGAAGGTCCGTGCCCTGATGAGTGACGCGATGACGGCGGGCCGGAAAAAGGATATCCCCGGCCTGGAAAGGCTCCTGGCCGAAGACTACAGGGACTCTTATCACCGCGACAAACGCCACTTGATCGAACACGCCCGCACTGCCCTGGCGCAATCGCCCATTGCAGCCATCAAACAGATAAGCCTTGATCTTGAGCCGACCAAGCCGCCCAACGCCTCCGCGGCCATGTTTGCCATGACCACCTTCGACCCCAATAGCCTGGTGGCCGCGAACTACAAGCCCATCCTATTCGTGGGTCTGAGGTTCTCTCTGGCCAAACAGCCGGATAGGCGTTGGCTCATTAAGGCCATTGAATTGGTAGAGGTCGACAAGCAACCGCTCACCTGGGGCCAAGTCAGTTCAAACTTCTGACAGGTTTTGTGCAAAATGGTCATTCGACCTACTTTGGGAGGGGAAAATCGGTTTCACGATTTTTCCCTCTCAAACTCTATAGACTTGACAAAGC
>Ga0315276_10004179_pt1 | contig 13264 bp, 13 predicted proteins | sample YL17G05_0_MG_FD_204542 | JGI IMG/M metagenome (GOLD analysis project Ga0315276, IMG submission 204542) | Sediment microbial communities from Yellowstone Lake, YNP, Wyoming, USA - YL17G05_0 | ecosystem: Environmental > Aquatic > Freshwater > Lake > Sediment | place: USA: Wyoming | collected...
TTCATCGATGGGGTTTTGCTTTGGTGGTTATGGAAGAAGATGAAGATTGGATTTGTCATCCCGGCCCGGAGCAATATGGAGGTGAGTCAGGACATCCGGGGGTTTCGGTTGGAGAAGGCCGATGGGGAAAGGGTCTTTTGGGAGGAGACGAAAGAGGTGCGGGTTTTGGGGGTGCGGGGGCTTTTGTCCTATGATCAATTTGGAGAGGAGGGGCACAAGAGGAGAAAAGGGCGGAAGGATTTTCGGGCGAATCCGATCAATGGGATCATGGTGGTACGTTGGGAGGGGAGGGAGTATGGGTTTGGGGAGGAGAAGATTTTTTTGACCAGCCTTTCGGTCGGTCGGCCCTTGAGGGTGTTGGAACAGTACGATTTGCGTTCGGAGATTGAAAACCAGGGATTTCGAGAGCTCAAGCAGGGCTATCATCTGTTAAAGTATCCGCAGAAGACCTGCTCGGCCATCCGGGCGCATGCGGTTTTGACCCTAATCATTTATAGCCTGGTGAATGCTTACAAGAGTCAGCGGGGTCAGCGCTTGGCCCATCTGGGGATTCGCCGCTGGAGAGGAAAGCAGATGGGCCAGAGCATCCATAAAATGATCGTCTACTATGAAGGCATCTATGGGATCGTCGACGTAGAAGAACTGTTCTACCTGATGGATATGACTCCCAAGGAGCTCTATCGGCTTAAGATCAAACGGTTCCGGAGAGAGATCGAATAAACCAACAGGCGGCTTTTGTCCCCAAAAAGCTAAAGGGATAACTTTTCCTTAAGTTCCAGGGGACCCCACTCTTTTTTCCCTCCTTCTTCTCAGATCACCTGAATAACACGAACGGATATTCCTTTTTCCATAAGAACCACGCCGCTGTTTTTCAAAACTTTCAAAACCCCCGCCCCTTATCCCTCCTGTCGTCCTTATGGCGGAATTTCAACATCGATCCTTCCCGCTTGACACTGCCATTTCCCTGTGCTATATGTCCCCTGTCTCTGAAATGGCTGTTATCCCTTCTTGAGGAGGTGAAATATGGGTCATTTTTTGAAGGATTCCCCATGGAGTAATCTGTTCCAAGAAATAAACCGCCGCGAATTCATCATTACCTCCCTGGCGGCCGGCGTCGTGGCCATGGTGCCCCGCTTTGTACATGCTCAGGCGGCACAACCGTACCGGATCGGTGTATTGTTGCCGTCGACAGGCTCCGGAGCCAATTACTCGGAGCGGCCGATTAAAGGGTTGCCCTTGCTGGCCGCCGAAATCAACAAAAAGGGAGGATTTCTGGGCAAGCATCCCGTCGAGCTCTACTTCCGGGATGATCAAACCAAACCCGATGTCGGGGCCCGTGAGGCTCGATCGCTCATTCTCAACGAAAAAGTCCAGACCATCATCGGGAGCTGGAGCAGCGCGGTGGCCATGGCGATCCAGGAGGTGATCCACGAGCATAAGGTCATCCACCTCGGCGCGACCAGCAATAGTTCGAAGATCGTCCATGAGAATTACACTCCCTGGAGCTTCCTTTTCGGCCCGGACAGCCGGATGCAGTCGAACTCCACCGTGGTCGCGGTGGTCCGGTTGATCAAAGCCAAGGGATGGAAAACCTACGTCACCCTGGGCCTGGATTATGAATGGGGCCGGGACGCCCAGAAAGTATTTGTGGAGAGTCTGGGTAAGACTTCGCCGGAGACCAAACTGGTCAAGGAGTTTTGGGCCAAGCTGGGGGAATCCGACTTCACCTCGTACATCACCGCCATCATGGGCTTGAAGCCCGACTTCATGTTCGGAGCCATCGCCGGCAAAGACAACGAGACCTTTCTCCAGCAGGCCAAGGGCGCCGGGCTTTTCAAACGAATTGCCTATCCGGGAGTCTTCCTTCCGGTGACCGAGCTGATCCAGCAGCGCAAGACCCTCCCCCGGGGGATTATCGGGATCAACCGTTGCCCCTTCTTCGCCCACATGGACAACCCGATGATGCAGCAATACGTCAAGCTGTACCAGGCCAAGTTCGGCAAGGAGGATTATCCGGACGATTTCGCCTGCATGCACTTTGATATTCTCAACGGGTTGAATCAAGCGGTGACCAAAGCCGGGTCGATCGACAATGAAGCCGTGCGCAAAGCCCTCACCGGGGCCACCCTGGACACCTGTCGCGGCAAGCTGACCATGCGGAGCTGCAACAACCAGCTCGATTGCCCTTCTTATGTCGGGGAAGTGGTGGACGTACCCCAATATCCGTTCCCCATTTTTGACCTCAAAACGATGATCGTGGTCCCGGGCCACGACGTGTGGATTCCGAGGTGCGAAGAAGTCCAAAAGATGCAAAAGAAACGAGCCTAGTTTTCATCCGGAAACCCCCTCTCCCCTTGCGGGAGAGGGATGGGGTGAGGGGGAATTAAAGATACCCTGGTTGTTTTTCCATCGTTTTCACCCCCACCCTAACCCTCCCCCCTCAAAGGGGGAGGGGAGTTTCTAGGTTTCCGGATGAAAACGAGCCTAGCTCTGACCCGGAAGCCGCTTCGGGGGCCTGCCGCACCATGGCTCCCGAAGCCCAACTCTGCATCCGAGTATGTTCTTCTGAAATCATAATTTCCTGCTTCAAAAAAATATCCATCACCGGACCAACATTGGATTTACCTTATGCCAGATTTCGGTTCCCTGCTGATTCAACTTTTTAGCGGCCTTTCGCGGGCGATGATGCTTTTCCTCTTATCATCGGGATTGTCGCTCATCTTCGGGGTGATGAATATCCTCAACTTTGCCCATGCCACCCTCTGGCTCGTAGCCGCCTATTTGACCTACACGTTCTTCCAGATTCTCTCAAATTTCCTGGCGAACGAAGCGCTCGTCCTGGTCGCGGCGATTGTCCTGGCCACCGGGATCATGTTCTTTCTGGGGTTGGCCATCGAGCGCTTTCTGGTCCGGCGGATGTACCCCCGGGAGTTGCCGGAACAACTGCTGCTGACCTTCGCGCTGATTCTGATTTTTAGCGACCTGATCAAGCTATTCTGGGGAGTGGAAAACCGCCGCATCGTTCTCCCCATCGAACCCCTGGAAGTTCTCGGTTCCTTTGTCAATCCCTATTTTTTCGTCATTATTGCCGCGGGCTGCGGCATCGCTCTGGGGCTGTGGTGGTTCCTGCACCGCACGCGCTACGGCAAGATTGTGCGGGCGGCCGTCTTCAGCCGCGACATGGTTAGCGCCCTGGGGATTCGGATCCCGGTGATTTATGCCGGGGTTTTCGGTTTGGGGGTCGGCCTGGCGGCTTTGACCGCCGGCATATTTCTTCCCATCATGCCGCTGAGCCTGGGCATCGACATGGACCTCATCGTCCAATGTTTCTCGGTAGTGGTGATCGGGGGCTTCGGCAGCATTCTGGGGACTTTCATCGCCTCCCTGATCGTGGGGATTGTCTATTCCTTTTCCATATTGTTTTGGCCCGACGGCGCGCTGGCCATCATTTTCATCATCCTGGTGGCGGTGCTGATCTTGCGGCCATGGGGTCTTTTCGGAACGGAGATGCGCTTTTAGCGCGCTTTTTCGTCGGACTGCCGTGGCGGGCGCGTCATGGTATGGCGATAAAGATAAGGGAGAAATTTGCTTGCCATTCATTCAGGACCCCGGTTTGGTTGATGAGGCGAAAAAAGCAGGTTGGTTGACTAGGCTTTACCGGCGACGGGGGCTTTCCGGGCCCGTGGCGGCAGTCCTCCTTCTGGGCTTTCTGCTGACTCCGCTCCTGCCCGGGAAGTTTCCGACCATCGTCGCCACGGAAATCCTCATCGTCGGCCTGTTTGCCTTGAGCTTCAACCTGATCTACGGCTATATGGGACAGATTTCCTTCGGTCATGGGGCCTTCTTTGGCCTGGGGGCTTACGCCACCGCCCTTCTGCTCCGGTACTTCCAAATGAGCGCCGGGGAAGTCAGCTATTTCGGTTTCTTCCTCGCCATACTGGCGGCGTTGCCGGTGTCCGCATTCGGGTCTCTGATCGTGGGCTTTTTTTGTATCCGCCTGACCGGCATCTACTTTGCCATGTTGAGTTTGGCCTTCGGCGAACTCTTGTTCTACATCGTTTTTTCGTGGTATAGCTTCACCAAAGGGGATGACGGGATCCAGGGTCTCATGCCCCCGCCTTTTTTCCAAAACAGCACCCATTATTATTATTTTACGCTGGCGATTGTCGTCATGGCGGCACTCCTGCTCTGGCGCATCACCGAATCCCCCTTTGGCTACACCTTGCGCATGCTGAGGGACAACCGCAATCGGGCGGCCTTCCTGGGCATCAATGCCCGTCGGGTTATGCTCATGAATTTCGTGACCGCGGGCATCTTTGCCGGGTTGGCCGGCGCCCTGTGGGGTCCGTTTCAGCGCAGTGTTTCTCCCGCCCTTCTGGGTTGGGCGGAGTCCGGGAAAGCCGTTTTCATGACCCTCATCGGGGGCGCCTACTTTCTCGTCGGACCGATGGCGGGCTCAATCATCTATACGGGGCTGAATGCCTACGTCACTCGCTACACCGTCTTTTGGCCCCTGACCATCGGCCTCATCATCCTCCTGATTGTACTGTTTGTTCCGGGGGGCTTGCTTTCGGTGATTGATCAGAGGATCTCCCGCCGGGGAACCGAGCGGGAATCGAGAGAAAGAATTCCTCCAGAGGCGGCACCCGGGCCGGAGAATGAGGCATGAGCGGGAAGATCCTGGAAGTAGCGGGGCTCAATAAACACTTCCGCGGCCTTCATGCGGTCAGAGACCTGAATTTTGTCCTGCAGGGGGGAGATAAAACCGCGATCATCGGTCCCAATGGCGCCGGCAAAACTACTTTTTTTAACCTGGTAACCGGCTTTCACCGGGCAGACTCCGGCCGGATCATTTTTAACGGAACCGACATTACCAACCGCCCTTCCCATGAAATCGCCCGTTTGGGGATTTCCCGGGCCTTCCAGATCAGCAACATCTTTCCCAAGCTCAGCGTTCTGGAGAACGTTCGCTCGGCGGTCCAGGCTCAGATGGGCAAGGCCTTCGATGCCTTCGGCCGGGCCGACCGGATCGGGACGGGAGAGACCGAACGGATTATCAACCTCTGTGGCCTGCATAGCAAACCCAGGGTGGCCGCGGGGGAATTGTCCCAGGGGGACAAGAAAAAGCTGGAACTGGCGCTTGCGCTGGCGGGGAAACCCAAACTACTGCTTCTGGACGAGCCGACCGCGGGGATGTCTCTGGAAGAAACTCGGGAGACGATGGCGCTGGTCGACCGCCTGAATGAGGAATTAAACCTTACCACCCTTTTCACAGAACACGATATGGCGGTGGTATTCAATCACGCCCGCAAAGTCATCCTACTGCATCGGGGCGAAATTATTGTCGAGGGGACACCCGATCAGGTGCGCATGGATGAGACCGCCCAACGAATCTATCTAGGTATGCATCATCGATGATTGAGCTGGTTGTGAAAGACATCCACACTTTTTACGGGACGAGTCATATCCTCTTCGGGGTGAGTCTCGAGGTCCGCCGGGGTGAATATGTCTGCCTCATCGGCCGAAATGGGGCGGGCAAGACGACCACCCTCAAAACCATCATGGGCCTGGCCCAGGCCCGGCAGGGTACCATTCTTTATGACGGCAAAAACCTGATGGGCTTGCCCCCTTACGAGATTGCCCTGATGGGGGTGGGCTACGTTCCCGATGAACGGCTGATTTTCCCCGATCTTACGGTACGGGAGAATCTGGAGATTGCCGCTAAAAAACCGGTGGATCCCCAAGCCGCTCCCTGGACGATCGATCGGATTTATGAACTCTTTCCGGCCCTGAGGCCCCTCGACGATCATCATGGCGGGTATTTGAGCGGTGGCGAGCAGCAAATGCTCACCATGGGGCGGACCTTGATGGGCAACCCTTCCCTCATGTTGCTCGACGAGCCTGTGGAAGGCCTGGCACCGGTTATCGTTCAGGAGCTGACGCAGCAGATTTTGCACCTCAAGACTGTGGGTCTGAGCATCCTCTTTGCGGAGCAAAATATTCAGTTCTCCGCCGAAATCTCCGATCGGGCCTATGTCATCGAGGGCGGGCGGGTCCGGTATGCGGGCACCCTGGCCGATCTGGAAAATCAACCTGAAATCAAAGGCAAGTATTTGATGATATAATTGCATAAGTCAGCCACTTTTTATCAGGGAGGAATAGATGATGACTCAGTTTCGCGCCGCCGTTGTCCAGGCAGGATCCGTGCCTTTTGACAGCCAGCGTTCTTTGGAGAAAGCCTGCAGCTTGATGGCTGATGCAGCCAGGCAAGGGGCCAAGGTAGTGGTTTTCCCCGAAGCTTTCATATCGGCCTATCCCAAGGGGCTTGATTTTGGGGCCCGGCTGGGGTCTCGCACCCTGGAAGGGCGAAATGACTTTTGCCGCTATTTCGAAAGTGCCATTGAAGTTCCGAGCCCTGCTACCGAAACCCTTGCGGCAGCCGCAAGGGCGAATCATGTCTACGTGGTCATCGGGGTCATCGAGCGGGACGGAGGAACCCTTTATTGTACAGGCCTCTTCTTTTCTCCCGAGGGCCGGCTGATGGGTAAGCACCGTAAACTCATGCCCACGGCCATGGAACGCCTGGTCTGGGGCTATGGGGACGGATCGACCTTGCCGGTGTTCGAGACTCCCCTGGGCAAGATTGGAGCGGTGATCTGCTGGGAAAACTATATGCCCCTTTTGCGCATGGCCATGTATTCCAAGGGCGTGCAACTCTACTGTGCTCCGACGGCGGACGACCGGGAAACCTGGGTTCCATCCATGCAGCATATCGCCCTCGAAGGCCGCTGTTTCGTTTTAACCGCCTGTCAGTTCATCAAGCGGGGAGATTTCCCGCAGGATTATGCGGCCATTCAGGGGAATGATCCCAATACGGTGATGATGCGCGGCGGAAGCTGCATTGTCGGCCCCCTCGGTAAAATATTGGCCGGCCCCAATTTTGACGCAGAGTGCATCCTCACGGCAGATATTGACCTCGGGGATGTCGTTCGGGGGAAGTACGATCTTGATGTGGTGGGCCACTATGCCCGGCCGGATGTCTTCCGGCTTTACGTCAATGAGCGGGCCACTCCTCCGGTGGTCTGGAAGGCAAGCCCCATGGGGGACCCATTTGTTGAAGAAAAATAGCCAAGCATCCAAGGCGTTTCGATGGACGCTTCCAGCATAAAAGATGGGATCATCAAATTTGTCCTCAGCGCCCTTATCGCTGGGTTCTTTTTAATTTTCCTGACTGGTTCGCGCCTACAAGATTGTAAGATCTATCCCCACAAACCGATCGCTCCCATTCTTCTTGTATTTTTTCGCTAAAAAGTTCACAAATTTTATCAACCAGAAATCTAACGTATTTCGTCGCCTCTTTATTAAGCCTCAAAATAATTATTTAATAGGGTCTTATGAATCGATGAATTTTTTTCAATTTCGATTTTTTTTATTCCCTACCGGGTTCAATACCTCGCAGCTTGCTGCGAAATGTTTGTTTCCTGGATGGGGATACCCCGTAGCTTGCTGCGGGGTAGTTCATTGCCCTTATCGCTGGATTCTTTACGATCCCTCTGGTGGCACTGTGTTGGAATGATCATACATGTGCACCAAAGTCTATCGCCTCCATTCTTCTTCTCTTTTCCCGGTGATCGAAAAGTTAAGGGACCCCACCGGACTCGGGAGCTGGGCACGACGGGAAATGATTATACTTTGGGGGTGCGGCGGAGAGGCGCGGGAATGCCTATGTAGCTGGGGGTACAACTGGTGGTCTGGACGGGAAGAGGATGATGCGGAGGGGTTTTTGGGAGGTTAAGTTAAATTCCCTCGCAGCTTGCTCATCATGGGACAGACCCAGATTATCTGGAAGCAATTAAGGAATTCTTGGTGTCAGGCCTTGACAATTGACAAAATCATAATTCTTTGATAATCTGCTTTTTATGGGAAGACCGCTGCGCATCGAGTACCCAGGCGCTTTGTATCATATAACGAGCCGGGGAAACGAAAAAAGAGCATATTCCTGGACGAGGCGGACCGGGACAGATTTCTGGACATTCTGAAAGAATACCATACCCGGCACGGAGTTCTGGTCCATGCCTATGTGCTCATGGATAATCATAAACTCTTAGAGACGCCGAGGGGGAATTTGCCAAAAGTGATGCATGGGATCAATGGGGGCTACACCGGCTATTTCAATCGAAAGTATCAGAGAGTGGGCCATCTGTTCCAGGGCAGATACCGTGCCATTCTGGTGGACAAAGATCAATATCTTCTTCCCCTGAGTCGGTATATCCATTTGAACCCAGTCCGGGCGGGGATCGCGGGCCGGTCGGAGGATTATTCCTATAGCAGCTATCGGGCGTATATCGAGAGAATAGGTCGAGAGGATTGGGTGGAGTATGACTGGGTACTGTCGCAATTTGGCCGCAAGCGGAAGCAGGCGGAGGTGAATTATCGGAAATATGTCTATGAAGCCGTTCAGGGGCTTGACAATCCTTTGCGGAATTTATTTGGCCAAACCGTACTTGGAGGAGAGACATTTTTGGATCGGATCAAAGCAATATTGAAAGGGAGGCCGCTGGATTCGGAAATCATTGCCAGGAAGGAGTTCACCTGTTATCCGAGCCTTAGGGAAATCGTAAGCAAGGTGGCGGATGCTTTTGGGGTGCAGGAGGAAGAAATGGTAGGGAGGTTGAATCCGGCCCGGAATGTGGCCGTTTATTTTGCGCACGAATATGGGGGGTTGAACAATAGGGAGATCGGCAAGTTTTTCGGAAGAATTCATTCCAGCAGCGTGAGTCAAGCGGCGCGCCGGACAGGGGAAAAGATGAGGTTGGACAATGAATTAACGAAAATCGTCCAGGAGCTTGAGTCAACAATTAAACATATAAATTTGTCAATTGTCAAGGCCTGACACATCCGCATCTGACCGCATTAAAAATGTATGTTCCGGAAAGGGGTAGCGGACTTTTAAGAAATATGCCCGCGCCGGACAGATAACGACCCATCGGTGCTCCTGCCCTTCGGGAAACTGAGGTAAGAGATGGATTTTACTTATGATTTTGCAGAAATCAACGGCAAGGTTCCAATGATAGAATTTTTGGAGAGCCTGACCCTCAAAGAACGTGCTAAAATATTTGCGTATATTGACAAATTGGTTGAGCTAAAAAGTCACGGGATACAGCCAAAAGAAAATTTATCGAAACATCTCGGAGATCGTATCTTCGAGCTTAGGGTGAGCTTTGAGAATAGAATTTCCAGAAGTCTTTACTTCTATGAGTCAAAACGGCAGATTATTTTTACGCACGGGTTTGTAAAAAAGGAACAAAAAACGCCAAAGGGTGAGATTGAAAGGGCAATATCAATCCGCAAAACATTGAGAGGTGAAAAATGAATACTGCAAAAAGATACTTTCAAAAACAGCTTTCCGTTCCGGAATTTAAGCAGTCCTATATGGAAGAGAAAGTAAAGCTGGATATTGAATATCAATTAGAAGAATTGAAGAAAGATATTCAGTCCTGTAAACCCAGTGAAGAAATTATCAAAAAAATTAATCGTCTTGAGAAGTATGTTTTGTCTGTTTAAAAATGTGCAGAAAAGTTGTATTTAAACACATGCCCGCGCCGGACAGATAACAGCAGCTTTGCGCAGAGGGCCTTCGGCAAATAAACAGGCTCTCTTATTGGAAACATCGACCGTGGCCTGTTTGTTTCGCAAAAATTGGGGTCAAGCAATCGTAGTAAGGTATTGTTTACTGCGAGAAGGAGCAAGGATGGGAGAGTATCTTATTTCCTTGCTTGACCCCCAAAACTTTGTTCCATTAATTCCCTGGCTGAACTGTGCGGGAAGGGAATTTAGTTCCTTTAGCATATAAGGTTTGGTTTTTTCCACCTTGAAAGGATAAATCATCCGTTATATCCTTATTTGCCCTTATCGCTGGATTCTTCGTGATCCCTCTTATAGCATTGTTTTGGGCTATCATAAATGTACACCAAAACATATCGCTTCCGTCCTTCTGCTCTTTTTTCGGTGATCGAAAAGTTAAGAGGCCTCAGCGGACTGGGCAGCTGGGCACGACGGGAAATGATTATACTTTGGGGGTGCGGCGGAGAGGCGCGGGAATGCCTATGGAGCTGGTGAAACAAATGGTGGTCTGGACGGGAAGAGGATGGTGGGGAGCGGTTTTTGCGAGGTTGAGTTAATTTCTCTCGCAGCTTGCTCATCATGGGGCAGACCCAGATTATCTGGAAGCAATTACAGGGATAAGTCCTAAAAAGTGTTGACTTTTTGTTTTGTTCAATGGGAAAATGTAGTTACAATACTACATGGGAGGAGGTCTATGGAAAGGGTGGGCTTGCGGGAGGCTAACATTCATTTTGCGAAGTATATCCAGATGGTAAAGGGTGGAATCGCCATCATGCTAACTGACCGAGGGAAGCCAATTGCGGTTATCAGCCCTGTTGCGAAGCGGGAAGAACCTGTGGAAAAGTGCTTGCAGGTACTGGAGGAAAAGGGAATTCTAACGCGGGCTGCAGCGGGAAAACCGCGGCGGCGGAAACTTGTTACGCTCCGCGGGAGAAAACTCTCAGAGATCGTTAGTGAAAATCGGGAGGCAAGGATTTGATCAATCGATCTTTTGCCTATTTAGACACCAGCACTTGGATTAAATTATATGTCAGGGAGAGTGGCTCGGAAGTGGCCCGGAGACTCATAGGAAAATATCGAGTTTTGTCTTCTGCCATATTATTGACGGAATCGTTTTCAGCTCTATCGCGCAAGAAAGAAATAAGGGAAATTGACGGCAGCCAATTGAAGCGGATGGCAAAAATGATGAAAGATGATGTAAGGTCTGTCGAAATCATCAATGTCAGCGATTCAGTTCTCGGTAAATCTGAGGAAATCGTATTGACTTCCATGGCAAGGACGCTCGATGCCATTCACATAGCTTCGGCTCTAATATTTCAGGATATGACGGAGATTGAGGTTACCTTTATTACCTCAGATCGAAAGCAGTATGAAATTGCCCAGGAGAAGGGATTAAAAGCAGTTCTTGTCACTTGATCCATCCTATTCTGTTTAGGGTCTTTCTGTCTTTTCTTATTTTCCACCTGAAAAAATTTCGTCAAATTGTTCATCGCCTTCGTCCTGTTGCAGAGCTTTTACCTAGGAAACCTCAAACCCCAACGCCGGGCCTATCTGACCTTGATCGGCCTCGCCTGGGAATTATATTTCAGCCTAGCCACCCTGGAGTCGCTTACCCCCTGGCTGGAACGAGGGGGATAAAACCTCACTCAGGATCCCCTCCCTTAAATTTCACTTTTTTCAAAGCCTTCTCAACAGGCCTGAGAAATAGTGTTGCCTTTCCCCTGAATCTTCCATCTGCCAACCGTAAAAAAGGACTGCGAAAATCCTTTCCTCCCATCCCTTGACCCTCTCGCACCCGTTGGTCGCTTCTCCCCTGCTTCTGCCCCTCTCTTTATACCCCTTCATTCCCCCGTTTGCGGAATTCCTGCCTGGTAACCAATTTTCTTGACAAAAAGATTCTTCTATTCTAAGGTTTAAACGTAAATTGGTTGTCAGGTTTATGAAAACAAGGGGGGTGAGTCAGTCATGGCGACTAAAAGAATCCCCGAATTCCGCCTGGATGTTTTGATCAAAAAGGAAAAGGAATATTTCACCGCTCACTGTCTCCAGTTCGACTTGGTGGCTACTGATGACACCCTGGAAGGCGTCCAGAAGGCCATTGTTGATCTCTGCCGGGCGCATATTGAATACTCAATCCAGAATGACAACCTCGATTACCTTTTTTCTCCGGCTCCCAAGGAAGTATGGGCAGAATATTTTGTCCTGGCCCACAATAAATCCTGCGACGTGAAACAGGAGAATCTTTCAATTCCCGACAAGATCTTCAAAATTCAGGAAGTCATCTGTCATGTCTAGCCCTCCAAGCTCCCTTCGCTATCACGAGCTGTTGAGGCGGCTCAAGAGATTTGGGGTTGTAGAGGTTTCGGGGCGCGGTAAAGGCAGTGAACAATACCTGGTCCGGCCAACCGTCCCGGGTACGACCAAGGGTCCTTCCACAACCGTTCGTTGCCATGGTAGTGGCGATGAGGTAAAGATCGGGGCGATCAGGGCTTGTCTTAGGCGCCTAGATATAAATCCTGATGAATTTTGGGCATAGAGTCGATATTTTCCCCCGCGGAGAAGGGGTTTGCCCCTTGACATGGGTGGATGGGATCAGTGGATAGGCAATCGTAATAAAGTATTGTCTACTGCCGGAGGAAGAAGGAACGGGAGAATATCTTATTTTCTTTGCCTGAATCTAAGAACTCTGTTTTGTGAACCCCTTGGCTGAGCTATGAGGGAATTTAATTGTTTGCCATATGAGAATGGGTTTTGGTCCACCTTGAAGGGGAAAATCATCCGATATATCCTTATTGCCTTTATCGTTGGATTCTTCGCGATCCCTCTTATGGCATTGTGTTGGAATGATCATGCATGTGCAGCAAAGCCTATCGCCTCCATTCTCCTTATCTTTTCCCGATAGAATTGAGGGTCGGGCAATTTTTTTAGCTGGCAGGGAGCAAAAGGATACCCGCGAATGGCCATCCTTGAAGTTTATAAGGGGAAGAATCTGATTGGGAGTTTTCGGCTGAACGAAGATTTCGTAAGCATCGGTCGGGCAGGAAGTAATGAGATTGTGCTTCCCGATCGGGACTTAAGAGTATCCCGTTTTCATGCGGTTTTAATAAAGAAACCCTACGATCTCGATGGATACATTCTGCGGGACTTGAGCAGCTCATGGGGGACAAAAATTGGTAAGGAATTTATCTTCCAGACCCCTCTTAGGGATGGAGATATCATTGACATCGTCAATTTCAGGTTAAAGTATGTAGCCACGGGGCAAAAGATCCAAGAACCTTTTATGATTATCAGCGACTCCCGGGAAATGGAGCCATTTACTTCCCCTTCGGACATTGGGGACCAGGAAACCTTTCACGGAGAAAGGAATGGCTTTTCCCAGGGGATAAAGGATTTGCTGGAAGGATTGATTCGCGGGCTTCCCGCCGCGATTCAAATCCTTTTCGAAGAGATGCTGGGTCGGGTGGAAACTGCGGCCAAGGTGCAAGAAGTAATAGACAGCGCGATGCCTCTTCTTTTCTATGGTTTTTTCCTGGAGGTTATTCGAAAAATACGTGGTAATATCAGACCGGAAACCCCCGGGTCCGACACGGCAAGAAGAAGCCAACGGAGCCTGCGCTCAGCCCATCTCCACTCGGCTTAG
>Ga0315276_10004181_pt1 | contig 13261 bp, 10 predicted proteins | sample YL17G05_0_MG_FD_204542 | JGI IMG/M metagenome (GOLD analysis project Ga0315276, IMG submission 204542) | Sediment microbial communities from Yellowstone Lake, YNP, Wyoming, USA - YL17G05_0 | ecosystem: Environmental > Aquatic > Freshwater > Lake > Sediment | place: USA: Wyoming | collected...
CGATAAATTAAAATATGAGGCAAGTATCGATAAATGGACTGGTGCCTATAATAAGGTTTATTTTATTCGAGCACTCGATTTCGAAGTACAAAAAAGCAAAATCACTGGAGACGATCTGTCGCTAATAGTGATGGATATAGATTTTTTTAAAAAAATAAACGATAAGCACGGTCACGATGCCGGGGATTTTGTTCTTAAGGAACTTTCAAATATTATAAGGAATAGTGGAATTAGAAAAACTGACGTCTTCGCTCGTTATGGAGGAGAAGAGTTTGTTATACTCTTTCCAAATGCGGATTTAGAAACCACGCTTGCTATAGCGGAAAGAATAAGAACACACGTTGAAAAGCACATATTTCTCTACCAATCAGAGAAAATTCCAGTCACCCTTTCAATTGGTGTATGTGACAATAAATCGGAAGTTGTAACGCCCATTGACCTCTTTAAAAAGGCAGATGAGGCGGTTTATACCGCAAAAAGAACCGGAAGAAACCGGGTTTGTTCATACAAGGACAAACGCCTAAAAGCGGCATAAATTCTTTTAATTTCCTCTCAATTAACCTATATTCTGGTCATATGGAATCCCGACCTTCAATTAAAATTTTACCCGAACATCTCATCGACCAAATCAAGGCCGGCGAAGTTATTGAGGGAGCCGCTTCATTGATAAAAGAATTGGTGGAGAATGCAATCGATGCTAGTTCCACCCAAATAAAAATTCACGTGGAAAACAATGGTCTAGATTTAATCTCCATTGAAGACAATGGCCTGGGAATGACCACGGAAGAACTTCCCCTTGCATTTTGCCGACATGCCACCTCCAAAATCTCCAGATTTGAAGATCTTTATTCCCTTGGAACATTTGGATTTCGAGGAGAGGCTTTGGCATCTATAGCCTCTATCTCCAGAGTAACTACTTTTTCAAGACCAGTAGAGGGTGCTGGAGGAAAATTGGTTTACCATGGAGGAAAACTAATTTCTCATATCTCCATGGAAAACTTAGAGCAAGGGACATCTATTTTTGTAAGAGATTTATTTTATAATACTCCAGTAAGATTTAAATTCGTTAAGTCCAAAATTTCCGAAAAAAATGCAATACTAAAAAATATCAATTCTTTTATTATTTCAAATCCCTCAATTTATTTTTCGGTGAAGTGGGATAATAAGGACAGAACAATTTACCAACCTACTTCTTGGTCAGACCGAGTCCTTAAGGTTCTCCCAAAGGATGAATACAGAGAAGTTAAAGGTCAGTACGACGGTTATGAAGTAAAAGGTTTTGTAAGCCTAAGGTCCTCAAAAGGTAATCAGAAAAATCATCAATATCTTTTTGCCAATAACAGGCTGTTTATCGATAAGTCTCTTCATTCGGCGATAACAACCGGCATGGATGGCATCTGGCGTACGGGTGAGTCTGGAAGTTACTGCATCTTTCTTTCGGCCAATCCAGCGAATTTGGATGTAAATGTACACCCTAGGAAAACAGAAATTAGATTTTTACAATCTTCACTTATTTTTTCTCTAGTTCAGAGTTCTATTAAAATTTCGGTTAATGATTTAAAAAATAATGTAAATAAAAATCCTCTGGGTCTTGGGAGCTATTTAGAAAATAACCTTCAGGAATTACCAGATATTAAAGAAGTAATCACGAATCCAATATTTAAGATTACAGAGGATTTTATTTTATACCCTCTAAAGAATGAGTATTTCCTGATTCATTTCCCATCTTTGTTTATCAGCTATATTAAGCTTCATTTTAAACCAGTCGATGAGGTTTCCCATATACCCCTTCTCATAGGAGAACCTTACGATCTGGAAAGTGAAAATTTAAGAGTTTTCTTAAAAGATTTTGGACTAAACTTCCAAAAAATAAATGATGAAAAAATGATACTTTTGACTATTCCTCCTTATCTATCGGAGCTGCCTTTTAGAAAAATTGTAGGTAGTTTAATAATTTTTTTTTCAAATGGTTCTAATATGGTCCAATCAATTTCCCCGAAGGATTTTAACTTAGAGAATCTACATCTTTCCTTTTCGCAAATTAAAAATTTAATCAAACCCTTTGAAAATAAACTGTCCCATGAAAGTTTTGCAAAGGTCTTTAACAATGAGCTTTTGAACTCGATCTATTATCCAGTATGACAAATATTATAAAAAATCCTTTAATTATCATCTCCGGTCCTACTGCAAGTGGAAAAACCGCTCTTAGCCTTTTCCTTGCCAGAGAATTTAGAAATAAGTTCAATAAGGAAGTGTGTATTGTTAACTTCGATTCCCTTTTATTTTATAAGGAATTAAATATTGGGACAGCAAAACCATCATTAAATGAACTTTCTGAAATACAGCATAAGCTAGTCAATATTAGGTCTATTAAGGAACCTATAAACTCCTTTGAATTTGTAGCCTTGGCCTTAGAAGAAATCCATAAGGCCCATTTAATTGGAAAGATTGTTTTCTTAGTGGGTGGCTCGGGCTTCTACCTTAGGGCCCTTTTTACGGATATGTATGAGTCCAGAACCCCCTCTCCTGAAATAAAGAATAATTTAAACGAACGCCTTAAAAATGAAGGGATTGAACCCTTTTTAAAAATTTTAAAGGATAATGATCCCGAATCTTTTAAATCCCTACATAGGAATGATCATTACAGGATAATAAGGGCCGTTGAACATTTTCTCTCTACGGGAACCCCTATTTCAGAACAAAAACAAAAAAGTGAAAAGAAAAATCCTTATTTGCTGTCATCAACTGATATGAGTTTATTTCATTGTTTTCTAAATCCTGCAAAGGAGCTCCACTTAAAAATCATCGAAGATAGGACCATCAAAATGTTAAATGAAGGTCTAATTGAGGAGGTGAAAAATATTTTGGCCCAGGGATTTAGTGGATCCGAACGCCCTCTTCGGGCCATCGGATATCAAGAAGTAATTTCTTTTCTTAATGGAGATATTAAAGATTTTGAAGAACTTAAAGAAAAAATTTTTATCTCTACTCGGCAACTGGCAAAATCCCAAAAAACCTTTTTTAAAAAAATCACACCAAAAATGGTCTACGATCCAATAAAAGATTTCAATAAAATCTTAAATGATTTGGAACTTTTCTTAAGTCAATAAATATTTTGCAATACCAAGGAAACTTAGAAATCCAATTACGTCTGTTAAAGTCGTGATTATTACAGTGCTACCTACGGCAGGATCAGATTTAAATCTTTTTAAGGTAAGCGGAACAAGTGCCCCAAAAGTACCCGCCACAATTAAATTAATAATAGTCGCCAAACCTATGGCCAATCCAATTTTATAATTCTTAAACCATAGATAGCTGGTGACCCCTATAACGAAAGCAAAAAGGAGTCCGTTCAATAAACTAAGAATTATTTCCTTTTTAATTGCCGGAAAGGCCCCGTCCCAATCCACCTCTCCAAGAGTAAGTTGCCTTACCGTTACAGAGAGTGTTTGGGTTGCCGCATTCCCCCCCATAGAAGCTACGATTGGCATTAAAATGGCCAAGGGAATAAATGCCTTCAAGGTTTCGTCAAATTGAGCAATTACAAATGAAGCTAATATTGCGGTAATTAAATTTATAAAAAGCCAAAATGCTCTTTTTTGAAAAACCTCACCAAGAATATTTTCCTGCTCGGTTTCATCGTCTACCCCAGCAAGGTTAAATAATTGTTCGGTGGCAATATCCTCAATTACGTCATAAATATCATCGGAGGTGATCCTTCCAATTAATTGACCTTTCGAATTTACAACTGGAGCGTAGGTTAAATCGTAATCCTGAAATCTTTTAACCACCTCAGAAATTTTCTCGGAATCTAATACCATTTTTTGTTCAGGGTACTCCCTCCCTTGAATCAATTGCTTAAATTTAACATCAAATTCCATAGTTATAAGCTCGGACAAGGGAGCAGATGCAATCAATTGTTGATTCTCATCCACAATAAAAACTTGGAAAATATTTTTTAATTTTTTTTCTTCCTTGTCTAAAGCTAGTCTAGCAATGGCCTGTCTTATAGACTCATTGACCGATGCCTTAAATACCTCCGTTTGCATAATGGAGCCGGCTTGATCATCTAAATATTTTTTGAGGGAGTTAATCTCATCGCGATCTTCTTTTTCTAACTTAGAAAAAACAACTTGGGCCTTTGAGGCATCCATATCCTCCATTTCTTGGACTAGGTCAGTTGCATCGTCGGATTCCAATTCACTAGTGGCTTCGGCAAGACTTTTATAGGAAAGAAGGCTAATTGCTCTTTTTTTAAGTTTTTCAGGAAGCTCTAGAAGAATTGAACCTAGATAATCAGGCGGGATTTTTTCAATTGTGGTCTTAAAAAGGTTTTTATCCTCTGAATCCAAGGTTTTCAGATAACGCCCTACATCGCTCGGATGCACTGCATTGCTTTCAGGATCGCTTAAAAATGCTTCAAAATCTTTTTTAAAATTTTCATCTATTTCCATACATACTTCTTTTAATATCTAATCGGTGGAGAGAAAATTAAATGGACAATCTTATGATAATCCTAAATAGGTTTATTTAAAATGGTAGAACACAAAAAACTTAGAATAATTATTATTTCCGATGGAACTGGTGAAACGGCCACTGCCGTTTCAAGGGCCGCCATAACCCAATTTCCTGGTAGGGATGTTTATTTTACTAGATATAAAAACATTCGAACCAAGGACCAGATTGAAGCTATATTCACCGAAGCCGCAGTTCACCACGATTTAATCATTTACACCATCGTTTCCCCAGAACTTCGAGAGTTTATTTTCACCTCCTCAAAGGAAAAACACGTAAGGAGTCTGGATCTATTAGGGCCAACGTTAACCGCCTTTGCCAATTACTTTGAACAAGAACCAAGTTCACAACCTGGACTCCTTCACGCCATTAATGATGATTATTTTCAAAGGGTAGCGGCAATGGAATTTACCCTTAACCACGATGACGGAAGAAATCTCGATTCGATTCATCTAGCAGATATCATACTAGTAGGGGTATCAAGGACATCAAAAACACCCCTTGCTGTATATCTTTCTCAGCATGGCATCAAAGTTTGTAATATACCCTTGGTTAAAGAAACCTCTTTTCCAAAAGAATTGTTTGAGGTGGACCAAAGAAAGATCTTTGCCCTTACCATAGATCCCCATGCGCTTATGGAAATTAGAAAAAAAAGGTTAGATCGGATAGGTGCCTCCAATTACAAAGGTGATTATGCCGATGAAAAGTATGTTTTAGACGAATTGGAGTGGGCAAATCAATTATTTAAAGGAAATAAACGTTGGCCAGTTTTTAATGTTACTAATAAAGCTATTGAGGAAACAGCTGCTGAAATTTTGAGACTGATTTCAATGAGAGAAATAAATATTTTTAAACAGACAAAGAAATAGATTATTTTTCATACAAAACCTGACAAAAATCCACCATATCATTTTCTCTTTCGTAATTAATGATTATTTTTCTTTTTACACTTCTACCCGAACTTTTGAAAAATAATTCAATACTGCTCGGAGCTGCTTCTCCTCCCTCAGTCAATTTTAAAGGCAATGGTATTCCAGGCTTAACAATTATGGGAATTTTTTCTGTCCTATTTTCACCAAACATTTGGAAGCTTATCTCACCCTCTGCACAAGAGCTTGTCGTTTTTAAATAGGCGAACTTGGCAACAGGAGTTTCGGGAATTTCGATTTTTAATCGTCTTTGCTCTAAGGGAATATTTATTTTTTTTACAAAATGTTCCTGGCCCAAAATTTCTACTCTTAAGGTTACATCTTTTCCCTTCTGAACCTGAATACCACCAAAAACATCAACTGATTTTGGCTCCCCTTCCACCAGCACTTGGTGTTTTCCTTGATCAAAGTTAGTTAAAACTAACTCTCCCATTATAATTTTTTCGGTTTTTTCAACTTTTGAAGCAATCGATCTTTTTTTCTCTTTAACTTCTTTTTTAATTCCCAGTGCTTCATTTACATTATCATCAATTGCCGGCTTAAATTTATTATATCCGAAATAGATAACTCCAATCAAAATGGATGCATATAAAAGAATCTTTTTTGGGGACTTCTTGGGCGCTTTTTCAATTTTTAAGCCATCTTGATCTTGGTTTATACCGTTAAGAGTAGGCTCCAAAAGACCCTGATCCCTTAATTCTTCTTTTTGTGCCAACGTAAGAGAGGATCTTAGCGTGGGCTTCTCAACCTTTAGATTGCCTGAAGTCAATTGTTTGGTACTTGTTCCATCTTTAAATACTAATTCATTGCCGCTTTCTCTAACAACTTCTTCCTTTTTTTTAACGGTGGGAGTTTCAGTTTTTTTTGCGACCTTAAAAGAAAAACGCTTTGTTTTCTCATCGGTAAACCCAAAATCTAAGACTTGTTCTTTCTTTATCTTTGGCGAGTCTTCTTCCGTTCCATTTGATGCTTCTTTCTTTGGACCTTCGGTTTTTGGAAGACTCGGCTTACCTTCTTTCATCTCTTTCAAATATGGACTTATGTCAATTTTTCCGAATTCAAAAAGTTTCTTCCTATTTTCAATAATATCTTCGCTGAATAATTGGTTGGAAAAATAATTTAAATCGGAGGGATTAAACTCTGGAAAGTTTTTAAATAAAAACCTAGTTAATGCGCGATCCATGAAATCGCAATTTTCATAACGATTATTTCTATCTTTAGAAAGACATTTGAGAACTATTTCATCCAATTCCTTAGGAATCTTATGATTTATAGATGAGGGTACAGGAATTTTACATTCCTGAATTTGCTTTAAAACGGCCAAATCATTTTCTGCCTTAAATAACTTCCTATTACAAAGCATTTCCCATAAAGTGATGCCTGTCGCAAATTCATCATAACGGGCATCTAGTTTCAAGCCCTCCAAATATTCTGGGGCCAAATAGGATAATTTACCTTTAATCGTACCAGCTCGAGTGGAATCGGCACTAGTTTCTGCTTTAGCAATTCCAAAGTCTATAACCTTCACAGCCCCATCATAACTTAACATCACATTATGAGGAGATATATCCCGGTGAATAATCTTTGCCTCTTTTCCGGTCAGCTTGTCCACTTTGGTATGGGCATAATTGAGGGCCCTACAAATTTGTGTAGCGATATAAACGGCAATATCTATTGGAAAAACAACATTCTTTTCACGTAATTTCTTTAAAAATTCTTGAAGGTTTTTTCCTTCACAGTATTCCATAGCAACATAAAGATGATCTTCCACAACACCATAATCATAAGTTTGAATTATGTTGGGATGAAGTAAATCAAAAGTGACCTTGATTTCCCCCATAAACATTTTTTTGAAAGCATCATCCTTAGAAAATTGCTCCCTAATCATCTTTATAGCAACAATTTTATCGGCTTCCTCGCCAAGGTACCTTGCCCTAAAAATTTGGGCCATACCTCCATCAACAATATGATCAAGAATTAAATACTTACCAAATCTATTTAATTTATAATCTTTTTCTGCCACGATTATAAACCTCCATATTCATTATCGGGTTAGAGGGATAAAACCTTATTGATTTTTCAAAATGGCATTAATTGTTGACTTAGATTCTTCGGTTAGTTCCTTAAACTTTAAGCCAAATCCTGTTTTATCCTCAGAAATGGATATAATCGTTCCAGTAGCTACAAAAGAATGATTGGGGTTATCTTTATGAACATTCATAGAAATATCACTTCCTAAAGTCCCAGGGAAATCGTTTATCAAAACCTTCATTCCACCTTGGGATAAATTTATACAAATTCCTTCAAGAAACTTTTGTTCGTTTTCAAAGAAAATTCTTGCCATAATTGGACTTCTTTCACTTTGCCTTCTTTCAATGGGTTTAAAGTCCTCTAGCTTTACTTGTGGAAAAATTTTTTCCCTTATTGAAACCTCTCCCAGCGGTAAAAATTCATCCATTCCAATGGCCAAAACTAAGGTTTTTTCATTAATTCTTTTGTCTGAGACAAATTTAATTATTTGTTCCAACGAAAACCACTGATCTAATATTTTTTCTTCAGTCCCTCTGTCTGGGCCAATTTTTAAAGTGAATAAGGGCGCTTTTTCATTTAAATTTTCCCAATCAAACTTTTTGTTTGGAATATTTATTGGTAATTCTGGTGGTCCACTATCGGAGAAAAGATGGGAAAAATTTTTGACCTCTTCAAGTAAAGTCCAATTTTCCATTCCACTAGTCCATATATAACTATCCTTTAGTATTCCTCCCTTTTTAAAAAGGGCTTCCATTTCCCCTTTCTCAACTGGACCAACTTTCTCATTCCCTTGGACGTAATACCATTTTTCAGACATATAGATTCCCCTTTCTTAATAAACCATTTAAATTACACAATTACCTGACTACTTAAATCAACTTGCCTTCTAAAAAATTTGCCTTATTCTTCGCCATTTCCCTTAAAAATTTTATAAGTTTCTATAAAGTGCCGAATTGTAAAGGTATGAAATATTCATTCTTTTATATCTTCATAATATTCACTTTTATTTCCTGTGGGAAACAAAAATTCTCCACCAATAAAGTGTCAAATAAATATAACACCACCCCTACCCAGAAATTAGATTTTCCTGGAAGAGAGTTTTCTAAATTCACCACAGTTAAACCAAAAGTAGATTTTCTATTTCTTTGGGATAATTCATCTTCTACAAAACTAATTTCTAATGAAACTCGATATGCGATGGCAAATACCATAAACCTTATATCGGAAAACTTTGATTACAGAATTATTTTATCACCTTTACTAGGCGATGAAATTCCTAACCCTTTTTGGGAATCATATATTGTTTCTGAAAATAGCAGTTTTATCCCCAGCGACTTACTTTCAAGGTGGACCAGACCAGGCTATGGGGCTGAGGCCATCTTTAACCTAGTTCCAAAGGGTTCTCTGGAAAACGGTATTACCAGAGCATATAATCTAACTAGTGCGGGCTTCAATAAGGGTATTTTTAGATCGGGCGCCCATATGATTATGATTGTTCTATCAAATGGAGATGATAATTCTTGGATGGCGGAATCCAATTATTACTCTGGAATTGGCCAATCTAATTATGTAGATAGTTATGCCCTTAAGTTTAAAGCACTCAGAGACGCAAAAAGTTCAAAAACTTTTAGATTTCTTTCAGTTGTCGCCCACACCCCATGCGCGGGATCAAAAACCGGATCAACTTATAAATCCATGTCTTCAAAATTATATTCTTTCCAACAACAAAGTGGCTTTCCTTCTCCCATTGCCTCAACAAGCACACCAGATAGTTTTGACTTTTGTAATATGCAAAGTTTCTACAAACTTTTTGATGGGATAAATGCGGCAATTAGTCCGGAAAATATTCCTTATAAATATATCTATTGGCCTATTACCACCAATACAAGCTGGCGATATGACAATAATATAAATAACGTAAAAGTTACTGTCAAAGACGGGAATGGAAATGTAGTTGGTACCCTTCCCTATAGTGAGTCTAATGGATGGAGTTTTGTCGATGGTTATCAAACATTAAATATAATTGAATGCCCGAACCATCCTGAAATTTCCTGCAACTCGGACAAGGCCAAAGTTATGGTCACAGGATATTTTATAAAACTTAATGGATCCGCCAAAATTACAAACCCTAATTACCTAGATATTTTTACCCAAACCCCACCCGAATATTACGGATACGTAAAATTGAATTTCAAACCTTGGATAGCAGCAGGCAAGCCAATGTCCGAATCAATTCGGGTTAAAATAAATGGCATTCAAATCCCTGAGGGGGGCTTCGAAGTCCTTGATGGAAGGGCCACTCGAAACGTTAAAATCAAAGGTCCTAATGATTTTAGCGAAGACTCGGCAAATCCCCTTATTCAAACAGGTTATTTCTTAAAATTAAAACCTGCATTTGTTTTTGGGGCAGGAGATTCCATTCAAGCAGATTACTGGCCGAGTGGAACCTAAACTCTTTTTATAATTAATGCCAAGGCCTCGCCACCACCAATGCAAATAGAGGCCATTCCATAATCAGATTTTAAATGGTCCATTGCAGACATTAACGTCACCACAATTCTTGATCCTGAACAGCCTATGGGGTGGCCAAGAGAGACTGCCCCACCAAAGATATTTACCTTATTGTGATCAAGATTTAATTCTTTCATGGTGGCCAAAACCACACAGCTAAAGGCTTCGTTAATTTCAAAAACGCCGATTTTATCCATGGTTAATTTGGCTTTTTTAACGGCTTTTTTCATTGCTTCAGCAGGAGCAGTGGTAAACCATGTGGGATCTTGAGCATGCCCGGCGTAGGAGATAATTTCAAATTTTGCCTGGTTTTTATACTTTTCTCCTCCAAGCAGAAGCGCCGCCGCTCCGTCATTTATAGAAGAGGCATTTGCAGCAGTTATCGTCCCATTTTTTTCAAAAACTGCCGGTAGCCTTTTCATTTTTTCAAAATCAACTTTAAATGGGCCTTCGTCTTCATCTACCAAAATGGTCCCGGACTTATTCTCAATTGTTACAGGAGTTATCTCTTTTTTAAAAACTCCGTCCTTTATGGCCTTTTGCGCCCGAAGGTATGAATCTTTACTGAAGCTATCTTGCTCTTCCCTGGAGAATTTAAATTTTGTTACACACTCTTCAGCGCAATTTCCCATTGGACGATCACTATAAACATCCCAGAGTCCATCGTGAGACATTGAATCTTTAAGTTCTCCTGAACCAAATTTAATTCCTTTTCGAGAATTTAAAAGGACATGAGGTGCTAGAGACATATTTTCCATACCACCGGCAATTACTAATTCGTTGTCCCCATTTAAAATGGATTGGGCTCCCATGATGATGGTTTTCATTCCAGAACCGCAAACTTTATTTACCGTTGTGGCCGGAACCGAGTTTGGAATTCCCGCAAAAAGGGTGGCCTGTCTTGCAGGTGCCTGTCCTGTGCCCGCCTGGACAACATGGCCCATAAAAACTTCATCAACCTTATCAGGGGATATATTGGCCGAGGCCAAAGCCCCCATAATAGCAATAGCTCCGAGCTTTGGTGCAGAAACGGTGGATAAGCTTCCCAAAAAGGAACCGCTTGGAGTTCTCGAACCAGATAAAATATAAACGGCCATAAAAAATCCTTGTAAAATTTTTAATAATTTGGAAATTAGCAAAAGAAATGGCATTTGGCAGGCAAAAATTAGGAAAAATCGGCATATTGTGTTAGGAAATGAGTTATATGCATTCAAGAAAAGACCAAAATAAAGAGTTAATTAAACTTCCCAATGAATGGCTTGCGGAATTGGGCGAGCTTTTAAATTCCACTTACAAGGATTTCTGCGACAAAAAAAATAAGTCATTTTTAGTTCTGGGACACACTTTTCCGGACGAAGTCGTATTGATTGTATCTTTTTTAGATGAAAAAAGTCTGGGTTCTATTCCTATAACTTTGGTTTTATCTGCGGATCTAGACGGAAAAAATAAATCCGATGAACTTCTTGAAGTTCTAGTTGAATTTATTGGAGTATTTTTTGATCAGGTATTTTCTTCTGAGGAATGGGACGACCACAATCCAAATTGGGAATTAGAAGAAATTAAAGATTTTAAAATTTATTTTACTATTTCAAGAGAAAATATTCTGCTTACCATGAAAGCAGATGAGATTTTAAAAGATTAGATCTATTCTGTTTCCACTAAGTTTTTAATGCTTCCCTTAGTTTCGTATGCGATATCTCTTTCATCATCGAAGTCTTCCTCTTCGCCATCCTCAAAACCTTCGCCTTTAGTATCGATATTTAGCTCTTTTAGGGTCTTATAGAAACTCTTATCATCTTGTATATCGTCTAATACATCTGAGATAAATTTAAGCGGAATTTTTGTAAAAACGAGAAGAATGATGTCGTTAAGTTTTCCATTGAGAATAATCTCTTCTCGGTTTTTTATTTCAGACCAATTTTTAATATAATGTAATCTGCAAAAACCTGCGGTGGTTGATAAGTTATCGCAATCTTTTTCCAGACATTCATCTGATTTTGAATCAAAAACCTCGAGAGATTTCATGGATTCAAAAATTTCATTTAAACCCAAATCTTTTGTAACCTCTGATAAAGGTAGTTGAAGAATTTCCTTGGCCTCCAATAATAATTGGGCAGCGGTTTTTTTCTTAGGTGGTTTTTCCTTAACTTCCTTAACTTGAACAACCTTTTCTTTTACAACTTTTAAAACCTTTTCCTTTACGATTTTTTCAGGCTTTACTTTTATTTTCTTTTCAACAACCTTCTTTGGAGCTGGTTGGATTTTTTTAATTTTGATTGGTTTTACTTTTACTTTAACCTTAACTGGAGCCTTTTTAACTTTTATGGCCTTCTTTGCGACTTTCTTCTTTGTAGAAATCTTTTTTTTAATTAAAGGCTTCTTTTTTATTATTTTCTTTTTGGCCTTTTTCTTTGCCATAAAACTTTACTCCATTGGAAATTGTTAACCCGAGGTTATTAATTAAATTTCTTGACGTCAACCGCCATTAAGAATTTAGCTCTAAGTTTGCTATAACGACACGTTGGATCTCAGAAGTTCCTTCATAAATTTCAGTAATTTTGGCATCCCTAAAATGACGCTCAACTGGATATTCTTTAATATATCCATTCCCACCACAAACCTGAATGGCCTTAGTAGTAATCCACATGGCCGCTTCTGAGGCGAAAAGCTTGGCCTGGGCACTTTCCTTTGAGTAGGGAAGGTTTTGGTCTTTAAGATGGGAAGCATTTTGAATCATAAGTCTTGAAGCCGCAATCTTGGTGCTCATATCGGCCAAAATAAATTGGATCCCTTGCAATTCACAAATAGGCTTTCCAAATTGGACTCTTTCTTTTGAATACTTTTTTGCGTAGCGAAATGCCGCTTCTGCGATCCCTAGCGCCTGGGCCGCTATACCTATTCTTCCTCCATCAAGGGTAGAAAGGGCAATTTTAAATCCCTTTCCTCTTTGCCCTAAAAGATTTTCCTTTGGTACCCTAACTTTTTCCAGGCTGATTTGTGCCGTCGACGACCCTTTTATCCCAAGCTTATCCTCGCACTTAGCGACATTAAATCCTTCCGAATTTGTTTCAACAATAAAGGCACTAATTCCTTTATGATCAATAGTCTTTTCAGTTTTTGCAAAAACAATGGCCAAAGCCGCTTCCTTCCCGTTGGTGATAAAATTTTTGGTGCCGATTATCTCAAAAAAATCCCCCTTATCCTCCGCAAACGTAGTCATGGAACCAGCATCAGAGCCTGCATTTGGCTCAGTTAAACAAAAGCAACCTATATAT
>Ga0315276_10004184_pt1 | contig 13251 bp, 10 predicted proteins | sample YL17G05_0_MG_FD_204542 | JGI IMG/M metagenome (GOLD analysis project Ga0315276, IMG submission 204542) | Sediment microbial communities from Yellowstone Lake, YNP, Wyoming, USA - YL17G05_0 | ecosystem: Environmental > Aquatic > Freshwater > Lake > Sediment | place: USA: Wyoming | collected...
CAAGACAGTATTATGCCAACTCAACGGGAAAACGCAGGTTAAATACAAATTTCCTATACGCTTAAATCACGGCCGCTTCATCAGCGACCGGTGTCCGTAGAATCGGCAGTGCTATTCTGGCACAACATCCTTTGCCCGGTTCACTTTGCAGATGCAAAGTTCCTCCATTGCTTTCGATATTTCTGACACTGCGGCTGAGCCCCAGACCTCGTTTGCGTCCAGCCTGTTTGCCCGAAAAGAACGGGCTGGTCGCCTTGTGCAATGTATCTTTGTCCATACCGCAACCGTGATCTTTAATTTCGACAAAAACTTTTTCATCCAGTTCATCATATCCGGCTGTAATCGTTACCGTACCTTCTTCCCGGTTTTGATAAGATTCAATGGCGTTGGCGAGTACTTCCGACAAAGCCGAACTTGTTTGTTCGAGATCTACAAACACATCGGGAAGATATTCGTCGATGAGAGTATCAATTACCACATTGCCGGCCTGAGCCGCTTCCGCGCACGCACTGGTTGCCCTGGTTATCAGGGCCTCGGCGTTTACCGTTGAAGGTTTCGGCAAGGCTGGTTTTGCAAATTCTAATAATTCTGTAATGATCTTGGAGATTTCCTGGCCGTTGCTCGCAATGGTCTCCAGTATCTTTTTTTTCTCGGAATCTGTTTCGCTGGAAGCCAGCAACTGCGAGCGTCCCACCACCACCGCCAAAGGATTGTTGATCTCATGAGCGGCCCCACAAGCCATTTCTCCCACAGCGGCTAAGCTGCGTTTATGCGATAATTCCTGTTGTATTTTCTGAAGTTGCATATTATTTTGAGCTAACTGATCACAGAAGATCGATTGTTTTTCCTGTTTCCGGGCCTGGCAAACCATCAGTGCTGCGCTGGCAGCAAAGGACTGCATTTCTTTGATTTGCTGTTTGTAATAACCTTGATCCTTATCGGATTGCCACAGCACCCCTCCGGCCAGTTCATCGCCAAGTCGCAAAGGCATTACCAGGGTGGACCTGGCTTCGAACATAGGATCCACCTGCTCAAAAAACCAGTCGTGAGATTCCTGTGCCGGCGAAATGGCAAAGTTTGTGGGAAACTCCATAGAGCCGCCACGGGTGCCAATGGCAGCCGGATCGTCCGTGCGGTCCACCATGAATATGGTCGGATCACTTTTGAGATTAGTCCTGACCGCTCCTTCGATAATCAATTCATCTTCGGTTGTAGCATACACTCCGCAACGATCACAACCGGTGTGTGCCTGCCATATCCTGGCAATCAGGCTGCATACGTCCACCACCGACTGGCCCGGTTGTACCGACGAACCTAACTGTTCCAAAGAATCGAAATAACGGCTGCGCATCCATAGCGTTTGATTTTGATGTTGTAGTTTGGTATTTAGTTTGCCCAGTTGGCAGTTTGCTTCTTTCAGGGCCTCGTGATAAATGTCTTTCGGTTCGATATCGTCCAGGCCCATCAGAGAGGCACGTTCGCTGATTTCATCAGGCAGTTGCCTGGCTATATGTTCGATCACGGAGTCCGGACATCCTAATTCCTGAGCTATTGTCTCCGCCGAATCCGGCAAATAATGGTTTCCCGAATAACCCATTCGGAATTGCCTGGCCAAGACGTCGGCCAAATGTACCGTTTGAACTATACTGGCATTTTTGACTGCATCCGGCAGGCCGTGAATCCACTGATGATGGAGCCAGACGGTTTCTATTATGGCCTCTGGCAAACGCCATTTTTCTGCGAGCCGTCGGCCAACCGCACAGTGATCCATGCCGATTATTCTTTTTTCCACCTCGGCGATATTGGTCATCGATGATTCTGTCAGTTGAACTACACGTGCAAAACTTTTCGGAAGGCAGCAATCCAGAGCCACTTTTCCGATGTCGTGCAGCAATCCGCAGACAAAAGCTTCGTCCGGATCAACCTTTGTATCGATGTGCCTGATGAGCATTTTAGCGCCGCAAGCCACCGCCAGACTGTGTTTCCAGAAACTGACCCTGTCAAAAATGGCTTTGTCGTTACTTCCCTCGTTTTTGTTGAGGGTTTCGAACACCTTAATGCTCAGTACAGCATTGCGGACCGCGTCAAAGCCTAATAATACTACAGCTTTGTTGAGTGAAGAGGAGGTTCTCCGATCCACTTCCATGCTTGCCCGGACTGACATTGCGATAATCCTGCTGGCCAACGACGGATCAGATTCGATCAGCCGCACTACCTCCTGAGCCTGCGTGTCGCTTTTGACCGTAATCTCCAGCAATCGAGCCGCCACCGCCGGCAGGGTGGGCAGACTGTCGAGTTGCTGGATTACCATCTCAATTTTCCTGCCCTTTGACTGGTCTGTTTGCTGGGGTATATTCATATATCAGGTTACCCGTTTTTCCCGTTTTGGCCAAGCAGTGATTGTTATACTCATTTGGTATAGATGCTGGCGCAGATTAGTTATATCTTAAGAAGTACCGTAATCTTCTCGATCAACTCGTCGATACTGAAAGGTTTTTGGAGAAATGTATCGGCGCCGACCCCCAGAAGGTGATCGATTTCATCCTTATTGACCACACCACTGACGATAATAATTCTCATCTGTTCGAAAACCGGATTCTGCCGTATTGTTTTGCAAACAACGTTACCGTTGACGTCGGGCAGCATATAATCCAAGATCATCAGATTCGGCTGAAATTCCTGCGTCATCACCCCGGCGTCATACCCGCTGGTGGCGGTTTTGACCTCAAATCGGCCGTCCCGTTCCAGGACATCCACCATCAACTCGACAATTTCCGGATCATCGTCAACCACCAATATTTTACTGCGGTCCGAATCCAGATTGTTCATGGGTATCTCATTTTCCTTCATGAACTTAACAATGCTTTCGCGTGGTATCCGACGGAAACGTGAACCAGGTACACGAAATCCCTGCAGACGTCCGGAATCAAAGCAGCGAATGACTGTTTGCTGGCTTATCTTGCAAATTGCCGCAGCCTCACCTGTGGAATATACGTTCTTCATGATTTTACATCTCCAGATGGACCAACTAATTCAGGCCTAAAACTAATACAGCTTCGACACAACACAGGAACCCAATAGGTATGCCCCTCTCAGCTTACCTATGTTTCCCAATTTAACTATCGTCCCACGGTTTTGTCAACTTAAATTCTGTCTTGTTTGTAATGTATTATTCTTAATAGGGTTAGATTGTATTGTAGAGGTTGTAGGGATTGCGCTTGCAATTTGTCGTTCAAGACAGTGGTCCGACCTGACTGTGCCAAGAGTCAACGTAACTTACGCTAAAAGAGTTGGTTACGTAAGATATCGCCGGTCTTGTCCAGCGATTGGGAATTACCCAATCCCGTCCGATCCGGGTTAAATCCGGTAAAATAGGGTAGCCGGGTAAGATAGAGTTTTCTGGAGCCAGCTTGCCCGATGGAACATTGATGTTTGCGTTAACTTTGTCCAACGCGGATTACTATGGTGTTCCGAGGCGTGATGCCGTCTCAATTATTACCGGCTCGACCGGGGCATTGGCGAATGCTCCGCCCTGATTGGCGGTTTTTACATTACGAATGGCGTCAACCGCGTCCATACCCTCTACTACCTTGCCAAAAACGGCGTATCCGGGGTTGGCAGGTCCGGCATAATTAAGAAGGGCACCATTATCTACAACGTTGATAAAAAACTGGCAGGTGGCGCTGTCAGGATTGGACGTTCTGGCCATGGCGATGGTACCGCGGTTGTTTTTCAAGCCGTTGGAAGCTTCGTTGGTTATCGGTCCGTGCGGGGCTTTCTGGTTTTTGTCAGCGGTAAAACCGCCGCCCTGGATCATAAAGTTGGAAATCACCCGGTGGAATATGATACCGTTGTAAAAACCCTCATCCACATATCGCAGGAAGTTTTCAACTGTAACGGGCGCCTTTTTAGAATCGAGTTCGATAACAATATCACCCTTTGTAGTTTTCAGGACAACACGTGGCTCTGATTCTTTTGTAATATCAGCTTGCTCCTTGCGTGGCTCTGATTTTTTTGTCATATCAGCTTGATCCTTGGGGGTTTGGGGTTTTTTTGGCGTTTCAGCCGGTTCGCATCCGCCGAAACAGCAAATACTTAGAATCACACATATTAGAAAACATCTCATCATGGCAAAAAGCTCCATAAGAACGATTTTATTATAACACTACTACCTCGTAGCTCATATCGTCAAGCTCGAGGATGACTATCTGAGCCGAGCCGGTAATCCAGTCGGTTGTCTCGCCCGGGTTGACTATCAGTGTTTTGCCTGTCTGGCGAATATCCTGCTTGTGGGTGTGGCCGTAGATGACCAAGTCATACATCTGGCTATTGGCAATTTCGTCCACATCGTCGTGAAGGTGTGTCATGTATATATGTTTGCCGTCGATAGTGTTTTTATAGCAATGTCCATAAATTTCACCTCCGAACCCAGCTATCGTCGATTGCAAGAACAGTTTTTCACCTTCGTTATTGCCGAAAACCGCGATGAATTTGGCCCGGTCCAGCTTACCAAAGGCCTTGGCCGCAAACGGCGAGACAATATCGCCGGCGTGCAAAACATAGTCAACTTTCTGTTCGTTGAAAATTTCCACCGCGGCAAGTATGTTGCGATGGTGGTCATGCGTGTCGGCAATTATGCCTATTTTCATTATTTTTTACCTGATAGTCAGTCATATCGCCTTGGCTGAGAAGTTCTGTCTCCTCGGCGATAGAAAATGGGCCGGGTTGGGTTCGAACCAACGTAGGCTTACGCCAGCGGGTTTACAGCCCGCTCCCTTTAACCACTCGGGCACCGACCCTCCTGTACCAATTCTTGTTACGATTTTCGTAACCCTTTGCAAAAAAACAAGTTGTAAAAAATACAAAAACTTTTATGCCCAACCGGGCATACGGTCAAGTTCTCTGGATATCGTCCGATCTAACCTGATCGATCCAGGAACCCTGTCAGTTTACTCTAAAATTCGGAACAATACAAGACCGACAATGAAAAAACTATATGGCGGGAGTATTTTTTTTACGTGTTTTTCGCTTTGGCGGGTGAAATGTCCGGATTAAGGCGATCTCTAAAAATTGCTATTTGGCGTATTGGGGTCGAGATTGGCGCCGGTATCATCCCCGATGGAAGGCGTATCGAAGTTACTTTTAATTGAAGATCGACCGTTATCCTGTGAGGGACTCAAATCTTCGTCGGGCTTTTCAGCGGGCTGCACAACCACTACGACAGCCACCAATTGCGCCGGTTCAGACTGGGCAGGCTCTTCGGTAGAGGCCATTAATGCCTCCGATGCCGGCCTGTAAATTTTTCCAATTTTTTCTTCGTTGACTTTTTCCGACGGTCCTCCGAGTACTCGCAGATCGTCAAGCGATGGTTGCTCTTTGGCAATCCATTGAAGCCATTCTGCGTGGATGTCACTCCGGCCAAGTACGGTATTATTATCCGCCATGGCAAATTGCATCGCATGGGTCAGTTGCACCGTCGGATTTGCCTCGCCGGCCAGTTTCATAGCCTGCTGTTGCGTTGCCCGCGGCACCACAACCACACATTGGCCCTGATCGTCGCTGACGACAAGGTCGATTTGGTTATCTTTATGCCTGATACCGCTGAAAATGCGTTGAAACTGGTCGGTCGGACATACAAAGGCATATTGATAGTAGTTTTCGTTTATCTGAGTACGGATCACTTTCCCGATATTTTGATCGGCAAACAGTTTTTCCAATCGACTGGTTTCCGTTAATATATCCGAACCTGCAACTACTAATCGCAGGTTGCTGTATTTGATTTCGGATATTTTATCGATTATTGATTCAATCTCTTTATCGACCGCTGTTTCAACCGGTACTGTGACTTTCTCTGCTGCGTCATCGGCTACTGTCATTTTCAGTGTTTTCACCGTTCGTGGCTCTTCTGGAGCAACGGCTACAAACTTATCTGTTACCCTTTCCGGTCGGGGGATGTAGGGTTTGCTCAAAACGTGATAGATAATGGTTCCGATGGCCCCGATGAGCATAACCATCGCCGCAGCCGTGGCGAACCGTCGCAGCCGCAGATGTTTCTCACCGGCCAGTTCCGCCAGAACGTCGCTTCTGTCCAGCAGCAGATCGCGTTCCAGCCGTTTCGTCACCTCATCCGCCAACCCGTCCGGTGCTTTAGTTCGCCCAAGTTCATGCACCATTTGCGATACCTGTCCCAATTCGTTCAGTAATTGGCGCATGCGGGGATCTTCAGTGAGTCGTCGCTCGATTTTTTGGGCCTGCCCCGGCCCCAGTTCGCCGTCCAGGTACGCGCTAAGAACCGCGATAAGCTCTTTGTCGGAATGTATGTCTTTTTTAGCCATAGCCTTCCAATCAGGTTAATAATCGCATTATTTTAGACTTAATCAAGATTGGCCTTTCAGCAGTTGCCTGCGCAACGCGGCACGTGCCCGCGACAAACGGCTTTTGACAGTACCTGTAGGTACCTGGAGAATATCGGCGATTTGAGCATAATCTAATTCTTCGATATCTCGCAAAACCACTACCGCTCTGGCCGAGGCTTCCAACTCTTCCAGGGCCGCCAATACCCGCCCATGGTTTTCCCTAACCTGAGCTTGATACACAGGCGAACTATCATTTGCCTTGGCCATTACCGTCAGAGCGTCAGCCTGATGCCCCAACTGGTCATCACCGGACAGCGATCTGATCTGTATTCGCTGCTGCCGCCGGTGATGATTGATGCACAAATTCATTCCTATTCGGAACAGCCAAGTGTAGAAACCAGCGTTTCCACGAAACTTTTTCAGCCCTTTCATAGCCCGGTAAAAGGCTTCCTGAGTCAGCTCCATAGCGTCATCATAGTCGCCCACCATCCGAAAAACCGCGTTGAACAGACGATCCTGATACTTCAGTACCAATTGTTCGAAGGCAGCCATATTGCCTGTCCGGCATCGTTTTATAAGCACATCGTCTTCGCTGCCACCATCGCAGATGTTCTGACAGGCTCTATCTGTTTGACGTTCGGCGTACCGGCTGGTTCCATCGGAATAAGAGTTTTTCGGGTTTTTCATACAAAACACCTTATAGGACTTTTGACGCTGGCATTACTGCCGCTATTCTTTCATATTTATTTGCAAATGTCAAGTGCCGATTGGCACGCCCAATTGTGGATTATCGGTCTTTTTGCCCATGTCAAAGCCCCGGACGATCCCGCAACTATTATATGACCCAATATATGACCCAATTTGTCAGGCTCATTATTGACTGCGGTGCTGCTGTTGGTTACACTGCCGCTATGAAGAACAAAGCCAACCAGAAATATGAGAATCCACTGATCAGCCGTTACAGTTCGGATGAGATGTTGTCCATTTTTTCGGCCCAGTTCAAGTTTAGTACCTGGCGGCGTCTGTGGCTGACCCTGGCCCAGAGTCAGGCCGAGCTGGGACTGCCGATAACCTCCCGCCAGTTGAGCCAGATGAGCCGACACCTTGACGACATCGACTTTGCCCGCGCCGCCCGTTACGAAAAAAAGTTTCGTCACGATGTCATGGCTCACGTGCACACATTTGCCGATGCCGCACCCCTGGCCCGGCCCATTATCCACCTGGGCGCCACCAGCGCTTTCGTCGGTGACAATACCGATTTGATTCAGATGCGCCAGGCACTGGAGCTGGTTCGATCCCGATTACTGCGTGTGATAGACCTGCTGGCCCGCTTCGCCCGGGGCCATCGAAAACTACCGACGTTGGGCTATACGCATTTCCAACCGGCTCAGCTTACCACTGTTGGAAAACGTGCCACCTTATGGTGCTATGATTTCATTCTCGACCTTGAGGAAACGCAGCACCGGATCGAAACGATGTGTTTTCTTTCGGTAAAAGGCACCACCGGCACTCAGGCTTCGTTTCTGGAACTGTTCGATGGCAATCATAACAAAGTGCTCAAGCTCGAAAAACTAGTTGCTGACAAGATGGGCTTTGAGAAAATAGCCCCGGTTAGCGGCCAGACCTACAACCGCAAGATCGACGCCAATGTGCTTTCAACTTTGTCCGGCGTTGCCCAGTCGGCCCACAAGATCAGCAACGATCTGCGTCTGCTGGCCCACCTTAAACAAATGGAAGAACCGTTTGAGAAGAAGCAAATCGGCTCCTCAGCCATGGCCTACAAACGCAATCCGATGCGCAGCGAACGCATTGCTTCCCTAGCACGTTACGTTATCAGTCTGTCTTCTTCACCGGCCATGACCGCGGCCGAACAGTGGTTCGAAAGGACGCTCGACGATTCCGCTAACAAGCGATTGGTCGTTGCCGAAGCGTTCCTGGCCGTTGACGCCATTTTATGTATTGTGGCCAACGTAGTTGACGGCTTAGTGGTTTATCCCAGGGTAATCGCCGCCGCTATCGATGCGGAACTGCCTTTTATGGCCAGCGAAAATATCATCATGGCCGCCGTCAAACTCGGCGGCGACCGTCAGCAGTTGCACGAAGCCATTCGTCAGCACAGCCTTGCCGCTGCCGCACAGGTCAAACAGTTTGGCCGACCTAACGATCTCATAGAACGTTTACGTGGTGATCCTCTTTTCGCACGTGTCAATTTCGAGGATACCCTCAAGGCCGAAAAATACATCGGCCGAGCACCTCAACAGGTTGACCAATTTCTCCGTGAGATTGTTACCCCCATAAAACGCAGGTTCCGCAAATATGCCGACCTGGCTGATGCCGAGTTGAAGGTCTAAAAGAAATGATCGGTGGCAGGCTTGACGTATTCGCAATATTTGTTAATACTATGATGCTGGTGTGTTTTTTCGTAGATGTCCTTGTTTATACCAGACGGGTGTAGAAAATCAAGGTAGCGATCTTTATATTACCTTGGAATTAAGGGATTTACGAAAAACCAGCATTGCAAATTCACAGGCGATTGGTACATAAGGAGTGCTTAGAAATGGCGGATCACAGGAAAAACAGGATATTGTCCAGCCGGGATGTGAAGATTTCGCGGCGTGATTTTGTTGGTGGCTCGGCTGCGGCGGTGGCCGCGTTTACCATAGTTCCCAGCTATGTTCTGGGACGTAATGGTGATACCCCACCAAGCGAAAAGCTCAATATAGCCGGTATCGGTGTCGGTGGTATGGGCGGGAATAACGTCAATGCCGCCAGCGGTGAGAATATTGTCGCCCTGTGTGATGTGGACGACAATTACGCGGCTGGAACATTTAAGCGATATCCCAAGGCTAAGACATACCGCGATTACCGCAAAATGCTCGATCAGCAGAAAGATATCGACGCGGTTATCGTGGCTACGCCCGATCATACTCATGCCGTCATTTCCATGGCGGCGATCAAGAGCGGCAAAAACGTATATTGTCAAAAACCTTTGACGCATTGCGTTTATGAGGCTCGTATGTTGACCGAGGCGGCTCGCAAAGCCGGAGTCGTCACCCAAATGGGCAATCAGGGGCATTCCGGCGAGGGGATTCGCCTGGTATGTGAGTGGATATGGGATGGTGCGATCGGTGCGGTACGTGAAGTTCATGCCTGGACCAATCGTCCGATCTGGCCGCAGGGACTGGATCGTCCTGAGGATACGCCGGCGGTGCCGGATACCCTGGATTGGGATTTGTGGCTTGGACCAGCACCGGAACGGCCATATAATACGGTGTATTTACCATTTAGTTGGCGTGGCTGGTGGGATTTCGGTACTGGGGCACTTGGTGATATGGCGTGCCATATAATCGATCCGGCGTTCTGGGCCCTTAAGCTCGGTTATCCGAGTGGTGTGGAGGCTTGTGCCACCAAGGTCAACTCCGAATCCGCGCCCGTGGCGTCGATAGTGCGATATGAGTTTCCCGAGCGGGGTGATATGCCGCCGGTTAAGCTGACCTGGTACGATGGTGGCATGATGCCTGCCCGGCCGGAAGAACTCGAACCGAACCGGCGCATGGGTGATAATGATGGTGGCGTACTTTTTGTGGGCGATAAGGGTAAATTGGTATGTGGCTGTTACGGCAGTGGTCCGCGGCTGATACCTGAGACGAAGATGCAGGAATATCAGCGACCGGAGAAAACGATCGCCAGAGTCGATGGCGCTGAGGGCGGTCATGAACGGGATTGGATCAGGTGCTGCAAAGAAGGCAGGCAGCCCAGTTCCAGTTTTGATTATTCCGGTCCTCTGACCGAGACAGTTGTAATGGGCAATCTTGCCATACGCTGCAAGGGTAAGAAGCTCGATTGGGATGGTCTGAACATGAAGGTTACCAATGTGGATGAAGCGAATCAATACGTTCGCGATCAATATCGTCAGGGATGGTCCCTGTAGTTTTTGTTTGCCGCTTACCCGGGAGGTATAAGATGAATCGACGAGAATTCGTGCTGATTAGGTTATTAGTGTTGACGGTTGTGTTCTTTAGCTTCTGCTCAATTTGTGAAGGTCAGACGCCTGCGGGTTTCGAGTCGTTGTTCAACGGTGTGGACCTTAGCGGTTGGGCAAGGCATGATAATCTGCCCGGCCATGGCCTGGCGGGCAAGTGGACCGTGGAAGATGGAGCGATTGTTGGAGTTCAAGACCCGCCCGGTAAGGGCGGTTTTCTCAGCACGCTACGTAATTTCCGGGATTTTGAGCTTACGCTGGAGACAAAAATCGATTGGCCTTTCGATAGTGGTGTTTTTCTTCGTACCGGTCCGGACGGCAAGAGCCATCAGGTAACCCTGGATTATCGATCCGGCGGCGAGGTTGGCGGAATTTATTGTCCGTGGGCGAGTGGTTTTGTTCAGCATTGTCCAGACGGCGTTAAACATTTCCGGAAGGATCAGTGGAACCGGATGAGAATTATCTGCCAGGGTGAGCCTGCCCGTATTCGTGTCTGGATCAACGATACGCTTGTTACCGATTTTCAGCACACGGCCGAGACTACAAAAGGAATACCGGCGGAAGGGAGATTGTCTTTACAAGTTCACCCGGATGGTGAGGGCTATGACAACAACGCTGCCCGCTTTCGCAATATTTTCGTGCGTGAGATTTTCCCGGAGGTGCGAAATTGTCATCCGCCGACGGATGCTTATGACGGCTGGCGGCTGGGGGCGCAGGCGTATTCGTTTCATTTGTTCACATTTTATGAAGCGGTCGATAAGACCGCCTCGCTGGGGTTAAACTGGATCGAAGGGTATCCGGGTCAGCAGTTGAGCAAAGAAATCCCAGATGTAAGATTCGATCATAATATGCCGGCCTGGCTTCGCCAACAGGTCAAGCACAAGCTCAGCAATGCCGGGGTAAAATTGGTCAATTACGGCGTGGTAGGACTGCCGAACAATGAGGTTGAATGCCGCAAGGTTTTTGATTTTGCCCAGGATATGGGCATTGAGACGATTGTATCGGAACCGCCGGAGGATGCGTTCGACCTGGTTGACAAGCTATGCAATGAATACAAGATCAAGGTGGCGATACATAACCATCCCAAGCCGTCGCAGTACTGGAATCCGGATAAGGTGCTGGAGGTTTGCAAGGGGCGGAGCAAATGGATTGGCGCATGCGCCGATACCGGTCATTGGATGCGTTCGAATGTGGATCCTCTGGAAGCTTTAAGGAAGCTCGAAGGACGTATAGTCAGTTTGCACTTTAAGGACCTGAACGATTTCGGCAGGGAGGGGGCATACGACGTGGTCTGGGGTACGGGCAAGGCGAACGTAAAGTCGCTGCTGGAGGAATTGCACCGACAAAAGTTTACGGGCGTGTTTTCGGTTGAGTACGAACATAACTGGGAAAATTCGGTTCCCGAAATAAGAAAAAGCGTAGCGTACTTCAGCGAGACGGCAGGCAAGCTAAAGCCCAGTGGCTGGCGGAACCTGTTTGCCGAGGACCTGTCGGACGGTGTGTATAAGGCGGGTAGCTGGACGTTGGCTGAAGGTGTGTTGACCCGTAACGGGGGAGGTGACATCTGGACGAAAGGTAAATACGGCGATTTTATTTTAGATGTGGGATTTAAGGTTGCCAAGGACACCAACAGCGGGATTTTCATCCGCACCGGCAACATGGAGTGGTTGCCGTGGATCGAGGTGCAGGTGCTGGACTCTTACGGTAAGTCCCAGCCGGACAAACACGATTGCGGTGGGATATTCGATATTTTGGCGCCGAGCGAGAACACGGTGAACGAGCCTGGGCAATGGAACCGCATGACGATATCGGCCCAAGGTAGCCATGTCAGCGTGGTGATGAACGGCCGGGAGGTCGTCGATATGGACCTGGACAGGTGGACCGAGCCGCGTAAAAATCCGGACGGTACGCCAAATAAGTTTGGTGTTGCCTATAAGGATTTGCCGCGGATGGGGTATATCGGATTTCAGGATCACGGTCAGGCGGTGTGGTATCGGAATATAAAGATAAAAAGCGAGGGCTTATCCGACTGAATCAATATATCATTCGCTGTTTTAGCTCGTTCAGTGAGAAGTTTTTTCCGGGGCATTCGGTTGGTTTTATGTCTCGGTGACATTTAATTTTGTCAACAGGTATGTGATATCGCTGCAGAAGGAAGCGGACCAGTTTTACCAGCGATTGCCACTGGGCTTCGGTGGGGCGGTGGTTTTCGAAATTGCCGACCAGACATATACCGATGGTATGTTCGTTCCAGTAGTTACTGTCGGAAGGATCGACCCGGCAGTGAGCGCCTGTGGTTTGCTGTTGCCATCGCTGGCCGACTTGTACCACACCATCTCTTATGTTACGTGTGTTTTTGCCGTTGTTGATGACGAAATGGTATCCCAAGCCGTCCCAGCCCTGCTCTTTGTGCTCCCGGTCAAATGTCGCCGCGTCCCCGAAATCGCCGGCTGAATGATGAATTATGATTCCTTTCCAACGATTAAAATCCTCGTAGTTGCGCATCGGGAGCCATTGGTAGGGGAATTGACTGTTCGGCGTGAAATCCGGCTGAGCAGAATGGGGAGTATATTTTGGTACGGTTACGCCTGGCCACTGGACGGGTCTCACCTGCGATGGAGGAAGATTGCTGTTGAAACCGGATTGACAGCCTGACAAGATAAGGATTGACATTGCCATTGTCGTGAGAGAAAAACACAGGCTGCCGGTGGCGTTTCTGACGAGTTTTCGTTGCATATTCTTTCTCTTTCCCATATTGGCCTCTGGGCCAACGGCTGTGTCGGTGAATCAGCCGTTGGGTTTTGGGGCTTGTGAGTTCAACTTGACCATGTGAACCACATTTCCGATATCATTATACTCAACCAGATTCATGTAGGCCCGCATTAACATTACACCGCGCCCATTTGGGCGTTC
>Ga0315276_10004186_pt1 | contig 13250 bp, 9 predicted proteins | sample YL17G05_0_MG_FD_204542 | JGI IMG/M metagenome (GOLD analysis project Ga0315276, IMG submission 204542) | Sediment microbial communities from Yellowstone Lake, YNP, Wyoming, USA - YL17G05_0 | ecosystem: Environmental > Aquatic > Freshwater > Lake > Sediment | place: USA: Wyoming | collected...
AGCCGCATCCGTGCACATCTTGTCTCTGTAGAAGCGCAGCGCCCAGTCGACCGTTACTCCTTAAGAGCAACGTCGGAGAGCCGCAGCGATAGGACGCTGGATGTGCTGTCCCGTCCCATCGAGACACCGTAGAGATGATCGGACGTCTCGATGGTGCGTCGGTTGTGGGTGATGATGATGAACTGGCTCTTCTCCGAGAGCTTGTGCACCGCCTCCACGAAACGCCCCACGTTGGATTCATCAAGAGCAGCGTCCACCTCATCCAGGACAGAGAAGGGCGATGGTCGCGTCTGAAGGAGGGCAAAGAGCAGCGATATCGCCGTCAGCGACCGCTCGCCGCCGGACAGCATCGACAGGCTGCTGACCCTTTTCCCCGGCGGCTGCGCCACGATCTCGACCCCCGGCTCCTCGTCATCTTTGGCCTGCGCCAGGAGAAGGCGAGCGCTGCCACCGCCGAAGAAGGTTGTGAAGTACTCCTCGAATTGGCTGTTTACCTGATGGAACGCCGCCGTGAAGCGACTACTGATCTTCTCCTCAAGCTCAATGATCGCCTCTCGCAGCGACTCCTCGGCCTGGCTCAAGTCATCCGTCTGGCCGGTGAGGAAATCGTAGCGTTGCTTTCTCTCCGCGTAGTCGGCAGGCGCCTGCTCATCGACGGGGCCGAGCGAGCGCATCTGTGACCGGATTTGGGAGATCTCCTCCTTTAGAGCCGCGGGATCGATAGGAGCGCCGCCCTGTATCGGCGGTAGACGGGTCTCAGGTTCGCCTGCTGTCTCCATCTCCTCCGCCAGCCAGGTCGGCACCTCCGCGGGAGTGGGAGCGGCTACTGGAACGATGTCTCCCGTCTCGGTCGGTACGAACCCTTCGCCCTCCATGTTACCTTGCAGAGCGTTCACTTCATCTGTCTTGAGTTTCACCTCTGCCTGCGCCTCGAGGAGACCTCGCTCCGCCTCCAGCCGCCGTGACTGCGCCGCCTCCAGTTCGCCCTTGAGGCTCCTCTCCCGCGATTCGAGCTGCGTCAACTCCTCCTGACCCGGCCCCTGCACTCGCGTCAGGGCCGCCAATTGCTCCTGCTGCTTCAAGAAAGACGCCTTCCCGTCACGAAGGCGCACCGCCAGCGCGGCGATCTCCCTCTCTAGGTCCGTCAGTTGCGTCGACTTGCGGCTGATCTGGGAATCGATGCGGGCGAGGGCACCCTCCTGCTCTTCGCGGCGCATGACGAGCGCCTGGCGTTCCCCTTCCACAGCAGCGAGGGCGATACTGGCCTCCGTGACAGCTTCGGTGAGAGCTGGCAGCCGTTCGTTCAGCGCTGCCACAGCCTCGGTGTCGTGGCGCGCCTTCTCGGCCGCAGCTTCCGCCTCTGCCACAAGAGTGTCCCTCTCTCGTTCCAGTCCCTTCCGTTCCGCCAGGAACTGCTTCGCGCCCTGCTCATTCCGCGCGGCTTCGTGACGCAATTCCCGCATCTGCCCGCCGGCGAGCGACAGCCGACCCTGGTATTCGACCAGCGACTGTTCCAACTCCGCCCGCTCCTGCCACAGCCTCTGCTGCCGCTGCTCCTGCGCCGCCAGCTCCGACTCGCAGCTCTTAATCGTCTCCCGCTCACTGGCGATTACCGCCTGCAGGTTCCCCAGATTCGATTGAAGCTGGGATATCTCTTCCGGCAGGCTTCGCAGCTCGCTCTCCCTCGCCACAAGATCACCAGCGCTGCGGGACGTACCACTGGTGATCGAGCCCATTGGCTGGAACAGCTCTCCATCCAGTGTCACAACACTGCCCAGACCCCGCTTCACGACCTTCAGGGCCATGGGCAGATTCTCTACCACAATCGTGCGACCGAGAAGCGTCTCGAACAGTGGGCGGTAGCGACCCTCACAGCTCACCAGATCCGACGCTACACCGAGGATCCCCTTCTCTTTGAGCAACACGAGCGGCCGCGAAGGCTTGAGGCTGTCCATGGGGTACATTGTGACGCGGCCGTTCTGATACTGATCGAGCAGCTCGATTACCGCCAGCGCATCGCTGTGGCTCTCCAGCACGATCGCCTGCAGGTTCGCCGCCAGGGCCGCCTCAATTGCCTTTTCCAGTCCGGCCGAAACACGAACCAGCCGCGCTACAATCCCCAGGACGCCCTGCAGGCTGTTCGGCTGAGGATAGACCGTCTCATCCCCGGGTGGGATACGTCCGCCGGCGATGAGGAGAGTGCGTACAGCAGTATCAAAGCCCTCATGCCGGCTCTGGACACGGCCGAGAATATCGAGACGTGCCGTGGCCCGCTCGAGTTGGCCTTGCAGCTCGGGCACTGACTCCTCAGAGCGGGTTATCGCTGCCCTCGCCTCAGCGATCCTCCGGGTCAGGGCCATCTGACTGTCGGCGAGGGGCGTCAGCTCTCGCTCAATACGTTGCCTCTCCTCATGGTATGCCCGGAAATCCTGCGCCAGGGACGCGAGCCGGTGAACGATCTCCCTTCGCCGCCCCTTCATCTCGTCGACGTTCAGTGAGAAGCCCTCTTCCGCCTTCTGAGCCCGCTCCAGCCGCGCGTCGATCTCACGGAGAGCGTTCTGGGCCCGCACGGCCTTCTCTTCCGCCTCAACCGCCTCGCGGCGCAACTCGGCGCGCTCCTTCTCCACATGCGCCAGTTCCTGACGGTGCGCCAAGAGTTGCGCCAGACATCTCTCCATCTCTTGGTCGAGGTTCGCCTGCCGGTCATCGGCTCCCACTGCTCCCTGAGACTGACGCTGCCTCTCCGCCTCCACACCCTCCATATCCGAACGCAATTCCTGGCAGCGCTCGCTCAGAAGCCGGTGCCGCTCCTCATCAAGGGCGCACTGGTTCTCGAGACGGCGTACCTCGTCGGCCAGCTCACGTTCGGCCGCCGTACGCTCGCTCATCTCCCGACGACGATCCGCGATCGCCTTCTGAAGCGACTGCAGCCCCTCCTGATAGGTATGAATCTCGGCCTCTGCCTGGCGATACTCCTCCTGGCGCTGGTCGTGGTCAGCGAGAGCCGCGGTCAGGGTGTCCTGTCCCTCCCGCCAGAGGTGGCCGTACCACGCCCGAAGCGCCTGACTCAATTGGTGACTAAGACGGCTGTAGGTCGCGGCCCTTTCCGCTTGCCTTTCCAGGCGGGCCAGAGTAGGGGAAATTTCGCCGATCAGTAGGTTGACGCGTTCCAGGTTGTCGCGAGTAGCGCTGAGCCGGTTGCGGGCGTCATCTAGCTTCACCCGATAGCGACGCACGTCCGCGGCTTCTTCGATGAGACTGCGGCGCTCCTCCGGGCGAAGACTCAGGACCTCCTCCACCAAACCCTGGCCCATAAAGGTGCAGCCGCCCTGACCCAGATGCGCATGCACAAACAGGTCCTGGATGTCCCGCAGACGGACACGGTTGCGGTTGAGCAGATACTCACTCTGCCCATCGCGGTAGGCACGGCGGCCGATCACCACCTCGCCGAACTCGATCGGCAGCCAGCCGTCGCTGTTATCGAAGACGAGGCTAACGTCGGCCATGCCCACGGCCGACCTCTGGCTGCTGCCCGAGAATATAATATCCTCCACCCGGCGGGCGCGCAGAGTACGCCCGCTTTGCTCACCCAACACCCAGCGGATGGCATCGGCGACGTTGCTCTTGCCGACCCCGTTGGGCCCGATGATGCATGTTATCCCCGGCCCGAACTCAAACACGGTGCGAGCAGCGAAACTCTTGAAACCGTGTATCTCCAGGCGCTTAAGGTACATCGTCCCCCTTCAAAGAGAGGTCAAGGGCCCTAATGGGCACTCTCAGCCGTCTTTCCTTCAAGACTCTCCAAAGCGTGTCGAGCTGCTTCTTTCTCCGCCTGCTGCTTGCTCCGCCCCTGTCCTTCAGCCAGCACCTTCCTTCCCACCAATACCTGCACGGTGAATGTCTTCGAGTGATCCGGCCCTTCGTCGCGCAGGATCTTGTACACAGGCGGCCGTTGGTATCGGGCCTGCAACACCTCCTGAAGGCGCGACTTCGGATCGGCGAGAATGCGCCCCTGCGGGAGGGCCGCGAACTCCGGGGCCAGCGACCTGATGATGAACCGGCGTGCCTTGTCCATGCCGCCATCCAGGTAGACAGCCCCAACGACGGCCTCATAGGCGCAGGACAGGTTGGAGGGACGTCCTCTCCCACCCGCTGACTCCTCGCCCCGGCCCAGGAAAAAGTGTTCCCCCAAAGAGAGCCGCTTTGCCACCCGAGCCAACGTCTCCCTCCGGACCAGCGCCGCCCTCAGCTCAGTAAGCTGCCCCTCGGCCCGGTCCGGGAAATCTGCGTACAGCTTTCCGGCCACAACCAGCCCCAATACGGCATCACCGAGAAACTCCAAACGCTCATTCGACTCAAGTCCGGTTCCCGGGGCTTCATTCAGATAGGAGCGATGAACTAGAGCCTGCTGAATAAGAGAGCGATCACGAAACTTAGTCCCTAGCCGCTTCTCCAGCAAGTCCCAGTCCGCCAATTGCTCGCTTCCTCTAGAAACCCGCGCCGATGTCAAAACCTATCCGACAAAAGCGATAGACCGCCCACAGGCGGTCTCTCTAACCCCAACAACAATCAACGCTATCAGGCGGGGCCGGACATGACGACACTCTCACCATCCCCTCGACACAGCCCAGCATAAGCAATAAACACTCAGCGCGATGCCACAACACTCCGGCTAGCGTCAGGCGCATAATAGGGGGCTCCTCCCAATTTTGTCAAGGCTAGCATGCTATAATTGACCGGCTTGCGAATAGACTGACGGCTGAATCGACCCATCGCCAGGAAACTTTATGTCTACTTCGGCCCCTCTTTCGGCGCTTCGGGCGCGACTGTCAGCCCCCAATCAGGCCCTCTTGGACACGGTGACCCGCCTCGCCGAGAGCCGGAAGATAGCGCTCTATCTCGTCGGCGGCGCCGTCCGCGACCTCTTCCTGGAGCGCGAACAGGTCGACCTCGACATCGCCGTCGAGGTCGACGCGATCGAGCTTGCCCAGGCGCTGGCGCAAGCGACAGACGGCCGTGTGGTCATCCATCCCAGCTTCGGAACAGCCTCAGTCAAAGGCGCTCTCTTCACCATCGACCTGGCCCAGACGCGAGCTGAGGAGTATCCCCACCCCGGCTCTCTTCCTGTAGTACGGCCAGCGCCCCTCGAAGATGACCTCGCCCGCCGCGACTTCACGGTGAACGCGATGGCGCTCCGCCTGACCCAGCCCGCAGCAGGTAAGCTGATCGACCCCTTCGGCGGCACTAAAGACATCGAACAGCGGGCAATACGGGTTCTCCACGACCGTAGCTTCCAAGACGACGCTACTCGCATGTTGCGGGCCGCCCGCTACGAGGTCAGGCTCTCATTCGAGATGGAACCCGGCACGGCCCGGCTGCTGGAAAGAGATCGGGCCTACCTTGACACGATTAGCGGCGCCCGTCTGCGGCGGGAACTTCTCCTGATGCTCTACGAAGACAGTCCCCATCTCCTGCTGGCCCGGTGCCGGGAGTTGGGACTATTGAGAGCGCTTCACCCCGCCCTAAAACTGGATGCGCAAAGCGAGCAGGCCCTCCTCCGCGCTCAAGACAAGCGCCCGGTTCCCTGGGACGAAGTCTGCCTCTGTCTCCTTTCCTGGGCAAGCAGCAACGAGGAGGTGGATTCGTTGACGGAACGGCTCTCGCTTTCCCGGCGTCACCAACGAGCGCTCCACGACACGGTGAAGCTGCGGAGTCTGCTACCGGCCCTTGAGAAGCCTGACCTCCCAGCCAGCGCCGTCGTGGAGATGCTGGAGCCTCTTAGCATCGCCGCCATCTGGGCGCTTAGCCTCAGGGCGGAGAAGGCGTTGCTAGGGGAGCGCGCCGACCGCTTTCTGCGAGAGTGGCGTCACGTCCGGCCTTTTCTCAGCGGTCGCGCCTTGAGACGCTTCGGCCTGTCGGAGGGGCCTGCCCTGGGGAACTTGCTCCGCCGGTTGAGGGCGGCCCGCCTCGACGGCCAAACCCAGCGCCGTGAAGATGAGATCGCCCTGGTCGAAAAGCTGCGCCGCTAGTTGTCCCTCTGCCCCTGGCCACCGTTCTTCCCGCTCAGCCAGGCATGTACCGCTGCCGGCATCTCTCGCAGGGCCACCTCCCGCACGGTGCATGGCGGCAGCGACTGAAGGAAAGCTGAGCCGTACGGCTTGCTCCGAATCCGCCTATCCAAAACTACAACAACGCCCCGATCGGTCTTGCGGCGGATGAGGCGACCGAAGCCCTGCTTGAAGCGGATGACCGCCTGCGGCAGCATGTACTGTACAAAGGGGTCATCGTAGAGAGCGGAGCGGGCAAGCGCGATCGGGTCAGTCGGCACCGCGAAGGGAAGCCTCGCTATCAACAGCAGTGAGAGCGCCTCCCCGACGATGTCCACCCCCTCCCAGAAGCTCGCTGTCCCCAAGAGCACTGTGCGCTGGTTCTCGCGCAGAGCATTAAGCATCGACTTCGGTGACCCATCGACCCCCTGCCCGATCGCGAGTATCTCTTCTCTCTCCAGCGCCTCCCTGACGCCGGCGTGGGTAGCCCTGAGAGCGCCGTGCGACGTAAAGAGTACAAGCGCCCGCCCCTCACTGGTCCGGCACAGATCGATCACCGCCTGCTCAAGCTCCGACTGGTAGGCAATCTCATTGGGCTCCGGCATAGCCCGAGGCAGAAGCATTAGAGTAGAGCGGGCGTAATCAAAGGGAGAGCCAAGAAGGAGCTGGCGCGGCTCCTCCAACCCCAGCCGCTCGCAGAGGTAGTCGAACTTGCCCTGCACGCTTAGGGTAGCCCCAGTCAGGGTAACGCTGTCCTTCTGAGCGAAGAGCTTCGTTTGGAGAACGTCGGCCACCGTCAGCGGCGCCGCGGCGAGCGTGATGCCTCCGTTCTGACGGTCATAGGTCAGCCACGCTATCGTTCCCGGATCATCTCGCCCCAGCACCGAGGCGATCCCCTCTCGCAGCCGCTGCCCCTCCTGAAGCAGCCCTGAGACCTCCGCCGTCAACTCTTCAGATAACAGGGACTCTCCCGCCTCGACGTCGCCCAGGGCCTCCTCGATCCTCCCCAGCAGACCGACGACGTCATGCAGCACCGCATCCAGGTTCTCCCATGCCATCTCAATATCCGGCCAGTCGGGCTGAACGCGCATAGCGCGGTTGAGCAAGAGCCGTTGATTGTAGTCCCCCTCCTCACGAGCGCGCTCTAGCAGGAAGGAGGCAAGGAGGTCAAAAAGGACAGGCAAAGACCGGCGGGCGCTCTCAGCAGCCGCAGCCAACGCCTCAATCGCATCCGGCGAGGCTGCCACAGCAAGGGAGCGAGCGCTTTTCAGGCTCTCCCGCAGGTTTCCTACAAGCCCCGCCGGGCGCCCCCTTACCCTGTGATGGATGCGGCTGAGAAAGTCTGCGATCTCGACATCGCCGGCCTGAAAACCGAACTGCTGCGTTGCCTCGTCTTCCAGGTTGTGCGCCTCATCGATCACCAGATGACGATATTCGGGCAGGACGTGCCCCTCCATGGCAACATCCGATAGGAGAAGCGCATGGTTGACGACGAGGATATGAGCCGCCTCGGCGCGCTTCCTCGCCCTGTGCAGAAAGCACGCGCCCCGCCGGACGTAGAAGCAGGATTGAGACAGGCAGGCATCGTTATCAGCGCTCACCTGCCCCCAGATCGACTCCTGCGGCGGCGACAGGTTGAGTTCGGCGCGGTCGCCGGTCTCCGTGTTCGGCAGCCAGAGGAGGATTCGGGCCAGCAACTTCCCTTCCTGGAGAGTGAGCGAGGGGGAGCGTCTAAGAGCCGCCAGGCGTAGCAGGCAAAGGTAATTGCGCCGCCCTTTGAGCTGGGCAAACCGAAGCTCTCCAAGAGATGCCCCCCCGTCCTCCGCTTGCTCGCCCTGAAGCAAACGCTGGAGGAGAGGGATGTCTTTACCTATCAGTTGCTCCTGCAGGTTGATCGTGTCGGTGGAGACGACGACGCGGGAACTGTTGCGGAGAGCATAGCTCGCCGCCGGGACGAGATAGGCCAGCGACTTCCCCGTGCCCGTACCCGCCTCCACTACGAGGTGTCCGCCTTCATTCAGCGTCTCCGCCACCGTGCGGGCCATCTCTACCTGCTCCGTCCGTTTTTCGAAGCCGGGGAAAAGGTCAGGCGTTCGCTCCGGCCGCCTGAGGACTGCCTCCACCTCATCGAGCCCTACGGGAGCCGGCGGGGTTCTCGCCGCAAGTGGCGAGCCGATATCGACCTCAGCCGACAGCATCTCCAACGGACGCGCCGCGACCGACAAAGCCGGCGCCTCCTCCAGTATCTCCCCGATGAGTCGCTGGAGGGGCCATTCGCAGGCGGCCGCGATGCGCTCAATCTCAACCAACGTCTCAGTAGGCCGCTCCGCCAGGCGGGAGCGGAGAGCGAGGAATACCTGCCGCGTCGCCTGGGCATCAGCGAGAGCACGGTGGCGCACGGGAAAATGGACATCCAGATGGTCGGCGACTGATCGCAGGCTATAGTCAAGAACGCCTGTCAATAGAAGGCCGGCCAGATCGTATGTATCGAACGCGGCGCCGGAAGGTTCGATCCCCTGCGCGGCAAGAAAGCCCAGATCGAAAGAGACGTTGTGACCGATCACCGGCAGGTCCGCCAAGAAGCCCCCCAACCCTGACGCGATCTCCGCGAAGAGGGGCGCCTCCCGCACGTCTTCGGGATTGATGCCCGTTAGGCGCTGGATGTAGTAGGGCAGGTGTTCACGAGGCCGCACGAAGCTGTGGAAAGTCTCTATCTCTGAATCGAGGGTGAACTTCACGGCCCCGATCTCGATGATCTCACAGCTTTCGGGGCTTAGTCCGGTAGTCTCGACATCCAGGGCTACATATGTGCGGGTCATGAAGCTGCTATTCCAGCATTTCCGGTGTGAAAGGCCGCCGAGGGCTACGAATCTGGGGGCGAGACGGTGTCCAGGGCGAAGCGCTCCAACTTCCCCTTTGGGAGGCCCCGCGCCGGATAGAAACGGCCGGCCTTGAGTTCACGCAGCATTTCCCCCTCCGTCTCCAACCCCTTTTCGAAGACGGTGGTATAGATCCCGACCCCCTGGTCAGAATGGGCATCGCTGCCGCCCACCCCCGGCTTTCCCAGCACCCGCGCGACCTCGAGGGCAAAGAGGTTCTCGCGGTCATTGTTACCACCGTTTAGCACCTCTATAGCGTCCACTAGCTCAAACACGGGAAGGCGAGCAGCCTCCTGCGGCGTGAGATCGAACGGCTCCCATCCTTGACTCTCCCAATACGCCCGATGGAAGTAGTGGCGGAAAGGGTGGGCAGCGATCAAGTAACCCCCCGCCTCCCGAACCACCCGCCGCAGATCCTCCGATCGCTGTATCCCCGGTACATACCTGTCAAGGCCGATGACCAGAATGTGGCCCAGCTCGGTTGAGACCTCCATTCCGCTGGCGATGAACAGAGAATAAGTCTCCCGGAAGCTGCTGATCTCGCGGCGATCCCACAGACGGTCGTGTTCGGTCACAACCACGCCGTCCAGCCCAACGCGCCGCGCCTTCCTCGCCAGCTCGACCGGTTTCAGGCTGCTGTCAGTAGCGCCGCGGGTCGTATGCACGTGCATGTCGATTATGCTGGGCGACACGTGAAGACAAGCCTTTCTATGCTGAGGGAACAGTCTACTCTAGCATACCACGGCCGGTTCCCGTCAACGGGAGTTCAATTCAGCCAGAAGGGGGGTCAGCCAGCCGAACAGCAGGATGAAGCAGCCGGCGAGAAAAACGAGAAGAGGGCGCGAACGCCGCAGTAGCACCAGCGGCGGCAGGAAGATGATTATGGCCAAGAGAATGACAATCGCTGTAAAGGCAATATTTGGGCTCCCCAGCCCGCCCTGAGGCGTCTTGTCGTTGGCAACGATCAGGACCATCCCCAGCACGATGCCGAGCGCCGTCCAGAGAAGGAAGGCGAAGTTGGCCGCAGGGACCGACACGATCAGCAGCGATGTGCCTTTGGGAAGTGCCCGCGCGATGAAAGCGGACGCCTCCCGCGATTGCACCAGCCAAACGACGAGGAGGGGCGTCATGATGAGCGCTAGGGCGAACCCGCAGATGAATCCCGCGAACACCTCCGCCACGGCTATCAGACCTCCCCCCACCAGGCAACCGACGCCCTACTATCGAGAACGTCGGCAATGAACGTCTCCAGCTTAGCCTCCGCCAGCGAGACGCTCAGCGTCCGTGCCGCATCCTCGCTTTCCGGCAAGAAGAAGAGCGCCGGGCCGCTCCCCGCGAGATGGGGCCTGCCCAAACCGGACTCTCGATACTGCTCAATGATCGCAGACACTGTGGGCACAGCTTCAGGAAGTACCCCCTCGAAGACGTTGAAGATATCATCATCAGCGACCGGCTTGCCCGCCATCAGCTTATCGGCCAGCCGCTGTGTACTCTCGCCCCTTGAGTAGTGCTTCGGTTTCAGATGCCGGTACATTGCCACCGTCTTTCCCGGCAATGATTCTGACGGCACGGCAATAACCAGTTTCCGGTATGGAGCGTCGGCAAGAGGTGTGATCTCTCCGCCGCGGCCACCGGCCCGGGCCGTCCCTCCGTTGAGGAAGAACGGTACGTCCGAACCGAGCTTCGACCCTATCGCCGATAGCTCCTCCCGGGGAAGACCCAGGCCCCAGAGCACGTTCAACCCTCTTAGGACGGCTGCGGCGTCACTGCTGCCACCACCCAGGCCAGCGGCAGTCGGGATCACCTTCTCCAGCTCGATCAATGCGCCCAGACCCTCTCCACCGACCTCTTGGCGCAGCGCCAGCGCCGCCCGGAAGACCAGGTTCTCTTCCGGCGGTTCCTTCGCCAGCTCCTCAGCCCGGCCCGTCACCTGGACCTGCACCCCGTCGCCTCGCGACAGGGTGATCCTGTCGCATATGTCCACCGTCTGCAGTATCGTGCTGACCTCATGGTAGCCATCCCGGAGGCGCCCCAACACCTCCAGCGTCCAGTTGATCTTAGCCGCCGCGAACATGTGCAGCTTCACCGATGCTCCTCCGCCTCGCGCTTCCCAGGGAGTGCATCCTGGAAAGCCCTGTACAGGACCGCCCACTCCTCTAGCCCCAGCGCCTGCGCCCGCAGCCGCGGATCGACGCCCGCGCCGGTCATCCTCTCAGCCACCACATTCCCCTCCAACCCCAGGCCATTGCTTATTGCATTACGCAACTGCTTCCTCGGCGCACTGAAGCCCGCCCGCAAGAAGGCGAAGAAACGCTCTATGTCGTCGACATCCACCGCCGGTTTCTCACGCACATCGATCCGCAGTACCGCCGAATGGACCTTGGGTGACGGGTAGAATGCAGACGGCGGCACCGTGAACAGCAACCGGGGCGACCCGTAGAGCTGGACGCTCAGGCCCAGCAGGCTCATGCGTCCAGGCCCTGCCGCGATGCTCTCCGCCACCTCCTTCTGCACCATGACGACCAGACTTGAGGGAGGCTCAGCCGCCTCCAAGAAGTGGCGCAGCACCGGTGCCGCTATGTAGTAAGGCAGGTTGGCGACGACCAAGTACGGTGCCTGGGTGCCTGCCGCGGCGAGCAGTTGCGACGGGGTCTGAGAGCGAATGTCGGCGCAGACAAGCGATAGATTGGCGCTGGACTCGAAGCGACGCCGCAAATAGCCGCATAGCCCCTCGTCCACCTCGACAGCGACGACCTTGCCGGCGCGCTTCGCAAGCTCTGCAGTCAGCGTCCCCAGACCAGCGCCCACCTCGACGACGGTGTCCTCTGGGGAAAGCCGGGCGGCGTCTACGATTCTGCTGAGTATCCGGCGGTCCCTGAGGAAATGCTGCCCCAGCCGTTTGCGGGCAGACAGTCCCGCTTCGACGAGCTCGCGCGGAGGAGGTGAACCGGCGCGACGGCGAGGAGAACGACTGGAGATGGCGCCCCTTCCCTGCGTTGACGGCCTCTCTCTTCGGCTAGGGGCCAAGGATGTAGATGTCCACCCAGTGTGATGACCAGCCGGGGTCGACCCCATCGGGATAACCCAGGTCGATGATATTCCCTATGACAGCACCGCCGCAGTCCGCGGCCACTCCCAGGCCGTAGCCCGGGATGTACATCCGCGTGCCGTATGGTATCACGCTCGGATCGACGGCCACAATGCCTTTTGTAACGAACGCGCCGGTACTGGTTATGCCATACCCCGGCGACGAGGCCGGCTTGCCGGAAGAGGCCGGATTGTACCACGTCGCGTAGACCCGCAACACCCTGACCACCTGCAACCCATCGGGAATCCCTGCAGCGGTGACACCGTCTATCCCTGAGTAATAGACCACCCCCTCCACGGGCTCCCGCTCCACCCACTCTCGGGAGAGCGCCCTCGACACCTCTTCGCCATTTTCATAGGTGACGTCATACTCGCGGCGAAGAATCCCCTCTTGTCCGGACACTCGGCGAACGGCGCCCCACTCCAGATTGTCATCGGGGCGGGTGACCGTCTTGAAAGGTATCTCCTCATCCTCGACGATCTTACCCATTGCCACCCGGAAGACGTAGACATCCATCCCGTCTTCCACCCGCGTCTCCCGAGACGGCTCAATGCGGTCCAGAGGGGTAACCGCTACCCCCGCCTCGACGAGGGCGTCCTCCACGGTGGATGCCAGTGAATAGACCAGGGTCTCGCCCTCAGGAAGGACGACGTTGACCTTCTCAGCGTGATCAACCCGGACAGATAGACCCGCAGTAAGTGGCACGTTCAGGTCGGGAAGGATACGGTCGCCGGTCCGCAGAGCTATCCCGTTCTCTCTAAGCGCCTGGTCTAGGCTGGTAGCGCTCGAACGCAGGTTCAGGCTATGCCCATCCTCAACCACCGTGAAGGGAACAGCTCGCCGCACAGTGATAAAAAGAGGCCCCTGCGCCGGTAAGGGATCGACCGCTAGGGCCCGGAACAGGCCCCGCGCCCTGCTCACCATCAACGCTGGATTCCGGGTAAGAGAATCACGGATGGCGACAGGAACATCGTTGACAAATACGCTATCGTCGTCGCCGCTGCTGGTTCCGATCTCCGCGAGAACCGCCTCGACAGTCCCGGCGCGCGTTCGCCATGAGACGAGGCGACCGTCCACATCGACGACCACGGGAATCGCTCGCTGGACCGTCAAGACCGGCTCGCCGTCCCCCGCCGTGCGCGAGAGGATAGCATCCCCTGAGGACAAGCTGACGCCGGCCTGGCGCACCAATGCTGCGTCCGACCTTTGGTGGCTAACCACTTTCCTCTCGACACC